>Ga0256404_1006493_pt1 | contig 19302 bp, 18 predicted proteins | sample RumenRJG_01DNA_FD_185990 | JGI IMG/M metagenome (GOLD analysis project Ga0256404, IMG submission 185990) | Bovine rumen microbial communities from Lethbridge, Alberta, Canada - RJG_01 | ecosystem: Host-associated > Mammals > Digestive system > Stomach > Rumen | place: Canada: Alberta | collected...
CGCAGAAAAATGCGCCGCCGCTTATTTGCTATACTTAGGAATTTCAGTATTCCCGGCTGTCCAGGAACTGGTCCGTCACGGTCTGGACCGGATAGGCCACAACGCCGACATTGATATCCGCAACCGTGTCGTCAGCCGCGAAGATTCCTTCCTCCAGGAAGTTTTCCTTCTCCACGGTCCCGCCGCCGGCCTCCAGCGTCTGAATCGCCTCAGCCACCAAAGAAGCAGAAAGGGGATTGCACTCGATGTCGCAGCTGATCTTCCCCTCTTTCACCGCAGTGAGGCCATCCCGCATGGCATCGAAGGATATGAGAACCTTGTCTCCGTCCTTCCCGTAGGAGACCCCCGCCTCGTCCATGGCTGCCATGGCCCCATAGGCCATATTGTCATTCTGGCAGACGATGACGTCAAGGTCCGGATACTTTTCGAGGAAGCTCTCCATGACGGCCTTCCCGCCCTCTTCGGTAAAGTCTCCGCAGGCTTCGGTATCGACTATCCAGTGCTGGGCATCCGACGCAGCGTAGACATACTCGTCAAAGCCCTGGCTGCGGCCCAGAGTCGCCGCCGCGGCTTCCGTCCCGGTAATGACTCCGATATGGAACCCGTCCGATCCGACATTCTTTGCCGCCAGATAGGCCTTGAGCCAGGCCCCGGCTTTCCGGCCTTCCATCACGAAATCCGAGCCGAACCAGGCAAGATACTTATCTGAATCCGATATGGTCCGGTCGACGACAAGGACCGGTATGCCGGCCCCTTGGGCTTTTGTAAGGACCGGCTCCCAGCCCGTCTCGATGATGGGATCGATAATCAGGTAGTCCACTCCGAAATCAATCAGGTCACTGACCTGCTGTTTCTGGGCGTCGGCATCGTTGTCGGCGTCTAAAAGGGTGAGTTCGTAGCCATTCTCCTTCGAGAAGGTCTCCCGGACCGCTTCCGTGGCCGCCTGCCGCCAGTCGGACTCATGGCCGACCTGGGAAAAGCCGATTTTCAGGAGCCCCGCTTCATCGGACGCAGTATCCTCCGCGGACTTTTCCGCCTCCACCGGCTCTCCGTCATCATATGTAGCATACGCCGGATTGGGATCTGCTTTCCCGCAGGATACCGTCAGCAGGGCCAGGGAGGCCGCTGCCAGCAGGAAAAAAATTCTTCGTTTCATAAGCAGCCCTTCCTTTCGGAAAGTTCATGAAATGCGCGAAGAAAAAAGGATCACTTCCCGGGATACTTGATGACCGAAGCCACGTCGTAGCCCTTCAGGCGCTGCCGCCCCTTCAGGCCTTCGAGCTCCATGAGGAAGATCATCTTCACAACCTTGCCCCCGAGCTTCTCGGTCAGGTGGGCAGCCGCTTCAATCGTGCCGCCGGTGGCGATCAGGTCGTCGACGAGGACCACTTTCTGCCCGGGCACGATGGCGTCCTTGTGCATCTCAATCGTAGCGGTCCCGTACTCGAGGTCGTAGGACTCTTCCACAGTCTCAGCCGGCAGCTTGCCCTTCTTGCGGATCAGGACGAAAGGCTTGTGGGCCAGATACGCGATAGCCGCCCCGAAGATGAAGCCCCGGGACTCGGCTCCGGCAATAACGTCATAGTCAAGGCCGTCCAGAAGCCCCATCATGGAGTCAATGGCCAGCTTCAGGCCGTCCGGGTCTTTCAGCACAGTCGTAATATCCCGGAACATAATGCCGGGCTCGGGAAAGTCCGGTATGGTCCGGACGTAGTCCTCCAGTTTCTTTTCCATTGAAAAAGTCTCCCTTCAAAAATTGTAGAGGCCCGCAAAAGCAGCCGGCAGACATTTCCCACCGGGATTCCCCCACGGCACCAACAGGTCGATTATAACATTTATGTCCGCTTGTGGGAAATGGCTTTTCAATATATAATAAGGACGCTGTGTCGATGAAGAACGCAGCGCCCAAAAATAAGTGTTTTACATTATTCATAGAAAGAAACCATGACCACAACCATCATTCAGATCATCGTTCTGATTCTGCTTCTTGCCCTCTCCTTCTTCTTCTCTTCCGCCGAGACGGCCCTCACCACCGTAAACAAAATCCGGGTCCTGACCATCTCCGAAGACGACGAAGACCCCCGGCAGGAGAAGGCGAAGACCCTGCTGAAGGTCCTGAAGGACCCGACGAAGATGCTGACGGCCATCCTGATCGGGAACAATATCGTCAACCTCTCGGCTTCCTCCCTGGCCACGACGGTAGCCATCGGCCTTGTCGGGAACTACGGGGCCGGTATCGCCACCGGAATCCTGACCTTCCTGATCCTGGTCTTCGGGGAAATCACCCCGAAAAACCTGGCCACCATCCGTTCGCTCCCCCTGGCCCTTTCCTATGCCGGCCCCATCTGGCGCCTGATGATTGTCCTGACCCCCTTCATCATCTTCTTCCGGAAGATTTCCGAGTGGGTCCTCCGCCTCTTCGGGGTCCGGTCCGATGAAAAGCCCGGGGCCGTGACAGAGGACGAGATCAAGACCATCGTGGACGTGGGCCACCGGAGCGGAACGATTGAAGACGACGAGAAGGACTACATCCACAATATCTTCGACTTCTCGAATTCCGAGGCCAAGGAAATCATGATTCCCCGGATCGACATGACTGCCGTCAACGCCAACTGGTCCTACGACAAGCTCATGGAAGTCTTCGCCGAGCACATGTACACCCGCTACCCCGTCTATGAAGGGGACATCGACCACATCATCGGCATCATCAATATGAAGGACCTTCTGACCATCGACCGGACCAAGCCCTTCTCGGTCCGCCGCTGCCTGAGGGAACCTTACTTCACCTTCGACCACAAGGCCTGCGCCGAACTCTTCGACGAGATGCGGACCGGCTCCATCAGCATGGCCATTGTGAAAGACGAGTACGGGGCCGTGGCGGGCCTCATCACCCTCGAAGATCTCCTGGAAGAGCTGGTCGGAGAAATCCGGGACGAATACGACTCCTACGAGGAAGACGACATCGTGCAGACCGGGGAGAACGAATACGACGTCCTGGGCACCACGAATCTCGAGGACCTCTGCGACGCCCTGGACCTGGACTTCACGTCAGAGGACTACGACACCATCGGAGGCTACCTCACCGGCCTCTTCGACCACTTCCCCGAGACCGGAGAAACCTATGTCACGAAGGAGGGCATCCTGCTCCGGGTCAAGGAGACGGGCAGAAAGCGGGTCAAGAAAGTCAGCATCCGTCTTCCCGAGAACTGGGGAGAAACGACAGAAGCTCCGTCCGAAAAGGATTCTCTGTCGTGAGATAAGCAGAATAATATTTCTCGTAGAACTTCTTCAGGTTCTGCTGGGACAGGGCAGGCACGGCTTCCTTTGTAAGCTTGGCCTGCTCTTTTCGTATGGAGAGGACCTTGTAGCTGGTCATCCGGGTCGAAACGCCGGAGGGGTAGATTTCCTCCAGGGTCTCCAGGCAGACGGCGCAGAGCATGCAGGGGTATTCGGGCACCCGGCCGTAGTGAAAGCAGCCCCCGTCCGTGAAGATGGCGTGCGGCCGGTAGCCGGTCATACCGGGCCGGTTGACGCCCGGCACGTCGGACTTGCTCGATACGTAGACCGCGGAAAGGGTCGGGGTGTGGCCGCAGACCACGACCGGAATCTCGTCCGGATACATGCTCTCGTACTTATTGAGCTCAAATGGAGAGATGCCGTCGCAGGAGCGGCCGTAGAGATTGATCCACCGCTGCCGCTCCGAGTCCTTCTCCTCGGACACGGAATACCAGGCATGGGCCAGATAGTAATGGACTTTCTTCCGTCCGGTCTGAGGAGCCGCGTCAATCACCAGCTCATCGGAATAGCGAAGGCTGTGGAAGAAGTTTGCAATCCTGTCCAAAAGCTCTTCCGTCACGTCACATTCCTGCTGCAGGCGGCGGTAAAAGTCATACTTGGATTCCGGCGGGAAAAGGGTGCGGACGGACTCGCTCTGCCACTCCAGGTACTTTCTATACCAGAGCAGGACTTCTTCCTCGTGATTGCCACGAAGACAGCGGATGGGGCCGTCCTCCGTCACATGGTCCATGGCCCACTGCAGGGTCTGGGCCATCTTCGGTCCCTGGTCTATGATGTCCCCCATGAGGTAGATGACCGGCTCCGGGTCCCGCGCATATATTTTATCAATCACAGCCGTCAGCTCGTCGAGACAGCTGTGCACATCTCCTATGCAGTAATGCATGTATTTTCTCCCTATAAAGGCTTCCGATATGTCCTCCCAATCATACCATATCTGTCGGCCCGGGAGACCGCTTCACACAAAATTCAGACAATAATATAGGCACCTGTGGGAATATTTCCTGGGAAAAAGCCAAAACTCAGGCCATCAGCGGACCGGAGCCCTCCACCGCATAGAAAAAAGTTTCTTCCGTATAAGTTCCCTGATCCAGTCCGATATACAGGCTTACCCGATACGCCCCGCTCTTGGGAAAAGTCAGTTCATTTCCATCTCTGCTGAGCGCCTTCTCCGTCACATCACGACCGGCATCCGCTCCGGAACAGAGCTCCACCTTCCGCACTCGGACGCTGTACTTTTTCCCGGATAAGGACTTCACCAGACGCCCTGCCTCCATTGCCTCTCCGCTTCTCAAATGCACGGCAGCCACCAGATCCGCCGTGCCTAACGCTTCTTCCATGGCATAGGAGCGGCTCAAAAAGCCGGACATTCCTGTCGAGACTGACAAGGCACCGGTAAAAATGAAGCACAATACCAGAGCTCCCGTTAAGGCAGCCAGAATGGCTCCCAAAAAGTTTTTCATTGCTGCTTTCACTTTTTCTTACCTCCCTATTATCTAATCGTTTCCGCATTCCTAAGACAGCATTGTCTCCTTCACCCGGAAGCCGCCCCTTCAACCAGGGACTTGCTCCCAAGGCAGGTCCGCCTGCTTTTTCCCAGGCGGAAGAGCTCCGTCATGATCTCTTCCATCCTCTCCTGCTCGGCTGCCTTCTGCTCATCACTCATAGCTGTGCTGATGGTAATCCGGTCCGCGGCAAAGCGGATGGCCTCCTCAGCATCCGCATGATCTATAGTCGCCGCGGGCTCTTCCTCCTCTGCTTCTTCTGCCTGCTTTGAATTTCTAAGGCTCACTTCCTCCAGCAGATTCTGAACCTCCGGCAGCAGAGGCCCGTGGACCGGGAGGCCGCCATCGACCAGCAGGCTGCAGGCATTTCTTCCTCCCTCCCTTGTGAAAAGGCCGACCTGGTCGATGGAGCGGATGGTGCGGAGACTCCCGTCCGCACAGGCCACCGTCCGCCTCTTCACCCGGACACCCACGGCAAGATACGTATAGACATCGTTCAGGAAGTCCTCTCCTCCGCTCCGGGAGCCGGCCAGCCGGGCAAGGCGGGATGGAATCTGCCGTACGTCGCCGCAATGAGTCGTCGTAATCGTATGCAGGCCTGAGGAAAGAACATCCATCAGCTGTTTCACCTCCCCGCCCCGGACCTCGGAAAAGAGAAGCCAGGAGGGATTGAGGTGCAGAGCAGTCCGGAGGGCCTTGGCATAGTCCATGCCCGGCCCGGTAAGCAGGGCCGCCGCTTCCCTTCCCGGGGCCAGTTCCCTGTAGTGCCACTCCCCGGTCTCCTCAATGGTCACGACCCGCTCTCCCTCCGGAATGAAGGTGGACAGAAAACGGGCACACTCCGTCTTTCCCGCCCCGGCCTCCCCCGTGACGCAGATGGACAGGCCCGCCTCCACGAAGCCCTTCAGCAGGTCCAGGACCTCCGGACTGCAGAAGCCGTCCCGGACAGCCGTCTCCTCCGAAAGCCGCAGCCTGGGCAGGGCCTTGCGGATGAAAAGAATTCCTCCCCCTTCCGAGGCCGCCGGATGCACTGCCGTAATCCGAAGAGACTCAATTCCTGCCTCCAGCACCGGATGTTCCCGGTCAAAAGGTCTGGAAACCGACTTTGCTATTCGCTTGCCCAGAGCCTCCGCAAAGCCCTCCGCCAGGCACTCCTTTGCCTGCTGCCGCACTCCCTGAGTTCTTCCAATGACGACGGTGCCTCCCGCACAGTCGATGTCCGTGATTTCGTCGTCAATCAGAAACTTATAGAGGGGACCGAAACAGTCGGCCCAGTCCTCCCGCCGAACGGGATAGTCTTCTGCCATGCGTTTTCTCCTTCAATTGAAAAAAATGGAAATCGGGGACGATGAAAACAGGAATCGGATCGTAGAATAATAGAAAATTTGAAATGTCCCCTCGATTGGGATAGGTGCACTATAGCAGGCCATGGGACAAAAAACAAGAGAAGAGGCCTCTGTTTAATAGAACTTTCAGAAAATGCCTCTTCTCTTAATTATTCTTTTATCGCCTGTTCGAAAATCGAACGAAGTATAAAGGAATTTTTATCTCTATAAAATTTTGATAAACGCCGGACGCCCGGCCGGAATGCTGCTCTCCGCCGGCCTTTCATGGCTTCGTTCAGGAAAGGGCTTCCAGCTTCTGTACGGCTTTCGCGAAGGGAGCGCTGTCAATGGATTCGCAGTCTCCCCGGTCACAGGCCGCCGCATAGTCAGCATTCATGGGAAGCTTGGCCAGGACGTCAATAGAAAGCTCTGCCGCTGTCTCTTCGATATGGCTTTCGCCGAAGACGCTGATGTGCTCGCCGCAGTGGGGGCACTCGACGTAGGAGTAGTTCTCGACGACGCCGAGAACCGGCACCTTCATCATATCGGCCATATTGTACGCCTTCTTAACGATCATGGACACGAGCTCCTGGGGAGACGTGACGATGACGATACCGTCAATGGGCAGGGACTGAAAGACCGTCAGGGGCACGTCTCCGGTTCCGGGCGGCATGTCCACGAGAAGGTAGTCCAGGTCGCCCCAGATGATATCGGTCCAGAACTGCTTCACGGTATTGGCAATGACCGGCCCCCTCCAAACGACGGGCTGGGTGTCGTCGTCAAGAAGGAGGTTGATGGACATGATCTTCATGCCTTCTGCCGACTCCACGGGATAGGCTCCATCTTCAGTCGCATAGGAAGGTCCGTGCACCCCGTACATCTTCGGAATCGAGGGGCCTGTGATATCTGCATCCAAGATGCCGACCGCGTGGCCCTGTTTCCGCAGAGCGTTGGCGATGGCCCCGGTCACAAAGGACTTGCCGACCCCGCCCTTGCCGGATACGACTCCGATCACATGCTTCACATGGCTGCCGGGATTGGGGTCCTCCATGAAAGGGTGCTCGGGAGTCGCGGATTTCGACACCTTCGTGTTCTCGTCGTCTTCCTTGCCTGAAGCCTTGCGGATCCGCTCCGCAGCAGCCAGGGCGTCTTCTTTCGCCTTCTCCTGTTCAGGCGTGAGTTCTTCTGCCATACTTTTCCTCCGTCAGAATCTTTTTTCAGGGAACAGGTACAGCTTACCTCGCCTGTCCCTCTACTTGTGTTGCCTCAGTCACAATTTCATGCAAATTGTATTTTTTTGTACAAGAAAAGCGGGCCGTACAGACGACCCGCTCTACATTATTCTTGAATCTAACGTCCCTGTCAAGCAGGAATTACGCCGTCTTCGCCTTCTCTTCCTTGATGGCCTGGGTCAGCATGGGAACGATCTTGTTCAGGTCGCCGACGATGCCGTAGTCAGCTACATCAAAGATGGGTGCGGACTCGTCCTTGTTGATGGCGATGATGATGTCGGACTCCTCCATGCCGGCTACATGCTGGATGGCGCCGGAGATACCGATTGCGAAGTATACGTTCGGGCGAACGGTCTTGCCGGTCTGGCCGACCTGCAGGTCCTTGGGCTTCCAGCCTGCGTCGACAACGGCACGGGAGCAGGAAACAGTTCCGCCGATGGCATCGGCAAGGTCGTCAAGAAGCTTGAAGTTCTCAGGGCTTCCGACTCCGCGGCCGCCGGATACGAGAATCTTTGCGGACTGGATGTCGACCTTCTTGCCCATGTCCTTGACTACCTTGAGGATCTCGACGTACTTGTTGTTCTCCTCAAGTGTCGGATGGAACTCGATGACCTCAGCCTTGCGGCCCTTTTCGGGCGGACACTTGACCATAACGCCGGGACGAACCGTAGCCATCTGAGGGCGGTTATTCGGGCAGGCGATGGTAGCGATGGTGTTGCCGCCGAATGCAGGACGGGTCATGAGGAGCTGATTGTGCAGCTGCTCCTGGCCGGGTGTAGGATTCAGAGGGAAATCGCCGATATCGAGCTTGGTGCAGTCTGCGGTAAGACCGGTAGCGACACGGGCGGAAACCGTGGGGCCGAGGTCACGGCCGATGGCGGTAGCGCCGACCAGCATGATCTCGGGCTTGTACTCGTTGATGACTGCGGCAAGAGCCTGAGCGTAAGGCTCTGTCCGGTAGGTCTCAAGCTTGGGATCATCGACAAGGATGACGCGGTCTGCGCCGTACTCGCCGAGCTCATCGCAGAGGCCTTTGACATTGGAACCAAGCAGGACTGCCGTCACCTGAGTATTCAGGGGCTGGGCCAGTTCCTTTGCTTTTCCGACCAGCTCGAGGGCAATACTGGAAAGCTCACCGTCGACCTGCTGCGCAAATATAAATACGCCCTTGTAATCACTTAAAGCCATTATATTTCTCCTTATAATAATATTTCACGTCGCTGAGGGCTCATATGAAGCCTTGCAGTGTAGTGTCATGCAGCTTTAGATAACGTGCTTTTCCAGCAACTTATCCATGATGTAGTCAACCGCGCCCTTGGGATCGAGGTCGGTCTTCTTCTCACCGGCACCTTTGCGGACCTTGTCGGAAGCCTTGGCAATCTTGGTGGGAGATCCTGCGAGACCCATGTTCTCATCCTTGAGCTCGGTCAGATCGTCGCGGCCCCATACGGTGACCTTCTTCTCGTCATAGGCATCGAAGATTCCGCCGGGAGTCATATAACGGGGTTCATTGAGTTCGGAAAGGGCTGTAATGAGGCAGGGCATCTTGGCCTTGATCTCATGATAGCGGTCCTCATACTGACGCTTTACGATGACAGAGTCACCCTCGACCTTTATTTCCTCAGCATAGGAGATAACGGGGATTCCGAGGTGCTCAGCGATCTGGGGACCTACCTGAGCGGTATCACCATCGATAGCCTGACGGCCGGTGATGATGAGGTCGTAATCGATCTTCTTGAGGCCGGCTGCAATCGTGGAAGATGTAGCCCAGGTATCTGCGCCGCCGAGACGACGGTCGGTCAGAAGGTAGCCGTCATCGGCGCCCATAGCCATTGCCTCACGGAGAACATCATCTGCCTTGGGAAGACCCATGGTAAGTACGGATACGTGTGCCCCGTACTGGTCCTTCAGACGGAGGGCAGCCTCGAGGCCGGCCTTGTCATCGGGGTTCATGATGGTCATCATGGCGCCTCTGTTCAGCGTTCCGTCCGGATTGAAGACTACGCCGCCTGCTGTATCCGGAACCTGTTTGATACAAACAACAATATTCATAACTAGAATTTCTCCTTTTATTTCTGAATAGTGACTGATTATTTCAGAAGGTCTCCGGAAATGACCATACGCTGAACTTCAGAGGTTCCTTCGTAGATCTCGGTGATCTTTGCATCGCGCATCATACGCTCTACATCGTAGTCTCTCATGTAGCCGTAGCCGCCCATGAGCTGAACAGCCTTCGTCGTAACAGCCATAGCTGCTTCGGCTGCAAAGAGCTTTGCGTGAGCAGCCTCTACAGAGTAGCGGGGCTGGGTCGTCTTTGCCATAGCTGCTGCATATACGAGGTACTGGGCAGCCTGCATGCGGGTAGCCATGTCCGCCAGCTGGAACTGGGTGTTCTGGAAAGCGGAGATAGAACGGCCGAACTGCTTTCTTTCCTTAACGAAATCTACGCAGCAATTCAGGGCACCTTCGCCGAGGCCGAGGGCCTGGGCAGCGATACCGATACGGCCGCCGTCAAGGGTATGCATAGCCTGGTTGAAGCCCTTGGTCCGGGTGCCGAGCATATTCTCTTTCGGGATGCGGCAGTCCTGGAAAATGAGCTCATAGGTGGATGATCCGCGGATACCCATCTTCTTTTCCTTGGTACCGAAGGTGAAGCCGGGGGTTCCCTTCTCTACAATGAACATGGAGAACTTCTTCTGAGGACCGCGCTTGCCTTCAACGATATCGGTGACGGCAACGATGCAGTAGATGTCTGCTTCCTTGCCGTTTGTGATGAAGCACTTGGAGCCGTTCAGGACCCAGCTGTCGCCGTCTTCAACGGCCTTGGTCTGGCAGCCCTGGGCATCGGTGCCGGCCCCGGGTTCGGTCAGACCGAATGCGCCGAGCTTCTTGCCGGAAGCCAGGTCAGGCAGGTACTTCTTCTTCTGCTCTTCCGTGCCCCAGAAAAGGATGGGGTCTACGCAGAGGGAAGAATGAGCGGAAAGGATGACGCCGGTGGTGCCGCAGACCTTGGAGAGTTCCTCAACAGCCATTACGTAAGTGAGGGGATCGCAGCCCTGGCCGCCGTATTCCTTGGGAACGGTGATGCCGAAGAAGCCGGCCTTGGCCATCTTCTCAACGTTCTGCCGGGGGAAGACTTCGGTTTCGTCCGTCTCCTGAGCAGTGGGCTTCACTTCCTTCTCGGCGAAGTCTCTGAAGAGCTGTCTCGCCATCTCGTGTTTTTTATCCAGTGTGAAATCCATTATTTATTTCTCCTATATTTATGAATAATAATGTGATTACAGCGTCATAAGTCATCGTGCATGGCAAACTTGTTTGCCGATGGACGAATGACTTCATGGCGCGCCCCCTCAGCGAACGCGAAGTGTATGCACGGAAGCGTGAGCTGAGGGGAGCAGGGCGAAAGCTGTGAAGCAGCGAAGTCCTGCGGTAATCACGCACCCTCAAAGCTCATCTACAGGCGTCTGGGACCGGTCTTCGCCGTACTTGTAGAAGCCAATGCCGGTCTTGCGGCCGAGGTGGCCTGCGCGGACCATCTTCCGAAGGATGGTAGCGCAGCGATACTTGCTGTCGTGGGTCTCGTTGTAGAGAACGTCCATGATGGCTACGACGATGTCGAGGCCGACGAGGTCGCCCAGTTCGAGGGGTCCCATGGGATGGTTGGCACCTAGCTTCATAGCGGAATCAATGCCGCTGATAGAAGCAACGCCTTCCTGATAGATGGTAGCACCCTCGTTGATCATGGGAATGAGGATACGGTTTACAACAAAGCCGGGAGCCTCATTGACTTCAACGGGAGTCTTGCCGAGCATTGTGGCAATCTTCTTGACTTCCTCAACGGTCTCATCGGGAGTGTTGGCGCCCTTGATGACCTCGATCAGCTTCATGACAGGAGCGGGATTGAAGAAGTGCATGCCGATGACGGGCTTCTTCAGCCCGGAGCCGATTTCCGTGATGGAGAGAGAAGAAGTGTTGGAAGCATAGATGCAAGATTCGTTCTTTACGATATTTTCCTGCAGATCCTTGAAGCAGTTCTTCTTGATGTCCATGACTTCAAGGGCAGCCTCTACGACGAGGTCGGGGTCTGTCGCGATAGTGTTCAGACCGGTCTTGATCTTTGCAAGAACAGCGTCTGCTGCGTCCTGGGTCATCTTTTCCTTCTTGACGAGGCGGGCAAGACCCTTCTCGATCTTTGCCTTTCCTCCGTCAGCGAATTCCTGCTTGATGTCGCAGAGATATACGGTATCGACTCCGTCGTTCTGAGCGAATGCCTGAGCGATTCCGCTACCCATGGTACCTGCACCAATGACAGCTACTTTCATTATTTTTCCTCCTTATGAATAATGTAAACATGGAAAGGAGTCGGCCCCTTTCAGTATCAGGTCGACTCCGAAAAACCATTATGAATAATCAGCCTTTGTACTTCTCAACGACCGTCGCGCAGCCCATGCCGCCGCCGATGCAGAGGGTAGCAAGACCTCTGTTGTAAGAATCGTTGTGAATCATGTTGTAGAGAAGAGTAACGAGGATCCGGGCACCGGAAGCTCCTACGGGATGGCCGAGGGCGATGGCACCGCCGTTGACATTGAGCTTCTTAAGGTCAAAGCCGAGTTCCTTGCCGACTGCTACGGACTGGGCAGCAAATGCCTCGTTTGCCTCGTATACATCGAAGTCGTCGATTGTAAGGCCGGTCTTCTTCAGGACCTTCTTCGTAGCGGCTACAGGGCCGACACCCATGATGGCGGGATCTACGCCGCCGAGAGCACCTGCGATCCAGGTAGCGATGGGCTTAACGCCGAGTTCCTTGGCCTTGTCTTCAGACATGATGACCAGGGCAGCTGCACCGTCGTTGATGCCGGATGCATTGCCTGCGGTAACTACGCCGCCGGGATAGATAGCACGAAGCTTTGCCAGACCTTCCATCGTGGAATTCGGGCGGGGTCCCTCATCGGTATCGACGATGACGGTTTCCTTCTTCTTCTTGACTTCGATCGGAACGATCTCATCCTTGAAGGCGCCAGCTTCCTGCGCCTTGCAGGCCTTCTGCTGGGAAGCGAGGGCGAATTCATCGAGCTCTTCCCGGGTCAGATGCCACCGCTCAGCGACATTGTCGGCGGTCTTGATCATGTGGTAATCATTGTATACATCCCACAGGGCATCCTTGACCATCGTATCAACGAGGGCGTTCTGGGTCTGCTCGTTCGGCCACATCATACGGTAGCCGTAACGGCCCTTGGGAATTGCGAAAGGAGCAAGGGACATGGACTCCATGCCGCCGGCAACAACTACGTCAGCGTCGCCTGCGATGATCATCTCAGCCGCCTGGTTCACGCAGTTCAGACCGGAGCCGCAGACAACGTTTGTCGTAACGGATGTGGTCTCAACGGGAAGGCCTGCCTTCAGGGTAGCCTGACGGGCGGGGTTCTGGCCGAGGCCTGCCTGGATGACGCAGCCCATGTATACGTGCTCTACGTCCTCAGGCTTGATGCCTGCGCGCTTGACTGCCTCTTTGATGACAGCTGCGCCGAGGTCAACTGCAGGGATGGTGGAAAGCTCGCCGCCCATCGTGCCGATGGCTGTACGACATGCGCTGGCGATAACTACCTTTTTTTCTGCCATAGTTCTTGTCTCCTTTTTCCTTTTCTCGTAAGGTTCCGAAACTAACGGTTGCAGTTTTGGCGAAAGCCCGTGTTAAATTTTTAACAATCGAAAGCAAAAAAATATAACGGCCTTTCGCACCGACGCAGTAAAGTATACTACAAGAAAAATCCCCCTGCAAGAAGCAAAGGGGATTTTACAAAAAATTCATATTTCCGCCCGTCTATTGGTCGGAAACTGTATCTGTATTTTCAGTTTCGTCAGTTGTTTCAACTGCTGCCGGTGTTTCCGGCTGAACATTTTCTGTATTCGTTTCCGGCTGTGTATTTTCCTCCGGTTGGGTCTCCGTTGCTTCCGCCGGTTTCGTCTCCGTCTCAGTCTTCTTCTTGGTCTTCCAGGAGTAGAAGAAGACGTGGGCCCCAATCTGCTCGTATTCGGCGATTCCAAAGCTGTCGGCTGCTGCCTTCGTCATGAAGAAGAGCCAGTCACCCGACCGCTTGCCGGCAATGACTTCCTGGGCCACCTTCAGGCACTGGGAATCCACTCCCTTATTGACATAGTAGTTCACCATGCCGGAGGAATAGGAGGAAAACTGCCGGTTCTGGGTGATGACGCCCGTTATCGTATTGGGAAAAAGACTTGATTTGACCCGGTTCATGATGACACTCCCGACCGCCAGCTGGCCCGTATAGCCCTGGTTCCAGGCCTCGGCCTGAATCGTCGCCGCCAGGAAGGTGGTCTCGTCCGTAGACGCGCTGACGGAACCCGAGGTATCTTCATGCTTACCGCCGGACTTCTGCTCCAGGGCCTCCTGCTCAGCCGCAATAGCCTTGGCGTAGGCCGCCTGGGCGCTCGCAGCCTGGCTGTCGAGGGACTTTTTCTTTTTCTGCAAGGTCGCCAGGCTCGCTGCCGCAGCTGCCGCGTCCCCGTTCGCATCGGCCAGGGTGGCATTGGCATCGGCCAGGTCCGCTCCTGCTGCCGAACGCAGAGCTGCGTACTGACCCTGGGAAGCATTCAGGACCTCCTGGTAGGCCGTGAGGTCGGATTGCTTATCCGCAATGGCCGCCTTCTTCTCTTCGATTTCGGCCTTGAGCTGCCGGTATCGGGCCAGCATCTGCCGGTCATAGGCCATGAGGGAAGCCACCTCGTCGGCCTGGTTCAGGGCATCCGCGATGGAGCCGGAATTGAAGAGGATAGTCAGAAGATTCGTCTCCGACTTATTTTCATATATATACGCAATGCGTTTCTTCATGGCGGCATACTGGCTGTCGATAGCCGCTTCCGCCTCAGCCAGCTGGTCCGTCACCGTGTCCATCTCGCTCTGGGTAGAGGCGATTTCGGAATCCGCACTGGCGATATTCGCCTGGACCTCATTCAGAAGGTCCTGGTACTTCTGCACCGTGGCGCTGGCGTCGGCCACATCGGAGGCCGCGTCTTTGGCCCGGCCTTCGGCCGCCGCCTTGTCCTTCACAGCCTGGTCTATGGCCGCATTGGTCTCACTTGCCTGCTTCTGCAGCTCCTCCAGCCGCTTCTTCGCGTCGGCGGAAGAGGCCGAAGCTTCCATGGAAAAAGGCGCAGCCGGTCCCGCAAATGCCGTACAAAAAACAGCGCCCGCCAATACGACGGCCGCCAGGGTACGGATATGATTTATATTAGTAATAAATCTCTTCATCTGCAGGATGTGGAAATTCCCTCGACGGCCACCGCGCCGCCCCGGATGACATCTATGTGTTTGAAGCTTTCCCGGAGGAGGGCGACGAGCTCATCGTTCCGGCGCTCCGTCAGCGTGCTCTCGAGAATAATGGCGTCGGGCCCGATGTCGATGGGCTTCACGTCAAAGGTCTCCGCGATGCGGAAGACTTCGGCCTTCTCCTCGCTTGTGATCTGCTTGATCTTGGCGAAAAGGACCTCTTTCATATGTATCGGCACATTGGTCAGATCGATTACCTTGATGACCTCGATCATGGAGTTCAGCTGCTTCTTGATCTGCTCGAAGGTCACGTCGTCTGAGGAGACGCAGATGGTCATGCGGGATACGTCCGGGTGCTCCGTCGTGCCGACGGTAAGTGACTGGAGGTTATATCCCTTGGCCGAGAAGAGGCCCGATACCTTGGCGAGGACGCCCGCCTCGTTTTCGACGTAGAGGGCAATCCAGCGTTTTTTCATTATTCCTGCCATACTTCCCCCCTACTTCAGAATCATGTCGTCGATGGGATTTCCGCTCTTTACCATGGGAAGGACGTTTTCGTCGAATGCGATGTCGAATTCCACCAGAGTGGACTTCCCTGCCCGGGAATTGGCCTTGGCCGTTTCAAGGGCATGAATAATATCGCTCTCCGCGTTTACCCGGAGCCCTTCCACGCCATAGCTCTCGGCCCACTTCATGAAATCCGGCTCGTAAGGCGGACACAGCTCCGAAGGACCTTTGCAGTTTTCGGGGCAGCCCTTCCGCCGCGCGAGGCAGGTAATCTCGTAGCGCTTTCCATAGAAAAACTGCTGGAACTGGCGGACCATACCCAGGTATTGATTGTTCAGCAGGACGATAATGACCGGTGAGTCATTTGTAACAGCAGTCGCCATCTCCTGCATGTTCATCTGAAAACCGCCGTCGCCGGTGATGGCGATGACGTCCTTGTCCGGGCAGGCAATCTTCGCCCCGACCGCCGCCGGAAAGCCGAAGCCCATGGTTCCGAGGCCGCCGGAAGTAAACATGGGCCGGTCCTTCGTCACCGGCAGAAACTGCATGGCCCACATCTGGTGCTGGCCCACGTCTGTCGTCACGATGGCTTCCGGGAAGACCCTGTCAATCCCTTCCATAATCATCTGGGGGGACAGGCCCTTGTCCCGCCGCATCAGAAGAGGATGCTTCTGCTGCCAGCCTTCGATCTCGGAAATCCAGGACTCCGTCTTCATGGGCTCAGCCCATTCGTTCATCTTCGAGAGGGCCAGCCTGGCATCCGCTACAACGGGGATGTCCACGACCACATTTCTCGAAATCGAAGCCGTGTCCGCATCCACATGGATAATCTTCGCATTCGAGGCGAACTCATTGAGGTCGCCCGTAATCCGGTCATTGAAGCGGGTCCCGATGGAGAAAAGGACGTCACAGTGGGTGATGGCCATATTGGAGGCATAACGCCCGTGCATGCCGGCGTTCCCGACATAATAGGGCGAGTCTTCGGAGATGGAACCCTTCCCCATGATGGTCGTGACGACCGGAATCTGCATGGTATTGACGAGGGCCGTCAGCTCCTCCTGGGCTCCGGAAATCCGCACGCCGCCGCCGGCCAGAATCAGGGGCCGCTTGGCGGAATGCAGGAGCTTATAGGCCTTCTTCAGCTGTCCTATGTGGACGCCGGTATTGGGCTTATAGCCGCGGAGGTGGATTTCCTCCGGATAATCCGGCGAGCCGGAGGCGACTTGGATGTCCTTTGGAATATCGATAAGAACAGGGCCGGGCCGGCCGGTGGAAGCCACATAGAAGGCCATCTTGATCCGCTGCCCCAGTTCCTCGCGGTTCGCCACCGTATAGGCGTCCTTGGCGGTGGAGCGGACCATGCCGACGATATCCACCTCCTGGAAGGCGTCGTTTCCTATGAGAGACCGGTTGACCTGCCCGGTCACGATGACCAGGGGAATCGAGTCGTACCTTGCATCTGCAATGCCGGTGATGGTATTCGTAGCTCCGGGACCGGATGTGACGAGGACCACCCCGGTTTTTCCGGTCGCTCTCGCATACCCCTCCGCCTCATGGACGGCCGCCTGCTCGTGCCGGGCCAGTACGACCCGGATTTCCGTGGTCTTATAGAGCTCGTCGAGGATGTCCGTCACCATGCCGCCGGGGTAGGCAAAAATCGTGTCCACTCCCTCGGCCAGGAGACCCTTCACAAAAAGTTTTCTTCCGGTAATTTCCATGGGTTACAGTTCCTTCACATCTTCATTGTAATAGGAAGTGAATGTGTAGGCGATGTCGAAATAAGTCTGTTCTTCGCTCTCGTCGTGCAGGACCCAGTTTTCCTTCTCGTCGAGATTGGGAAAGTGGGCGTCCGCGTCGTAAGCGTAGTCAATCTTCGTGATATAGGCCACCTTGCAGTAGGGCTCGAACTGGCGGTATACACTTTCGCCTCCGATGATGAAGACGTCGTCCGTGTCGTAATCCGCAAGCAGCTTCTTCAGTTCGCTGACACTGTGGGCTACTGTCGCCCCTTTGACCTCATAATCCGGCTTCCCTGAAAGGACGATATTCGTCCGCTTGGGCAGAGGCCGCCCGTTCGGAAAACTCTCGAGGGTGTGCCGGCCCATGACGACCACATTTCCGACCGTCGTCGCCCGGAAAAACTGCATATCCTCGGGGATCTGAATCAGGAGGCTGTTGTTCTTCCCGATTCCCCAGTTGTTGTCTACTGCTGCAATGAGATTCATTTCATGCCTCGTTTCAGACCGCAATCGGAATATTTTCGACCTTGGGTCCGTACTGATAGTTCTCCAGGCTCACATCGTCCGGGGTGAAATCATAGAAGTCATGTACGTCCGGATTCAAGTGGAAGGTCGGGGCCGGATACTGGGGCCGGGTGATGAGCTCTTTGATAATGTCCACGTGGCGGTCATAGATGTGGGCGTCCGCGATGACGTGGACCAGTTCCCCGACCTCCATATCACAGACCTGGGCCAGCATGTGAACGAGGACGGCGTACTGCATTACATTCCAGTTGTTGGCCGCAAGGACGTCGTTCGACCGCTGGTTCAGAATCGCGTTCAATGTCAGCTTTTCATGCCCCGGCTTCTGGGTCACGTTGAAAGTCATGGAATAGGCACAGGGGTAGAGGTTCATTTCATGAAGATCCGCATGCACGTAGATATTTGTCAGAATCCGGCGGGAAAAGGGATTTTTCTTGAGGTCATAGATGACCCGGTCCACCTGGTCCATGTCCCCTTCCGGATAGTGGTGCTTGACCCCCATCTGATAGCCATAGGCCTTGCCGATGGACCCGTCCGGGTCCGCCCACTCGTCCCAGATATGGGGCTTTAAATCGTGGATATTATTCGACTTCCGCTGCCAGATCCAGAGCATCTCGTCCGTGCAGGACTTGATGCCGGTCTTTCGGAGGGTCAGGGCAGGAAACTCTTTGGAAAGGTCGTATCGATTGATGACCCCGAACTTCTTGATGGTATAGGCGCTGGTGCCGTCCTCCCAGTGGGGACGGACCTTCTGCCCTTCCGTGGACGTCCCGTTCTCGAGGATGTCCGTGCACATATCTACAAAAATCCGGTCTGCAAGGCTCATGCCCTGTACACTCCTTCGCGAAAAATATTAGTCATGTCAAACAATCGTTCGTCTATTGAAACCAGTCGTCTCACTCGATGCCGCCTTCGACATGGAACTCCTGAATCAGGTCCTTGAGGTGCTCGGCCAGCTGGGTCGCCGCCTGGGCAATCTGACCGGAGCCCGTGGTGACCTGGCCGGACACAGCTCCGATCTCCCGGATGGAGTCGGAAAGGTGATTCGTCAGATAGTCAATGGAAGCCTGAATATTGCGGAAATCGCCGATATAGTCCTGGTTGAATTTGACGGAAAGCTCCCCGTCGGACACTTCCTTCATGGCCCGGTCGATGTCGCCGATGTAGTAGGAAATCTAGCTCATGGCCCGGCGCAGGGACTCGGCCACGTCGCCGATCTCATCCGTCGCCACATAATTGATCTGGGCGTTCTGGATATTTCCGAGCTCCAGTTCCTTGGCTCCCTGCTTGATGTCGTCGAGAGGCTGCTTGATATCGTTCGTCATCTTCGCGGCCGTCTTCCGTGAATTCAGGAAGGAGTAGAGGCCAACCAGAATCATGACCGCCGAATCCACAAGAGAAAGAATAATAACTTCCCGATACTTGGCCGTAGCCGATTTCTCCGCCTTGTTTCCGGCAGACTCAAAAGCATCGGCCAGTTCCTCGGAAACCGCATTGAAGGACTCCTGATAGGCAGAGACAGCTGCCGTCGTCCCGTCGGATTCCGCCGTCTGCAGGATGGATTCCGCGGCTGCGGAAAGGTCATCCACCTTGGCTGCCGCGTCGGAAACATCCACATTCACGAGTTTCCCGAGTTTTGTAATGAAGGGAAGCGCTCTTCAAAGTCGCTGCGCTGCTCGGCAATGATATCCGCGTCGCCGGTGGCCGCCGCCAGCAGGACCCGCTTGTTCACGGTCTGGATATCCTTGCGGACGCCCAGCTGCAGTTCTTCCGCCACGAATTCGCGGTTGTAGAAGCTGCTCATCAAAAAGCCGTTCCCCAGAAATCCGATGATCGCCAGAATGACCACAATGACGAGATAACGGGTAAGTTTGTCAAATGACTGCTTCA
>Ga0256404_1006494_pt1 | contig 19300 bp, 14 predicted proteins | sample RumenRJG_01DNA_FD_185990 | JGI IMG/M metagenome (GOLD analysis project Ga0256404, IMG submission 185990) | Bovine rumen microbial communities from Lethbridge, Alberta, Canada - RJG_01 | ecosystem: Host-associated > Mammals > Digestive system > Stomach > Rumen | place: Canada: Alberta | collected...
TTGTCACAAAGTTACTAAAACTTTTTGACATGACAAAGCCTCCGCTTGGGAAAGTAGAGGCTTTGTTATATGTTTTACAACATGTTATAAAAAGAGGATGCGCCAGAATTATGACACACCCTCTTGTCGGTTCTGAATTGTCAGAGTCTGACGGAACGCAAACTCTCAACTTGAGTACTATAGACTACTTGATGAGCTTCTTGCCGTTCTCGATGACAATGCCGCGGTAGTTGTCGTCAACCGGCTGGCCGAGCAGGTTGTAGCGGCCAGTGCTCTTGGCAGTGTCGCTCTTGACATCGGTGATGGCTGTGTGATCGCCGGCGGGAATGACATAGACACTGCGCGTGCCGAGGGTGTAGATGTTCTGGTAGATGTGATCCTCGTCCTGCACCTCGACATCCCAAGTGTTGCCCTGGGCATAGCTGGGAGTGGTGGTGTTGTTGAACCAGTCGCAGTGGGGATATTCATCGGTGCCGATGTTGCCCACAAACACGTTCTGGCCAGGGTTGTAGTCGTCGGCAGTGGGGTCGATGGGTTCTTTAGTCTCGTTGTCAACGATCTTGCCGGCATTGATGTCGACATTGGTGCCGATGATGGTGACGCCCCAGATGCTGCCCTCGATGTGGTTGCCCTGCATGTAGGCCTTTGCGAGGATGCCCTCGCCGGTCGAGGTGCAAGTGATGTTGATGCCACTGCCACCCAAGTTGGGGTTGGCGATGTACTTGTTGTTGAGCAGGGTGTTGTTCTCGATGCGCACATTTCCCGGGCCAGTGAGTGTGATGCCGTAGGAGCAGTCCTCGACTAAGTTGCCTGCCACTGTCAGGTTGCCCGTGGGCGGGTTGCCCAGCAGGCAGGCCAGTGCGATGCCTCCGGCGCGCGTGTTCTCGGCCGGCCCATGGATATCATTGCCGTCGATGGTGATGTCGTATGGCCCGGTCGCGCTCATGTTCAGGCAGGGATAGAGGCGTGTGCTGGCCTGCGGCTTGTTGATGGTGTTGCCCTTGATGTTGATGCCGCATGCCACGTTGGCGCCACTGCCCACAGCCGAAAGGCTCGGGTTGTCAAACACGCAGTTCTCAATCAGGTTGCCGTTGCTCAGGCTGGTGAAATTGATGACCGCGTTGGCGCTCTTGCCGTTATGGTCGTTGAAGCTGCAGTTCTTGACAGTGAGACATCCGTTTTCCGTTCCGTTACCATAGGTGATGCCCACATAGTTGAACGTACAGTCGGTCAGCGTTGCCGTCGCGCCCTCGCTGTACATGCGGAATCCCTTGGCAGTGGCCTCGGCACCAGCTGCCGCACCAATTGTTGCGCCAGTTGCAGTGAGGTTGCCGTTGACCTCCATCGAGGCCGATCCGTCGAAGAGCAGCACCTCGCCTTGGTTGATGACCAGATCGCCGTTGATGGTAAAGTAGTTCTTGGTCAGCACGATGTTGTTGTCATCGTATCCGATGCCCTGCACGCCGTCGGGAAGCGATGCTGGGAGCTTGACAACGTAAGCACCGTCGACAACGGCGACACCTGTGCCGTCTTCAAGTGCCGGCACCAACTCGGCCAGGTCGGCCAGGGTGTAAGTCTTGGCCTGTGCCATCACGGCAACGGCCATCATGCATAGCGTAAAAAACTTTTTCATACAGAATAATGTTTAAATGTTAATAATGCGCTGTGCTATTAGGCTTATGGCTTCATAATCACAGCGCAAAGATAGGAAAATGTTTTCAGATGAACAAATAATTTCAGCGGCTGGTCTCAACTTGCTTGATCAGGGCATAGTTGAAACGTTCGATGTCGGTGAGTTTGACCGGTCGGCCCGACGGCTTGTACCACGGCTGCGCATCGAAGTAGCGCTGTGTGTCGGCATCGTTGAACGTGTCGCCATGCCGGGCATAGATCTCGCCCCGCATGAGTGTGAGCACCTGCTTGGGCAACAGCCTCAGCATCTGGTGCGTGAGCGGCATCACCGACGCAACAGCCCACCGCCCCGGCAGCCCCTTGTAGGGACTCTGAGCAAAGGTGATCTTGCTGCCATCGGCCACGGGCGGCAAGTGGTCGACAAAGGGCTCGTCGTGCACCACATTGACCACCATGCCATCGAGTGTCGGTGCGAGGCGCCACTGCATCGGCCCCATCAGCGCTCCGGCCCCACCCCCTCCGGGCATCTTGTCATATTTGGGACTGCTGGGGTCGCCATGGCTGACGCGCCCGCCGCCATAGAGGATGCTCAATGCCGCGAAATTGTCTTCGGGGCGAAAGCTGTACCATGCGCCCGGGTCGGTGTTGTAGGCATGACCCGTGTAGTGCTCCATGCGCGGCCCGAACACCGCATTCTCGCCCCCAGGCAGGGTGTAGTTGCCTGCCAGCAGGTGTTGCAGCAGAAAAATCCACCTTCCCTCGTTGAAGTCTTCGATCGAGACCGCATGATAGGCGCTGACGGGCCTGCGCTGCGCATCGCGCCCCACCAGCATGACGTATGCTCCCAGCTGCTCGACGGTGTACTGGATTTTGCCGTCCTGACTGGTGACCTGCGAGCCTCTGACCGTGAGTGCTCCGATGGGGTCCCAGTCGGGTGTGACCTCGTCGAGCTGCGGACTGAGGCCAATCTCATGTGAGTCCTCATCATAATAGGTTTGGAACACGACAAAGCCATTGGTCCACCAGTTGTTCTCGTCGAGCAGCCACTTTTTGTTGGACAGGACGCGGAGCTTGTCGTTGCGTTTGTCCATGTCGCGCGTGATGTTCTGCCGCATTATCTGGTCGGCATCGCGCATATCGTAAAATGGGCGCACAAATCCCTTATCAAACTGGGCATTCGCCGTGATGCCCATCGCAATCAGTGCCATCAGTGCCAATAATTTTTTCATTGTAATTTGGGTTTCGGGTTAAGAGTTTCGGGTTGCAGTCGTTGCAGCGTCCGCTGGCTATAACACGGTTTGCCACACTATTGCCAAGCGAGGGACTAATGATCAATGCACGTCGATGCCGTCAAAGAACAGTTCGCTGATGACCGTGTCGTCATACTTGTTGCCCTTGTACACATCGATAATCTCAAATTTCAATTGCCACTTGGGGGCATTCGCGTCGAAGTAGCCCAGTGTGCCCACCTCAAAACACTGCAAGTCGCGCGTGTCCTTGAGGTCGAGAATAGCCAGGGGCTCTCCCGCGTAGTAGACCTTGAGTTGCTTGACGCGGTTGTTTTCGCGCCAGGCTTTCGCGCTCTTGACGTGCCCGTTGAGTATTTTCACTGTGGTGATGCGCGGACACTTTCCGGGAAATTCATAGGTCAGCGCTTCACCGATGCCCGGTCCGTCGGCTCCCTCGGCCCACACGCTGGTGTAGTCGAAGTTGTGCGCATTGCATCCATCGTAGGTGTTCTTTCCGGCCGGCGGCAGTGCACTTGTTGCAGTGACAGTGTCGACCACTGCGCCGCAATACCAGCTACACTTGCCGCCGTAGAGGTCGTCAAGCACGGCATTGTCCTCGACAATCTGCTCCATCCTCCGGGCCTCGGCACTGGTCAGGTCACGCGTCTGCGAGGCAGCCCCCAATCGGCCAAACTCGGCCAACACGGCATCGGTGGGCATCTTGCAGGTCTGGCTGGGTGCGATGTGCCGCACCTGAGCCATCGTTGTCACTGCCATCAGCGACAACAGTGTGATTGCTATAGTCCTCATGTTACAATAATTAGTATTATAACTTTCTAAGGTAGTATGGGTAGTAGTGTAGTATGGTAGTAAGGCCGTTACCTAATGTTCAGACCGCGCAATGCACTGGCAGCGAGTAGCAGCGATGTCATCACGCGAGAGTAACGGCCTTACTACTTTACTACACTACTGCATCACTACTTTAGAAACTTAAGTTAGTATTATGTGTTTGCAAAGATAATAAATTATCTGCAAACATGCAAAAACCGGGCCATTTTTCTCTCAGCAACCTTCATGTTGTGGCCGGCCGAGTGGATGCTGTCACCAGTTCGATGGCCTGCTTGCCCGTGAGGTGCTCGATGTCGAGCCGCATGACCGCCATGTGTGCCAGCCCTTTGTCCAGCTCACGCTGCAGCCCTGCCTCATCGCCAGGATTGTATTTGCTTCCCAGCATCCATGCCGCCTCGACTCGCTCGCGGTCATCGTCGACGATGCAGATGCGGCCAAAGGCAATGACACTGACAAAGTGGGTGGTATATTGCTCGGCATGCACCTCGTCACGTTCAATGACGCAGAATGATGCCTTCGGGTGGCACTGGATGGCGTCAATCTTGTGGCCGGTGCGAGCACTGTGAAAGTAGATGCAGCCCTCGTGATAGACAAAACTCAGGGGTACGGCGTAGGGGTAGTCGCCGTCGCCCAGCACAGCCAGTGTGCCGGCTGTGGCATGTCGCAGGATGTCGAGGCATTGGTCGGGCGCCAGCTGCTGACGGCAGCGCCGCATGGGTCGGAAATCCATAGGTTAAGCAAGCATTTTGAGCCCCACAATTGAGGCGATGAGCGTAGTGATGAAAAACAGCCGCAAGAATGTGGCCGGCTCACCAAAGAAGACAATGCCCACCAGCACCGTGCCCACAGCGCCGATGCCAGTCCACACAGGATAGGCCGTGCCGATGGCGATGCTCTGTGTGGCGCGTGCCAGCAGCACCATGCTCAACACCGAGAACACGACAAATCCGCCAATCCACATCCACCACTCAAGTCCTGTGACCTCCTTGGCTCGCCCCAGGCAGTAGGTGAAACCCACCTCGCACAGCCCGGCCACAATCAGAATTATCCAATTCATCTGACAATCAAAAGCCTACATCTGAGGGCTGCAGCAATATCCCGGCGTCTCCTTCGGTATGAGGCACCGCAAAGATAGCACGTTTTTTGGGAACAGGCGGGCTACTCGCGCCATTATTTTGCGTGCGGCACCATTTTGACTCCTGACCCCGAAAGTTAGCCAGCACTGGAGCAGGGCCAGACGGCAGTGCAGAAAAATGCTGGCCGATGACCAACCATCATCTCTTCCTGTTATTATCTTATCAGCACGAATCAATCCGAAAAATTCGTGACAACCGCAAAAGCCACGGGAATGGCTTTAATGCCCGAGCTGTCCACTTGCCATTTGTCAAAGTGAAAAGGATGTTGTAACTTTGCGGCAAAAATTGTGTGCACAACATGAATTGGGATAGACTGATATGTGACAAGCGGTTGGGACTTGAGGACCACCACGACACCAAAGGGGGCGTTCGCAGCGACTTTGAGCGCGACTACGACCGACTGGTGTTCTCGTCGCCGTTCCGCCGCTTGCAGAACAAGACACAAGTGTTTCCGCTGCCGGGCAGCATCTTTGTCCACAACCGCCTGACACACAGCTTGGAGGTGTCAAGTGTGGGCAAATCGCTGGCCCGCGAGATAGCCATCCGGCTCATGCCGCGCTACCAGGGCGAGCCGTGGGTCGACAAACTGCGTGACATGGGCGAGATTGTTGCCGCCGCCTGCCTGGCCCACGACCTGGGCAACCCGCCCTTCGGCCACTCGGGCGAGAAGACCATCGGGGCCTACTTCAGCGAGGGGGCCGGTCTGGCATTGAAAGACAAGTTCACCCCCGGACAGTGGAACGACCTGATCCACTTTGAGGGCAATGCCAACTCGCTGCGCACACTGGTGCATCAGTTCAAGGGGCGCCGTCCCGGCGGATTTGCAATGACCTACTCGACGCTGGCCTCGATAGTCAAGTATCCCTACTCGTCGTCGGAGGCCGGTGCAAAAGGCAAGTTTGGCTTCTTCACCAGCGAGAAAGAAATCTTTGAGCGCATCGCCACCGAACTGGGTCTGGTGCGACTGGGACCTGAGCGCTATGCGCGCCACCCGCTGGTCTATCTGGTCGAGGCTGCCGACGACATCTGCTATCAGGTGATGGACATCGAGGACGGCCACAAGCTGAAGATCATCAGCACCGACGAGACTATCGAGCTGCTGCTGGCCTTCTTTGGCGATGAGCGCCGCCGTCACATGCGCGAGGTGATGACCCACGTTGCCGACCCCAACGAGAAGATCGGCTACCTGCGGTCGTGCACGGTGGGTCTGCTGGTGCAAGAGTGCGCCCGAACCTTTGTCGACCATGAGGGCGAGATCATGGCCGGCACGTTCGACGGTTCGCTCATCGACCATGTGTCGGTGCGCGCCGCGCTGGGCTATCAGCATTGCAGCCGCCTGGCCTACGAGAAACTCTATCGCGCCAGCTATGTGGTGGACGTCGACCTGGCCGGTAACCGCATCATCAACCTGCTGCTCGAGAAGCTCATCGAGGCCGTGCTGCACCCCGAGCGCAACTACTCGCAGCTGCTGCTCAACAAGTTCCCGCAACAGTATGACGTTCATGCCCCGACGCTGTTCGAGAAGATTCAAGCAGTGCTCGACCACATCAGCGCGATGACCGACGTGTATGCGCTGAACCTCTACCGCCAGCTCGACGGCATCGCCCTGCCCACCGTCTAATGACAGAGAGACTTTTTAAGACATGAATAAATTGGCTCGTTTTTGCCCGTTATAAAATAAATAATGTAGTTTCTATGAGATGAAAATAACGTAAAAATGCATTGTAACTATCTATGGCTGACCGCATGACGAAAGAGCAACGGCATCGTTGCATGAGCCATATAAAAGGCCGAAACACCAAGCCGGAACTCTTGGTGCACAATTTTTTGTTCATTACTGCTTACAATGAGCAAAATCGTGTTGAAGAGAATAAAGCAAAGATGTACAACCTTGAAGAAAGCAACTTGCCAATGGCGGCAGAACCAACCGCAAGCTATGGACTTCAAAATAACCGATAACTACAATGGCGAATCATAGACAAGCTCCCGTTGAAACGAAAGAATATAATGAATGGCTGGCTCATGTGAAGACAGGCATTCGTCATTGCCAAATCAAAGCCGCAATAAGTGTCAACAAAGGCTTACTTCGATTGTATTGGCAACTGGGTCATGACATTACCATAAAGCAGAGTGAGACAAAATGGGGTGACGGACTTATCGCGCGACTTAGTCGTGACCTCACCGCTGAATTTCCAGAAATGAAAGGGTGGAGCGAAAGCAACTTGAGAAGAATCAAAAAATGGTATCAGTCTTATTCTGGGGCTTTTGCAATTCGGGCACAAGTTGTGCCCAAATTAAGTAGCAGCCACTCAGAAGGCGAAACGACTACCGAAAACCTTGAGATTGCTGATTCAAAGTCGACTCTTGAAACTCCGATTGCGTCCAATTTCTTCTCAGTTCCATGGGGACACCATGTTGTGATTATGCAGAAATGCAAAGATTTGGACAAGGCGATATTTTACATTGAACAGACTGTTGAGAACAATTGGAGTCGATCAACCTTGGAATGGCAAATCGAGAGTCAGCTATATGAGCGAAAAGGTAAGGCGATAACCAATTTCTCACACACCCTACCACAACCGCAGAGCGATTTGGCTCAGCAGTTGACTAAAGATCCTTATGTGATTGATTTGATGGGAATAAGGCCGGAAATGACTGAGCGAGAAATCGAAAATCATCTTAATGCTCATATCGCAAGATACTTACTTGAACTCGGCAAGGGTTTCACCTTTTATGGAAACCAAGTACAAGTGACAGCCGGCAGTGGTGAGTTTCACATTGACCAGCTGTTCTATCATGTGAAGCTACACTGCTATGTAGTTGTTGAGTTAAAGACCGGGAAATTTAAGCCAGAGCACATCGGCCAACTAAATTTCTATGTTTCGGCCGTAGACGAACAACTAAAAACGGAACAAGACAATCCAACAATAGGCCTGCTCATTTGCAAGGACAAGGATGATGTTGTGGCGGAATATTCTTTACGGAATGTCGCCACCCCTATAGGCGTATCGTCAATGCGCATTTATGACGACTTGATGAAGGAGTACAAGAGTTCGTTGCCTTCTATTGAAGATATAGAGAACAGCCTAAAGGATTATGATGAGTAATAATGAATTTGAGTGGCCATGCAACAGTCTCTCGAGCAATATTTCATCAACGAGCAATCAGACTTTTACAACTATCTGATTGATATTAATGCGTTCAAGCGCCCCAAGACTTATCGGGATTACATCACTCGTCTACGATATGTATCGCAATTGTATCGCTTGGATAGTGGCATTACAAGCGAATATGTAGATTTCATTGTCGAAGACCTTAAACGAACTATGCGCGAACGGGATCGTTACAATACCATTAAAGGCATTAGTGATATTGCGTCTGGGTTGCGCAAATTCCTTCAATACGCCAAATCTGATTACAAGCACATAATTGAGAACTCCGTATTGGCCCAAGAAAACGAAATTATCACAGACAAATCAATCAGTGAGACAGAGAAAGATGCTGTTGTGAAATCTCGAATTGGCCAAGGCTCATTCCGACAACGACTTGTTGACTATTGGCACGGTTGTTCAGTCACTCATTGCCAAACGCATTCACTTTTAATCGCATCACATATACGTCCATGGCGAAAATCAGACAATATGCAACGCTTGGATGTCTACAATGGTCTGCTACTTATCCCTAATCTTGACAAGCTATTCGACAAGGGTTATATTTCATTTGACGATAATGGCATTATAATTCTATCTGATTTTCTTCCTTTGAGTGAATATCGTCTGTTGGGCGTACAGCAAGGCATGCGACTTGTCCATATCGAGACAAACCACATTCCGTATCTTAAATTCCATCGAGAGAACTGTCTATTATAGCTCTTGTTTGTTTAATTCTCGTAACAAGTCAAGAGCTTCATTCACTTGAGCCAGTACTCCTTCGCTTTCCTCAAGATACTCATCATCACAGATTGCCTCTATGCTGTCAGTGATGTAGTCACTTGCGGCCAATAGCGCCGCATCAATCATAGTTATTTGATTTTGACTGAGTGTCATAACTGTTTTTTAGCGCGAAGGTAAGCATTATTATTGAATCAGCAAAACTTAGTTATTGGTAAGCTTGGCGGCAATCCACTTGTATTCCGTTGCCGTCCTTACCAAGAAGTTCTATCTGATATTGCGGTTACCCTTTCTCCCCGTTATCTAATCAATATGGAATTGCAAGACGGCGAAACCATATTTGACAAGATGAATACGACTTATGATAAATTCCGCACAACCGAGAACAATATCGCAAAAGTGTGGGAATACTATTATGAGTTAGAGCAAAAAAATCTTGTGCACCGCGAATGGCGCGAAGTCTGCAGCCAAATTCGACAATTCGATAATTCGTGACAAAAATCGTGAGCACAGCGAATGATGCGAAACCTGCAGCCAAATTCGACAATTCGATAATTCGTGACAAAAATCGTGAGCACAGCGAATGATGCGAAGCCTGCAGCCAAATTCGACAATTCGATAATTCGTGACAAAAAAACGTGAGCACCGCGAATGATGCGAAGCCTGCAGCCAAATTCGACAATTCGATAATTCGTGACAAAAAACGTGAGCACCGCGAATGGCGCTGAAACTTGTAACCATGTTTCCTTGTTTTTGCATTTTGTACAAACATACCTGAAAAAACGCAGAGTTCGATGGTGGGAGAATGAAGAGTATTTTATACTTTTGTGGGTTGAATTGAAAACTGCTTAAACAACAAGATGAAAGATATCAAACGCATCATGCTCACTGGCGGCCCATGTTCCGGCAAGACAACGGCCCTGGCCAAGATTGGCGAATTCGCGTTCAGTGGTTGCAGCGGCCTGACGAGCATCACCCTCCCAAACTCGGTGACCAGAATTGGCTGGAAAGCGTTCGACGGTTGCGACGAGTTGAAAAGCGTGACCCTACCAAGATCGCTCAACAAAATCGGTGTCGAAGCCTTCCCCGAATGGACAGAAATTATCAGCAAGTAGTTGCGGCTATTTTGATAACTGAGTCCACTTTAAAAAGTCCAAAGTCCCAGAATGAATACCCAAAAGACATAAGAACATAAGAACAATAGTTTCACAACATGCAGATTGACAGCTTAATATGTTCTTCTTCATTTGTCTTAATGTGTATAGTTTTTTCACTGCCACTTTTTAGAGAGGAGTCAATCAATAATAACAACCTTGAGTTCAATAAAAAGTCAAAAAATGAGTTTTGTTTATCAGAATCTTGAGTTTCGTCCATTATGGGATGACGAATCGGCCACTGTCGTTGGCCCGGTCAGACGTGATGCAAATCAAGGTGTAATTATCCCAGAATCGATTGAGTATTATGATGAGGAAGGACAAGCAACAAGAACGTTAAAAGTCACAACTATAGAAAGTTCAGCATTCGCGGGATGCTCAGGCCTAACAGGATCGCTCACCATCCCCGACTCGGTCACAAGCATCGGGAAGAAAGCCTTTAGCGGGTGCTCAGGACTCACTGGCAGGCTCATCCTGCCTCATTGCATCAGCATTCTTGAAGAAGAAGTGTTTGCTGGCTGTTCGGGCTTTAATGGCTCAATAACCCTCCCCAAATCACTAATTGTCATCAGGGAATGTGCTTTTATGGGATGCTCTGGACTTTCTGGCCCACTCACCATCCCCGATTCTGTCATCTTTGTTGAAAAAGGGGCATTCAGCGGCTGCACGGGCCTCACAGGCCCTCTGTCGCTGGGGAAATCGCTGACAGATGTTGGAAACAGCGCCTTCGACAAAAAGCTGATTGATGACAAGGTGCAAGCTGCGCTCAAGGGCCTCTCAACCATGCCCCGTGAAGAGGATTTGCAAAACCCGTGGACTGATGAATGCGGCGTGCAATTCAGCCGCGACCGCAAGCGTTTGCTCAAAGCACCCTGTAATTTGCAGGCACACTATAGCATTCCACAGGATACCACAACAATTTGCGACGCAGCATTCGAAAACTGCGAACTGCTTGCACGCATTGATTTTCCCGACAGTGTTATTGCCATCGGAAAAGACGCATTTGCTCATTGCCGTTCACTTGCCTGGGTAAACCTCTCAGATTCTGTCATCAGCATTGGTGAATATGCTTTTTCTGATTGTGAGAACTTGATAAACATTACCTTGCCCAATTCGCTGAAAGTCATTAGGAAACATGCCTTTTATAACTCTGTTCTTGCCGAGATAACGATTCCCCGGTCAGTCTTATTTATTGACAATGAAGCCTTCGAATTTCGTTATCATGGTTCCTATAAGATTACTTTGCTCAATTCGGCCACTAAACTTGCTCCATCTGCATTTAATTATGGTGACGCCGAATTTGAGCTCTCCTATATCTATGGGCAATTCTCTGTCCCAAATGGGACATTAGAATGTTTTAGGCGCGTGAACGGTGATGAGCCCTGTTTGGCTGAAGACAAAGATATACCCAACGAGGCAGACTTGGCCGACGGTTGGACCGATGAGCACGGTGTGCTCTACAGCCGCGACCGCAAGCGCCTTCTCAAAGTGCCGAAAAGTCTTGGCGCATACACCATACCAACAGGGACTGAGGTTATTGGTCATGAAGCATTTGCTGGAAGCGCCATTGCTAAACTCACCATTCCTGACTCAGTCACTGCAATAAACGACAGAGCCTTTTGCCAATGCGAGCAATTGGTTGAAATCAACATTCCAAACTCAGTCGCCAAGATTGGCCGGTCGGCATTCAGCCAGTGCAGGTCGCTCATTGAGTTTGTGATTCCAGAGGCTATTGACAGAATCGACAGCTGGATGTTTTATGGATGTGAGTCGTTAGTCAGTGTGACGCTGCCCAGCAATCTGATAGGCATCGAGGATGGCGCCTTTTATGGTTGTACTGCTCTCAAAAATATCGAACTGCCCAATTCTACCAATTGGTTAGGGGAACAAGCCTTCGCCTATTGCAATTCGCTCACTAAAGTTGTCCTTCCCGGCACGCTATATATCGGAATCTGTCCTTTCTACAGATGCAAAAAACTCAAAAAAGTTGTTTTGCCCAACAGCATTAGTGAAATATATCCCTCTGACGAACTGCATCCCATAACTTATTTGTTTGAAGAATGCGAATCGCTCAAATCAGTTTTCTATCACAAGGGAACACCTGAACAGACCCTAAGTTACATTGGAAGAGAGTATCGCAAGTTCCTGATTCCGTATAGCGCTAAAACTGCAGCTGGTCAAAACCTATCACGTATTTTCAGACAGATTGCTGCCTGGGCTTTCAACCCATTGAGTTGCACAAAAAATGGGCGACATGGGTGCTGAATGAAAAGTATTTTGTACTTTTGTGGGTTGAATTGAAAACTGCTTAAACAACAAGATGAAAGATATCAAACGCATCGTGCTCACCGGCGGCCCATGTGCCGGCAAGACAACGGCCCTGGCCAAGATTGTAGAACACTTCTCCAACCTGGGCTACCAGGTGTTCACGTTGCCCGAAGTGCCGACGATGTTCACCGCCGCCGGGATGAACTACCTGACCAAGAACAAGGGCTACTTCTATGAGGGCGAGAAGGCCACACTCGAGATTCAGCTGGCCCTGGAGGACAAGTTTGCTCGCATGGCACAGGAGTGCGACGGCAACTGCATCATCGTGTGCGACCGCGGCACACTGGACATCTCGGCCTATATGGCTCCGGAGATGTGGGACACACTGACTCGCGCCGTGGGCACGTCTAGTGCCGAGCTGCGCGAGCGCTATGACGCGGTGCTGCACCTGGTGTCGGCAGCCGACGGTGCCGAGCAATACTACACCACGGCCAACAACGCGCAGCGGCTCGAGCAGATGAACGAGGAGGGCCTGCGCATCGCCCGGTCGCTGGACAAGAAGGTGATCAAGGCATGGACCGGCCACCCCCACCTGAGCGTGATCAACAACCATGACGACTTTGACGCCAAGATGAAGCGCGTGATCCAGGAGATCAGCAGCGTGCTGGGCCTGCCCAAGCCCATCGAGACCGAGCGCAAGTATATCGTCAAGCTCACAGGCGATGTGCCTGCCGACTGCATCGAGAACGACATTGTGCAGACCTACCTCAACTCGTCGGATCCCAACTCGCAGGTGCGCCTGCGCAAGCGCGGCTGGGACGGCAAGTTCCTGTATGTGCACACGACCAAGAAGAAGGTGTCGGAGACCGAGGAGCTGGTGACCGAGCGCCAGATCAACAACAGCCTGTATGAGATGATGCTGACGCTGGCCGACCCCAACCGCCGCACCATCTGCAAGCACCGTCTGAACTTCATCTGGCAGGGGCAGTTTTTTGAGATTGACACCTACAAGAACGAGCTTGAGGGTCTGGTCATCCTCGAGGCAAAGGGCGTGGACGAGGGCGAGCCCATCAAATTCCCGCCGTTCATCGAGGTGATTGAGGACATCACCGGCAATGTGAACTACTTCAACCACAACCTGGCCCGGAAATACGACTAAGATCAGCGGACAGCGAACAGCGTTCGGGAGGATTTGCAATCCTTATACTCATTTGCGGCGGGATAGCGAATCACACCGAACAGGAGGTCTCTCAACAATTCATGCAATTCAATGCAATTACTGGTGAGACTTCAGCATTTCCTCTTCTTTGGAGGTGTATCATAATTGTGGAATGCTGGTCGAAGACCAGCACGACCCCAGAAAGGGGTCGCGCAAGTCTTCGACCCGTTCGGTCGGATTTGTAATCCGACCGCATTTGAGTATAAGGATTTGCAATCCGAAATAAGCGCATTATAAATGCTTATACTCAATCCTGCTGGATTGCAAATCCAGCAGAACTGGTGCCTTCAGCACCGCGAGCTGCACTTCGTGGTTGTTGAGCGGCCCTGGGTGGGACAAACCTCTCAACAATTCATGCAATTCAATGCAATTTTTATGTTCGCTCACCATGCCTCGCATAAAGCCCGAAGGGCTGGCAGACCACAGGCCGGGGTGTAGCGCCAGCGGAACCCCGGTACATCATCCGCACGCCATCCAAGCCCTGAAAGGGCGGCAGACAATATCCATCCTGGCCCATGTAGCTGAGAGGCCAAAACTCCGGCTGGCGTTTCAAACCCCAACCCCCTCCCCTTTGGGAAAGGGGAGGGGAGCTGGCTCAGAACGAGCCGCTGGCCTGATGGTGAGGCGGCTTGCTTTTTATCGCCGGCTGGCAACTATGCGGCACGATGCGCCAGCAAATAGAGACCAAACCTTACTGTTTGTGATAGTTTCAATGTGTTATGCTGAATAATTTCAAGCAAATTTGGTTTGTTGTGATATTTTGTGTAATTTAGCAGGCTAAACCGAAATGTGCAACACCATAACAAACTATTACAGATATGACAAGACAACGACAATCTTTGCTGCATGGGGCACTGCTGGCGGCACTGCTCCTGCTCGGGTCGGTGCCTGCCCTGGCCGACCTCACCATCAAGGTGCAGAAGGGCGGCGAGGCCCCCTACCTGTATGCCTATACCGGCAGTGGCGACGGTGCCACCAAGTACACCGGCAACTGGCCCGGCACACAGTTCACAGAGAAGGATGGTGCCTATTGGACAATGACCATCGCAGGAGTCAATCAGGTAAACATCATCCTCAACATGGGTGAGAATGGGCCTCAAACGGCCGATTACCTGAATCTGTCCGGCATTGACGGAGTGATTTCGCTAATGTATGACGGCAATACCACCATGTTCGGCACAATGCCAGCCTATGCGTTCTCGGCCAGTGAAGTATATTTTGCCGTTCCTCCCAGCTGGGGCACAACCTATGCGATTGCCCGTAGCGAAGGTGGAGGATATGAGCAGAAGACGATGGAAGAGATAGGCACAGACGGCATGGGTCTGCGCATCCTCAAGACCTCGTTTTCGCACTGGAATGATACTCCCAACACCATCGAGTTTCATGACAACACGACCAACAGCAGTGGTCAACTTGCCTACGTAGCCGGCGGTTATTACAACACGAGCAAGACTGTTGCGCAATTTATGGGGCTGACGGCATCGGCGTTTCCCGACGAGAACTTCCGCAACGCCATCAAGGCCAGCACAGGCATGAGCAGTGACGTGTTCACGCCGTCGTCTATTACTTATCTGGACGTTAGCAACCAGGGTATCTCGAGCATAAAAGGCATTGAACTGTTCACCAACCTGCAGACGCTGCTGGCAGCTCGCAACAACCTCACGTTTGCCAACCTGAAGGAGAACAAAAATCTTGAAGTATTGGACTTGAGCCACAACCAATCGTTGAGTGCCACCTATACCGACGCATCGCAGGTCACTGGTCAAGGACGAATCTTCATCAGAGACTGCACCGGCTTGACCGAGCTTTATCTGAATGATTGCAACTTCAATGCCATCGGGGCCGCCACGTTGACCAATCTGGACAAGCTGGTTGTCTCAAACAACCCCAAACTGGATTTTGTGACTTCGCTCAACAGCTGCACGCGTCTCCGTCATCTTGAAATCGCCAACTGCGGCATCACTGCTGCCAATGATGCATTGGGTTCAACAAAGTTTGGTGCCTTGACGCAACTGAGATATTTGGATGCGTCCGACAATCCCAGCCTTGATTTTGTGTATCTGACAAACAAGTCGCAACTGGAGACACTGATCCTCAACAAAAACACAAAACTCCAAACAGCCACAGCGACTGTGCTGCCTGGACTGGACGATTTGGCCAACCTCAAGCATGTCGAGTTCAATGGGGTCGACTTGAGCACAAACAACTTCATTGGCACCGAGACCAGTGCCGGCCGTCTCACTGCCTCGCGCGATTCGCTCGAATATCTTGACATCAGCAACGACCTTTGCGTCACGCCCGACATCTATGGCTACACTGCCCTACAGACAATAAAGGTTGGCAACAACCACAACATCACTTCGCTCAAGATTGACAACTGCACATCGCTGCAAGAGGTCGATATGACGGGCAACACAGCAATGAAGACATTGACCCTGAACAATGACAACCTGTCGGACAGCAACATACCAACACTGACAGGTCTGAGCGGCTGCACAGCACTGACCTCATTGAACATGAGCAACAATCTTTTGACTTGCGTGCCTTCGCTAGACCTGCCCACGAGTTGCACCTCTTTATATATTAACAGCAACCAGCTGACAAGCATTGCTGTGCCAACGGGGTCGCCGGTGAAGTTCTTGTATGCACAGGACAACAACTTCCCTGCCGCGATGCAGCTGACCGCCGAGAGCACCGGCTCGCTCAAGGGACTGGATCTGGGCAACAATGGCATCACCTCGTTCAAGGCCGAGGGCACCGGTCTGTCGGCCCTGATGGTGGGCAACAACCCGCAGCTGACCACGCTGGAGCTGCACGGCAACGACAACCTGACGGTCACCACAGCCGGCACGACGATGAGCGACGGCAGCGGCCTCTACCTGCTGGGCAACACCGCCCTCGAGACCATCGACTTGAGCAACAGCTCATTCACCGGCATCGGCCAGAACGGCTCGCTGGCGGGTCTGAGCGCGGTCAAGACCCTCAACGGCTCGCACAACGCGTTCACGCTGTTCAGCAACGGCACCAGGATTGCCGAAACCAACAACTATCACTACACCGACCCGGAGACAGGCCAGCAAATGACAGTCAACCTGGCTGCCGTGCCCGCCCATCCCGACCTGCCCAACCTGGATGACCTGACGGGGCTGGAGTGGCTGGACATGAGCTACAACCAGATTGACTCGATCCACCTCTATAAGCAGGTGGGCCTCAAGTACCTCGACTTGCAGCACAACGGCTATGACCGCGGCACCGACACCCGTACCGAAAATCCCAATCAGCAGCAGGTCTACCGCAAGGGCCTGATGAAGTTCGATGCCCACAACCTGACGGCTCTCGAATACCTGAACGTGAGCGACTGCCGCATCCAGGAGACTGCCATCGACCGCATCAGCGAGACCACGCACATCGACGGCACCAAGCTGTCGGGCGGATATGTGTGGATCAAGCACTGCGTCAATCTCAAGGAGTTCTATGCCGACAACAACGGCATGCGCTCGTTTGGCATCAAGGACAACAAAGCATTGCTCAAGGCCTCGGCCCGCTATATGTACGGCCAGTCGCCCGAGATGATGAAAGGCAGCATCAACATCCACAACACGGGTGTGGAGGGCGGCAGCAACCTGGAGTACTTCGACGTGAGCCACAGCATGTTTGACTCAATCGGCGTGAGCGTGGCCACAAAGCTCAAGGTGCTCAAGGTCGAGGACAACCCCATCCATTATCTGTATCTCAACAAGAACAAGGCCCTGGAAGAGGTCTACGCCAGCGACTGCACCCTGGCTGCCCGTCACGGCCTCACCGCTCCCAGCGTTGACGGCTGCGAAAACACTCCCATCTCGGGCCTGTTGCAGGTGCGTGCCGAGGGTCTGCCCGTGCTGCAGAAGCTGGACTTGAACGGCAACACCGAGCTGAAGAACCTCTATTGCGAGAACGACCCCATCCTGCCCGAGATCACCGGTCTGCCCAGCTGCACCGACCTGCGTGTGCTGCACGCCTACAACGATGTCGCACTGGGCGAGAACATAGAACGGTTTGATGTCGACGCCAACACGGCATTGACCACGCTGTGGGTGAGCAACTGCTCGCTGCCGGGCGAGCTGCGTGTGAGCCAGTGCGCCCAGATGGACACACTGCGCTGCGACACCAATCGGCTGACCAAGCTCGATGTGTCGTCGCTGTCTGGCATCCACTGGCTGGACTGCTTTGACAATGTGGCCATCCAGGAGCTTGTGCCCGGCACAAGCACCGGCATGACGCACCTCGACCTGCACAACTGCAGCACCATCGACCTGGAGCTGTCGGGCAACACAGCCCTTCAATATCTGGACTGCGACAACAACCGCATCCGTGAACTGAACCTTGCGGGCGCTACCCAGATTGGCACCATTCACGCCAACGACAACAACCTGTTCCAAATCAAGATGGGCAGCTCGCATCAGTCGCTGGCCGACCTGCAGTTCAAGAACAACCACATCAACGCCATCGACCTGAGCGGCTGCGTTGCCAATGTGCTGACCAACATCGAGGACCAGAACAACGGACGCACCATCAGGGCCAACGTGGCGCATGTCACGACCAAGGATGCCAACAACCAGACGGTGACACGCAAGCTCTACTACTTCCAGCTGGATGCAAACACCGAAGACCATGGCGGAGGCGACTTCATGGCCTCGCAATATTGCGACGAGGACGAGAGTGCCATGACCGAGGGCTACAAGCGCGTGCTGGGGCGCAGTCAGACCAGCAACACCGAGGCCAAGACACTGACCGAGGACGGCATGGTGCTGAACCGCATCACCTGGAACGAGCCTCCGTTTGTCGGCACGCGCACATTGCGGTCGCGCGCCAGCGACTTCGGGCTGACCGCCGAGAATGCCGATGAGGTGATCGGCACAATTGTGGTGCTCGAGAACACGTCGGGCAGCGACGACCTGGGCAGCGGCACTGAGGAGTATAAGTATAACAACGGCATCAGCAACAGCACGTTCTATCTCAACTGGACTGCCGACGGCAACATCATCACAGGCTTGGATGACCTGGCCAATGACAACTCGCTGACTGTGAGCGGCGGCGAAGGCAGCCTCACGGTCACCTGCCAGCAGGCAATGCCACTGACAGTGATCGACTTGTCGGGTCGGGTGATAGCCCAGCGCGACATCGATGCCGGCACGACGGTGATCGACGGTCTGGCTGCCGGAGTCTATGTTGTCGCCGGCCAGAAGGTGGTGGTGAAGTGACCCACTCAAGCCGACTCAAGCTCCGCGTGCATGTTGAGCGGCCCTGGGTGGGACAAACCTCTCAACAATTCATGCAATTCAATGCAATTTTTATGTTCGCTCACCGTGCCTCGCATAAAGCCCGAAGGGCTGGCAGACCACAGGCCGGGGTGTAGCGCCAGCGGAACCCCGGTACATCATCCGCACGCCATCCAAGCCCTGAAAGGGCGGCAGACAATATCCATCCTAGGCCATGCAGCTGAGAGGCCAAAATTCCGGCATGGCGTGTGAAACCCCACCCCCAACCCCCTCCCCTTTGGGAAAGGGGAGGGGAGCTAGAGAATTGCAGAGATTACTGCGCTTCGCTGGCCCTTCGGGGTCCCGTTCGGTCGTGAGCACTTCGTGGTTGTTGAGCGGCCCTGGGTGGGACAAACCTCTCAACAATTCATGCAATTCAATGCAATTTTTATGTTCGCTCACCGTGCCTCGCATAAAGCCCGAAGGGCTGGCAGACCACAGGCCGGGGTGTAGCGCCAGCGGAACCCCGGTACATCATCCGCACGCCATCCAAGAAACTGTATCATAATTGTGGAACGCTCTTTTTCTGTGTTGTTCCACGGCCTGGTCATCACATCCGCGGGGGGGCACTCACGTCAGTGAACGTGTCACGTGTTTTTTTTAAAAAAAAAGGTCAAAAAAGTTGC
>Ga0256404_1006497_pt1 | contig 19292 bp, 19 predicted proteins | sample RumenRJG_01DNA_FD_185990 | JGI IMG/M metagenome (GOLD analysis project Ga0256404, IMG submission 185990) | Bovine rumen microbial communities from Lethbridge, Alberta, Canada - RJG_01 | ecosystem: Host-associated > Mammals > Digestive system > Stomach > Rumen | place: Canada: Alberta | collected...
ATTAAGTATAGCTAGTTTTCTTTTCTCTATATCAGTTAATCTAACAATAGAATTACCATGATGCATACTAGTCCATGTTTTGCCGCACCATTTTGAACCAACAATTTGAATTGCTTTAAATGTTTTTAAATATAACTCAATAGTTTTATCAATTAATCGTTCTTTATAATTTTCAAGTTTAATTGGCATAGTTAATCACCTTTCAATATGACTCTACTATAATGAGTGCTCTTTTTTTAAGTATATGAGTGCACTTTTTTCAAAAAAACGCATTTATAAATAAATTTTTATATGAATTAATACTATAAAATAAAAGGCTTAATACTTTATTCGTATTAAACCTATTCATTCTATTTGTGTTGTTGTAATGAAGTTAATAGTTTTTGAAGGTGTGTGTAATGAAGATGATAGTCGTTGTGTAATGAAGTTACTATTTTTTTTATTAATACTAGGTATTAATTCTTTTACAATGTTGCTATTTTATCCGCCCTTGTGACGACTCCAACTAGAACCTTCTAGTCTTTTAAACAACCTATTGGAACAACGAAGACACCATCATCTCTTTTATACCCGTATTTTGTACCAGTAATAACAATTTTAAGGTCAGGTAATCTAAGTGGCGTTTGGTTTTCATTCTTATTATGGTCAATAATTAGCTTTTCTATTTCTAACAAATGTTTAGCGCCTTCCTCTATTTCAAATGAGCCTAATTTAAACTCAATTAAAGCATATCTACCATCACGCAAATGTAGAACACAATCTGCTTCAAGTCCGTATTTGTCATGATAATAGGAGATTTCTCCACCACTACTTTGTGAATAAACTTTTAAATCTCTAATACAAAGATTTTCAAAAATAAAGCCAAATGATTTTAAATCATAATTGTAGTAGGAAGGAGATCCACCTAAAGCTGCAACAGCAATTGAAGGGTCAACAAATTCTCGTTTTCTTCCACTTCTCATTGCAGAATTAGATCTAATGTTTGGACACCAGCCATATAAATCTTCAACAATAAATAATTTTTCTAATATAGAAATATAGTCATCTAAAGTTACATCACTTATACGATTAGATGATTCAATATCTTTTAATATATTTGTACCCTTTGCTAATGTTGATATATTTCTAGCATAGCTTTTTAATATCGCTTTCATTGTTTGTGGATTTCTTTTTACATCATCGATTGAAAACATATCTTTTTTGTATATTTGATTAAAATAGTCCCTTGGAATTTCAAGTTGAGCCTCTTTATCAGCAAGTAAAATACTTTCTGGCCAACCTCCACGGCATGCAGCAAAAATCAAATCATCAATGGATAAATCTGATGTGCAACCATTCGCCAATGTCTCTTTTCCATCAAAAAGTTCAATTAATGAAACTGATCCATTTGACTCATTTGATTCAAACAAGCTCATGGGATACATTTTTAATTCCGAAATTCTTCCTGTTCCAGTATGCAATGTTTTTACGTTTTTTGATGTAGAACCAGTTAATATAAAATGACCTTGTCCGCCGTTTTCGTCACAATATGTTCTAACTGCATCCCATATAAAAGGAATATCTTGCCATTCATCAATTAATCTTGGCTGTTCTCCATTTAGAATTATTGATGGATTAATTTTTGCGGAATATTCTAATTCTTCTTTAGTATTTTGCTTTTGCAATAAAATTAAACTTTTTGCTTTTTGTTTTGCAGTTTCAGTCTTGCCACACCACTTAGGACCAACAATATTTGTAGCGCCAAAAGCTCTTAATTTTAAATCAAGTAATTTATCAGCAATTCTTTTATAGTAAACTTTGTTTTCCATATAATTTACCTCATCAATATCTTAAAGCATTTTGCTTTTTTGTCAATAATTACTTTGCTTTTTTTCTCATTTTTATTTTGCTTTTTTTCTTGAAATTTATTTTAAATGTGTAATGCTCTCTAGCGAAGTCTTATTGAACTACCCCCACTTAAACATATTATGTATTGAAGATGGGGGATTCATACTCAAGAATCCTAATGGAAATAAATAAAGACAGGAGTTCTTCCAAATTATGATGGAAGGCAGATATCTAATTCCTATACTGAAAATTATATTTATGTAAAAAAGCCCCCTTATTTAGTCTACAAACTTTAGTTTATAGAGTCCAAATAATGGGGACAATTTCATTACAAGTGGCAAAGAGCAGTGGAAATAATACAATTTTCCACCCCTGCCTATTTAGTACAACAAAGGAAAAGAAAATTTCCACCCCTAGTTATTAGTTCCTCTAATTTGCAATTTTTAAAGTCAATCATTATCGCTGTCTCCTATATCACATTACCATTTGATTTTATCCAGTATTTTATACCCCAAGAGTCAAAACTCCATTCATCCATATAGTTATTGCATTCATAATCTACATATAACAATTGATTATTTTTAATCATAAAGTTAGTTGGATAGTAATCTATGTTCAAGTCATTACTTTTAAGTAATGACGCTATATCTTTAACCTGTTTAAGAAATATTGTAATATCTATATTTTGGCTTAGCATTTCAGAAATAGTAGGTCCATCAATTAATTCTTTAATAATTATCTCTTGTTTTTCATCTGAATCAATTAATCTTGGCATTGGAATTCCGATTTGAGTTAATGTCTTATAATCATTAATTTCCGATGCAAATTTATTTCCAAAAGTATAATAATCACAAGGCTCATGATGAATCAGTTTTAAGGCTACAAAATTATTGTTATTACCAATAGCTTTATATGTATATCCACCTTTTCCTTTTCCTAATAATTTAAGGCAAATATAATTATTGTTTTTAACTATATATTTTGTTAATTTAGGTAATTTTAAACATAGTTTAAGTCTATTATCAACTTCTTCAATAATATCAAAACAAAAACTTTTATAAAAAGATAAAGCCGGGGTATTATTTTTTTCTGCATGCAAATATATAGTTTCAATATTATTTTTTATTGCGTAATTTAAAGATTCAAAAAATAAAGACTTTCCAATACCTTTATTTCTATATTTTTTTGAAACACAAAAATCATCAATATAAATATATTCCTCAGGATTTCTATATAGTTCAACCGATATAAAGCCTACAATATCATTATCTTCTACATCTAAGAAAATAATATCTCCACTATTAGATACAAATTTTTCTAAATAATTATCAGTATAGCCACATTGATTAGGATTTGCGGTAATAGAAAAAAGCATTTCTTTAAATAAATCATTTACTGCAGCTAAATCATCTTTAATGGCTACTCTAATCATAATTCCTATTCATCCTCAATAACATAATAAACCATTTATTTCTTTTGTTGGTAAGAAGTTTCATCTTTATTAACATTAACTTGTTTATAGTATATGAACATATCTTTCGGATCTGCTTCCTCATTTTCTAAATAACCAAGAAATATTTTATTGTGATGTTTATATAGTTCATCAAAATCATCATATTCATACTTGTTTAGAACCAAACATTCGACTTTCTCGTTTGCCAAAATATTAGTAAATTCGATTGAATTTACTATTGGAATAGATTTTCTATTTTCTTTATTTAAACGCATTTCTATTGTTTTTCTACCATGCTTAATTAAGTTGAATAGCTTATTGTGAAGGTTCATTCGATATTTCATTTTATTCCTCTTCTTTGCAATAAGAATATTATTAATTTGTTCTTTACACAAATAAAAAATGCAACTCATAAGGAGTCACATTTTTTAACAATTTCATGGTGCCCTAAGCAGGACTCGAACCCGTAACCCCTTGATTCGAAGTCAAGTACTCTATCCAGTTGAGCTATTAGGGCGTTGACTATATTATACTCAAAAATTTGTGATTTTTAAGATATAATAATGTTCATGGAACTTAAAAGTTATAAAAAAGAATTTAATTATAGTTATACACTTGGAGCATTTCCTACAATTGAACTTCTTAAAAATCATAGTAATGATGTAATCGACGTTTATATTCATTCTTCTTTTGAAAATAAAGAAATCAAAGAATTAATTCTTAAACTTTTAAAGAAAAATTATATAAAAAACGACAAAATATTTAATAAATTATCTCCAAAAGAAAATTGTTATGTAATTGGAGTATTTAAAAAATATCCAGCTATATTAAATATGGATGAAAATCATCTTTTGCTTGATAATCCATCAAATATGGGAAATCTTGGAACAATAATTCGTTCTGCGTTAGGTTTTGAAATTAAAAATATTGCCATTATTAAACCTGGAGTAGACTATTTTGATCCTAAGTGTATTAGAGCTTCAATGGGAGCAATTTTTAGTGTAAATATCGAATATTTTTCTTCGCTACAAGAATATAAAGAAAAATTTAATAATCACACAATTTATGCTTTTATGCTTCAAGCAAAAACTTCTTTACAAGATTTTAAATTTAAAAAAGGTCTTGCTAGCCTTGCTTTTGGAAATGAAGCAACAGGATTAGATAAAAAATATCTTGATGATAACTCTATTATCATCAAACATTCAAATAAAATAGATTCATTAAATATTACAAATGCAGTTAGTATTGCATTATACGAATTTAATCGCCAAAATTATTAGTTTTTTCTTTACCATTACTTAAATCATAATCAATATTTATAATTACTTTATATTTTGGATCGAGTTTTGTAATTTTTTCTTTTAAAATTTTAACCATTTCATCGACAAATGCATCTTCTAAAGGAACTAAAATATCAAAAATAACATTAGTGTGAGTTGGCCCTTTAACAAGTCTTAAATCATGAAAAGATATTCTTTTATCAAATTTATTAATTTCTTCTTCAATAAATGGTTTTAAAGTTTTAATTTCTTCACTTTTGGTATCAATTGGATCCATGTGAATTAGTGTTTTTACATGATATTTTTCATTTATTTCGTTTTCGATATTTTCTATTAAATCATGGGAGACAAAAACATTTTGATAGCCATCAACTTCAACATGCAAAGAAATATAAATATTATTTGGACCATAGGTGTGAGATAAAATATCGTGAACGCCTAAAACTTCCTTATGATTTTTAATATCTTTTACGATATTTTTAATAAGTTCGCTATCAACACTTCCGCCAATTAAAGGTGAAGCAGTTTCTTTAATCATTTTTATTCCATTATAAATAATTAATAAAGCAACAAGGATTGAAAAAGTTGAATCTAAATACCATAAATTAGAAAATACACTTTGAATAATATAAGCAATTAAAATTGCAGAAGTTGTAATTACATCATTTAGCGAATCACTCATCGAAGCTTTTAGTGTTACACTATTAATTATTTTTCCAATTTTTCGATAAAAGATGGCAAGTAAAATCTTCATGAAAATAGAAAAACCAAGAATTATATAAACATAATATGAAAAAGTTAAAGTTGCACTACCTGCCATTAATTTTTTGCTAGATTCTATTAAAAGTAGAGCACCAATCGCTAAAATTATAAAAGAAACAATCATTCCAGCGATATATTCAATTCGAGCATGCCCATAAGGATGTTCATAATCGGCTGGCTTTTTTGCAAGTTTAAACCCGATTAAATTAACAAAACAAGAAAATAAATCCGATAAGTTATTAAAAGCATCGCTTACAATTGAAATAGATCCTGTAAGTAAACCAATAATTAACTTAAATAAAAATAACAAAATGTTGATAAATATTCCGCCCACTGCCGCTAATATTCCATGTTTTGCTCTAACTTCAATATCATCAACTTTTTGAAAATTTTTAATAAATAATTTCCTTAATAAATTAACCATGAAAACATATTAGACTATGTATTTTTTTCTTGCAATACATTAGTCTAGACTAACTTTCATATTATTTTTTAATGGATTTTTATTAAATCTTAAACATTATATTAAAAATTTAAAAATGCATTAAAAAGAATATTAATAATTTGTTTGAAAGAAGAATTTTTTTATATTCTATTTCCTTTTAAATTATTAACATTCTTTGATTAAAATTAATTTAACTTAATTAGTCTTTCATAAAGTCGACAATTTTATAAAAACCATTAATTGACATATATTCTTGTCCTAAAAATAAACTAAATGGTTTTGCTTTTTTATCGTCTTCAAGTTTAACAATTCTTTTTGCTCCTTCGCCTTCAAGCATTTTTACAAATCCATATAAAGCTTCGCTGGCATATCTAGAATTCTTATAATTATTATTTAATAAATAACCAATTTCAAAATCATCATCATTAATTTTTTTACAATAAATGCTTCCAATAACTACTTGGCTAGCCTTTAAAACTAATGCGTAATAGTGATGATTATCTTCTTTTTTCTTTAAATCAGTGACTACATCGTCAAAATTTATGGTAGTTCCTGGTTTTTTATTATCATCTAAAATGCAATATAATGCATGTAAATCTTTATCTTCAAAATTTTTAAGTTCTAACCTTGGTGTATCAAATTTTTGTTTCATAAATAAATCCTCTTTCTTAAGTAAATATTTAGTTTTTCATTAAAAAACTATAAAAAAGTTAAAAATAATTGATTATAAAGGCATTAAGCCCTATGAAAAAAGTAATGCTCGCGGTTAACCGCGACGACGATCAAAAAGGCGTCTTAATAAAGCATTAACAAAAGAGAAATTAGAATATTTATTTAATTCAATAGTTGAATTTAGTGCCATTCTTCTTCCTCCTTTATTTGAACACCTAGATTATATTTTGCTAAAAATAATTGTAAATATATTTTTTTTGAAAGCGTTTTCATAAAAAATCATAAAAAAACTCTTCCTAGAGGAAGAGTAAATTTCTAGTGGTCGGGGTGGCTGGATTTGAACCAGTGACCTTCTGCTCCCAAAGCAGACGCGATACCAAGCTACGCTACACCCCGAGCAAAATTATTATACATTTTTTAACACCAATTTCAACAACTTATTTTGCAAAGATTTTAACAAACTTTGCACTACTTATTAAGGTCTAATCTCAAATAAAAAGTGAGTTTCCTCACTTATTATTCAAATTGGTGCGCTAAGCAGAAGTCGAATCCGCAACCCCTTGGTTCGTAGCCAAGTACTCTATCCAGTTGAGCTATTAGCGCGTGCCAATAATATACGATATTTAAGTTTATTTTTCAAGTACCTATCTTATAAAAAGTCTTAAAATAGTGCTAAAAATCAAATCTTTTTAGATATCAACTTTTTGAAATTTTTTCTGAGATATCTTTGTTGCAATAAAATTTAAAAGAACAAATAATCCAAAAGAAACAACTAAAAAGATTAATTGGAAGTACCAATTGTTATAAGTTACTGCGTTAAAATATGTATCTAAGAAAGGAATATAAAGAACAGTAGTTCCAAGTATTGCACTAATCATCGTTGCAACTATCATTGCAACAAAAAAAGGTGCAGTAAATTTTTCCGGTTTTTTATACCACCAAGGGCAGAAAATCAAATTGTAAATTCCAAAAACAATAAAATAAATTCCAAAAATTGTAATATTTGCAGTCATTCCAGTCGAGTTTTCGCTAGTAGAAACCATTTCTCCTAATGCACTCCCGCCACCTGCATATCCTGGTACATATTTTCTAAGTAATATAGAAATTATCATAAATACACTAGTAAACGCCGTAAATATTGTTTCAATGGTTGCAAAAAATAGCACTTTGCTTTTTACTACATCACTTCTTTTAATTGGCAAAGTAGCAGTATAAAAAATATCATTTGCTTCCTTTGCAAAAGCAATAATTCCAGAAATACTAGACATAAAGAAAATAGGAATAACATATAATGGATATGAAGGAATTAAAGCAAAGCATCCGAAAAATAAAAATATATAAGCCTGTGGATTCATGCAAAGTTTTAATTCTTTATAAAGTAAATTTTTCATTATTTTGCACTCCTTTCTAAAAATATCATTACTTCTTCAATAGAAGGAGTTGATCTTACATATCTTTCAAATACTTTTCCATCTTCTTTTTTAACTAGGCCTTCAAATTTTGATTGAACAACTTTATAACCAATTAAAAGGTTTTTTTCTTGCTCTTTTAAAGTGGAGGCTTCACCTTTAATAAGATAGTATTTATCGACAAAATCATTAAGAGTGGAGCTATCAATAATTTCCCCATTTCTAATATATGTGATATAGTCAGCACAACGCTCTAAATCACTAACAATTTGTGTAGAAAATAAGATAGAAACTCCTTCATCATTTACAAGATTGATGAATATATCTAAGATTTCATCTCTTGAAACAGGATCAAGGCCACTAGTTGGTTCATCTAAAATTAAAAGTTTTGCCTTATGAGATAAGGCGATAGCAAGGTTAATTTTTACCTTCATACCTTGTGATAAATCTCTTATTTTCTTTATTTCAGAAATATTAAATAATTTAAGATATTTTTTAAAAACTTCTTCGTCCCAGTCTTTATAAAATCTTTTTGTTACATCTTTTAATGTTTTAACAGTAACAAATCTATAAACATTAATTCCACCTAAAATAAAGGCAATATTTTGTTTATTTTCTATCTCGTTATCTTTAAATTCTTGACCATTAACTTTTACACTGCCAGTAAAAGTTAATAAATTTAAAATAGCTTTTAAAGTAGTTGATTTTCCAGCTCCGTTTCTTCCTATAAAACCCATAATCTTTCCTCTTTCAAGAGAAAAAGAGACGTTTTTTAGTTCGAAAGTCGGATATTTTTTATTAACATTTTTTAGTTCTAAAATATAATCCATAAGTTCAAATCCTTTTCGACAAATTATATAAAACCACGATTTGGTGTGCAATAAAATTGTTTTTACATTTATAAAGTAAATTTTATAAAGAGCTTTTTTAGGCTTTTTTAATAACCTTAATTTAAAAGTTCAACATAATGATAAGACACACTATCACCAAAAGTTTTTTCAATATAGTCTTTAACTCTTACACCTTTAAAAAACTCATTTAAAACTTTAGGTTTTTCACTATCTTTACAATCTTTTCTTATCGCTACAACATTTGTTTTTTCATCTTCTAAAACATTGTCGTTTTCGCTTAATACAATTTTATCTTTATAATTTTTAAACCAATTCCACCTTTAAAATCATAAATCCTATGAGCTTCATCAAATAACCCTCAATCAAAGTTGTTTTCTTTAGAATCTTTTAAAACAAGTGGGCTTTTAAATAAAACACTTATATCTTTTTTGCGTAGTAATCTTGAATTAATTCTTCGCTATATAAATACCTTGAAAAAGCATTAGCAGTAAAATACGCTGCATTAAAAGGTTCCCGTTTCTTTTAATTTAAAAGTTGTTCTAAAGTATTAATTGCAACAACTAATTTTCCAGTTCCTGAAAATACTAAAATTCCATATATATCACCATCTAAAATCTTTAAATTTATATTTTTTAAAACTTGATGATCACCAAAACTTTTATTTAAATTTTTGATTTCTAACACATCTCCCCTTTTAGCTAATAAAAAAGCCCTTTTTTAAAAAGGGCGAGAATTTAAATAAAAAAATCGTGATACCATCTTTTTCCGTCTAATTATAACTAATTAAACCTTAAAGAGTTCTAATAAACTCATCTTCTATAACGAAAATTCCCGGATTAATTTACTATTTTTGAGCTAACCGGCTCCAAGACCATGTTCATCTTCTTTTTAGTTATCTTCTTACACAATACAAGACTCGCTAGAACCTATTAAAAACTACTCTTTCTTTTCTTTGCTATTATCTAAATAACAAAACTAGGCAATTTTTTGTAAATGAAAATTTCATTTTCAAAAATTGCTAAAATCCAATTAACTTTTCTTTTCACTAGCACTAACTTGTTCACTATTAAGTTTTTTATGTTTAAATTTTAAAGCGATTTCTTTAAAGTCGATGGTTGAAAGTAAAACCGCTAAAACGACGATTAATCCACCAATTATTCTAAAAATTGTTAGTTGTTCATGAATAATTAATACACTAAAAATTGTTCCAAAAACACTTTCTTGACCCAAGATTACACCAGTTACAGTTTCGTTTACATGTTTTTCTGCAAAAGCTTGAACAATATAAGCAAGGGATGAACTTACAATAGTAACATAAGCTATACCTAAAATACCCTTAATATCACCATTTCCAAAATGATTCCCTTTAATAAATGGAAGGCAAATTATAGAAATAATTCCCATGACCAGAAGTTGCATTCCAGCACAACCAAACGGTTTATCTTCATTTGCAAGAGTTCCAATGTATGCGATTTGAATAGCAAAACAAACTGCTCCTAAAAGATTATAGATTTCTCCTAATCCAAAATTAAAAAAAGATCCATCATAATTTAAAATAAATACTCCAAATAAGGCGATAAAGGTTGCGCTTATAAATCTAGCATTTAGTTTCTTTTTAAAGAAAAAATGCGCAACAAACGGAATAAAAACCACATTTGTAGAAGTAAAAAATGCGCAACTTGAAACCGTAGTTAATTTTTGCCCTTCAGTTTGCAAAAGATATCCAAAAAAAGTAAAAACTCCACAAATCAAGCATCCAATGATGAGTTTTTTATCTTTCCACCATTTTTCTTTAATGGAAAACAAAAGACAAATAGCGCCACCAATAGCTCCTTTTGAAACCATTATTGCAAAAGAGGACCATCCACTTTCGAGAGCAAGTTCAACACCAATATAGCCAAGTCCCCAAGCAATTGAAATAAAAAATAATCCTAAAATGCTAAGATTTTTCTTTGTCTTCTCTTTTAACATTTTTGGTTTCACTTCCGTCTTTATATTGTAAAGTTATATTTTTTCTAAAAGTTGATGGAGTCATATTCATATATTTAATGAAATTTAAATTAAATGTTTTGACATTATTATATCCAACATCTAAAGCAATATACAAAATTCGATCATCAGTTGAAGCTAAAAGCTCGCAAGCTTTATTAATTCTTATAAAATTTAAAAGATTATCAAAGTTTTTTTCGGTGTAATAAAGTAGCGCTTTATTAACTTCAGTTGGAGAAAATCCAAACTTTTGAGCTACTTTATTACAACTTAATTTTTCAACATTGTAATTTTTATACATATAATCTGTAATCATATAGGCGTAATCTTTAGTATTACGACTATAAGCATTGCTTGTATGAAGATTTTGATAATATTTTCGATATTCCATTGGAGAAATCCCAATACTTGATTGAAAATGCTTGGAAATATGTGATGCATCGACAAAACCAAGTAAACTTGCAATATCATTTAAAGATAAATCGGTATGAATTAAATAGTCAGTGGCTTTTTCAAGACGAATATCATTTAAAATATTCATAAATGAAACACCAGTTAAATCCATAAGATGTTTAGAAATTGCTGATTCAGAAAGGTAAAAAACTTTACTTAATTTTTCAAGCGTTAGTCTTTCACTTGAATGACTATAGATATAAGTCAAGATTGATCTTCCTTGCGTTTTATTAAATTTAGATTCTTTTATTAAAGATTTTCCACGATTTTCAATTAAAAATCTTTCATATAAAATCATTAATTCAATAATTTTATTGGTGACGAAAATTTCGCTTAATGGTTTTTTGCTGACATTCTCTAAAGATGCACATGCAACTCCTAATTCTTCTTCTAATGTATTTAAAATTCGTTCAATTTCATTAAATTGCTCATTATTTAAATAAAGAGCAGGATTTTTAGAGATAAATTCAAAAAGTTCTGCGATGGAATCATTAGAATTTAATAAATAATTATCTTTCAAACTATTATTAATATATGAATAATCATAAATTATTTTATTAAATTGAAGAGTTTCAATAACTTCGGTAATATCGCTAATTTCCCAAGGAGAAATTGCAATTAAAGTATTTGGAATAATTTTATAACTTGTTCCATCAATTACAATTGTTCCATAGCCTTTTCTAAAAAATAAAAAACGAGCCGCTTGATGAATTAAGGGCTTAGTTGGTTCTTCGATAACTTCGTTATCAAAAGAACAAATTTTAGTGCGGTCTACTTCACTTACATAGCCATCTTGTAAAACTGCTAATTTATCCATAAATTAACCTACGCATAATTTTACATTTTATAGTTGCTATTTTCAAATATAATAAAAATTTATCATAAGAAAACCGCCCGCTTTAAGCGGACGGTTTATATTAATTATCTACAAAAGGGAATAGATAATTGTTTGAAATTTAATTATTATAAAGCGCCAACGATTAACATTGAGACGACTAAAATAACAATTGATGCACCAGCGATGCAAAGGATTGGTTTCCAGGACCATTTAACCCAAGTTGAATAGTTAACGTGAGCAATGGCTAAACCACCCATGATAGCTCCACAAGTTGGAGTAATTAAGTTGACAACACCATTAGCGGCGACAAATGCCATAATGGAAGTTTCGACTGAACCACCGTAACCAGAGATGCCTTTATCAATTAAACCTTGCATAATTGGTGAAACGATTGGTGAGGACAATCCTGCGAGTCCACTTGATGATGGAACGAGGAATGAAAGTCCTACGTGTAATAAGTAGTCTAAGCCAATGAATAACCAGCTTGGCATACCACTAGCAGCAAGACCATTAACAGAAGCTTCGACTAACCAGCTACCTGCTCCAGTTTGAGCAAGTAAAACGGTTGAAGCACGGGCAAGAGCAATAACAAGGTTGACGCCAATCATATCAGCAAAACCATTGATAATTGTCTTACTCATTAAACTACGATCTTCCATACCAACTAAGCCGATAACAATACCCATGAACATGAACCACATAGCGGATTCATCGAAATACCACCATCCGAGTGGAGTTCCAGTTAAATATTGTGACCAACCAAAAGCAGCTAAGAATTTATCTTCATCACCACCAAAAGCAACATCTTGCCATGGGATAAATCCAATAATCATGACTAAGAAAGTAATTCCAAAGAGAACTAAGACGGCTTTTTGTTTGCCAGTTAATTTAACATCACCTAAACTCTTGGCAGCTTCGCCATAGGCTTCTTCACAATCATGTAATTCTTGTAATGACATGATGGTTGAACCTTTATCTTTTAAGACCTTTTTAGCATAAATAACAACAAAGGTAGTAGCAATTGCATATGATACTAACCATAAAACAGCACCTTCGACAAGAATGATGGCTTGGTTAACGCTAACACCAGCTGCACTAACAGCGGCACCAACCGCGAATGGGTTGACTGTTGAACCAAGAACACCAACGCCAGCGCCAAGTAAAACTGTTGCACAACCAACGAGTGGATCCATGCCAGCAGCATACATTGTAGCGGCTAAAAGAATGTAGAAACCAACGGTTTCTTCACACATACCATAAGTGGTACCACAAACAGAGAAGATGAACATTAAGATAGGAATTAAAATAACTTCCTTTCCATGCATCTTTTTAACTAAAGCTTTAATACCTGTATCAAGAGCTCCGGTAGCGTTTGTTAAGCCAAGGAAAGCACCTAAACAGAAGACAAATCCAATAACACCAATAGCGTCTTGAAGACCTTTAATTGGTGACATGAAGATTTGATCAAGAGTAGCTCCAGCAACCGTTCCTACTTGAGCATTGCCAGCATCGTCAACATAATTATATGTTTGACCATTAGCGCACCAGGTAATGATTGCAACTACTAAGATAACGATTAACAAAATACCGAAAGTACCAAGATGGAACTTAAATTTTTTCTTTGGTTTTTCTGTTCCAGTTTCTGGCTTACGGTTTGTTTCTATACTCGCCATATTTTGTTTTTCCTCCTATTATAAGAAAACAATTATTTTTCGATGATAGTTCCAGTTAAACCATCAAGAGCCATAGTGGCCTTTTGAAGCGATGTTATTAAAGCAACTCCCCCATGTTGATTATGTTCGACAAAATCGATACATGATTGAACTTTTGGTAACATACTTCCTGGAGCGAAGTGACCTTCGCCTATATATTTTTTAGCTTCAGCGACACTCATATGAGCAAGTGCTTCTTGATTTGGTTTATTAAAATTAATACAAACTCTATCAACCGCAGTAAGAATAACAAGCATATCAGCGCCAATATCTAAAGCAAGCTTAGCACTACTTCTATCTTTATCAATGACAGAAGCAACACCTTCCAAACCATTAGCAGTTTCCACTACTGGAATTCCACCTCCGCCGACAGTAATTACTATGTCACCTTGTTTAACTAGCTGTTCAACAACCTCAAGTTCAACAATGCGACGTGGTATTGGTGATGGGACGACTCTACGATAGCCTCTCCCAGCATCTTCGACGAATGTGTAGCCCTTTTCTGCTACGATTCGATCAGCTTCTTCTTTGGAATAGAACATACCTACAGGTTTGGTAGGATTTTTAAATCCTGGATCATTTGGATCTACAACAACCTGAGTTACAACAGTAGCGCAATTTTTCTTGATACCTCTTTTGAAGAGTTCATTTTGAATGGCTTGTTGTAAGTGGTAGCCTATATAACCTTGTGACATTGCTCCACATTCTGGAAATGGCATTGATGGAGTTTTTCCTCCATTTGTTGCACTGAAATCCATTGCAAGATTTATCATTCCAACTTGTGGACCATTGCCATGACCTACGATGATTTCATATCCTTTTGAGGATAAATCAACTATGGTCTTTGCAGTTTCTTTAACAAGTTCTAATTGCTCTTCGGGGGTTTTGCCAAGAGCATTTCCCCCGAGAGCAATAACTAATTTCTTAGCCATATTTTATTTAAGTGTAGCATACATGACTGCTTTAATTGTATGCATTCTGTTTTCTGCTTCATCAAATACAACTGATTGATTTGAAGTGAAGACTTCGTCAGTAACTTCCATTTCTGGAATACCATATTTTTCATAAACATCTCTTCCGATTGTAGTATTTAAATCATGGAAGGATGGTAAGCAATGTTCGAAAATACAAGTTGGTTTTGCATAACTCATAAGTTCTTTATTAACTTGATATGGTTTTAAATCTTTAATTCTAGTTGGCCATTTGGCTGGATCTTCGCCCATTGAAAGCCAAATATCGGTGTAGATGCAATCGGCACCTTTTGCGCCTTCTTTTGGATCTTCAGTTAAGTTGATACTTCCGCCAGTTTCTTTACAGATTTCACGGCATTTTTCGATTAATTCTTGTTTTGGCCATAAATCTTTTGGAGCACAATTTGTAAAATGCATTCCAAGTTTTGCACTAACAACCATTAATGAATTTGCAACGTTATTTCTTCCATCACCCATGAAGGTAAGTTTAACGCCACGGCTATATCCTAATTTTTCTTCGATAGTCATGACATCAGCTAACATTTGGGTTGGATGGAAATCATCAGTTAAACCATTCCAAACTGGAACACCACTATATTTCGCAAGATCTTCAACAACAGATTGTTTGAATCCACGATATTCGATACCATCAAACATTCTTCCAAGAACCTTTGCTGTATCTTCTAAGGATTCCTTTTTACCCATTTGAGAAGAACCGCTATCAAGGAATGTAACTCCCATTCCAAGATCCATTCCAGCTACTTCAAAAGCACATCTTGTTCTAGTTGAAGTTTTTTCAAATAATAACACGATGTTTTTGCCAGCGAGATATTTGTGTTCTACACCATTTTGCTTCATAGCTTTGAAGTTGTGTGATAAGTCGAGTAAATATCTAATTTCAGCTGGTGTGAAATCAAGTAAAGTTAAAAAACTTCTTCCTCTTAAATTAACGCCCATAAAATTCCTTTCTTATTTTATATATATTATTCTTCACGGATGAGTGGCATTGACATACATCTTGGGCCACCTCTTCCTCTTGAAAGTTCAGCACTTGGAACTTGAAGTACATTTAAACCTTTTTCCTTTAAGATAGCATTGGTAACATCGTTACGTTGATAAACAACGATTGTTCCAGGAGCGATACATAAAGTATTACTTCCATCATTCCATTGTTCTCTTTCACTAGCAATTCTATCTTCGCCACCGCATTTAATAAGTTCAACGTGTGGGATGTTAAGATAGTGTTCAAGAATCTTTTCAAGTGAAGAATTAACTTCTTTAATATTTAATTCGCCATCACCTTTTGGAGTGATTTCAAAGACTTTTAATGGTCCAAGAATTCCTGGGTGAACAGTGAATTTATCAACATCGATTTGAGTGAAAACGGTATCGAGGTGCATAAATGCTCTTGAAACTGGAATTGAGAAAGCTAAGACTGTTTCGAAACTTTCATTTTTTTCAGCAAATAACTTTTTAGCAAGTTGTTCAATAGCATCTGGGGAAGTTCTTTGTGAAATTCCAACGCCTAAAACCTTATCACTTAATACGCAAATATCGCCGCCTTCGATATTGAATGGGCTTGTTCTATCGCTATAACGTGTTACAAGACCAGCAAAATCTGGGTGATATCTAAAGATATAATCGGCATAAATTGTTTCTCTATTTCTAGTTGGAAAACGCATTTTATTTAATGAAACACCATGACCAATTGAACCAAATGGATCTCTTGTAAAATAAAGATTTGGCATTGGATCAACGATTAATTTTGATGGTTCTGAACAAAGATCAACAAGGGAATCATTGAATGGTCCACCAACTTCCTTTAAGGTAATACCTTCCATTGTCTTTAAGACTAAATCTTTGCCTTTAAAATTTTCAGTTAAGTAATTATAGAGTCTGTCTTGCCATTTTTTAGTATGGATTCCAGCTTCTTCTAACCATTGATATAAGAATGGTTTTAAGAGCTCTTTATGAAGGTCTAAAACTTCAGTCATTAAGTCTTCAAGATAGACAACTTCTACGCCATGATCACGTAGAACTTGTGCGAAAGCATCGTGTTCTTCTTGAGCGACTTTTAAGAATGGGATATCGTCAAATAATAACTCACCTAAGGTATCTGGTGTCAAATTTAATAATTCGCGACCAGGTCTGTGAAGTAAAACTTTTTTTAAAGGTTTAATTTCACTTTTTACACAAATTCCTTTCATATTTTCCTCCTAGTTGATTTGTATATCGTATTTCTTTATGTAAGCAGATGAAAGCGCTTACAAAGTATTTATATAATATCAATATCTCGCTTGAGATAATGGAAAATAAACAAAAATCTAATTGTAAAAATTAGCATTTATTTAATTTAGCAATATTTATATATTATCTATATTAATTTAGAAATTGTGATTTATTCGATTTTATCGAGTAAATATAAGATTTTTAAATTCATTACTATTTATAATTTTTTAGTGCTTATAACTTATAGATTTGTTATACTTTCAATGGTAAAAGGAGGGAGTTATGAATCTTAAAAAATTATCTCTAACATTAGCAAGTGCTGCTTTTATTTTTGGATCTGTTGGTTGTGGAACAAATAAACCCACAGGCATTACCGTCGATGATTTTGTAAATGCTTTAGTTGAAAAAGAAAATTTAACTGGTAAAGATGGCGTTTATACATATCAACAAAGTTTTCAAGATCACGCTGTTGATTATACATTAACTTTAAAATGTATTGCCGATAGTTATTATAGCTATGTTTTTGAATCGACTCTTGTAAGAGAAATTTCAACAGAGACTATTAGTGGTCAATATACTTCACAAATTAAATTTATTTGGGGAAGGTTTAAGAGTTCTTTATTTCAAGGTAAGGCTCACTTTGAAATGAAAAAGGAAGCATCTCACTTTGATGATGCTCACTATATTTTCTATGGACTTGCTTTTGATACTAATGGAACTTATGGCTATGGAAGCGAAGAATATATCGATCCAATAAAACAAGAGTGGCTTGATTTAAATTATTCTCCATTAGATGATACATGGAAAATGACGAAAATTAATATCGAAAAATTAAATACCTTAACAAAATCAACTGTAAATTGCTACCTATGGTAAAATAAATACTACATTTATTTAAGTAAAATTATAATTTTAATATGCAACATCCTTTTAAACATTTAAAAGTTGTAACAAAACATCGTTTATTAGTCTTTCTAAATGGTTGTCATTTAGGAATTGGCTTTCATTGTCTTTTTCATGACCTTTCAAAATTTTCAAAAACCGAATTTGGAACCTCTTGCAAATATTATCTTGGTTATGCTTCTCCAGTTTATAACGAGCGTATCCATAATGGTTATTATTCCACTATTTGTAAGCATCATACCGCTAGAAATAAGCATCACTGGGAATATTATGTAGATTTTTTTAAGGGAAATATGGTTATAAAAACTATGCCATATAAGTACGCTCTTGAATATGTGGCTGATGTTATCAGTGCTTCAAAAACTTATCATCCAAAAGAATTTAGTAACGATAAACCTTATGATTATTTTGTAAGTAAGATTCCATATTATTTTTTAACTAGAGCTACCAAAGAATTCTTACTATGGTGCTTTGAAAATTATAAAGATTCTGGATTTAAAAGCTTAAAAAAGAAGGATACAAAAGTTAAATATAATGAAATTATTTCAAAAAATAGTAATACTGAAATATATAAAATTAACTTAACAAAAACTGATATTCAAAACGAGCACGAATAACGTGCTCGTTTTAATTTGTAATCACCATCAAAAATCCTATCATTATGCTGATTTGAGCAAATAGATAAGTACTCATCACATAAAAATCATCTCTTTTAAATTCTTTAATAAAATCTTTAATAACTAAAATCGTATCGCTTATTATAAAAAGCACGTAACCAAGAGTGATCAAAAGCATTGATGGTACCGAATATTTTATTGAAATTACTATTGAATTTACTAAAAGTAAAAACAATATTCCAAAATAAAGTGCGGCACATATTGATTGAAGTAAATTAAATTGCTTCTTTAAAGCAATTTTAAAAACGATTACTAAAGCAATAAGGCAAATTCCTGCAATTAGGTAGTGATACCAACTATAAGAAATCCCATTTACAGTAAGCATTAAGATTAAATATAAGATGTGTCCGACAAAAAACGAAACACCACCGATATAAAAGAAGACCTTTTTCTTTTCAAAAATAATTAAAAGATCGCCTAAAAATCCTAGAAAAGAAGCAATATAAAGTAAAGGATGATTTGGAGCCATATATATTCCAACTATTGTTAAAAATAATAATGGGAAAACCTTAAAGCCTTTTCGAAGATTTTCTTTTTCAGTAAATGCAAAAAATAATTCTAATAAAACCGCAATAAAAAGAGCAATTAGTAAAATTGTTAGCCAAACATAATTCTGTATTTGCCCTATTTGCATATAGAGATTATATAATTTTACTATTCAATAATAAAGAATAAATCGATAAAATCGTAACTTTTGTTAAATGACAAAGTAAGTGCAACTAATATTTTTAATAAAGTAGTTTACAATAATATTGTCTTCTTTGCTTTCTTTAGGAGGTTAAAAATGAAAAAAGAATCAGAAAGACTTAACGTCGGAGATA
>Ga0256404_1006498_pt1 | contig 19292 bp, 20 predicted proteins | sample RumenRJG_01DNA_FD_185990 | JGI IMG/M metagenome (GOLD analysis project Ga0256404, IMG submission 185990) | Bovine rumen microbial communities from Lethbridge, Alberta, Canada - RJG_01 | ecosystem: Host-associated > Mammals > Digestive system > Stomach > Rumen | place: Canada: Alberta | collected...
AGGGGTGAGGATGCGAAGCTGCCGTTTTGTGGGTTGAACGAGCGAGCCAAGTGCGGATACCTTTTAACAGGAGATTTGGTCGGAAGGTTTTTATGTCATTGCGAGGGCAAAAGCACGAAGCAATCCAGCCTTTGCCAATTCAACAAGGTCGGAAGTGAGTTGATTCAAACTACTCCAAAAGTGACTTTCTTTGCACTTTTTTACTCATTTTTTGCACTATTCTTGCACACTTTTTCACTCATAAGTAGGGTTGACTTTAGTCAACTTATTCAAGATATTTGGTAGACTGAAGTCTACCCTACCTGCTTTTGATGTTAATGGATTTAATAAAAAACCTAATATAATATCTACTAATAAAAAAGTTCAAGACCAATATCAAATTCTAATGTATAGTAATGGAATTGCAACAATGCCAAATTCTATTGAAGATATAACTTTGAACAGTCGAAAACCTGCATTTAAAAGAAGAATACAAAGTATATTATTATTTTATGAAGTTACTAAAGATATCGATACTTTTAAAGCAGCCAAAAATTATAAAAAATAGTGATTCTCAAAATTTGTGTTCATTCTTCTCAAACCGACTGTGCGTTTACAATGCGTTTTTATTGGCTATGATGCCGAGTTGTTGGGAGTTTAACCTTCTGCATACTTAATTGTTATATTTTGCTTTTTATCATTTTTAATTTACACATATTTTTATGTCATTATGGAATTAATAAATCAATAAATTAATTCAAACACATGTTTGTGATACCCTAAAGAAAATTTTATAATTTAAAATTGGTTTAGCGATAAAAAAGAAAGGTCCGCAACAATGGTTAAACATACAATCGAATGTCCTAAATGTCATGAAATATTTCAAGTTGACGAAGCCGGATACGCTGCCATCGTAAAACAAGTCAGAGATGAAGAGTTTTCTAATGAACTCAAAGACCGACAAGCCCAATATGAAAAAGACAAAGAAAACGCACTTCAAGTAGTGAAACTTGAAGCCGAAAAAAACTTCCAAAATAAATTGAGCGAAAAAGAAAAAGAAATTGCAGATTTAAAAGCAAAACTTGAATCGGAAAAATTAACCAAAAATTCTGCAATTAAAGAAACCGAAGCCGAAAAAGATAAACAAATTGCCGAACTCAAAAACAAATTAGACTCTTTTAACAAAGATAAGCAAATTGAAATTAATGAAATTATTAACAAAAAAGATGCCGAACTTGTAAAAAAAGATAATGAAATATCTGAACTAAAAGGACAACAAAAGATAGATGAAAAAGAATACCAAATAAAAGAACAACATCTTAAAGACAAATATGAAGTACAATTACAATGCAAAGACGAAGAAATTGCCCGCTATAAAGATTTCAAAGCAAAATTGTCAACAAAAATGCTCGGTGAAACTTTAGAACAACATTGCGAAATTTCATTCAATCAGCTTCGTGCAACAGGTTTTGACAGTGCATATTTTGAAAAAGATAATGATGCAAAATCAGGAAGCAAAGGGGATTATATCTTTAGAGATTATGACCCTGACGGCAGTGAATATATTTCTATTATGTTTGAAATGAAAAACGAAGCTGACAATACAGAAAAGAAAAAAAGAAACGAAGATTTCTTTAAAGAATTGGATAAAGACCGTACACAAAAAAATTGTGAATATGCTGTTCTCGTTTCAATGCTTGAACCTGAAAACGAACTCTATAATACCGGTATAGTTGATGTTTCACATAAATACGAAAAAATGTATGTCGTACGACCGCAATTCTTTATCCCGATAATAACACTTTTAAGAAATGCTGCAAAAAAATCCATTCAATACAAAAACGAACTTGCACTTGTCAAATCTCAAAACATAGATATCTCAAATTTTGAAGATGAAATGAACAATTTTAAAGAAAAATTTATGAAAAACGTCAAAGATGCCGGAGCAAGATTTAACGAAGCCATTACAGGCATTGATAAAACAATAAAAACTTTACAAGGGATAAAAGATGCACTGTTACTATCAGAAAAACACCTAAATTCTGCTAATAACAAAGTGGAAGATTTGAGCATAAAACGACTTACAAAGAATAATCCCACAATGCAAGCAAAATTTGAGGAACTTAAAAAGAAAAAATAAATCTTGCAATATAATCAAAAAAGCCTGAAAATAACCGAAACCCTAAAACCAAACAAAAATCCGTTTTAGGGTTTCTATTCAAAATATTCATCTTTTACACAATGTTTAATGTAATTGTTGCACAAAATCCGTATTCATCATCGGATGATAGTTTAATAGAACCGTTCATTGCTTCAATTAAACCTTTTACTATAAACAAACCCAAACCTGTTCCGCGCGTTGTTCTTGTCATATTATCATCAAGCCGCACAAATTTATCAAACAATGTGTCCAGTTTCTTTTGCGGGATTTTGTCGCATTTATTTTTAACTGATATAACCGCTTTATTACCTTCAACTTTTGTATCGACAACAATTTGAGTATCGGGGTAAGCGTACTTTACAGCGTTTTCGTATAAATTCACAAAAACCTGTTCCAATCTGCCTTTATCAGCAAAAACTTGAGGAAAATCTTCTGCCAAGTTAACAATTATTTCATGCCCGTCGTGTTTTCTCAAAAGTAATTCAGATTGTTCAAAAACTTCGTTTAGCCAAACTTCGGTATTAACCGTTCTTAAACGCATTCCTTCAATATCAGGAATAGTTAATAAATCTTCTATCAATCTTTTTAATCGTTCTGATTGTTCTTTTATTATTCTCAAAGATTTTTGTTTTGTTTCTTCATCAATTACGATATCCTGACGCATTAAACGAGAGGTATAGCCTTGAATACTTGTTAATGGAGTGCGCAATTCGTGGCTGACTGTGTCTAAAAGGTTTGAACGAAATTCGTTTAATTCTTTTAATTCTTTATTTTTTTCGGTTAATTCAATGTATGATTTATGAATTTCTGATGCCATTGTATTAAATTCATTAGCTAAAAATACCAATTCGTAAGGGGTGAAATATGTTTTTAACAAACGAATTTGGTGTTCATAATTTCCTTTAGACAGAGCCATTATTGCTTTGAACAATTGTCTTATATTGATATACAGATAGAAAATATAAAACCCGATAAGAATCATTGTCGATAAAATTGCAACCAAAACCGATAAAATGATTTTTACCCTATTATCTATAATAGCTTTTTTGGCAATACTTTTTGTTGTTCGTACAATAATCGTAAAATCAGGATTTTTACTTTTTAAATAAACACTCGGCTGGTTCTTTTCATCTCCAAATAATACCGGTTCATCTTCAAGCATTTCTTCTTTTGGCGGAAGCATAGAAATTGTATCTTTAAATACATTTTCCGTATAATTGTGGGAAGCTATAAGATTATTATTCGCGCCTATTATATAAACTTGTCTTGAATCATCTTCTAAAGATTTGAATAACTGAGTATCAACATTATTTGAATTAAATGTTAAAACAAGAAATGAACCGTCTTTCATCTGTGTAGAAAGAATTGCATGTTCTTCTTCTTTGGCATCAGTTTTTACTTTATTTAATTCATCTTGTGTTTTCAGCATGAATATTTCGTGGCTGTGAGGGTATTTGTCCGCAATATCTTTCAAGAATTTGTTTCTCTGTGATGATGGTAAAAACTCTAATGAATCTGCGATTTGCGATAATGTTGTTTCATTTAATCTGATTAAAAAATCCATTTCATCGGAAACCATACTTGCTACAAGTATGGCGGATTCTCTTAATTGATGCCTGACGGATTGCTGGTTAATATTGTTTATGACAAAACCGCTGATTGCCATCGGAATAACAACCGCAAAGAAAAATACTATTGCGATTTGTTCGATTATTTTTAATCTTTTAAGTTTAAACTTTTTCATCAAAAATCCTTTAGCCAAACGGTGTCAATTTATATCCGACATTTGTTACTGTATGAAGATATTTTGGAGTTTTGGCGTTTGGTTCAATTTTATTTCTCAAACCACCAACATGAACCCTTAACATCCTTACATCTTCATTACTGTCATATCCCCAAACCTCGTCTAACAATGTAGCTAATGTTACGGGATGGTTGAAATGCTGCATTAGACAGTATAAAATCTCAAATTCTGTCGGGGTCAGTTTCATTTTTTTATTAACAATTACCGCTTCTAAAGATTCAGGAAATATTTCAATATCACCGCTTCGCAAAATTTCATTTGATAGAGGTGTTTGTTCCGTATTGATTTCGTTTCTTCTTAACAAAACTCTTATTCTCAACAAAACTTCCTGAACATCAAACGGTTTAACCAAATAATCATCAGCCCCGCAATCAAAGCCTGATGTTTTATCTTCTATTGTTCCTTTTGCCGTAAGCATTAAGATAGGAATTGACAATTTTGCATTTCTTATATTTTTACAAACATCAAATCCGTTCATTTTAGGCATCATAACATCCAATAAAATTAAATCATACGAATTATTCAAGGCTTTATTCAAACCTTCTAAACCGTCATGTGCGGTATCTACAAAATATCCGCTTGAACGGACGTCAAATTCCAAAAGCTCTCTTATTTCATCATCATCATCAACAATTAATATTCTTTTTTGGCTTTCCACCATACAAACTCCTTTTTTATGTATATTTTACAAAACAGAAGTATTTTTTGCAAGAAAACTTTTACAATAATAGACATTCTCAAAATTTTTTATTATACTGTTTATTATGAAAAAAATAATCCTATTTTTAATTTTAACTTTATTGACATTTACTTCTGTAAATTCAACTGCCGAAGCATCTTTGATATCTTCCGCAAAATACAGACATGAACAACAAAAAGAAAATAAAAAAGATATTCAACAGATTAAAGAACTTTTTAAAGTTTACACAACATTTGCAAACAAACATGATATAAAAGCAATCGCACCTTTGTATGCGGATAATTATATAAATAATGACGGGTTTAATAAAGAAGCATATCTAAAGTCCGCGCAGGAAACTTGGGATGAATGTAAGGATATAACTTATGAAATAAAAATTTTATCAATAGAAATTAAAGGGGATCACGCAACTGTTGATGTTGATGAAACCGCAGTAGGAACAGTATTTGAAAAATCTGAAACATTTGCCGTTGCAGGAGAAATTCACGCAAAATCAAAGGGATTATATAATTTAATCCGTATAAACGGAAGATGGCTAATTTCGGGCGAAACTATTATTTCTGATGAATCTTCATTATTATATGGAGATGCAAGATTTATGAATATCGAACTGTTTGCTCCAAATCAAGTATCATCAGGTGAATCATATACGACAACAGTAAAAGTTGATGCGGGAGATGATACGGTTATTGTCGGTTCAATTGAACATGACCCGATTATGTATCCGTCAGATGTTCCAAACGGGCCTTTGAGAACAATGCCTGAATCTAAAATTTTGGAAAGAGTAATCAAAGCAAATACAGATAACCTCAATGAATATACGGTTGCATCATTGGCTATTTCCAAAGCTAAACCTACAACATACGGAACCTTGAAAGTATATTTGGCAGGTATGGCTTGTATTATGAAAAGAGTAAACGTAATTCCGAAAAATAATTTTATTAAATTGGAAGAAAAAGATAAGAAAACAGAGGAAAAAATATGAACTCTAATGTATTAAAATATTTATTTTTTATAGCTTGTTTTGTTTTTTGGTTATTTCTAGCATTATTTTCCTCAAAATTGATTGTAGATAATGTAACTTCAGGTCATCATTATTCAAATGCGGTTTTTAGCCTTACATATTTAAAAAACAGCGGTGCGGCATTCAGTTTGCTTGAAAACGCAAGAGAATTTTTAATAATTGTATCCATTGTTGCTACAACGTTTTTATGTCTTTATGTTCATAATAATAAAGGGATACATCTTGTTGCGACATCTTTTATTGCATTGTTATGTGCGGGAATTATGGCAAATTGTCATGAACGGATTGTTTTAGGCTATGTTCGTGATTATATACATTTGAATTTTATGAATTTCCCTGTATTTAATATGGCGGATATTTTTATAACAATCGGCGTTATTGCACTAATAGGAATTTTACTTGTTTATAAAAAATAAACAAGGGTGCAAAATATTGCACCCCGTTATTTTTGAAAAATTAAACAATTATTGCCTTATGCTTGAGCAGCTTTATCTGCTTGAGCTTTACGATGATGATTGATAATTTTATCAACGCCTGCACCGACTAATCTTCCTATACCGGCATATATAGCTAAACCAAGAGCTACACCTGTTGCCAAAATTGCAGCTCTGCCACGCTGTGATTTTAGGAAATTCGGAAGAAATTCATTGTTTAAAAGATTTTCATACACACCTTTTCCTTTAATAAATTGTTTACCGAGATCAAAAGGATTTTTTACATCTTTAGTAAATTCTTTCATATTTTCCAATATAAAACTGTCTTTCGGTAAAATTTTTGAATAAAACTTCATCACTGTTTTATAAGGAACAAAAGCTGCCGCAGTAGGAAGTGCTACCGCTACTGCAGTACCGACATTTTTACCTGTATTTGATTTTTTGTACGGATTTCCTTGATTGGTAAATCCGTAATTTTTATAATCTACCATAGGAGACATTAAAAAACCTGCCTTTCATTTATTAATTTTTTTCTACACACACCTATAAAAACTATTAAAAAATTTTATTGCTATGGCAATTTTTATATAATAGCAGAATATTGTTGTTATTATTGGGTTTCAGCCTTTAAAAGACAACGTTACATTCTGTTACAATTGTTGTTGAATTTTAATGTTTATTTTTATACAATAAAGAGAACAATTGGAGTAAATATGTCCAGATTGACTGAAAGAATACAAAATTTTAATAAAGCATATAAATTGTTTGACATTGCACAAAAAAGTTATATTAAAAATCCGCAGGATGAAATAAGTAAATTGGCAATTGTACAAGCCTTTGAAATGGTTTACGAACTTGGATGGAAAGTTATTAAAGACTATTTAAATACAAAAGCAATTGAAACCTATACGCCAAAAGATACAATAAAATCGGCTTTTGGTGCAAATATTTTACCATCTGCACAAATATGGATTGATATGGCACAAGACAGAAATGCAAGTTCACATGAATATAACGATGATAAAATAAACGTAATTTTGCAAAAAATTTCTACCGTATATTATGAAGAATTAAAGCGTTTTAAAGATAATTTAGGTGATTTTGATGAGTAATATGTACGGATTACCGGAACGTACCATAAAGGAATTGTTGGAATATTTTCAATCGAATTCTGCGGTTGAAAAAGTTGTTTTATATGGTTCAAGAGCAAAAGGAACATACCATAACGGTTCGGATATAGATTTTGCGCTTTGGTTTAAAGAACCTGCAAATTTATCAAAAATCTCGGACGAACTTGATGAACTCCCTACTCCATACAAATTTGATGTTACGGATTATAAGACGTTAACTCATATTGAACTAAAACAGAATATTGATAGTGAAGGTGTTATTTTTTATCAGCGCCAACAGAAAATATAAAGGATATGCTTTTTATAGTAGACGAAAACTCCATAGATACAAGACTTGACATATATTTATCACAACTATATGACAATATTTCGCGTTCAAAAATTCAATCTGCAATTAAGGGCGGAAAAGTTTTAATTAACGGTGAAGTCAAAAAACCATCCTACAGTTTAAAATTTGATGATAGGGTGGAGTTTGAAAATCTTGAGCCGGAAAAAATTATAGAAATAGAACCTGAAAATATTCCGTTAGAAGTTGTTTGGGAAGATGAGAATATGGCGGTCATAAATAAACCGTCAGGGATGTTGACTCATCCGACTTTTATAGAAACGACAGGAACGTTAGTCAATGCGCTATTGTATAAATTCGGACAAAATCTTTCGGATACAAACGGTGAATTCCGCCGCGGAATTGTTCATCGTTTGGACAGAAACACATCAGGGCTATTAATGATAGCAAAAAATAATAAAACGCATGAATATTTGGCAAAAATAATAAAAGAGCATCAGTTAACAAAGAAATATCACGCGGTTTTAAAAGGTTTTTACCCGAACGAAACAGATATAATTTCAGAACCAATCGGAAGAAATAATGTTAACCCTAAAAAAATGGCAGTACGTTCTGACGGCCGTCCGAGTCTGACTAAACTTAAAGTGTTAGAACATTTCGGCTCGGAAGCAACTTATGTCGAATTAGAACTTATAACAGGCAGAACTCACCAAATAAGAGTTCATACAAGCTATAAAAAACATCCTGTTTATAATGATACATTGTATGGTGCAGGAGAAGGAAAAGTAAAAACCCAAGAGCAAGTTTTACAATCTTTTTATTTAAAATTTGCCAAACCGTTTTCGTCGTCTATAATAGAATTAGAAATAGAACCGGATGAAAAACTTTCAAAAGTTCTTACATATTTCAGAAACAGGAGCGATTTATGAAAAAATTATTTTTCTTTTTAAGTATAATCATTTTATTATCAGTTGTTTACATAGCACTAATCAACACTTCATCATATATTGACGTAAATTGGCTAAAAGGCGGGCACTATACTGCTGATTTGACAAAAGCTATTCGTTTATCTTCATATACATTACTTGTTTTAATAGCAGGAATATTTTCAGGCGCAGGAACAGTCGGACTGTTTTTAGGAGTTCAAAAAGATAAAGTAAAAGCATATAAAAGAGAGTTGGAAAAATCTTCCGTAACCGGCGAAGCAAACGCTTCAAAAGTTTCCGTATTGGAAGCAAAAATCCAAACATTAGAAAAAGCATTCACATCAGTTGTTGATGAACGTACAAAAATGGAAGTTCAAATAAAAAATTTGAATTCTGAAATTGAAGCCCTTAACAAAAATAATAAATAATATTTATTCTTTTAAAATCTTTTGCAATGTTTGGGCAGAAATTTGCAATTTTTTGATTTCTTCATCGTTCAATTGAAGCGGGACATGTGTTTCGACACCGTTTTTCCCTACAATAGCAGGCATACTTAAACATATTCCGTCAATGCCGTATTGCCCGTGCATCATTGAAGATACGGGCAAAATGGATTTTTCATCGCGAATTATTGCCTCACAAATTCGTTTAACAGACATTGCAATTCCGTAATAGGTAGCTTTTTTGCGTTCAATAATTTCATAAGCGCTATTTTTTACATCATCCGAGATTTTGCACATAGCTTCTTCATGATTGTAATACCCGCGCATTTCACAAAAATCGTCCAATTTTATTCCCGAAACATTTGCACATGACCAGGCTGCGATTTCACTATCTCCATGCTCTCCGATAATAAATGCATGTACGCTTCTTGAATCAACATCCAAGTGTTTGCCTAGTTCGTATTTTAATCTTGCGGTATCCAATACCGTACCCGAACCCAACACTCTGTTTTCTGGATAACCGCTTAATTTTAGAGTAACTGTAGTTAAAATATCAACAGGATTTGCGACAACAAGCAAAATCCCTTTAAAATCCCGCTTTGTTATTTCGGGAATGATGGATTGAAAAATAGAAATATTTTTCTTAACTAAATCAAGCCTTGTCTCGCCTTGTTTTTGATTTGCGCCTGCACTTATAATTATTAAAGACGCATCTTCAATATCATCATAATCACCTGCATAAATTTTCATAGGTTTTGCAAACGGAACACCATGACTTATATCAAGCGCTTCGCCTTCGGCTTTCATTTTGTCGCTGTCAATTAAAACCATTTCTGAAAATAATCCGCTTTGCATAAGGCTAAATGCTGATGCCGAACCGACAAATCCGCATCCAATCATTACAACTTTTCGATAATTTAAGCAATGCTTACAATCCCGTTCCATAAATTACTCCTTTTTTTTACATTATAAATTATTTTTATAAAACTTTACATAACATTAAAGATTATTTATACAAATGCCGATAATACATTTATCAATAAGGGTAGAATTGTACAAGAAAGGTAAATCTATGAAAATTGACGGCGAGAACTTTGATTTTACGAAAAAAGCGCAAGAAATAGCGAAAAATGAAATCGTGGAAAATTCTGACAAAAGACAGGAAATTTTATTTAACATTTTTGATAAAAACAAAGATTCAAAATTATCACAAGATGAAATTACTGATACTTTGAATGTTTTTCAAGCTATAGATAAAGAAGATGAATCAACCAAAAAGAAAGATGAAGAATTGAGTGATGATGAAATTCTTGCCGCAATGAAAAAACTGGAAGAAACTAACTCTGAATTTAAAGAAGGTAAGTTTGAACTAAAAGAAGTAAAAGAAATGATGGTTAAATTTCTGAAATTAAATAAATCAAAAGCAGAAACAGCAGAAGCACCGTCAGAAACGCCGAGTGCTGCACCGTCAGAAGCACCAACGTCAGAGGAAGTAAAACCGTCAGAAAATCCAAAAGATTATGTTGTTCCTGAAGGTCAAAGTTTTAAACAATTATTAAATAAAATTTTAGAAAAACAAGGAAAAACCGAGCCGTCAGAAGAAGATTATAAAAAAGCAGAAGAACAATTCAAAAAAGACAACCCTGATATAGAAATCAGAGAACGTAACGGCGTGAAATATCTTCTTGTCGGTTCAAGAGTAAAAGTTCCCGTTGATTTTGGAGAAGAACTTTGTGACCCTGAAGTTGAAATCGAAAAATGGAAAGTTCGAGTCGGATTATCAAAAGCTAAACCTGAAACTGATACGCCTGCTCAAACACCTCAACAAACAGAACCCGCACCGCAAGCAACTCCGCAAAATACAAGAACCATAACAGAAGAACAAAAAACGCAAATGGAAGATATGCGAAAATTAAATTATGATAATGTCGCAGAATTAAAAACAATATTACGACAATTTACTGATTTGGATACTTGTGCTGCATTTTTAGAAACTAACAGCAAACTGCATGTCGCACAAACAATAAATGCCGACGATGGCGGAAAAATTCTTATTTATGCAGATGAACAAGGCAATAATGTTGGTTCCGTAAATTTAGATAAAGACGGGAAAGTCAGAAATGTCGGTATTGAACTTGCAAACGGCAGTATTTCAATAAATCCTGATGAAAACGGTAAAATCAAATTAGAATCCTGCGCAGGGATGGGCGAAAAACAACCTATTGATGTAAAAGATAAAACTTTTGATAGCCAACTTGAAGAATTGTTGAAAGAGCATAATTATACAAAAGACATAAAACGTAATGCCGATAATACTTCTACAGAGATCTATACATGTAAAGATGGTGATTTTACATACAATATACAAGTTGACAAAGACAAAGACGGTAAAATAACATCCATTTCCACACAAAAACGTAACAATAAATTAAACAACCACGAATTACGTTACTTTGAAGATAAAGATAAAGACGGCAAAATAGATAACGCATTTAAAAGACTTGATAAAATGCTTGGCTAAGAGCAAAAATTTCTATTATAAAAATCCCTCACCTCCTGATGAGGGATTTTTTATTATGTATATTTTACAAATTGAAAAAAATATTGTAAAATGATTTCGGTCGTTATAGTTATAGTAGAAATTAGGAGGAAAATTTAATGGAAAGTTTCAAAAAGTATCTGGTTGAATTTATCGGAACATTTTTCTTGGTATTTACAATCGGAGCAACGGCTGCATTTGGAGGTGAAGGAGTTATTGCACCTTTAGCAATCGGTTTTGCATTGATGGTAATGGTTTATGCCGGCGGGTACATTTCAGGCGGTCATTACAACCCTGCTGTTTCATTAGCTGCTGCTGTTCGCGGAGCTTTGGAATGGAAACAATGGTTACCTTATGCATTTTTCCAAATTTTAGGCGGTGTTGTTGCAGCTTTAGTTATTAATATGATTTCAGGCGGTTTAGACCCTATCCCAATGGGAACATTCAAAATCGCAACTGTTATTTTAGCTGAATTCTTATTCACTTTTGCTTTGTGCTATGTTGTATTGCTTACTGCAACTTCAACAAAAACAGAAGGTAATTCATACTATGGTTTGGCTATCGGTTCAACCGTAATGGTTGGTGCTTTTGCGGTAGGTTCAATATGCTTGGGCGCATTTAATCCTGCTGTTGCAGTTTCTACATTAGTTTTAGGTTCTGTATGCTGCTGCAAATTGGCATGCGTTACAATTTGTGCAAACCTTGTTGCAGGTTTAGTTGCAGGTTGTGTTTATAAATTCTTAAATAATGACTAATTTGGTTATTGAATTATTAAAAAGCTATGACATCAAAACTTATGTCATAGCTTTTTATTTTTATTTGCAAAAACAGTTTTTTTAAACTAAAATTAGTATAAATGTAAAAGGGGATAAAATGAGAATAGAGGCAGAAAATCTGATAAAAATATATGGCGACAGACGAGTTGTAAATGATGTATCTTTTACAATGGAAAAAGGCGAGGTTGTCGGACTTTTAGGGCCGAACGGTGCAGGAAAAACGACAACATTTTATATGATAGTAGGTTTGGTAAAGCCAAATGGCGGAAAAGTTTTTCTCGACAAACAAGATATAACAACATTACCAATGCACATGAGAGCCAGAGCAGGTATCGGTTATTTGCCTCAAGAACCTTCGAGTTTCAGAAGTTTATCGGTTGAAGATAATATAAGACTTGTTCTTCAGATGAATGATAAATTAACCCAAGACGAAAAACGCCGTAAATTAGAGGAATTATTATCAGAGTTCGGTGTTTTAAAACTACGTTCGGAAGCTGCGATTTCATTATCAGGCGGGGAAAGACGCCGTGTGGAACTTGCCAGAGCTCTTGCTGCAAGCCCTGATTTTATTTTGCTTGATGAACCGTTTACAGGTATTGACCCTATCGCAATCGGAGAAATTAAAGAAAATATAAGAAAATTATCAATAGAAAAAGGGTTAGGAGTTTTGATAACAGACCACAACCCAAAAGCTACATTGTCAATCACAGACAGAGCTTATGTAATTTTTGACGGGAAAATAAAAATTCAAGGAAGAAGTGTTGACGTTGCAAACGACCCTGTCGCAAAAGAATTTTATTTAGGAAAGGATTTTACCTTATAATGAGTTTAAAATTTCCTAGAATTTCAATATATGACAGATATATTTTTAAACAGGTAGCAATGGCAACATTAGTTGCAATATTGTTATTTACAATCGTTTGGATTGCACCTGAAATTCTTTTAAATACAATAAAAAGAGCTTTGGCAGGCGAATACGGAATGAAGACCGCGGTTTTATTGTTATTCTATGAATTGCCAAAAATTTTAGATAAAGCTATTCCTGTCGGGTTATTGTTAGGAACGTTATTTACATTTGATAAATTAAGTAAAGATTCCGAAATGACGATTTTCAGAGCTGTCGGAATGTCATTTCAAAGAATTGTTGCTCCGATTATTGTATTAAGTATTTTATTTTCAAGTTTTTGCTTTATGTTGGAAGACAGTTGGACACCGTTTGCGGAAAATAAATTGCGTGCAATCAGAGGAGAAGTTCAAACCGCTCAATATATTTACACACAAAAAGATAAAAAAAACAATCACCCGTTAGTTGCAGTTGTTGTTTCAAAAGCTGTCGGAAGAAACCTTAATGGCGTTTTAGTTTTAGATTTTTCAAATGATGTATATCAAGATGTTCATCAATTATCTAATATTTATTCCGCGAAAAAAGGGTATGTAGAAAATGACAAGTGGGTATTAGAAGATATTGAGAATTATAGAATCTCTAATGACGGTATTTATTTTGATATAAGTCATTTGAATAAATTGAGTATTTTAAACGGTCAAGATGCAATGAATGCATATACTTTAATGAATTATTCAACAATGAAAGAAAGAGATATCTCAACAACAAAATTAAAAAAATATATTAAATTGTTAAAAAATGAAAATTTGTCAGAAGAATACAGCTATATGTATAATAAATTGCTACAACGCTATTTACATCCTTTAGTTTGTGTCTTATTAGCGATATTAGGTTGTTTATTAGGATTTAGCAAACCGAGAGAACAGAAGTTTTTAGGTTTCATAATCGGTATTGGTTGTGTATTTTTATATTATATAACATTACCGTTTTTTGATATGTTAGCAGAAAAGGAAATATTATCACCATATCTGACAGCTATATTTCCTGTCATTGCTTTTTGTGTTGCAATATATGCATTTTATAAAATTAAGGATTTATAATATGAAAAATTTAATAAATTTATTTGTTATTTTTGTACTGTTAATTGTCTCAACAAATACTGTTTTTGCAAATGATATAAAAATAAGCAAAGATAACGGAGTATATCATATTATTCTAAAAGGTGAAAAAATAAAAAAACAGATAAAATTTGTTTCGAGTGAAACCCTTATCACCAATAAAGAAGCACACACTAAATCCGGAGCAAGATTAACTGTTAATGCGGGATTTTTTGACCCAAAAAACAGCCAGACAATATCTTATATAATAAATGACAGGGTAACAATAGAAGATCCGCGATTCAACCCGTCATTAACAAATAGTTCGTTTTTCAGAAAAAATATGTCAAAAATCCTTAACAGAAGTGAATTTCGTATTATGCAATGCGGAAACAATTTTCAATATGCAATAACAGAACATAATGCAAAAGTTCCTTTTGAATGTTCAATAGTAACTTCCGCTCAAGGCGGGCCATTAATATTACCAAAATTGCAATTGGAAGAAGAAGCTTTTATAGTAAAAGATAGTGAGGGAAAAGTAATAAGAGAATCCGCATCTGTCTTGCATAAAACATCACGAACAATAATCGGGCTAAAAGGTAATGATGAGTGTCATATTTTAATTATTACCGACGAAAACCCGATGGATATGTATGAAGTACAAAAACTTTGTAAAGATTTAGGTTTGGATAGAGCGATGGGTTTTGACGGCGGAAGTTCTACCTCTATGAATTACAAAAAAAGTATAGATGTTGTGTCATTGAAAGGTGACGGTGCGGGCAGAATGTTAAAATCATTTATGCTTGTATATTAATTTGTAACAAAATCTTAAATTATTAAAGTTTTTATAGATTTATGCCGAATATACATTTGTTAGCAGATAGAAAAACATCTTGCAAAATATTATACGAGGAGCTTTATGGTTGAAAATATACAGGATAATTCGTTTGATATCCCTGACGATTTGTTGGATAATATTCAACAAAATATTGAACATATAATAAGGACTTTTGATGTTCCTGAAGAAAACAAACTCGAAGTAATAAAGCAAATTAACTTCATGTATTCAAGGACAAAATATTTATCAATGACTGATGAATTAACCAAACTTCCTAACAGACGCAACTTTGATACTGATTTTAATAAAGAATTTTTGAGAGCGCAACGATATAAAAATCCTTTAACTCTTGTAATGTTTGATATAGATTTCTTTAAAAAGGTAAATGACACATACGGACATCAATGCGGCGATTATGTATTAAAAGAGGTTTCAAAAGCTGCACTGCAAACTTTCCGCAAAACAGATACCGTCTATCGAACAGGCGGAGAAGAATTTTGCGTAATTTTAACGGAAACAAATATAGAACAAGCAATTATACCTTTAGAAAGATTTAGAAAAACAGTCGAAACATTAAATTTAATTTATAACAATAAAGAGGTTCATGTAACCGTAAGTATCGGAGCTTGCGAATATTTTCCGGAAATAAAAAATACGGAAGATTTTATATCAAAAGCTGATGAAGCTTTATATGAAGCAAAAAACACAGGCAGAAACAGAACAGTATTTGCAAAATAATTTCCTCGTAAGGGAGATGCATAGAGGATTGGATGCGTAGATGCATAGTCTGTTTATAAAAAAAGGGCTGGAGGTTAGGCTATTTACAAAATTGTTCCAGCGAAATATTTTTTGCAACAAATGAATTGGAACAATTATTATTTTCTATTTTCTCTTTATTTATATTATGTCTCAAAAATTTATTCAAAACTTTAGGCAAACCAAAACCTATTAACAAAGTATTTGTCAATAATGAAACCCAATACAAGCTTGCACCGACAGATTTTGTCTTTTTCAAGATTTCAGGCGATAATTCTTTGGAATTTTCAAGTTTGCGGAAATTTTTCATACTTAAGCCAAATTTTTGTAAAAAGTTTAAATTTTTATTAGGAGTATTCATTATTTTTGTACCAAAAAGTTTATCTGCAGTTCTTCCTAAAATATTGTTTATTAAAAAATCTCCGCCAAAAAACATTGTGAACAACCCAATATCTCTTAATGCTCTGTCCTTACGTTCATTCATATCACGTGAAGAAATCAATTTGGCAGGGAAACTTGATAATATCCAAATCGCTGCATAAATTGTTTTTGACATGTTTGTTCCTGATGCATAATCAAAGTTATGAGGGTTTTTGGCTATTTTTTTCAGGATAACATTTGTTTTAGGGGTAATTTTTGTATTCAAACCTTTTGTTACGGTTTTTGCAAACAATATCCCCGGAATCACCGAAAAAGCGATATTCCACAAGAGTTTTTTATTTTTGGTCTTTTGTAATTCTTCTTTTGACTTTTTGGGATTTTCTTTTAGTTTAAACCCTGCAGAAAAATCCGTTCTTTTGGTTCTGTGTTCCGTAAATTCCGTCGCAATCCAAGGAATAGCAGACCACATAGCTCCTGTTGTGATAAAATCAGTCATCAGAACCTTTTCGTGTACCGATAATAAATCTTTTTTTAGTTTATCTGAATCATTATAACGATTGAATATTTCCTCAAATGCTTGCTGTGTTTCTGTTGTATTGTTTTTTTTATCAAAAATTTGCGCTGTTTCCGACAACCCTTTTTTCAAATCTGCATTTGGGGTTAAATATTCTTTTGGCACTTCAATAATACGTTTTGCAACCCCTTCTAATGATTTTGTAATCCCTTTATTCTTTAAAAAATGCTTGTTATATAAAGGAATTAAAAGTATCGGGGTTAAATATGATGCAACAAAATATATTCCGCCCATCAATGCACGTTCTTGAGCTTCGTATTTATTGTTAGACATTATACATTGAGGCGCGGTACTTCCGCCTAATGTTGTTATTCCGCGATTTATCAAGGTATGGTCTTGCACATAAGCGGTTGTATTGTATATATTAAAACCTTTAAAGGGTAATTTATAAGATACTTTTTTACAATCCATAATCACATGAATAGTAACGCCCTAATAAATTTTAGTCAATAAGATTCTTAATTAAAAATCAAAACACCGACTAATGCGGTAATAATCAGAGCAATATTGTAGTGTAAAAATGTCGGAACACATGTATCCCAAATATGATTATGCTGACCGTCAGCATTTAAACCTGCAGTAGGCCCGAGAGTCGTATCAGATGCAGGGGAACCTGCATCTCCTAATGCCGCAGCAGCAGACAATACGATTATCATAGATGGAATACTAAATCCCAATTTTATAAAAATCGGAACATATAAAACCGCCAAAATCGGAATTGTACCAAAAGAAGTACCTATGCCTATCGTGATAAACAAACCTATAACTAGCATCAAAAGCGTTGCCAAAACCTTGCTTGACATCATTAAAGGTGTAACAGAATTTACTAATGAATCTATTGCGCCCGTTGATTTCATAACCGCGGCAAAACCCGCTGCAACAAGCATTACAAATGCAACATAACCCATTAATCCGACGCCTTCATTAATAAGTTTATCCATTTTGTCATGATCTATTGCTTTAAACCCAAAAATAACAGATAACCCGACTAATGCACCTAAAGGCAAAGAACCTGTCCACAATTGAACAACAAGAGTAAGTATTGCAGCACATAAAGTTATATAATGGTTTTTATTAAGTTTTAAATCGGTAATTTGTTTTGTTTCAACTTCTACATTTTTATATTCTCGAGGTTTAACGTACGATATAAATACAGCAACCAAAAAGCCTATAAACATGCCTAAACCTAAAACCCAAACGGACTTCCAAATTTGATTTTTGGCAATTTCAACCCCATTTTGCAACATATTATCTGCAATCAATCCTTGAAAAATCAATCCAAATCCTGCAGGAATAACAATATACGGAGCTTTTAAACCAAAAGCCAACGCACAAGCAACAGAACGCCTGTCGATTTTTAATTTATTCATAATTGTTAATAACGGAGGAATTAAAATAGGTATAAACGCTATATGAACAGGTATCAAGTTTTGTGAAAGTATTGCAATTCCCGTTAAAATAAAAATCAGCAAGAATTTTTTAGATTGAATAGCATTAGAAATTTTTGTTGCCAAAATCGGCGCTAACCCCGTATGAGTCATTGAAGCTGCGAAAGCACCGAGCAAAATATAACTTAATGCGGTTTCTGAATTATCACCCATACCATGAATAAAAATATCCATCACTTCGGATAATCCTATATGTCCTGCCATTCCGCCGGCAACCGCTGAAATAATCAATGCCAGCAAAACATTTATTCTGCATAAACATAGTATACATAATAAAATAACAGCTATTACAATCGGATTTGTAATTAAAGAAATCATATTATAAAAAATACCACAAAAATTTGTGATAAAATAGATTGGAGGAAAAAATGAGAGTTGCAGAATTAAAAAATAATACAATAATAACCACAGAAAGAGAAAATGAAACTTTAAATAATCGCAAAGGAGCTTTGGTAAAAGTTTTAGGATGCGGTTTATGCGGTTCGGATATTGTCAAATTAAGACAACATCTGGTAAAAGACGGAACGGTTTTAGGGCATGAAATTGTCGCCCAAATAGTTGATATTGATTCCGAAACCTCATTTAAAAACGGAGATGTAATAGTAACTTCTCATCACATTCCTTGCGGAAAATGTGAATATTGCAAAAACGGAAATGTTTCAATGTGCCGTCATTTTAAAGAAACAAATATTAAACCGGGAGGGTTTAGTGAGCTTGTTTTTGTTTCTGATGAACATTTAAAAAATGTGGCATATTTAAAACCCGATAATTTAGCAAATGATGAAGCAGCTTTTTATGAACCTTTAGGGTGTTGTATTAGGGCAGTAAAACGTGCACAACTGAATAAAAATTCAACCGCATTGGTAATCGGTTTAGGCTCAATCGGAATACTTATGGCGCAAGCATTAAAAGCTTTTGGAATGAATGTTATAGGTTGTGATTTAATATCTTCAAGAGTCGAATTGTTAAAAAGTTTAGGTATAGAAGCCTTTAATGTTTCCGAAATGTGTGAAAGCATAAAAGCAGACGGTGTATTTATGACTTCAGGTTCTGATAAAGCAATACCGACAGCATTAAAATACGTTCGTGACGGCGGAAAAATTTTGGTATTTTCTTCTACAGCGCAAAATTTCGGATACGCCAATAACGAAA
>Ga0256404_1006504_pt1 | contig 19268 bp, 10 predicted proteins | sample RumenRJG_01DNA_FD_185990 | JGI IMG/M metagenome (GOLD analysis project Ga0256404, IMG submission 185990) | Bovine rumen microbial communities from Lethbridge, Alberta, Canada - RJG_01 | ecosystem: Host-associated > Mammals > Digestive system > Stomach > Rumen | place: Canada: Alberta | collected...
GTTCCATCGAGCCCTCGTTCAGCGTGACAGACGAATCCGTCGATCTCATCGAAGCGCGCATGCCAGAGCCGCCGCCTGACCGCAAGCCGGATGTCTTGGATGAGCTCGCTGTCACCTTCAACTTGCTCGTGAACCGACTGAACCGCACCATGCAGGATGCGCTTTCGATCTCTGTTAACCAAGAGAAGCTGAAGTACCAGCTGCTTCGCGCGAAGATCAACCCACACTTTCTCTACAACATGCTCGATTCGATCAAGATCTGCAATTCCCTCGGCCGTACGGACGACGCCAACCTGATGCTGGTACGACTTGCCTCCTTCTACCGGCTGATCCTGCGGAAGAACGACCTGGACATCATCACCATCGCGGAGGAGCTCGAGATCATCCGCCTGTATCTCGAAATGGAGGTGATCTGCCATGAGCACGCATTCTCCTTTGGGATCGATACGGACCCGGACATCGAGCTCTTCAACATCCCCCGTTTTGTGCTGCAGCCACTGGTGGAAAACTGCGTCGTGCACGGCCTGCCCGACGCCTCCCGCCGGATGCGCATCACCATCTCCGTGACCTACGAGGACGACGCGATCCGCATCTGCATCGACGACGACGGCCTGGGCATGGACGAGGCGACCATGGAACACCTGATGGATGTTGTGCGCGGGTGCTCTCTCCCATCCCAGGCGGAGTCCTCGACGGAATTCTGGGGCCTGCACAACGTATCCGCCCGCCTGAAGCCATATGTCGTCAACCCTGACGCGCCTATCCGGTATACTTCCAGCGTTGGCGAAGGGACCCACCTCGAGATCCACCTGCGCCAGATGCTGTGAAATACATAAAGGAGTGTTGAAATGTACAAGGTGATCATCGCTGATGACAACGCCCTGTCGATCAAGGGGCTGGAGCACGGCATCAACTTCGAGGCACTGAACGCTGAGCTCGTCGGCACGTTTTTCAATGCCTCGGATGTGTTGGAATACATACGCGGCCATGATGATGTGGACCTGGTCGTCAGCGACATCCGCATGCCCCATATGACAGGCCTGGAAATGGCTCGTGAGCTCCTGGAACTCAACCAACAGATCCGGATCATCTTCATCAGCGCCTACACGGACTTTAAATGGGCCCAGGAGGCCCTGCGCATCGGCGCGTCGGACTATGTGCAAAAGCCGATCGTCTATACCGATCTGGAGAATTCCATGCGAAAGGCGCTCGCCAGTCTGGAGCGTGAGAGGGAAACGCTGGCCCGTCTGAGGGAAGCTTTGCCCGAAATGCGCAGCCGTTTCTTCCAGGACCTGCTTCAAGTCTATCCGGATATCGCCGACCAGCGGTTGGGAAAACAGGCGGAGTACTTGGACATCGTTGTGGAGGGCGGCGCCTTCCTCTGTCTGGCCGTTGCCTTGGAGGAAGGGGATTCCCATCAGGATACTCAGAGCCTCCTGCTGAACATGCTCACCATACAGGAGAAACTGTGCGCCTGGTTCAGCCGATACATGGAATGCCAGCACGTTTGGCAGCGGGACACGCTGTTCCTGGTTCTCCATGATTCCCACGTTACCGCCGACGCGCTGCCCGGCAAGGTCGAAAGCCTCTGCTCCGGGTTTATCGATGACGATCAGGGCTTTTCCTCAAATTTGATATTTGGCATTGGAAAGGCTTTTGACACGCTCTGGAGCGTGCCGCACTCCCTCGATTCCGCGCGGCATGCGCTGGTGGGGTACTATATCCGCCGGGATTCAGCTATCTACATGGATCAATCGTCACAGAGCAACAACATACTCTTCTTTTCACGCCTTACTCAGTTCCAGGAGCACCTGTCCAGGTGCATCCTGAGCAGTGACGCCCGCGCAATCGACGCGCTGGTCCCCCAGATCGCGGTGGGACTTACCTCTGTAAAGCGTCCACCGAGCATCATCTATTCCTACTTGATGGTGCTTTGCTCCGGCGTGCTCGATCAAATGCGGCAGGACAGCCTCGATCTGACGGAAGTCAAGCGGATGCTAAACGACCTGAGCGAATCCGACAGGCTGCTGGCCGATCGCAAGGGCATCGAGAGCTTTCTGAACCAATTCACCCATCAGGTCACTCAGGCCCTGGACAGTTCCCAGCAGACGCAGCAAGAGATACTCACGGGGCGCGTGCAGCACTACATCAACAGCAACCTCGGCGACTCCGACCTCGGGCTGGAGAGCATCGCCCAGGCGGTGCACGTCAGCACCTCTCACCTAAGCCGCATCTTCAAAAAAACGGTCGGCACCACCATCACCGACTGGATCACACACAGGCGCATCGAGCGGGCGAAGGATCTGCTCCGGCAATCCATGGCCTCCATCTCCGTCATCAGCGAACAGGTCGGCTATTCCTCCCCTTATTACTTCAGCGCCTGTTTCAAAAAGCTCACGGGCCTTGCTCCCAGCGATTATCGCCAGAGCCACCATGATACATCCCTTAAATGACAAAGTTGTCCCTGGGAAGGAGCATTCGGGCGGATCGCCGGCCTCACCGGCGCCGCTTGTGCCCTTAACAGCCGGGGATACCGTCTCCGGCGACACGGCCAACCAGTACTGGCGTAGCCAGCGATTGCAGCGGAACCGGAACTGATGTGAAAAGCCAATGATTCAGATGACGGCAGGTCATGGCTGTGATTCAGATATCAGCGCGACAAACATTAGCAAGATTTATCAACCTTAATCATCAACAGGCTGTATACATCTATGCGGACTGTCGTACAGAGAATGAAGCCGAGACAATTCAGATTCCTGATATGCAAGCCCTCCAGACTGTCGATGGGGTTCCTTCTTCTTTGGTCGCACAACTTGAGGAGATGGCCTCTTCCGGCTCGACAGATCGGGAAAGACGAATCGGAACCATTCTACTGAATCTGATAAGCCAGGGAGTGTTCACTTTCAAGGCGGAGGATATAATGAAAAAGTATATCTTGCTATTCCAGGCCTCCGGAGTGATTAATGGTATGGGATTAATCACTGAAAGGGGGCCAGTAAATGGCCAGAAAAGAGTTGTCTCCCTTTGCCCCTGACCGCTGGATCCGTGAGCTGAACCGCCGCTATCCCAGCCTGTGGGCAGACCTGAGAAAAGGATATGACGATCCCATCCGCATCTTGCGCCCAGGCAGCGGTGGCGTGGCGTTGATGAACAGCGTGCCCGACTGGTGCGTGATGCCAACGATGTTCCCGTTTCTCCTGCTGACAGCCCGGTACGGCGAACCGTTCTACCTGTCACACATGGACGAGCTGATGACGATGGCCACCACTTATATATGGCGCTGCAGCAAGGGTGTTTACCGCTTCGCCCCTGAGATTTACCAGGCTCTTGTTTGCCAACCCCTCACAGGTAACCTTCCTCTGGAGTGCCTATACCACATGCCCGAGTGGGCCGTCTACATCGAAACGCCTGGGCTTTCCTACGAGCGTATACCGATGGAGGGCTTCATTGCCCATCTGGACTATAACCTGTTCAGCCGGGGCGTGGATTTGCAGTTTGCCATATTCAGAGAAGGAATCGCTGCGCCGAAGATGATCGCGCTTCCACTGGGTGAAGGCACACTGCTCGATGCCATGGACCGCGTTGATCGTGTAGATGACATGCTTGCCGGTCCAACAGCAGGAACCCGTTATGTTGGCTCCCGCGACGAATACAGGCAGACCTTCTCCTCGATGCTCCAGTTGCTCCTTTATATCTGCAGTGACGAGCCGGATATGCCTGAGATTGAGCATCCCCAGCGGCGGAGGCGTCTTTCCGGCGGCGTGCGAGCCCCGGAAGCGCCGAGGGTGTGGGATGTGGGCGTCCGCGTTTCAGCGGCAATCAGACGCTTCAATGGAAAGGCGCCTGTTGCGACTGAAAGCGGAGCGGCTTCCAGTGGCCACGCCAGCCCGCGGCCACACGTCCGATCTGCACACTGGCACACATATTGGACTGGGCCCCGCGACGCGGTGTTCCCTTTGAGGAAGCCTGTCATGCGATGGATACCGCCGTTGCCCATAGGAATGGATTGGAAGCGGGAATTGCCGACGAATATCAAATTAATAGATACTAAACTGTAGTTGATGATGTTGCAGTCTTCCGTCACTCAACGCAGGTAGTTATTTCTCTTAATCGCAAACTTAACTCTGGTAAGTAGCCGTTCTCCATTGCACCTGCAATGAGCCCATCACAGAAACGTTCACCACGAAGATGATATGTCATCATTGTCAGGATCTCGTTCATGCTCATTTCAGATACCTTTTTATCGCGGACCGCTTCAACATTTTTGATGTAGTTGCCATCGACGAGTTCCAGGGCATACATGGCATGCATCCAAGCTCTAATATCATCGGAATAATCTGGTGAAAACCCGATGCAGTTTGGTTCAACATCCCCGTGCGTTTTGATTATGGGGGTATTATAGTCGAGCACAGGCAATTGTTGGCATCTCCTGCGCTTTTCATTGACAGTTAACTCTACCACTGTTATTCTCCTCTCCACTATTTTGCAATGATTCAGTATGATTCGGTTGTTCTGTGCTGTCCTATTTCTGAGACTCGATGCGCCACCCCTGCGGCTCGTCTACGAGGGCCTTAATACGATCAAAGGGAATCGTTTTCCGAAAACCTTCACACCGTTCCGGCATGGTATTGCATGCCAAAGCGGTATCTAACGCTTTTTTTAATGCGTCTCGTTTTTCTCCGAGGGCTTCAGCCAGCCACAGCAGGCATAACAGATTTCGTTTTTCGTTATACGCCGCACGTCCACTGGCCTTCTTCCTATTAACCAAACCCTGTAACCATTTAATCGCTCCAGCTTTTTGTGATGGATGCTGGGCAAGACCCATTTCAAGCTCAGGGTGCACCCGGCTGGTCTCAACAGTCATGGGTGGAAATGGATCAAGTTGGTAAATGGCATCCAGTATACTTTGGACTGGCATATCTATAGTCGACTTCGGAGGTTCGGGCTTTTCTTCCCTCGCGAGCACAGACCTGTAAATCCCGCCAAAGGGAATATCGGGACTGGAGCGATATGTTATCGATTCCAGGTATTTCCGGATGTATACTTTTCTGAATTCATTTGCCTTCTGCCAGGACGGGTATGCACCGAGGTCACCACCTTCGATATAGTGAATCAGTTTGTCATCCACGTCGAACAAAAACAACTTGCCTCTAACAGGAATGGGGTAAATGAGTCTCGGAGCACCGAGCAACCATTCATATGCCTTTGGGTTATCGTCCCTGTCATCCTCAGGTCGTATGTCCAACAGCGAGACAACAAAATAAGCATACCCATTGACAAGTCCAGGCTCCTTCTTTGAACCAGCGCAGATCAGCAGATCGCCTCGATAATCTGTCTTCCAGGTGCGGTATTCTATTGCTTTATCTCCCATGAAAATTTCCATGACGGGCTCGGGATATATAGAAAGTGCTTTCATATAATCACTCCTTACATCCAATCCTGCATCTCCCAAGGATGCTTTTGACAGGATCAAGAATCTATTCTACCCCAAGCGCTTTGAACACCGCATCCTCCGCGCTGCTGTAGGGGATCAGCTGGAACGCGCCCATCAGATCAGCCGGCACAGTGGCGAAGTCCATCATGGAGACTGATGGAATTAATACCTTCTTCGCCCCACTGTCCAGGCAGCATTGAAGCGTGTTTGCCAGCTCATCCACCTTCATGATCGTGCCACTGATGCTGATTTCGCCGAGCACAGCCAGGCTCCCCAGTGTCGGCCGTCCCAGCGCGATGGAGCACAGCGCGATCAGGCTGGGCAAGGCCAGCTTGCCAGTCATGCCGATGCCCTGCAAATCCTGATAGTTGATGATGTAATCCTTCGTCGTTGTGCTGATGCTGCCACTGATGCGGTTTCCGTTGGCCTTCAGGAAGTTGAAGGCCGTGCTGCTACTCTCGCGGGCGTCGCGGTCGGAACCGATGCCCGTGCGGTCGAACTTGCCGTTGCCCGGCAGCATCTGGCTCTCCAGGCGAAACACGCCGATCATGCCGGACTTGCCCCGACTGACGGTATACACCTGTCCGGGATTGCAAACGCCCTCTGGGATCAGCTTGCCGCCGCCCTGCTCGGGCACGGTGACGTAGTGCTCCTCGAAGGTCTCGTTGTCGATATAGCTGAAGTTCACATCGTAGAACTCCATGCCGCCCAGCTTCTTCAGCTGCTCCTTCACGCGGCGGCGCATCTCCAGCGCGATCTGAAGAATCTCCTCCAGCTCTTCCTTGCCGAATTCCCCGTCGGGATAGATCAGCTTCAGCAGGCCGTCCATCGTCCGACGCACAGCGATCACATCGCGCTGATTCAGATTCTTGCCCAGCCGGAACCAACGATCCAGCGCGTCGCCGTACTGCTCCTTGCGCAGCTCTCGGATGAACTCCGCCAGGTAGTCGGTAATGAAGCCATAGTCATCTGTGAAGTGCTCCGGACGGAACTTGGGCACTTCCCAGCCGGGCAGGTAGCAGTGAATGCGATCCAGGAAGGCCGTGTCCGTGCCCATCTCCGGCGGAAAGGGGTCGAACAGGCTGCTGGTCTTCAGCAGCACATCCACGCTCTGGTTGATGTTGCCCACGAACACCATGGAGGCCGACGCGGCCTTCTCCTCCTTGCCACGGGCGAAGGAGCCGGAGGCCATGTAGTCCTTCATGATCTGCACGCCGTCCTTGTCCTTGAACCGTATGCCGGCCACCTCGTCAAAGGCCACGCAGTCCCAGAGGCCGACGAGGCCCACGGTCTTTCTGCCCATGTTATAGAACAGGTTGGCCACGGTGGTCTGGCCGCCGGAGACGAGGATGCTGTTCGGAGAGATTTCCTTGTAAAGGTGGCTCTTGCCGGTGCTTCTCGGGCCGAGTTCGCAGAGGTTGTAGTTGTTCTCCACCAGTGGGATCATGCGGATGAGCAGCAGCCACTTCTCCCTCAGCGTCAGCCGATCCGGCTCCATGCCGATGGAGCGCAGCAGCACATCCATCCATTCATCCTTAGTGAACGCGCCTCGGCCTTCCTTCAATTCCTCGATGTCCACGTGGGGCATCTGAATCGGCGTCAGCTTGCGGATGTGGATCGGCAGATCGTGTTTGTCCTCTTCGTTGAACTCATACTCCAGCTGCACTATGCACCAAATCCCGCCGCACAGCAGGCGGTCGTAGCGTTCGGGATACTCCTCGCTGATAGCCAGGCCCTTCAGGCCGAGGTTGGAAAACTCGGCCATGTAGGTGTCCCGCTTGATGTCCAGCCCCACCGTCACCATGTCGATCACGGTATAGCTGCCGCGCTGGCGAAGCTGCGAGAGGATCTTCTGCGCCTCGTCCGGCCGCACAAAGTTGTCCGCCAGTATGCGTTTGACTTTCTGTATGCCCTGTTCAATGACTTCATCGTCATCGGAAGAGCAGTATTGGCCCAGCAGGAATTCCAGCACATACACGGGCACGTTCGCGCCTTCCTTGATCTTCTTGGTCAGGTCCTTACGGACGATCCTACCATCGAAGTGCTCCCGAAGCTTGCGCTTTATTTCGCTCCGTGCATCTGAGATTCGATCACATTCAGACATTTGTGAACCTCCACATTTCAATCAATCGGAAGATGGATATGTGTTACATGACAAACAGGACACCAGTAGTAGCCATCAACCAACTTCATCTGGATGAGTTTATCATCCTTCCCATAGCATGAAGCGCAGTAAACAGTATCTTCCCCTTCTAAGGTGATAACAGGCTGTTTGTGGCGGATGACTCTACCTTTTCGTTGCAGCTGAGCTTTGAGTTCCTTGTTTTCTGCAATAAGCTTTAGCATTGCTTCCTGTTGTTCAAGAGCCTGGCGCTGGATATCAAGAATCTGCCTGTACAGGTCAAGATTATCCGCCTTCTGAATGACGGATACAGCATCCTTTATAGTATCGAGCAATCCCATGGCAACCTCCATAAATCACTTAATCGGAGCTAGGATATCCTGGAAAATCGCGTAGTTGTGCTTCACGCCATCGTCCAGATCGATGGCGATCATCTGGTCGGCAAGATGGTGCACCTTCTCCTCGTATTTCAGCAGCTCCGCATCCTGCGCCTGTACTTTGGCAAGCTGTTTCTGCAGGCGCACGCGCTCGGAGCCGGTGGCGGTGTCCACGCGATGGCTCAGATCCTCGATGGCCGTGCGGTAGCGGCTCTGCATCTCGTGGACGTAGTCGGTGCGAATGCGGGCGACGGTGTCCCTCTGCCAGCGGTGCATGTAGACCAGGCACTTGACGCCGTTCTTCTTGCCGCTGTCGAACAGCCAGTAGATCGGGCGCTTCTGGTATATCTTCAGATGATCCTTATAGAAGTCGGTCAGGAAGTACTGGCGGATCAGCTCGCGGGCGGTGCCGCTGCCGGTGGGATAGAGGGCACGGGCGATGTATTTCAGGTTCTCCTCCAGCATCTCGCTGCCGTAGACCATTTCGATGAACGACACAAAGCGATTGACGATGTCGTCCTGGAAGTATTCGTCATCGGTGATCGGAATGATGCCGTCCTTGTCCGGCTGGAAGGTCTGATATTTGGAGGTGTCCCATTCCCCGCCAGCATAGGCCAGGCCGGGCACGTCCAGGGAATAGCGGCCTATCATGCAGCCAACGGCATAGGAGATCAGGCTTCGGATGTCACGGCCCAGGTCGACCTTGCGCACGGTCACGTCCTTGTCAGCCACCTCGGGCGTCAGCTCGTCCTGCAGGCCGTAGATGTCGATGAAGATGCGGTTCAGTTCCTCCTCGTTTTGTTTGAGCTGGTTGAAGCGCTCGCTGCATTCCTTTTGCCACAGCAGGAAGCAAGCCTCTACCGGACAGCTGACCTCCGGACCTTCGCCATAATAATGGGCTGTGGCCGCCACATGATAAGCGCCGTCGTCCATGGCATAAGCGCGATCGATGCGGATGAAGGGGTGGGATTGGAAGTCCCATGACGTTTCAAACGCGACTTCATCTTGTCTAACTAACTCATAGTTTTGTTTTACTATGGGTTCAATTTGTTGATCCTGGTTTTCGCTCACCGGCAAGTAAGGAATATTCGGAATGTGTCCCGTGCTATAGTGCATTCCTTGACTGATAACTGCAGCTATCGTTGCAAACACAGTAGAATTAAAATACGCTAGGACAGAGTAAATATATCTTCTTGGAATATAAGCCGGAGTCACATCAGAGTATATGAATCCAGAAGCCATGTATTTTGCGTTGAATACATCTGCTAAATCATTCCATATGATACCAGGCAAAAAGTAAATACTCGTTTTTTTCACGACAAAATCAGGGTTCTTAAGGTAAGGGTATTTCCTCATTACTGTTTCCTTCATTTCTTTGGCATCATTCTCAAAATTAACTACAGAGTCAAACGGAGGATACCATTTCCGATAGACACCACCATGAATATATGGATACCATTTGAATTTTGAGTCAAACGTATCAAGTGGTGATGAACAGCCAAATTTCACTCTTGCAATACTCACCTCATGCCATAATCTGATGAACCTATTATTATCTGAGGTTGACAATCCCTTTCTTGTCTCACCATATTGTGCCAGAGGCTTAGCGTCCTGAAAAATCTTAAGCACAGCATGCGATAGCCAGTAAGCCCAAAGCTGCCCAGGAATAAAACTAAAGATGCGTTGATCAACAATATGTCTGTCAGATCCAGACAGAAACGCTTGTTCCTTTGCAAACTGCGATGCAGGATCAACTAATCTGATAAAAGTCCCCTTATAGTTTTCAATATTTGCATTAAGGAAAACAAATGCTGATGTTTGAACTACTTCACCACCTATTTCCTCAAATGCCCTTGCACCGAGGTGAGCCATGTTAATCGTGTCGATTTGTTGTAGTTTCCCACGAAGCTTTTCATAACTTGACAGGAACATCCAGGCATGCATGGTAATCATGCCCTGGTACCCGCTGGGTTTAAGCATTTCCTGGCAATGCTCGATAAAAACAGCGAACATATCCGTCTTGCTGTCCGGATAGTTCTTTTTGACATAGTTCGACAGACCGCCGCCAGAATTACCCGGATTCATATACGGCGGGTTCGTCACGACCACATGATACTTCTGTGCCAACGCCTGGCCCTGCTCGATGAACTGCATCAGGCGCTCCTGGGTGGCCTCTACGCCGTTGTTGGCAAAGGTGATCTGCTGCTCCGGCGCGGTCATGCGCACAAAGCGGCGCAGGGCATCCCAGTCGTACTCCTTCGGCTGCAGGATGGAGCCGCATTCCTTGGCATCGATGAAGATGTTCAGCAGTTCTTTCAAATCGTCGAGGGTTCGCTGGCGCTCCGCCTCGTCCATGCCATGGCCGAGGTAGCGCAGGTGGTCCCGGTTGATGCTGTTGCTCTCCTGAATCGCCATCACATGGGGCTGCAGGCCGCGGCGGAACCAGCCCTTGTCGTAGCGACGGGCCACCATCATCACGGCAAAGTTTGCCAGCTGCGCGGCGCGGTCGTCGATGTCCATGCCCCACAGGTTGTTTTTGACGATGCTGGCCACGGCGTCCCGGGTGGGATAGCCGTAGGCCTCATAGATCTGTACCAACACCTCGAACATATACACGAGGATATGGCCGCTGCCGGAGCAGCAGTCTGTGCACAGTATCTCCTCCGGTTTGATTTGGGCATACTGTGCGCGGATGGACCGGAGCTGCTCCTGCACCTCCGGTTCCTGCTCCGCCTCCTCCAGATAATACTTCCAGTTGGCCTTCAAACTGTCGTCCGGATGTCCCTCCACCCACAGGCGGCCCAGACTGTTCTCCACTATGTAGCGGACGATCCACTCCGGCGTGAACAGCTGTGTCGCGGCAGGGATGTCCTTTTTGGAGATCTTGATGTTCTTTTTGAGATTGGCAAACACTTGATCCTTCGGCTCGGCATTGTAATACTGATACAGCCAGCCCACGATCTGCACGGCGTCCTTCCAGTCCTTTTCCGGGATCATCTGCACCATCTGCTCCGGCACGCTGCCCTCTCGCAGCAGGTTTTCCGGCAGCAGCAGCCAGGTGTAATCGTTGGCAAAGGCGGAGCAGCCCCGGTCGTCCGGCTGGAACAGCGTCAGCACCGGCTTCAGAGCGTTGCACATGGTCAGAAGCAGATACTTGTAAAGCGCCTCCGTCTGGTTGCTCTCCTTCAGTTGGATCACGGTGTCGATGTCCAGGCCGGGCAATTCCACATTCAGCGCGTCTGTCAGGATCTGCGGGTGGAAAGCGCCGGTGCTGTCTGAAAACATCCGCGTCCGATCCGGCAGGTAGCCGTTGACCTCCATGAACCGCAGGGCACAGAAGCGGTCAAACCACGTATAGGCCACCTCTTCAATGGTCGCATCGTACCCCTTGGCCTTCATGCGGGCGATCAACGCCTGCCGCTGTGTGCGCTGCTCCGGCGACAGGACGACACCGCGGGCGGCGGTGATATCCATATCCGCGTCCGCGCTCTCCACTTCAAAACGATAGGCCTGCTGACGAACGCGGTCGATCAGCTCGCGCCGCGCCCATGTGGCAAATTTCTTGATAGAAGTCTTATCCATGAAGATCGCTCCTCAGTCATTAATCAAAGAAGTTGAACTCATCCACCGCAAAAGCGATGTTGATGTGGAATTCCTCGCGCTGGGGCAGCTGCAGGCCGCGCTCATCCTGTATGACCAGGAAGTAGGGGGTGTGGGCGTCGTACTTCTGCTGCTTCAGGTTGAAGGTGACGCGCCAGGTGCGCTGGCGGTTGTCCTCGGCGGTCTTGTCGGCAATCAGCTTTTGCTGGTCGCTGATGATCTGGCCGGAGGGATCGGTGAAGTACAGGTTATAGGTCTCCACGCTGCGCGTGGCGGAAACGGCCTCCCGCTGGTAGAATTCCAGCGAGAAGATCATGTTGCTGACCGTGTGGGAGGCGGACAGCAGGCTGACGGTCACGGGCTTGGTGTCGTACTTCGCCCGGTTGCGCTTGTATTCCTTGCTGTCGTTGCGCAGGTGCTGATAGGTGATCACCGGCACCACCATCTCCTGAAGGCTCGTGCCGCCGTGAACAAAGTTCAGCCCCGCGCCGGGCATCTTGATGCGGATGCTCTCCCGTGGCGCAAAGCCCTGCACCTTCGGGTCGATCTCCTCCATGGAGACGGGATTGAGAAAATCGGGCCTGGCCCCGGCCTGCAGCAGGGCATACCGCCGTCCGAACTCGATGTCCTTCCCGGCAAAGGAAACCTTCGACACTTTGTCCGCCTCGGTCAATGGGTCGTGGGTGTAGAGGAAGCCGTGATCCGCCGTGATGAGGATGTGGGTACCGTTCATGTCGCCGGTGATCTTTTTGACCAGACCGTGCAGTTCACGTATGGCCGTATCACAGGCCGAGAACACATCGGCTTCATTGACGTGGCTGGCAGCATCCACCCGGTCATGGTAGATGTATATGACCTCCATGCCATCCAGTAATGAGCGAACCGCATCCCTTTTCAGGCCGATGATATTCTCATAGCGTATAGCGATGCTCTGGGGATTGGTGGCCTTCAGAACCTTGTCCCGGTAGTTGCTGTCTGTATAGTACCCATCCGCCAGCACCTTGATGGGGACGGTTTCGCAATTCAGGCTCAGCGCCTTGTGGGGCAGCAGCGCCGCCATGCCGAATTTGGTGATGGTGGGAAAGATGCCCTGAACGCTGTCCAACTTCACCTTGGCCTGCTGTTCCCGCTTCAAAACCTCCATCAGACCGACGGCAACTTCATAGCGCAGCGCGTCGGAGATAACGACAAAGGTCTTGGCCCGCTCCGGTCGCCCGGTGGAGGGATTGCGCTTCGGGACGACGCGGCTCCTGTAGAACTCGGTTTGCCGGGGTATGCCGCGCACATAGCCCAGATCCTTCAGGTCATCCTCGGAGATGTTGGTCCAGTTCTCAGACAGCTCCGCCATGAACCAGTTGACGTACAGCTTTTCCACCTGATCCGCCACTTGGGCGAACAGATCGGTGAGTACGGGCTTGTAGCCCTTCAGGCTCTCGGCATAGGCCATGTGGAACTGACGGTAGAAGGTATCCATCCGGCAATAATCCTCGGTGTAAGCCTTCCATGCCTTCTCCGGCTGGGCCTCATGAAAACCGGCAGCGTGCTCCAGATAGAAGCTCTGCATATTGGCCACCTGTGCCAGGCCCTCGTAATAGAGGTTCACCGCATCGTACCACACGCAGGTGCGGCGCTTCCACAAGGCGGCGGTGATGACATCGACATCGATGATCGCATTGCCGATATCGCGCATGATATGGGCGAGAATCACCTCGTTCACGCAGGGGAAGCACTCGGTCTCCTGCAGATCGGCAATCGGCAGCTTTTGGAAGCGCTGATAAAGCTGGAGTTCTTCCTCGACCTGCCGGGCGACTTCATACAGCGACTGACGGTCATCTGAATGCAGCCATTCAGAGACCAGGTCATAGCAACGGGCCTGATGAGGCGTGGAGATATAGCGATCCAGCCCAGCCAGATGCTCAGGCTTCATGGTACGGGTGGCCGCCGTCAACAGGATGTGCATGGCCACGCGCTGAAGGTTAACATCCTCCTCATTGTAGCCGGACGCTCCGGCGATCAGCTGCCAGAAGGCATCCTTCGCGCCGTAATCCACCAGAGACTGATACAGATCGTTGCTTTCCAAATCCAGCCCGGCCTTCAGCACTGCCCGGATGATGGCATTGGGCAACGGCTGCTTGACGCCGACAATAGCGCTCATGACCGCCAGGTGCATGTCCCTCGGATGGTTGATGGTCGGCATGGCCGCGACCTTTGTCCGGCGATCCTTGGCATTGAAGAACTTCTGATAATGCTTAACGAGCTGCCGGTTGGCCTGGCTTTCAAACAGGTGCATCTCAGACATCCACTGAGAGACCAAATCGGTGCGGTAAGGCGCACCGGAGTAAAGCTGGACATCCAGAAGCCAGTTGTCCTCCAGCTTTTCATAGGCAACGGGGCAATAAACCACATAGTTGCCGTAAGGGTCGTCGTGGCACAGCTGCTTTTTGACCGAGAACAGGTTGTGCCCGTTCAGCCGGATCAGGCTGGCGTTTTGAAGCTCAAAATCATCCAGCTTGTCTATGTATTCCTGCTCCTCATCCAGCCAAAAGACCACTCGCCGCTTGTAATAAGGTGGCAGAGGCTGAGCAAAGCGTTTATTCAAATCGGAGATCACTTTTTCTGTGTCCATGAGAGCCTCCATTGTTTCTTAGTGTTGAAATGTTATCATTGCCTCAGCCCCGTTGACAAAAAGCCTCAAAACCATTATAATAAGGCCATGGGATGCTGAGTGTTTCGCTCCGGTGTCTGCTTGCAGATGCTGACCGCGCCGGTGTCCTGCTCGAATGCTCCGTGGGGTGTCTGCTTGCAGATGCTCGATCACGGAGTTTTGTTTTTTCCATACTTTAAATAATCATAGATACGAATCAGCTTTCTGAGGCCGCTTCGATTCGAACCATTCAGTTCCTCCAATATATCAGGATTTCCATCGAATATTTCCATTAGTATTACTTCAATCTCCTTAACAGGAGCTTTGTCCTCTGGAAGATTGCTAAGCAATCGAAGTGCTCGAGGAAGATTATCCTTCTCATTATTCCAGATTTGAATCGCTGTCCTGTTACGGACTGTACTTTTATTTCGGTCAATGCAAGTATCAGTGACAATATCTGAATAATGTCTAGGTGCCTTTTCCAAGGCAAGGTCGTTCTTGGTGGCCGCATGATGGATGTAATACCATATCGGCAACGCAGCTGAATTACTCTTAAGCAGCGACGGATAAGCAATTTCGAGCATTTGGTCGATGGGATATGGGCTATCATGTAGTACGACATTGCGATACCAGTGGTTGGGCTCGATAGCTCTTCCCAGACCATATAGCCCAGTTTTTGGCATCCCAATCATTAGAGCCAATGTATTATCATCTATTCTTCTATCGTCCAAAGGCGCTACTTGCATTGTTGGTCCAGGCTCCCTTGTCAGCGCAAATGTATAGAGCTCATCTTTGAATCTGCGCAGGATTTTGACCGGCAATGCTGCTCTTTTTGAGGATAGAGCATCATACAGCAAACCAAAATCTGTAAGTGTGATTCTGGTCATCTCTATTGGTTTCCCATTGAAGGTCATCGACAGCCCTGATACTTCTGCCCCTGCCATCATAGGTTTATATTCAACGAAAACAAATCTCCTTTGAAGTAGCGAGACTTTATCAGAGGGTAGGCATTTAACCACATCAGCCAGAATCGATTGGATATCGGAATCTGATAAAGAGTACCCAATGAAGATAATGGGATACTCCATAAATATCGTCATCAGTTTGGCAGCAAGGTACTTCCCCTTCTTATGGAATTGATTATAATCCTCCTGATCAATTACAATGCTGGAGGGATTAGTCACCGAGCCGTGTATCTTGTAAATCTCAGCAATTCCCTGCAATTGAGAGAAAACAAGCTCATCTTGACCAACGAATGCACGATAACCATCGAATGCATCTTCAAAGAAACAGTCGTAGTTTGTGGTGATAACGCCAGACAGGTTCCTCTGAGAAATCTGCTTGAGTTTTTCTACCTCATTGACAAACGCCTCATCTACTGATGACAAGGACCGAATGTAGGCAGCAATCTCTGCCTTAAAAGGAGAGGTGCCAGCGGAGACAGATGCAGAAACACCTTCAGCTCCTGAACGAATACCGTCAACATTATCAAACCATGCCCGATTGAAATCCTGTTCAATCAGGGTAGCTACCACCGGCAATCTGTCTTCTTCACTTGTCCCGGCAGGAATCTGACTCTCATAGGAGCGAAAAGCAAACTCGTCTCTTTTGAGCAGATTCGCAAAATGAGTCAGCAATTCTACCCAGTTAGGCAGATGGTAATAACGACGAGTAATGCCGGACCCCGCAAAAAGGAATGGCGTTGTATTAAAACGAGCAACAACTTCCTGTATCGTCATATTCCTGCACTCCTATCCATGGTTTAGATTATTTGATCGGTGCCAGTACATCTTGCAGCTTTGCATAGTTCACCTTCACACCATCGTCCAGATCCAGTGGGAGCATCATGTCGGCGTAATGGTGAATCTTTTCCTCGTATATGCGCAGCTCCTGGTCCTGGGCCTGAACCTTGGCGAGCTGCTTTTGCAGCTTGACACGCTCTGAGCCGGAAGCGGAATCCACGCGGCGGGTGAGCTCCTCCATGGCGGTGCGGTAGCGGGCCTGCATCTCGTGGACGTAGTCGGTGCGCACGCGAGCGACGGTATCCGGGCGGTAGCGGTGCAGGTAGATCAGGCACTTGAAGCTGTTCTTCTTGCCCGCGTCGAAGAGCCAGTAGATCGGCCGCTTCTGGTAGACCTTCAGGTGGTCCTTGTAGAAGTCGTTCAGGAAGTACTGCCGGATCAGGTCGCGGGCCGTTCCGCCGCCATTGGGATAGAGGGCGGAGGCGATGTACTTGAGGTTGTCCTCCAGCTCGTTCGGGCCAAAGACCACTTCTATGAATTTGACAAAGCGGTTGACGATGTCGTCCTGGAAGTATTCATCGTCGGTGATGGGGAGGACGCCGTCCCTGTCCGGCTGGAAGGCTTGGTATTTGGCGGCGTCCCACTCTCCGCCTGCGTAAGCCAGGCCGGGCACATCCAGACTATAGCGACCGAACATGCAGCCCACGGCGTAGGAGATCAGGCTGCGGATATCGCGGCCCAGGTCGGCTCGGCGGACGGTCACGTCCTTGTCGGCTACCTCCGGGGTCAACTCGTCTTGTAGTCCGTAGATGTCGATGAAGATGCGGTTCAACTCTTCCTCGTTGGCCTTGAGTTGCTCAAAGCGCTTGTTGCACTCACCTTGCCACAGCATGAAGCAAAGCTCCACAGTGCTGTGGACCTCGGGCTGATAGCCGTAATAATAATCCATGGTCGCGCCGATGGAGGTAGCATCGCGCAAGCTGCGGCTCCAGCGGACGATGGGATGGTCGGCGAAGTCCCAGGAGGTTTCGAAGGAGTCCCAATCGGTACGAGATATAGATATTGATTTCTCTGCCAAGCTATCTATATCGAGATTCTTCAAAACGCCTGGATTGACAGGAATACTTGCTACATTACCTGCCTGCATATTAATAGTTGGATTAAGGATTCCAAGGATATACGACGCATAAGAAGAATTACACAGCGCAGTGAGTGTGATTATATTCTCACTGTCTGGGAAAATCGCAGAACCAGCTACATCGCATATGAAACCTTTGGGTAAGTAACGCACGGAGAAAGAACCCGAGGTAACAAATGACCATGTCACGCCAGGTTTACACATGTTTTCGATATTCTGAATATATCGAGACCAGTGTTTTCCATGATTACGTTCAACAGCAAATTCTTTTATTTCTTTTCCATCATCCTCCCAATTGATAACATAGTCTTGGTTTCCATACCACCTTCTAAATTCTCCACCTTTATTATAAGGAATCCATTTGTACTTCCTTGAGGTAAGCTCGTCATGTGATAATCCAAACGTAATATGAGTGAACGACAATTCATACCATAGTCTTAAAAAGCGATTGTTGTCACCCGTATTTTGTCCAATCCTCGGTCTCGCAATAGAACCCAATAGTGGATTATTCCCAAAGGTATTTAAAACTACATTACTAATCCAATAGGCAACAGGATGCCCTGGAATATTCAAATAACACTCTTGCTTTTGATAATACGTTCCAACACCTGAAAGGAAACACTCCTTCCGTTCCTCAATTGTTGCTACTTCCACAGGCTTAGAAAATAAACGCCTATAGATCGCATTATAATCATTAATCTTATTCTTTAAAATAACAAATGAAGTCGTTCCAAAGTCTGAACCAAAAATACCTCGTCCAGGATGTACCATATTAACATAACAGTAATTGTGTAATATTTTATCACGAAGCTTTTCGTAGCTAGTAATAAACATCCATACAGGAATGTTAATCATCGCCATGTATCCATTCTCATAACATAATGATAGACAACGCTCCATAAACACAGTGCTCATGTCACTCTTACTATCGGAGTAATTATCCTTGACGAATTTTGACAGATTCGTCCCCATACCACTTGCACCCATGTACGGCGGATTCGTTACCACCACATGATACTTCTGTGATAGTGCCTGCCCCAGGTCAATCATACTTTGCAACCGGGGCGCGGCTTCGATCTCTCCATGGATGTTCATCGGGATCTGCCGTCCCTCCGATTCCCAGCGGGGCACGGCAAAACGGCGCAGCAAATCCCAGTCCGCCTCGGCGGGCTGAATGATGCTGCCATACTCTTTGGCATCGTGGAAGTCCTCGATCAATCGCATGGTCTGCTTGACTGCCTGGCCATACTCATCCATTAACAGATCAATGCCCATGTCATGCAGCGGAGCAGAGGTGATGCCGTTGCTCTCCTGGATGGCATAGATATGAGGCTCTATCCCCCGCCGGAACCAGCCCTTGTCATACTGCCGGGCCTTCATCATAACGGCGAAATAGGCCAGCTGCGCGGCGCGGTCGTCAATGTCCAGTCCCCACAGATTATTGCGCACGATGGACGCCACGGCCTCCCGCGTAGGATAGCCGTAGGCAGTGTAGATCTGCACCAAAACGTCAAACAGATACACCAATATATGCCCGCTCCCGCAACAGGGATCGATGCACAGGATCTCCTCCGGCTTCATAAGGGCATACTCTGCGCGGATGGCCTGGAGCTGCGCCTGCACCTCCGGTCCCTGCTCCGCCTCTTCCAGATAATACTTCCAGTTGGCCTTCAGGCCGTCGTCTGGATGCCCTTCCACCCACAGGCGGCCCAGGCTGTTCTCCACCATGTATCGCACGATCCAGTCCGGCGTGAAGAGCTGAGTGGCGGCGGGAATGTTCTCCTTGCTGATCTTGATGTTCTTCTTCAGATTGGCGAAGACTTGATCCTTGGGTTCGGCGTTGTAATACTGATACAGCCATCAAATGGCCTGCACCGCGTCCAGCCAATCCTCCTCCGGAATCATGGCGATGAGCTGCTCCAGCACGCTGCCCTCCCGAAGCAGATGCTCCGGGAACAGCAGCTCGGTATAGTCGTTGATGCGCTGGAACATGCCCGGCAGGATGCCGCTCAGATGATTGCACAGCGTGATGAGAAGGTACTGATACAGCGCCTCCGTGTCATTGGCTTCCTTCATGGCGATCACCCGGGCGACGTCTAGCCCATTCAGCTCCAGATCCAGCGCGTCGGAGAGGATACGGGGCTTGAAGGCGTTCTGATCGTCGGTAAAAGCGCGGGTGTGCCCCGGCAGGTAATCGTTGACCTCCATGAA
>Ga0256404_1006505_pt1 | contig 19265 bp, 22 predicted proteins | sample RumenRJG_01DNA_FD_185990 | JGI IMG/M metagenome (GOLD analysis project Ga0256404, IMG submission 185990) | Bovine rumen microbial communities from Lethbridge, Alberta, Canada - RJG_01 | ecosystem: Host-associated > Mammals > Digestive system > Stomach > Rumen | place: Canada: Alberta | collected...
AAGAAGAAGATGGATTTTTCCAAGGTTGAGTTTCTTACCATTGAGGAAGGCCTGTCAGTTCAGTGCATGCATATAGGTTCCTATGATGATGAACCGGCAACAGTTGCCATGATGCATGAGTTTATGGGGAAGGAAGGCTATGCACTGGATATAACAGAGAAAAGACTGCATCATGAGATATACCTGAGTGATGCAAGGAAGGTTGCCCCGGAGAAACTGCGAACTGTGATCAGGCATCCAATCAGAAAAAAATAGATTTACTGTTGACAGATATAAAGAAGCAGAGTATTCTAAACACATTATTATTTTGAAACAAGTAATACGATTAAAAAATGAGGAGTTTATTCATGCGTAAGTGCAATCTCGTAAATGCATACGTCACATTAAGACCAGCACATGTCATACCAGTGAATGGTCTAAATTTTGTATGCAAATATCCGGGATTTAAATCATGAGTGGATTTCCATAGTAATATAGTATTAGCTATTATAGACCACCTATCGTCTCGGATAGGTGGTCTTTTTACAAGATGATAGAGGAAATATAGAAGGAGTAAAAGATGAAGATACATCAGGTAAAAATAGATTTTAATGTTACGGTGGAGATCACTCGTTTTGTATATGTATATATAATTGAAGCAGAATTTCTTTATCTAGTAGATTCAGGTGTGTTTGGATGTGAAAAGCAGATTATTGATTATCTTGATACTATTGGCAGAGATATATCTGAGATTAAGGGCATTTTTCTAACACATGCACATCCGGATCATATTGGCTCTGCAGCATGGTTTCAAGAGAATACAGGCTGCAAGATATATGCCAGTGAAGGTGAAAAAAGATGGATTGAGGACATTGATCTTGAGTTTAAGGAAAGACCTATTCCTAACTTCTATAAGCTGGCAGGTAGATCATCAAAGGTTGATGTCGTAGTTAAAGATGGAGATGTGATTGAGATAGAGGATGGTATTAAGGTTCGGGTTATAAGAACTGCCGGACATTCATGTGATGAGGTTTCCTATCTAATTGATGATAATATGTTTATTGGAGATTCGGTTCCTGTTAAGGGAGATATTCCGATATTTATAGATGAGCAGGAAATGAAAAAAACACTGGATATACTTGAAGTGATTGAAGGAGTAGAAACCTATTATCCAGCATGGGATCATATATATAGTAAGGCTGAGATGCAGCAGAAAATCACTGAGGCAAAGGAACTGATAAACATGCTAAAAAAGACAGTTACAGAACTGGATGATGGAGGAGCTATAGAAGGATTGGTAGATAAGGTCTGTGATAAGTTAGGAATGCCAATGCTTAAGATGAATCCACTGTTTAGTAAGTCAATCGATTGTTTAAGATAGGAGGCTGAGAAGATGGCTTGTTTCTTTATTGTTGATACATATATTGATGAAGCTAAAGGGCGAGGTTCTTATGATGACTATATTGAAAAGGTAAAGCCCATTGTGGAAAGCTATGGTGGAGAATACCTTGCCAGGTCAGAGAAAGTTACAGCTCTTTCTCCACTTCGTAAACCGAATCGGGTAATAATCATACGGTTTCCGTCAAGGAAAAAACTGGAAGAGTGTTTTGCTTCAGATGAATATAGACAAATCATGCATGAACGCATAGACAGTGTTGATGCAAGGGCGTTGATAGTAGAAGAATAATCGAAAGAAAGGAGCAAAGTAGAAGAAATGAATCTTTCTATAAGAAAATGGAGAATCGAAGACAAGTCAGATCTCGCAATAAACCTGAATAATCTAAAGGTTTTGAATAACCTTAGGGATGGACTGCCATATCCGTACACAGAAGATGACGCAGAGGATTTTATCCAGATCATGCTATCGGCTGACCCAGACAGTACATTTGCGTTTGCCATAACACTTGATGATAAGGTAATTGGAAGCATTGGAGTATTTCGAAAGGATAATATCCATTGCAGGACCGCTGAAATGGGTTATTATATAGGAGAACCTTACTGGGGAAATGGCTATGTGACCAATGCTATTAAAATGGTTTGTGAGTATGTATTTGAGAATACAGATATTATTCGTATATTTGCTGAACCATTTGCGCATAACATAGCTTCATGTAGAGCATTGGAAAAGGCGGGGTTCCAATATGAAGGGACCTTAAATAGCAATGCTGTAAAATGTGGCAAAATCATTGATATGAAAATGTATGCACTTGTAAGAGAGTAATCCGGTTGTTGCGATTTCCGGTGAATGGTTTACGGCTCATGGGAAAGGCATTAGTCCGGGATAATTTACGGAGGAAAAATGAAAAAGATTAAAGAACTTCAAGGTGCCAATATGGATATTGATCTGACCAGTGAAAATGTTGCTTGGAATCAAAGTGTTTGTCCGTGGAATGAAGCAGATAATACTACTGAACATAAATGCGCAGTTAAAGATACCTCGATTTGCAAATACTTTTGCGGTATCAAGTATTTGGATAGTGTTCTTTGCAGTTATCCGTATGAAAATAAAGAAGCGCTAAATGATGAATTATAAAAACATGTAAAATAATAACGTTCAGTAAAAAAATATGCTTTGTTTGGAGATAAATATGGATACACGTATTTTTATAGCAAAACAAAATGATTTTGAGACGGTAAAGGATATAACACAGACTACAATAAAACTGGTGTATCCTAAATACTATCCAGAAGGAGCAGTGCAGTTTTTTTGCAATCATCACGCTGATGATAGAATATTGAATGATATAGCAGCTGGGAAGGTGTATCTTCTTGAAGCGGATGATGTTTGTGTAGGAACTGTTACCATCTCCAATAATGAGATCTGCCGTTTGTTTGTACTTCCTGAGTATCAGCATAAAGGTTACGGTAGATTATTAATGGATTATGCAGAGAAAATGATTAGTAAAACAAACAAAACTGTAGTTCTTGATGCATCATTTCCAGCAAAAAAGATTTATATAAAGCGTGGATATGAACCGACAGAGTATAATATGATTGAAACTGAAAACGGGGATTATCTGTGCTTTGACGTTATGGAGAAAAGTATATGAAAGTGCTGTTGTTTTGCTGTAAGGGATTTGAAACTATGGAGTTCGCGCCATTTGTTGATGTTATGGGATGGGCGAGAAATGATTATGGTATGTCGGCCGAAGTTGTTACAGCCGGCTTCTCTAAGACTGTAGTATCAGCATTCGGAATTCCTGTTTTGGTTGATAAAATCTATGATGAAATAGATGTATCCGAATATGACGCACTCGCAATTCCCGGTGGATTTGAAGAATTTGGGTTCTATGAGGATGCTTATGATGAACGGTTTTTAAATCTTATACGAGAATTCAATTGTTCTCATAAATATATAGCTTCTGTCTGTGTTGGGGCGCTTCCGGTTGGCGCAAGTGGAATACTTAAGGGAAGAAAAGCCACAACATATCATCTTGGAGCTGGAAAAAGGCAGAAGCAACTTGCAGAGTTTGGCGCAGAAGTGATACCTGATCAGAGTGTTGTGACAGATATAAACGTGATAACAAGTTTTTGCCCCCAAACAGCGCCTCATGTTGCAATTGCCTTGTTAGGCATGCTTATGGGTGATGAAAAAGCTCGGGTAGTTGCGACGGCAATGGGATATGAATATTCTTAAATAATTTGGAAAGACAACTTACGGTTTGTCAAAATGGCGTAAGTAAGTTTTATCGGAAGTTATTACGATTAACGTGGTATGTAAAACTGAATAATGGAATGTAATAAGGCAGAAGCTAAATTATGGTTTCTGCCTTTTATCATATACAAAAACAAAAGTGAGGAAGGAGAAAGTGAATATGTATAGTGGTACGAATGAATCGGACCAGATAGTACGGCTTGTATTATCTGGTTCTGTTTTTTTTCTGAAGGTGTCTGGGCAGGCATCGGTGGAACTATTGAAGTTCATCTCGGCAGCAGCGTCTGAGGAATCGAAGGCAAGTGGTAAGGTTAGGCTGAAGTCATTGCTGCAATCCAGTTCTGAGCTGAAGGTGTTTACGTTGCAGGGGGATGAACGGTTCAATGCATTTAAGGATGCTGCAAAGGATTATGGTGTCAAATACAGCGTAGTTAAACGTCATAGCGAGGATAAAGAGACCGGTATTTATGACATCATGGTTAAGGCAGAGGATGCCAGTAAAATCAACAGGATCATTGAAAAGTATTCGCTTGTGGAGATTGCCGCTTCCGTTACTGCAACAAAGGGAGATGACAGAACACAAGCGGAAGGGCAGAACAGCCAGGAGAGAACGAATGATGCGGTACGAAATGATCAACATAATAATCAGAAACATAACCTGAAGAAATCACAGTTTGACTCAGTTGCCGACATTCGTGATGTGCTGGGAAAGATGCTGCAGCCTGCGGTACAGATAAACCCCGAGGAAGCGTCGGAGGGGAACGAGTTTCAGTCCGGCGCTTACTCGATGAATGAAAGAAGGATGTATCAGCCGGATAAAGAGCGGAAGTCTGTGATCAAAGAACTGGAGGAAAATGCAAAGAAGGCTGAAGAAGAAAGAAACAAGGAACGGAGCAGTACCATGGATGAGGATGCAATACGGAACTTTATGAGGGGATTGATGCAACCGGATGATGAGGATGAGAGAGACAAGAGCAAAGCAAGTGTTGTGCAATAATTGAGGAAGGAGGCACAAATTGGAAAATGAGTTTGTGAAGCGTTTGCTCAAATATGTTGATGATACAACAAAAGAGTTGATGGATGATCCGGATCGGTACAAGGCTTTTCTGGATTATCTTAGCAGGATGGATAGCAGGCTTGGTATTTCAAACAAGATTATCATTTATGGATATGACAAAGCGGCAACGGATGTCAGAACGATGATGGCGTGGAACATGGCCGGGATCACTGTTCTACGTATGGATAATCCAATATATATTTTGTCAGGAAATGAAGCTGATCATTCATTCATGGAAGTATTTGATATCAAACATACAAATGCTGCGAGGAGAAGACAGTTGACATTTCAGGATAGCGGATCCTTTGCGGAAGCTATTATGGATGTGGCTCCGTGTAAGATAACGTTCACGGATAAGAAACCGGAGAATAAGCTGAAATGTTTCTATGACAGTGAAAAGAAAGAAATCCTTGTAACGAATGATTATAAGGACTTTGATGAGATAAGTCAGAATCTGCTTCGTGAGTATGCACATTTTTATCTGGATGATATCTACAGGAAAATATACCTGAAGAAGCACAATAAATCTGAAACGGTGAAAAAGAAGCAAGATGCGAAGGATTACCACTACAACCGCGAAGCTCATAATGCTGAGGCACTCTCTGCAAGCTATATGGCCTGCAAGAGGTATCAGCAGAAACCTCCGGATATACCATTTATTAGACGGAATCCAACAGTCACCCTAAATGCTTTACGCTCAGGTCTGGGGAATATGGATACGGCATTTAGAAATATAATCAGTAGTATTGAAGAAGGGAGAGATGCCATTGCTTGAAGAAAGAAAACGTATGCTGAAATGCCTGGCATTTGTCATGTATCCGATACTTCTTGTACCGGTTATCAGATTTTCAAGTTTCAAAGGAAGCAGTCTTCTGAAACTCATTGATTACATGGAAGATGAGATGGAGAAGAGACCACTGCACTTTGAGTTTTCTGGACAGACGGTGCTGGTAGTGATCATTTATACCCTGATATATGTGTCGGTATTCTTCCTGATAATTACATCTCTGAAAAATACGATGCCGGGAGAGGAGCATGATTCGGCAAAGTGGGCAAATGCGAAGAAAGTCGGAAGGATGCTCAGAACGAAGAAGTCCAGAAAATACAAGAAATATAAAAAGAGAAAGAAAATTGAAGAGAAGAATGAAATGACTTCCCAGGAGATGCTTAAAAACAAAGAAGATAAGACTGAGAGTAAAAAAGCAGAAATGGCGAGATTTCAAAACGACATCATATTTACCAGAAATGTCAGGGTATCTATGGATTCAAATTGTGACAACATTAACACTCTTGTCCTTGGAGGCGCCGGCCGTATGAAGACCAGGGGATTTATTATTCCAAACATCATCCAGATGAACTGTAATCCGGTCACAACGGATCCCAAGGGCGAGATCCTTAAGAAGACCGGCAGGCTACTCAAAGAAAATGGATATGATGTCAGGGTGCTGGATCTTGTGGAGCATGTGAAGAGTCATGGTTATAATCCGTTCAGGTATTTCCGAAGTGATGATGATATCCTGCTATTTGTAAATAACATGTGGGCGGCTATGGATGATAAGACTGCTACAAAGGGTGAACAGATCTGGAGTGATCTGGCCAAGAGCATGATGATGAGCTTTTGTCTGTATCTCTATCATTTTGCTCCTAAGAACGAACAGAACATGTCCACTATTATGAAAATATTTGGATACATCGATGACTCTGAAACAAAGAAAAATGATGATCCGGTCGATAAGCTTTTCAAACGTATCAAGAATGCTAAGGAATCATCATATGGCTACTATGAAATGTGGAGCTCTGCCAAGGGGCGAACACTATCATCGGTAAGAGCCACGTTTGCATCTAGGATGTCTGTATTTAACCTTGAATCAATGCAGAGTATGACATTTAAGGATGAAATGGATATCCTGGATCTTGCGACCAAGAAGGTGGCTGTATTTATGATCATCCCGGATAACAACTCTGTCTATAACTTTATGGCAGGAACGCTTTATACGCAGATGTTCCAGCAGCTATATGATTATGCGGATCACGTGGCAAATGGACCATTACCGAGACCTGTACGTTTCTTTATGGATGAGTTTTCAAATATCGCACTGCCTGATGATTATCAGAAGATCCTCTCAACAAGCCGTTCAAGGAATATTTCGTTTGTGATAGTTCTTCAGGATAAACAGCAGATCGAGGCCATATTTGAGAAGTATTACAGGACTCTGTATGGAAACTGCGCATGGCAGCTCTTTCTCGGATCACTGGAGCTTGAGACTTGCAAATACTACTCGGAACTTATGGGTAAATGTACGATCCATGCTTATACATATACAAAGAACTATGGAAGGCAGGGCGGAAGCTCAAGGCAGGAGCAACTGATCCAAAGAGATCTGAGGACACCGGGAGAGGTCAGAAGCCTTGATAAGAAGAAATGCTTCCTGATCACACCATATTACGGTGTTGTACAGGATTATAAGTATGATTTGAAAAAACATGAATTTTATGATGGTGTGGCGGATAAGAAAGGTGATATACCATATGACTGGGGAAAGGCTCCGCTATCGATTGGAACGGTAGAAGTGGTGGATGGTCAATACTCAGGAAAGCTTATGGCTCTGCCAAAGGCGGATGGGTATCTGCTGGATGTGGATGAATACGAGTGAAAGAATTTACAATTTTTAAGTGGATAATATCAGGCTATATGATATAATCAATCTGGGTGCTACCTAAACGGTAGGCGGTTAGTCCTTCAACAGAGGGACTGTGACCCTCTGATTACATAGAAACCCTTCGGGGAATCAGGTGAAAGGAGGGCGTGTATATGTTGACTATAGATGGGCTTATTGCAGTCATTGCTTTATGCATTGGGTGCTTTGGCCTTGGATATATGATCGGACACGATAATAATAAACCACAAAAATAACCGCCCTACGACCAAATAGATGCGGTTATTTTTTATAAACAAATCTTATTTGGGCTAACCGTCTATCGGTAGCACCTTTTTGTATCTTTAATATAACAATCTGAGCGTTTAATGTCAAGCGTGTCTGCTAAATTACGTGACACTCTTCGAGGCTTTTTATAATTAAGTTATCAAAGATGTAATTATTATATAGATGATGAGACACTATAGTCAACAAAATAATATGGAGGATACTGAAAATGAAATTAAACAAAATAAGAATGTTTTTGGTTGCAGCACTTTTCGTAGGTGTTGCTTTTTTTATGATAAAGAGTACAAGGGTAAGTGCGCAGACTGTCGGCAGAAATGCAATAGGTGGAAGGATTTTCGGAGATAATACAGAGGATATAACAGAAGAAGGAACAGAGAAAAATGTAACTGTTCTCAGTGACACCAGTGGTGTTCCTGAACTTGATAATGCTGCAGAAAGGACAAATAAACTGATCAACTGGGTCTGTGGCTGGATTGGAGGAATCATGGCGTTGTTCGGCTTTATATGGGCGGCAATGAACCAGGCAGGACACAATACTGAATCAAGAAATATGGGTATTATAGTCGGCGTTATCGGAGTTGTAATCGCATTTGCTCCGAGCATTGTTAAGTGGATACTTGGTAAATAAGGTATCTGAAGAGAGGAGGCGAGGCTGAATGATTGCAGACATATTTGCTGCAGCGTTGCAGTTTTTCTGCGATAAGATTGATATGTTCCTGGGGATACTTACGACGGATATAACTACATTTCAGGATGGCGCCATATGGCAGGCTGTCAGTGCATTGTATGATGCTATGGTGGCCATGGGAATCACTATTGCCGGAATGCTTATCTGGATCGGACTGCTGCAGTCGACATCCAGATACGCTGAGCTTAAGCGCGGTACCGTCTGGCTACAGTTTCTTATTGAGGTTATCCTTGCAAATGCAATCCTTTACTATGGCAAATACCTTCTTCTCGAATGCATCAAGATCGGGCAGGGGATGACAAAGCGGATGATGAATGTAACCGGAATGGTTGCCGATGATGGGACTTCGATATTTCATATAACCATTCCGGAACAGCTGAACGATGCCATAGGGCGTATGAGGATAACCAGACAGATAGGTGTATTTATCATCGTTATCATTGCTTCGGTGTGGATAGTTATCTCGACCTGTGGCGTGCTTCTTTCAGTCTATGGAAGACTCTTCAATATGTATTTGCTGATCGCTATTTCGCCGCTTCCTGTATCAACGGTTATCAGTAAGTCAACTAGATTTGTATTTTATAACTTCCTCAAGACGTTCCTGGCGGTTGTATTGGAAGCTTTGGTAATGGTGCTGGTATTGTACCTGTTCCAGGCATTCTTTACGTCCGGATTCAACGTCAAGTGGTCGAGATCCATGGGATCAGGGAGCACCGGAGCCATCTCGGACGATAGCAGAGTGTTTGGATACATGGCAGAGATGAGCTTCCTGTTCCTGATGCTGTTCGGAATGCTTAAGGGCACGGATAAGCTGGTGAATAGAGTGTTTGGGATATAATAATTATTGGTAAAGAAAGAAATATGAGTTATAATAATAAATACAGTTTGTTCCAGCAGAATATCAGAGAAATAAAAGTATTGAGGTTAAAAATGACAATAGAGCAGAAGGTTGTAGAATATAAAAAACAATCAATAGATGAAAGAATAAAAATCATAAATAATCATAAATACTATCGAGCAGTGGATATTTTCTTTTGGAATGCCGAGCAGCTTAGGGGAAAGATAAATGTGGTTTTACCTTTTGAAATGTTTGATAAAAAACCGGTAACGCCATATGTTCAAAGTGATACAGGGATGTATTTTATTATAAAAGGACCTGCATATTATAGTTTTATCAATGAAATCCCTGATTGGTATTTGGAATTTGGTTCATTTATGCTGGAATTATTAGATTCAAATAATGAAGAACCTGAGATAATAAAAGGAAAAGGTATTGGTGAGTTTTTTACTGCAGTGGATGAAGTATGTGGGAATGTGAGCGTAGAATAGAGAGTGGGATTATAATATGAAATACAATGAAGTTGTATTTAAAGCAAAACAGTCTCATAGAGAGGGATTAGGAAAAGTATTATTTCAAGAGTGTGATACATGGCGCTCTGGAGATCAGATTAACCTATGGACATACTGGCAGGGGTATCAACTTAAAGATATAGATGAAAAGGGAGTGGATATTCTGCTTGTAGGCCAGGATTGGGGAAATCCTACGAAAAATACAAAGGTTATTGAACGTATTAAATCCATTCAAAGAGGAGAGGATATATTCTACGAGGTAACAAGTCCGACGGATCGAACTATGGCAAGGATGTTTAAGACATTTGGAGAGAATATAAATATTATGAATATAAATCCAGGTCTGAGGCTTTTCTTTACCAATTATTCGTTAGGTTATAGAGATTGTCATGAAACAGGTGGTATGACTAAAAGCATAATGAAACAGGATGAGGATCTTTTTAATGATCTGGTTCTTGCAATAAGACCGAAGATTATCATTTGTTTGGGAAAAATAACATACGAGATGGCAACAAGAACAGTAACAAAAGGGTTTGTTAAACAGTTAAGGGAGGGCGATCCATTTAAAGCGCCATTTCCACTTGATGAAAGTATTACAGTGTACGGAGTCGCTCATTGTGGTGCACGAGGCTGTAGGAATGTTGGCGGCGAAGAGAATATGAAGAAGGCGTGGATAAAGATTGCAGAAGAGTTTAATACTTAATATATGCTGGAAAACTTATGATAATGATGAACCAAAGTAGAGAATGTACTTCTACGCGCCGAAGTGGCACAAAGAGACGAAGGACTGGTACACCTTCTGGTTCAATCATATAATGAGGACCGTCCAATTGTGGGCGGTCTTTTCAGATGGAAGAAAGGAATGGAAATCTATGAAATCAGTCAAAATCAATCCAGAGCTCCTCGGAGTGAAGGAGCGTCTCTTTATGGGATTCGAGTTATGGCAGCTCTTTGATCTGCTTCTCGGATTCCTTTTTTCATTATGTATGGTGGTGTTACTGCCAGATATCGGTATGGTTAAGGGAATCATTTCAGCTCTGCCGGCACTGCCATTTGTGATCATTGCTCTGAAGCCATATTACGGGCTAAGAGGTCTAAAACTATTAGGGGCATTTATCAGAAGTCAGAGGAATAACCGACTTCTTCGATTCGAGGCGGAGGGGTGGAAGAGAATAAACAAGAAATACTCTGTGTAAAGAAAGAAGGTGCATGAATTGTTACTTGAGAAAAACAAACACTACAAAAAACCACTATCCAAAGTGCGTACCATTCAGCAGGCGCTGCCAAGTATAAAACTTCATGAGAGTGGTATGATGGAGTTTAAGAATCATATTTATTCAAGTACATACAGGATCAAGGATGTTGATTTTGCCTCCGGTTCGATTGAAGACCAGGAGGATTTTTTTATGTCTTATTCGGATATTTTGAACAGTTTGGATGCCAGGGATACGACCTACAAGATCACGTTGTTCAACAGAAATATTAATTATCAGAAGACGAACTATATTCAGCTTCGGACTGATATTGGTGACGGGTATGATTCGCTCAGGCAGGAATACAATACTATGCGTCGTAACAACCGCGCGAAGGCATCGGGGCTTATCAAGGAGAGGTATCTGACGGTTGTGACGGACAGGCGGAATAGTGATTCAGCTGAGGAGTATTTTGAACGTTTTGGGAAGGATTTTTCAAAACGTCTGAAGAAGATCAATTCATCTGTTGAGAAGATGAACATCCATGACAGGATGGAGATATTTTACGATTTTTACAGATCCGGGAGTGAGCAGTATTACAATTTTGATCTTGAGGCGGCGACGAAGAGGCGCAATTCGTGGAAGGATTATTTCTGCCCGGATACATTTCATTTTCACCATTTCTATTTTGAGATGGGCCAAAAGGTCGGGAGAGTACTCTTTCTGAAGGACTGGGGCAAGTCGCTCAAGGTGGAAACGCTATCCCGGCTGATGGAGTTAAATACAAATATGATGATCTCGGTGGATATCATACCACTCTCATCGGAGACAATCACAAAGCTCCTGGAGGACTCGGAAATGTCATCCGAATCGAACCTTGACAGATGGCAGAGGCGTCCCGGTGCGGACACACGAAGATATAGCAAGCCACCGCTCAGATTTATCAAGGATCAGAAGATAGTGGAAGAAATGAGCGAAGATGTGATTGAAAGAAACCAGAGGATATTTCTGTCAAATGTTACAGCGGTAGTACTGGCTGATACGCTCGAGAAACTGAATGAATACACAGACAGCCTGATCGAGACAGCCAGCGAATGCGGAGCTGAACTGTCTACGCTTGCATTACAGCAGCTACCGGGACTCAATACAGTGCTGCCATACGGTCCACGCTGGATCACGAACCTGCGAGACGTGACAACGGAGAATCAGGCGGTCATGATGCCATTTGACTCTGTGATTATAAATCATGTAACCGGTATTCCTTATGGCGTGCATGAGGATACAAAGCAGGAAATGCTGATCGACAGGCGACTCCTTCTGAATGGAAATGAATGGGTTCTTGGTGTGCCGGGATCCGGTAAATCGATGCGAGTTAAAATCACGGCGATACTCGAGGCACTGCTCACACCGGGGGACATTATATTTGTGGATCCGCACGGAGAATACACTCATGTGACGAGAGCTCTGGGAGGGCAGGTGATCACGCTCGGAACCGGATCAACAGACATAATAAATGCAATGGATATGTGCCAGGGATATGGCGATGGAGATGATGTGAGAAGAAAGATGGAACTTCTGGTTGCATTTTTTCATGCATCACTCGGAAATGATTTCACCAGGGCGATGGAATCAATTCTTATGAGATGCTGCCAGAGGATATTTAATACATATGTCGGGCTGGGATATGAGAAGATCCCAACGCTGAATGATCTCTACGAATCGATCAAGAGTCAGCCGGAAGATGCGGCAAAGGAGCTTGCACTCTACATGGAACAAATGCTGTTCGGAGCTATGAATTGTTTCAACGGACTCACAAATGTAAATATGAATGCGCGTATCCTCTGCTTTGACATCAGCCGGATGGACAAGTCCGTTTGGGATGCAGGGATGACAGTGATCATGGATGCTATTCAGAACAGGTTGGTGCTTAATTCTGTATCGGGTAAGCCAACATATATCAAAATTGATGAGGTTGGAAGGTTCCTGGATGATATTTACTTGTCACATCTCTTTGAAAGGTTTTATTCTGAGTCGCGTAAATATGGGGGCTATATCACAGGAATCGTCCAGAACATCAACAAGCTCCTACATACAGAGGCAGCTAAGAATATGCTTTCCAACAGTGAGATCGTTGTCATGTTCAAACAGTCACAGCTGGATGCTGCAGAGTTGAAGGATCTGTATGAACTTTCGAAGATCCAGACCGATAAGCTGATCAGCGCTGAGGAGGGTTGCGGACTCTTTAAATGTGGTAATCAGTTTATTAACTTTGATGGCAGGATCGAGAAGGGTGTTATATATGATCTGGCCGATACTAAACCGAAGCATGAGTTTTAAGCCATAATGATGTAAATTATTTGGTAAGAATATCATATGAATTCTTGTTCATAATATAAACTGGAAATTCCTCACAAACCCTGATTTTACTGGATTATTGACGGATCAAGGGGGGGGTGGTACAATGTGACCTATAGCATAAAGCATATATGAATCATTTAGAGAGGCTTTACGGACTAGTATTTTTAAATAAGGCTTGATTAATAGTTTTTATTGAGGAGGGTGAAGTAATAATGACAATGACAAATGTATTGTTGATTATTATAATCATCATATTGGTACCTGGCTTGATTGGTATATTAGGAATGGTCGGATTGATGATAGCTATTCCAATATGTGTAGTTGGTGCTTGGTATTCTGTGTACAAGGTTTTGAAAAAGAATAGTAACCAGGAGGTGCCTAAAGCCAATAGAGCTTCTATTGCTAATGCTAACCTTCCGTTTAGCGTTACACTAAAATCTAATCATCAGTTATACTATCTACATAATTATAGATCTGATGGATTGGAACCTTTAGGAACACGTTTATTTGATGATGAAACGGTTGAAATAATAAGGATTCATTGGTTCCAAACAAATAATGGAAAAGAGAGCTTGTGTGGTAAGGTTAAGGGGTTAATGGTTAAATCACACAGGGATGAAAAGCATATAAATGAAGAAGAAGCGTGGATTGATTTAGATGGGTTAAGTAATTCAGAAAAAATGACTCTGAATAAGGATATAGATATTTTTGAATAAAATTCATGTTTGAATAAATTGAGAAATAATGAGGGATAGAAGACGTTACGAGTAGAAATACTTATAGCGTCTTTTTTTGTTTTAGGAAGGAAGAGAGCATTTTGGATAAAGAAAAACCAAACTATCAGACCAGGACTATAAGGACTGTCGATGGTGAGAAGGTTGTTACAAGTAAGAAGAATAATTCTGGGAAGAACAACAGAAGCACGAGCAGAAACCGTTCCGAGAAGAACCGTAAGAACTATATTGGCAAGAAGGATGGTAATGGTAAGATAGGCAATAAACAGGGCGTATCAGTAAAACGAATAAAGAGAGTTGTCACTCGTCCTGTATCATCATCAGTAAAGCATCTGAAGGGTAGTGCAAACAAATATGCCGGAGGATCTGAGGAGGGTGGATCCGGTGATGGACTGTTTGGAGATGGGAATGATGGATCCGGCAGTGACTGGTCATCGGGGAACTATGGACTGTCTCCATTTCAGAAGAGAATGCGAGATAATGAACTGCTTGAGTTGCTGAAGGCACTTATCAAGATCATAAAGGCTGTTATAGTGGCGACAATGATCCCGGTTCTGGTGGCGATAGCAGTTGCGTATTTGATCATTAGCATGATTGTTAGTATCCTGTTTGGAAGCTCAGATTCAGAGGCGGATTCAGGAGGGGATGATGTTCGACCGATAGTCATAATAGATGATGATTCAACGCCGGGAGATGCACTGTATAGCGAACTACTATGGCCATGTCCATCGGTTCCTGTGGGAGAGATAACGGATGATTTTGGCCCGAGAGAGGCTCCGACTGCGGGAGCATCGACCTACCACAGGGGGATTGATATCGGCGCAGCTTATGGATCGGATATTGTTGCAGCTGATTTCGGTGAGGTTGTCACAAGGGGAGCTGACAGCATTAGAGGGCTATACGTCGTCATTGATCATGGAAATGGAATGCAGACCTGGTATCTGCATCAGAGCATGTCATTTGTCCAGGAAGGTGATCTTATAGAGCGAGGAGAAGTGATCGGAAGGGTTGGAGAGTCCGGTATTGCCACCGGACCGCATCTGCATTTTGAGGTGCATATTGATGGCGAGGCCGTAGATCCGATGGGGTATTTTGAGTGAATGTATGGTATAATGACTTTGATTGGTGCTGTTTAAACAATGGAAGGATCTATAACAATGGAAAATACAAGTATACAGGTTTCAGGCAATGAAATCGCTAATATTTTAAACGAAGTAAGAGTATCTCCGGAAGAAGCAAGAAAATGGTTGGAGCAGAATATCCAGCCGTACAAGGAGTTAATGGCATATTACAGATGTGCGATTATGGAAATAGAGACAAAATTCAATGTTTTGAACGAAGAATTATCTTTGAAGTATGATCGTAATCCGATAGAAACTATTAAGTCCAGGCTGAAGTCACCGGAGAGTATAGCGGAAAAGATGCGCCGCAAAAATATATTTCCGACAGTTCAAACTATAGAGGATAATCTTACCGATATTGCCGGTATTCGAGTTATCTGTTCTTTTCCGGCAGATATTTACATGTTGGAGAAGGCACTGTTAGAGCAGGATGATGTCAGGCTGGTAGAGAAGAAGGATTATATCCAAAATCCAAAGAAGAACGGTTACAGAAGCTTGCATCTGATAATTGAAACGCCTATCTTTTTACATGACAGGAAGAAGCTTATGAAGGTGGAGGTGCAGCTGCGTACCATTTCGATGGATTGGTGGGCGAGCCTTGAACATAAGATTAAATACAAAAAAGACATAGATCAGAATGTTGTTAAAGAACTGGAAAAGGAACTTCTTGTCTGTGCCGAGATCGCAGCTAAGCTGGATGCAAAGATGGAGGATATAAATAAGCGTGCACATGAGGCCGGAATAGAGGAGGATTAAGGGTTATATGGAAAAAGATGATATTTGTATAACAATGGGTAAAAATTTAAAGAAATTATTGGATGATTACAATATTTCACATGACATTTTTGTGGGTCTTACGGGTATAAGTGAGGAAAGGCTAAACGAAATAATCAATGCTGAAGGCGAAGAACTGACCGTGGCTGAGGTATATTATATGTGTAACAAGATGTTCATCTCGGCGGATTATCTTGCCGGAGAAAAGGATTATCCTTTTCTCTTTAAGATCACAGATGAGAATGTTGAGTTAATTCAGAAAACCATCGAGAGAATAAAGGCAGAAAGAAAGGCCTCTGGCGATGATCAAATATAGTGATATGTCATAGGCGCCAGTATGATCTCGGCGAAAAAAATAACTATTAAAGTGGTGCAGAAGTAAATATAAAATGGTGTAGAAGTACAAGAGAATTGGCATGTCCAATTCTTTGCAAGCAACTGTTGGCTATGAGGCTCGGATGGAAAGAGTGCATTCCATCGCAGTCTCATAGCCAACTTTTTTCTTTTGGGGACTGCCCGTCCCCAATCCCCGGGGGAAGATATTGATAAAAATCATTATCGATGTTCAGTGTACTATAGAGATTGAGAGTAAATTAAAACAGGCTGCAAAACTCGGACGAAGTACATTGTATATATAAGTGTACGGTAATAGTACCATAGAGACTGAAGGAGGCAAAATGACAATAAAAAAAATCCTAAAGAAAATGGATGATCAAACAGAGGTAAGCATAACCTTTGGGGACTTTATCTTTAGCTTCGGATCAAAATCTGAGGTAGACCCTGCTTTAGAAGATCTGAAAATCACAAAGAAAAGGCACAAAAACGGTAGATACATTATCGAAGCATGTATGGATGGCGTATCTATTAATCCGTATGCTTATGTTTTGGAAGAAGAGGAACACATACTGAGATATAGCTTGTGGTTAGGCGTTCGCATTCGATATGCGGATGAGGGTGATGTATATCTTGATGAAACGTTTTTTCGAATGCTTTCCCAAGATCCAATTAACCTTATAAAATACATAGAAAACGTACAATGTGACGCCATAAATGAATTCTATGCACGAGGTAACGACGGTAGTAGTATCGGCTATAATTATAATGAAATTATGCACGAAATTGATAAATACAATCGAAGGATGTTGCCTGTAACCAGTAAGTTTGATTCAAATTCAAAGCTTAAAACAACTTATGTTTTATGTTCGAAGATGGATCAATATCGCGATTGGCGTGATTAAAAAAACTAAATAATATAGTAAAAAGTCTCTATGCGGCCCAGAGTATCTGGGCCTTTTTCAACCTTGGTTTACATAAGTGATGTCATTTTTATCGACCACCACTTTTGGGATAATACAATCAGAACAGGTGTTAATTGCGAACTTAAATATGGGATAAATTTCAAAAAATCGTAAAAATACCACACATTTACTTTCGCAAAAGCAACGATGGAAGGAGGCGTTGATGATGAGAAAACCAACAAGCTACGAGAACTATCTTTATGAAGAAATGAGAAGATATGGCTACTATGGGGCGTTTGGAAATAAATCACAGCTTCCTCTTTGGTTGAGGCATGAATCAGATCTCTATACATATGTTAGTAATATGTGCAGAGATATTTGGGGTTATCTTTATGGAACATTTCCGCAAAGGTTCATGGACGAAATGAAAAACATAATGAGTACCAAGGTATTAGAGTTTGATGATGTATATCCACGTCTTAAGGAAAATGCAGCTAAGATTTTGGAACGGATTTCAGATTTATATAGAAAAACATATGATAGTCCGGAAGCTTCCGAATATTTGAAAAAGGACGGAAGACATCTGACAAATCCGGGAAGGGAGTATTGGAGAAATGAATTAAGGCAAGCCAGGGAACTTCTGTATATTTCTCCTGATCCTGAGTGGAGAAAGGGAATTCAGAGAGAAATAGAATATCCGAGGATAACTGTGTGGGATGCAGAGAAGCTTGCTATAGAAAAACTCGAAGAGGAAGATTTGTTACGGAAAGTTAAGGTGCCATTTTATGGCGCTGAATTTATTAATGGTGATATCTATCGACTGCACTTTGCCAAGTATTATAGATTTTCGTATTTCTATTTCGACAGGGACTATGTGTTAGTGGATATAAATATAACAGATGGTACTATCAGTTTGATCAGAAATGATATGGACGTGGATCAGCTGCAGGTTTGGGTGGAAGACAGGATCAACAGTATTGAGGATGAATATGACCGTTTGTTTATCCGTGGAGAAGAGAATTATCCCGGATACAGAAAATACGATGACAGAACAGTTCGATTTTCGCTTGTTAAAAAATGCAGAAAAATAGGAGACCAGACACCTCTTATCGGACTTGAACAGTTCGGGAAAGAGAATATCGATCGTATCATAAATGAAATCACATATTATCTGTTCAGTGATAAGCAGTTGATGATAGAACTTGCGGTTCCTGTTGAGGATGTTGAAAAGATTGAAGAAGCAGTGGCCATAAAGAAAAAAATGGAAATTGAACAAGTACGTCAGATTTATGCGGCATCGGTTGATGATTACCTGATATGTATAACAGATCAGAGGGATGGAGGAAAGCTTAGATATGCTAAGATTTTTGAGGATGGAACGCTTAAGATCGTGACACAGAAGGAACGAGAGTATAAGGTGACGATGTCAAGAATTCCGTATGACTTTGTTTTGCAGATTGGAGAGTTTACCAGGGATTATGTGGATAACTTCATAAAGTCAAATCCACAATTTACCGAGGATGACCGGCGGCATGGCAAATGTTTCAGAATGAACCCGGGGATGAGTATTTATGGATATAACCAGTATGATTATCCTGAAACTGGTGAGTTCTTTACGGAGAAATCTAAATATGAAATTGTAAACAGGATAATGGATCTGAGTTCAATGAAAGAGTTGAAATATCCATCGAACACTTAAGCAAGGAGGGAAATAAATATGCTGGAAAGGTTTAAGTTTTGGATGATGAAGAAGAGAACCTGCAGGTGTTGCTGTCTGACATGCAAGTATTATGCAGAATGCAGGAGAGAACTGCTTGGGGATAAGAATTAATGGAAGGATGGTGAGCAGATATGAAGAGTTTACTGAAATTATGTTTATTCCCATTTTGGCTGATGTTTAAGGCGATGGGGTTTATGTTAAAGTTTCTTTTGGTACCGCTGATAATACTGGGATTTATAGCAGATGATGGAAAAGGTGTGTTTTGATAACAGAAATGAATGAAGGAAATTCCGGCGTTTGTAGGAGTGCTTAATCACGTATAAGTTTGGTCCTCTGTCAAGATTTAGTACAAATTAAAATGGGAGATTTCTCAAGTTAACTTGCTTTTTTCTGTATCCCATCATTTGCTACATACATATACAGTTTTTCAAAGTCATTTGGTGACATATAGTC
>Ga0256404_1006507_pt1 | contig 19262 bp, 14 predicted proteins | sample RumenRJG_01DNA_FD_185990 | JGI IMG/M metagenome (GOLD analysis project Ga0256404, IMG submission 185990) | Bovine rumen microbial communities from Lethbridge, Alberta, Canada - RJG_01 | ecosystem: Host-associated > Mammals > Digestive system > Stomach > Rumen | place: Canada: Alberta | collected...
AAACATTAAAATCCACTGGAATCTTTTCGGAATAAGATAATAAAGTATGACCAGAACTGCCAGAAACAGCAGAAACTGATAGGAAACCAGAAGCATGTCAGATTACTCTCCCCGTGATTTTTGGATAAGTTCGTAAATCTTTTTGGCTGAGCTGAAGTTCTCCGGGAGGATATCTTCAGGGGCAATGCTTACACCCATCCTCTGGTTGATGTCCGTCACCAGCATTACCATCTCAAAGGAGGTCAGAACTCCATCCTCCACAAGGGTGTCACAGGTTTCATAGTCTATGTCTGGGTCAATGTCTTTAAGGATTTCGATAAGTTCTTCCATGGTTGTTCTCCGGTTTGTAAATAATAAGTAATTTGTATAGTTGAAAAACAGAATCCTCCGGACCTTCAATTGATACCGTATTCATTTTCGAAATGAGACCGTCATGGATACGATGTATCGGTATAGACGATCAAAGTGGAATTGAACAGAAAGTTCATTCTGATGGTCGATGGAATCAATATAACGGTGTCGGAGGATAGAGACTCTGGTCAAATGCAAAGCATCCTCTGTGGGCTGCTGAATATGAAAGCATCTCTGCATCTGTCAGAAGGCAGAAGGTTCCGCCTGCGGCTCTTGGTGTAGTATCAAAGTGGTACCATTGTCCGTCGCATTTTGTCAGATTCCAGAAGTGATCATTGTCGGTACAGCGGATGACTTCAATGCTTGGAAATCCTGCCCTGGTGAGAAGTGCCTGTGTTACCGCAAAGTAAGTGTAGCAGTCACCGCGGTGTCTTCGCAGTCCTTCATAGGCCTCGGTTACCCAGTCTCTGGTTGCAGAGTGTCCTCCATAAGAAAAATTACTGCGTATCCAGTAGTAGATGTTTGTGAGCTTCTGACGATCGTTCATACCGTCATAGACCAGTCCTGAAAGAACGTCGTCACACATTGCATCTACAAGCTTTTCAAGGTCACTCTTCTGGTTTTCAGGGGGGATCACTACAGGACTTTTGAAGTGATTCTCAACGTTTGCGGCACCGGAATCATTAAAATCATAGGTGAATCCATCTATAACTGACTGACAATTCCGGTACATGTAACCGTTGACCGGATCAAGATAATACATAACGCCGTTTTCTGTGTACCAGCCGGTATCCATGTAGCCCGAAGGTCCGAAATGATACCAGTAGCCATTTATATATTCCCACTTATTCACAGGATAATATGAGTTGTAATACTGGTACCACCAGCCGTTTGAATCCTGTTGCCATTTCCCGATAGAAATTCCATGACCTATAACTCCTGCAAAGGAAGTGCTTACACTTCCAAAGGCTAATGCTCCTGCCAGAAGTATCGCTGCTGCGGTTTTCGATTTTTTGTTTCCCCTCATGATGTAAGGTCTTCCTCTTTTCATAATAATCCCCATTACGCCACTTTTGACCGGCGGCACAAATAGTAATGAAAAATATTTTCGCACTAATCTTTATGATTGATGGTGTTTTATTTGTAGTGAAGATGCACAATCGTCATTAATAAAAGCTTAGCACTTTATTTCATTGTGTACAAGAAATAACATGCACCTTTATGATGATTGATTGTTTGATATAATTGTTTAGAACGTTATAAGGGATTTTTAGAATGCTCTGTTCCGGGTTCCGGTAACTGATTGTCAGTCATGAAGCTTATGATGTTTGTATAGATTTCATCAAGGAAAAAAATAACTTATGTCACTAAGAACAAACCCATACTCCTATATCAATATCCTTCTTATAGGTGCAGCTGTTTTTCTGATTACATTACTGGCAGACATGGTTCTTAATCTTCCGGTAAGTACGCTCACCATAGTATTTTTACTTTTGTTATTATATGTATGTGTGAATAACGGCGTGCTTATGTCAAAAGAAGGTTTCCGTCCTATACCATCTCTGATATATGTGATCACAGCAATGTACATTCTGGATTCATATTTGTTATATTTCGGAACAGAGATACTTCCTGCCGCAATACTGCCGTTTTACCGGGTTATAAGACCCTTCGTCAAATATATGGAATGTACAGTGATAGCCATATGGATTATGGGTTACGTTGTGCTAAGGATAAAACCGGTCTATGACAAAGACTATGTCATCATACTTGGATGTTCCATCAGTAAAAACGGACTGCTGCGACCACTTATAAAGAAAAGAGTCAATCGCGCCATACATTTTGTATGGGAGCAGGAAATCGAAAATGAGAAAACCGCCTATTATGTTCCCTCCGGAGGAAAAGGTGATGATGAACCTTTGAGTGAAGGCTCTGCCATGGAACTGTATCTCCTTAGCCACGGTGCTGAGGATTTCGAGGTTTTTCCGGAAAAGAAATCGAGAAACACCGAAGAAAACCTGAAGTTTTCGAAGAAGATCATCAACGATTTAAACCCTGATGCCAATATCGCAGTTGTAACCTCCGATTTCCATGTATTAAGATCCGGAATGCTTGCCAAAAAAGAAGGCATGGAAGTTCAGGTTATAGGAAGTGAATCAAAATGGTATTTCTGGCCCGGTGCTTTCTTCCGTGAGACCATCGCAATACTCTATATGTACAGGAAGGTTCACATAGTCGCTATGCTGATTTGTTTTGCTTTTGGCATAAAATTGTATATCTAAACCGGATAGTTCTGTCAGGAGGTATTTAGGTCAAAGTCGGCAGGCATCCATTTAAAAACGGATGCTTTACCGGTGTTTAGTAAATAATAAAAAACGGGAGAAATTCAGCGTGAATTTCTCCCGTAAATTTTTGTGGACTATTTTGCTGTTATGCTGCTTTCTGAGTTTCAGCAGTAGTCTCGGCTGCGGTTTCAGTTACAGTAGCTTTAACCTCAGGCTCGTGATACTGCACATCGGCTCTTGTGATGCCTTCAGGATAGATATTAACGAAATCATTCTTCATGGAAATAGGGATATAGCCCTGCTTCTCATAATCTGCTGACTTCTCGTCCCATTTCTGGGTTCCCCATTCTCTTACGTCATCATCAGCAACAACCATATAAGCCTGTGCCGGATAAGGATTTCTCTCATCCAGAGCGTAATTCATCATACTGGTATCACTTCCGCTGTTTCCGAAAGCAAGTACCGGATACTGTCCGATTTCTCTCTCGATCCAGATGGTTTTGTTGGCATTGAGGTTCTTCTGGATGAAGCCGCCCGTCAATACAAGTTCATCGCCGTTCTTGTACTTGAAATCCATGTTAGAAGGAACTTCCTCATTGCCCTTAACCTTGACTTCAAATTCTGTTCCGATGACATGGCTTGGAGATACATACTCACTTATAGGTGAGTTGGCAACGATTGCTCTTGTAGTTGTGCGTTCTGTTCCGCTGACAACATAAATGGTGTAGTCATTATCATAGAGATACTTCACAACTTCCACCATAGGAAGATAGAAACCATCCAGATATCTCATATTGTTAAAGCTTGGCGTTTTCTTCTGTCCGAACTCAACGGCATAATCATAGAGCTCCTTGACAGTCATGCCGGCATAAGCCTTTGCAAATTTTCTGGCAAGTGCCTCTCCTGCTGTATAACCGGGCTTCAGTTCCAATGCTGCCTGCTTCAGGTCATCACTAACCTTCTCCGGATGATCCTCGAGACAATAGCTTATGAACATGCAGGTATCATAGTAGGTGAAGAAGGTTTCGCAGGTAAGAGTACCATCCATGTCAAATACTGCGATACGATCCTTAACTGGGATATAACTCTTGCTGTTATCATCTACGGATGCGGATACAAATTCTACAAGAGACTGCATAGCCTTGGATGAAGGATCCCATTCGGGAAGTGTGGTGGTCTTCTCTGCTTTCTTTTCAGTAAAATCTATAATCTTATTTTCAGCTGAATCGGATTCGTCCACTGTTGTATCTTTTGTAGTTGTTTCTTCAGTTTTGGTTGTTTCAGCCGCTGTTGTTTCTTCAGCTTTGCTCGTTTCGGCCTTAGTTGTTTCCTCAGCCTTGGTTGTTTCAGCTTTGGTGGTTTCCTCGGCTGTTGTAGCTGCTTCTGTTGTGTCCTCGTCCTTAGAAGCTTCTTCTGTTTCAGCAGCCGCCTCGGTGGTCTCTTCAACGGCAGCCGCCGTAGTAGAAGCAGGAATGGATGTAGAGTTACATGCAGTGATACTCAAAGGCAATGCTAGTGCAAGCATCAGTGAGATTAATTTTTTCATATGATCATAACCTCCAAATTTTTGACTTTGTTTCTAATCAATTATAAATAAGGGAAACATAAATGTCAGTAAAATTTGAATAAAATTTCCATCACGCTCTCACTTTAGAAAAATCTATGCTACATTCCCCTCCGGATATACCTACCGGAATCTCGGCATCAAAGGCATACTGCTTCGGTGCATAGTCTTCATCAGAAAACTGATGAACATATACTATTCTATGTTTGGGGTCTACGATCCAGTACTCTTTCACTCCCGCATTATGGTATTTGTAGAGCTTTAGCAACATATCTTTGCTTCTGGAGGATGGGGATAATATTTCGATAACAAGTTCAGGTGCGCCCTCGTATCGGATGCCATTTTCATCATACTCTCCACAGAGCACCAGAAGATCCGGCTGAACCATGGTGTAATTATCTTTATCAAGTCTAACATCACAAGGTGATAGGTATACTTCACAGGGCATGTTGTGCTCAGTGGCGCATTCTCTGAATAAAACGAAGAGATCTCCAAGTATTCTCTGATGAGTTAAGGATGGAGCTCCCATATCATAAATAACTCCATCTATAAGTTCTACTCTTCTGTCATCAGGTATTGCATAGTAATCATCAATGGTGTATTTCCTTTTTTCTCCATCAGCAGAATATGCAACAGAAGATTCAGACACACCGCTTTTTCCTGAGGGTGTCGATTTTGTATAGTCAACAGATTCTTCACCAAGAACCTTTGACAGGGCATCAATGGTGAATTTTCTTGGTGCGGTAGTTTCTCCGCTCATAATCTTCTGAACAGTACCTAAAGGTACACCGGACAGCTTTGATAACATTTCATTGGTATAACCCTTTTCAGTCTTTTTTCGCTTCATTTCTTCAATAGTCATGATAATTCCTTTCGTATTCAAAATGGGAAACCTACAGGATTGCCGTGGATATTATTTAAAAACGTACCACATTTTTGAATATGGATTATAGTCCGTTTAATTCTGAAATACAGATGTCAATCGAAGTGGTTTACATGTATTGATTATAACCTTTTTACAACATATATTCAACCATAAAAAGATATATATTGGATATAAATACCCGTAAAACACCCAAAAGGAAACCGAAATTAATATCCACCAGTTCAGATAGAATGCCTTGTGGCGATCTTCTGCGTGTCAAATTCAGCAAGAACAGATCGGAATAGACACGCAGATTGCCTTCAATCATTCTTCTGCTTGTCATATACCAAGTCCAACCGATTTGACGACTAAAACAAAATTTTTTATAAAAACGTAACAGTTCAGCCGGCAATGGTTCGCGAAGACCGTGGTCGGCTCTTTTCTTCACCATCCGGAGTTATTGGAGCCAATGATTGACCTTAAAACTCAGAATTCAGAATATAAGTCAATGTAACCTGCCATTCAGGATGACCCAAATCCAGATTACCTGAAATTAAGTCAATGTAACCTGCCATTCAGGATGACCCAAATCCAGATTACCTGAAATTAAGTCATTATAATCTGCCATTCAGGATGACCCAAATCCAGATTACCTGAAATTGAGTCAATGTAACCTGCCATTCAGGATGACCCAAATCCAGATTACCTGAAATTAAGTCATTATAACCTGCCATTCAGGATGACTCAAATGCTGGTAACCGGAATATGGGTCAATGTAATGCCTTGTTCACTGCGAAAATAAGGCATCCTGGCTGAACTGTTACATAAAAACAGGGACAGTTCTCGAAAGAACTGTCCCTGTAGCAGTCAAAAAATCAGTCATTTGAAATTTGATTTATATATTACGAGCAGATCTCTTTGATCCAGTCAATCATGGTTCCTGTTGAAGTACCTTCATTGTTGCCATGACCCATATCCCATACTAGATGATAGTCTACTGTCGCGCCTCTTAACTGTGCAGCCAGGAGGATATTGTAGCCTATAGAGAAGGAAGTATGCTGATCGGCGGTTCCGCTTCTGTCTCTCCAGTAATGAGCAAAGTTAGCGGCGTTATGACCATTATTTGCCAGAAGGATTTCTGTTGCATTAAGGAGATTTGTCTGCTCCTCTATGAGAGCGGATTTTTCACTGTTCAGAACCTCATCAATGTAATCATCAACAGTTTCCTTGTCAAAACCCTTAAGAGAAGAAAGCTCCTCATAATTATCTGAAAGGATTTGAGCTACGCTCTTGGAGAAATGAACTACCTGATCTGTATCAGTACCGAAGGCATCACCTTCTGCCGACTTATCCATGGTGTCAAATCCCGGAATAGCTTTATTACGCTTGCTGACCAGACCTGTACCGATCATGAAGCCATCGAGATCTGTAACCTGCCATGTTTCATCCTCATTTTTCGTCAGCCAGTCCGAATAATTTTTGTATGCCTCATCAGGATTAATGTCTCCGTTTGTGACAGCAGCGTTCAAAGCATCGGAAATATTCTGAAGGATGGCGTCATAGTAGCTTCCTTCACGAAGACCTGTCAGGATTAAGGCATTACCCTCTGAATCCCTGAGGTTAAGGCCATTGATGTATTCCACAAAGGCCGAAGCCTCAAGCTCCTGAAGCCGCTTCTCGAAATCAGTGATGGAGCCGTTATATACACCACCCTTATCTGCAAGGTTAACCCACCACCAGGCATAAGCGATATCGGCATTTTCAAGGTCTGCAATCGGACAGTAAAGCTGAGCGGCATAAACGCTGTCATCGAAGACACTGGAGTAGTTTCCGTCAGCATTCTTTGTGACTCCCAGAACGCCTGCCTCATACATGTACGGATAGTAAACCGCCATATTTCCGGAAGCACCAAGTATTGAACTCATCTGTCCGCCGCCTGAAGTACCGGTGGAGATGATCTTTGTCATATCTCCCGGGATGACGTCGGTGTTTGCCCTAAGCTCGATGAGACCGGACTTAAGGTCCACCATCTGTGTAGGCGATTTTCCGGTAATGTTTCCGTTCTCATCCACCGCATCCCTGCTGCGTCCGCCGGCGGAAACGTAGATCATTCCTTCATCAAGGAAAGACGTATCGGCTGCCTTCGGGGAACTCGAGCGCCAGCCGCCCATTTCATTCAGATATACAACCGGTGCTGTGTCAGCAGTGTAGTTTCCTATCTTTGCCTCATGATTAATGCCTGTAACATTACCATCACTATCTGTTTCCATATAGTCCTTAGGAACATAGATTGCCATGGTCTGATACTCGGTGTTGGTGATGTTTGAGTTAATGTAAACGCCCTGATATACAGTGCCCCGGTTCATCATTTCCATCATGCCACCGGGCACACCACCCTGTATGCCGCCACCCTGATTCTGACCGCCACCGCCTTGTCTTTGTCCGGCACCGTCACCTTTTTTATCTCCTCCTGCGAGGTCGATAGACTCCTGATTATTGGCGCCAACATTTATTGCTTTCTGTATTGCTTCGATGGGTTCACCCTTTTCATCGAGGGCTGCAAGGATATAGTAATTTTCATCCTCACTGAGAATCCACTTGTAGACGCCTGCTTCGATACCGGCTGAGTAGTCGAGATATAAAGCCGGATCTATGTTGCTGTTTTCAATGGATGAAACATACTGTGAAGCGTCTGTCATTAAGATGTCGGATTCCTTTTCCTGAGTGTTTTCTGTATTATCGGTGGTGTTGGTATCTTCCAGTGCCATCTCAGGCCGGGTTATTGCTTCTGTGGAAGTTGATTCAGGGACAGATGTTGAATTACATCCTGTTGCTATGACACAGGCGGTCATACTAAGTGCTAATAAACTCTTTGATTTCATAATGCTCCTTTCAAAATACAATGATTTTCATACTAATACCCATTCCGCCGCCTTTTGTCGGCGGCACAAATAGTGATGAAAAGTATTTTTCACACTAATACCCATTCCGCCGGCGAGCGGCGGCACAAATAGTGATGAAAGTATCGATTCCCCTCTATGCTGCATATATAATGAAAGCGAGAAGCTACACTACAAAGCACGATGAGGAGAGTCGTAAAAACTTTCTCGTTTTAGACAGCACACTAATCAGTGTAAGTTCCCACCTTTCAAGCACAAATAAGTGGCTCTATCAGACCGTACACTAAGAATTGTTTTAACTCTTGTTAAATGTGTGGTGGAATAGTCAATGGCTTCTCTCTATTTTTTAAGGAAAGGAGCATTGCCTATGAAAGTTGTTTATCAAACCTGTTGTGGCGTCGATGTTCACAAATCTTTTCTCGTTGCCACAATAATCAAAACCACTTCCGGAATTCAACCCTCTTACCAGAAGAAACGCTTCTCCACTTTTAACAATTCGATTCTTGAGTTTAAGAAATGGCTGTTGGATAATTCCTGCCGCGATATCTGTATGGAGTCTACTGGGAAATATTGGATACCCGTGTTTAACCTTTTGGAAGACGAGATTAATGTCACCATCGCCAATCCCAAATGGGTAAAGGCTGTCAAAGGTAACAAGGATGATACCAAGGATTCCAAGTGGATCGGAGATCTGTTCAGATTGGGGCTCGTACCGGGAAGTTATATACCTTGTAAAGAAATCCGTATTCTCAGAGAGTTTACGCGATATCGGTATAAAATGACTTCCTGTAGGACCAGTGAGAAAAATCGATTTCAGAATGCTCTTACTGTTTGTAACGTCGCATTAGATTCGGTTGTTTCCGATATCTTCGGGAAATCAGCCACCTCTGTAATCGATTACCTCCTTGAACAGTCCGACAATTCCATCAACCACGAAGAAATATCCTCAAGACTGCTTCGTTCTCTCAAGAAGAAGTCCGAGAGTGTCATTGAGTCCATCGAAGGTCATCTAATGACTGATCCCCAAAAATATCGTATGCGTCTTGTGCACGCTCACATGGATTATATCACGTCTACGATAGCTGATATAGACTCAATGATTGATTCGTTGGTCGAACCTTATGATAATGCTGTCAAGTTACTGTGTACCATTCCCGGCGTTGATCGCAATTCTGCGATCAACATCATTTCTGAGATTGGTACGGATATGGCACAGTTTTCTAATTCCAAGCGTTTATGCTGCTGGGCCGGACTGACTCCGGGTAATAATGAGTCTGCTGGTAAGAAGAAGTCTGTTAGGATCACACGTGCCGGTGTCTACCTCAAACCTGCATTGGTGCAAGTTGCCCATGCAGCCGTAAAATCCAACAAGTCTCCTTACTACAAATTCAAATATGAAAGCATAATGAAACGCCGTGGTAAGAAACGTGCTATCATTGCGATCGCCAGGATGATCCTTACAGCTGCCTATCAAATGCTGTCTACAGGCGAAGTATGGAATCCAACCGATCTTTACAAAATTGATATGCCAGAACTTCTCAAAGAAAAACAGAAGGAAAAGGCTATCAAGCAAGCCATGAAACTATTAATTGCCGAAGGAATATTAAAAGAATCCCCGATAGCTTCATGACATTATTCTAAATAATCAATATTTTTGCTAAACGCTATTCTTTGGATAGCTTGTTTAAGTGCGCCAGTTTACGGCCGTCCTCTACTTTCTTTCACACTAAGATCCTCATTATTTATCTTGATTGCAAAAAGCATATTCTGGATATCCTCTTCTAAAAAAACGTGTAACCATACTCCGGATTATATCTGATGGCTACACGCTTTTTTTTGCTTACTATTTTCGATTGTGGGATTTACGTGGCTTTATTATGTCTCCTGTCCTGCGAACTGTGTCATATAAAGGTCATAATACCTGCCCTTCTTGGCAAGCAGCTCCTCGTGGTTTCCGCTCTCCACTATCTCACCATGATCCATAACGATAATCTCGTCTGCATCTTGAATAGTGGATAGACGGTGGGCGATAATGAGGCTGGTACGCTGATTCATAAGCTCTGTCATGGCATCCTGAATGCACATTTCAGTTCTGGTATCGACGGAGGAGGTAGCCTCGTCCAGGATCAGAATGCTGGGCTTAGAGAGGAATGCACGACATATAGTGAGTAGCTGCCTCTGGCCCTGGCTGAGGTTTGCACCGGAGGATTCCAGCACGGTATCATAACCGTCTGTGAGATTTGCGATCAGATCATCACAGTGACTGGAGGCGGCAGCTGCTTCCAGTTCTTCCTGTGTGATGTCCTTGGATGCATAGCAAAGGTTATTGCGAATTGTGTCTGTAAAGAGCACCGTATCCTGCAAAACGATTCCGATGGCATCTCGCAGTTCATCTGTGGAGATATCGTAAATGCTCTTTCCGTCCAGAAGTATCTCGCCGGAATCCACGTGGTAAAAGCGCATCAGCAGGTTAATGATGGTGGTCTTACCGCTGCCGGTGGAGCCTACCAGTGCAATCTTCTTTCCGGAGCATACCTGTAATGAAAAGTTTTTGATGACAGGTTTCCCCGGTACATATGAGAAGTTGACATTTCGAAACTCTATTACACCCTTAATGGGTTTTACAATCTCTCCTCCGCTCTTATCCTCTTCCTTTTCGTCCAGTATCTGGAAGATACGTTCACCACCTGCAAGGGCCGTCTGGATCTGACCGTAGAGCTGGGCGAGTTCATTGATGGGGCGTGAGAACTGCTTTGCATAGATGATAAATGCAGAAATCACTCCGATGGAAATGTCTCCGCTCAGGGCAAATCGTGCTCCGAATACCGCTACCACCACGAAGGAGACATTGCTCAGCATGTTCATGATGGGTCCCATGGAACCGCCGATGATTTCGGCTATGATTCCGGTTTTCGTCAGTTCGTCTGCCGTTTCGGAAAATCCCTGAACTTCTGCTGCCTGACGATTATAGGCAGTGACGGTACGGGTGTTGGTCACCATCTCTTCCACTGTGCCGTTAAGCTTTCCCAGAAGCTCCTGGCGTTTCACGAAATATTTCCGCATGTACCTGGTGATGTTTGTCGTAAACACCACTGTAAGCATTACCGTAGAGCAGCTGAGCAACGTCAAAAGCGGGCTGTAGGAAAGCATCATGGCGATGGTTCCGATGAGCATAAGCATTCCTGAAAGCAGGCTGCTGAGGGATGAAGAAACAATGTTAGCGATGTTCTCTGCGTCGTTGGTCATGCGGCTCATGATGTCACCGTGGGAGTGGGTGTCAATGTATGCGATCGGCAGGTTTGTGATCTTTCGGAACAAGTCTCCACGCAGTCTGAAGATAACTCTCTGACTAAGCTTCGCACTGAGAAAACCCTGTAAAAGTGTGCTCAGTCCGTGAATCACATATGCAGCAAGCATGAGGATGAGTATATTTTTGAGAGACCCAAGCTCGGAACTTTTTATGTGGTCAATGGCTTCGGCCTGAAAGCGTGGAGCCATAACGCCCATGCACACGCCGAGGATGATGGTGACACACAGAAGCATCACGTATTTCCATTCATTTTTAAAATAATTTAACAGGCGCTTTAGGGTACCTTTTCTGTCCTTTGCTTTTTCTAAAGGAGCTCCCAGGTTTCCTCGCATACCCCGACGTCCAAGGGAAGGTTGAGGCGTGTTTGAGACAGATTTCCAATTCCCGGGTCTGCTCTGTGTTGAACTCATCGAAAGAATTCCTAAGGATTCAGGTCTTACATTCATTTGTTGACTCATTATTTTTCCTCCGAGATCAAGCACGACTTAGATATATATGAGCTCGTATCTGATCCGCTAATAAAGTTTGGATGTGTATTTTCAAACTTTTGCATCTCCCTTCCGAAGCTGGGAATCATAGATTTCGCGGTAAACGTCACAGTTTTCCATGAGCTCGTTATGGCTGCCAATGCCTACGATTCGACCCTTGTCCATAACCGCAATACGGTCCGCACGCATAACAGTCGCAATGCGCTGAGCTATGATGATCCTGGTTAAATTTCCGTAGCCCTCATCCAGAGCTTTAAATAATCTTGCTTCGGTACCCAGATCCAGGGCGCTGGTGGAGTCATCCAATATAAGGATCTCCGCCGGCTTCAGGAGTGCGCGGGAAATTGCGATGCGCTGTTTCTGCCCGCCTGAAAGGCTCATGCCGGCCTCGGCTACGGTAGTATCATATTTATCAGGCTGATGTGAAATGAATTCATCGGCCTGAGCTGCCCGGGCAGCTTTAATCATATCCTCTTCGTCTGCCCCGGGATTGCCGATCATAATGTTCTTTCGTATGGTGCCTGTAAACAGCTCGCTTTTTTGAAGCACGAAGGAGATACGGTCTCTTAATTCGTGAAGAGTAAAATGCTTCACATCCTCTCCGTCCACCAGTACGCATCCCTCTGTTACATCGTAGAAACGTGCTATAAGAGAAACCAGAGTACTTTTACCGCTGCCGGTGGAGCCGATAACCGCCAGGGTCTGACCCGGGGCCACGGTGAAACTGATGTCTTTTAATACCTCATGATGGTGACCGGGGTAATTGAAGGAGACATTTTTAAACTCGATGCTGCCGCCGCGTTTTTCGATATCTTTTGCGTCACCGTCCCGAATAACAGGTACGGAGGCAAGCACCTCCTTAAGACGCTTTGCGGAGGCAAGACCCAGGGTGATGGTCTGGAAGATCATCGCCATCATCATCATTCCGCTCAGAATCTGACTTAGATAGGTAATGGCGGCCATCAGGCTTCCTATTTCCATTCTGCTTGCCGCAACCTCCATACCACCGATATAGATGATGGCTACAGTGGCTGCATTTAAAACAATGTTCATGACCGGCCGCATCCAGCTGATCAGGATCTGTACTTCAAACCGGGTGTTGACCAAATCAAGATTACTCTTATCGAACTTTTCTATTTCACTCTGTTCCTGTACGAAGGCTTTCACTACACGCTCGCTGGCAACATTTTCACCGATGACAGAGTTCACGCGGTCAAGCCGGGTTTGTAAATGCGTAAACATTGGACCGCTCTTCCACACTACAAAGGCGATTTCTGCCAATATGATGGGAATGGTAAACATTAAAACGCGGCTGAAGGCCACGTTGAGAGTAAGCAGGAATGAGCTGCCGGCAAAGAAAAACATCATGCATCGTACAGCACCGCGGATGAGCTGGGAAACCATAGTCTGCACCTGGGTTACGTCCGAGGTTGTTCGGGTGATCAGGCTTCCTGTGGTGAAGTCGTCGATCTGCTCAAATGAAAAATTCATGATGCGGTCGAACAGTGCTTTACGAAGATCATTTCCGAAGTGCTGTGAGCAAATGTTAACGAACACTCCCGAAAGGATGCCGCAGCAGCCACCCAGAAATACTATAAAAATCATTCGTATGCCAACGCTCCATACCAGATCTGTATTTCCTTTGAGTATACCGTTATCCACGATTTGAGCCATCATCCTGGGCTGTATCAGATCGATCAGTACCTCGCACACCATAAACAGCGAGCCTATAAGACCGATCCACAAATGTTTTTTCAGAAATTTGAGCAAAGTGTTCTCCACCTTTCGATTATTATCTTTGGTTTTAGTTTGATATTAAATTATGCATATCCAATCTGTTCTTTAATTATACAGTTACAGACGGTTTAGAAGCAAAAAAAAAATCCCCGGGTCTGCTGAAAAATGCTTTTACAGCAGGCCTGAGAATGTTTAAGTATTAATTTTATTCTTTTATGAATCAAAGAACTGACGACCGTCATCGGTTACCAGTCTCTCTGTTTTCGGATACTCGAAAATTGCCTGATTGTTTTTGTTTTCCTCAAGATAATCCGCAAACTTTTCTGCATACCACTTTGCAAGCCAGAGATTGTGCATGAGGTAGTTTCCGCAGTTCTCTTCATTGGAGCCCGGAACACTGTCTGAATCGGCAACTGATCTAAAGGCTCTGAGAAGAAGGTCATGGATTTCCTTAGGAGCGCGATTTCCCTTTAAGATAAGATAAAAACCGGTGAGGCATCCCATGGGGCCCCAATAGATTACTTCGTCCTTCCAGTCAGGATCGTTTCTGAGATAGGTTGCGATAATATGCTCAAGGGTATGCATGGCAGCCACATCTACGGGGGGCTCCCGGTTAGGTTTAGTTACTCTGATATCGTAAGTTGTGATCTTATTATCTCCCAGTACATCTACTCTGCTCACGAAAATACCGGGAATGATCAGTGTATGATCAACTGAAAAACTTGGTATTAAATCCATTGTGTTGGTCTCCTTGAATCGTCATTTTGCTAAAGGCATTTTAGCATATGAATATTTTAAAATAAAAGCGGATTTTTCGTGCTCGCCTGACAGGTGTTGTGATTTATAATCCGTCTGAAAACATAAAATCACCGGCAGAGCTTTTTTTCAGTCCTTCTGCTCCAGCACCTTACTTCTTTCATCAACCTTCAGGGTGTTACGAAGAAGTGTTGTATTCTTCCAGATATCGTCTTCCGACATGCCGGAAATCTCCTTGGCTGCCAATTGCTTTGCTTCTTCCTGATTCTTGGCCTTTACAACGATTCTTCCATACAATTCACATACAAAAGGAACCTTATACTCTTTATAAAGGGTCTGCTTCTCTGCTTTGTATGCCATATCGCCAAAGATCTTGGCATTGGTATTAAAGGTCTTCTTTGAAACACTTGAAGGCAGGAAAAGGATTACAACGGTTGAAGGCTCCCCATTATCGGAAACTTTACCCAGGTCATAAGCAAGGATGACCACAGATTTTGCGGGAGTTTTCTTTTCCTCAAGGGTTTTAGCAACTCTTTTTGCCATTTCGAGATCTCTGGCCTGGGAAGAACGGCTGTACTCTGCCACAAGGGCTATGCCATACTCTCCTTTAAACTCTGCAAGGCAGCAGCTTAAACCATCCTTGTTTTCTTCCCAGATTTCTGAATACACGCTCTGCAGATCCTTAGGAAGTTCATCATAACTCAGATCCTTGCCATCCTTCTCAAACTGTCCATGGCTGTCAGACCAGTAGACGAAGTTATTAAGAAAATCCTCTTCCATTTCCTTGATGTAGTAAATCATGGTGTTTTCTCCTTTTAAAAATCAGCTCCATTCCCGGAAAATTGTTCTGACTGCGAGAATGGTTTTATCACGTTCATTAAACATTAGTGAAAAGTATTTTTCTCACCCATGTATGTATGAAATGATTTTACCACAAAAGGTGCGGAACTTGCATCATGGAATCTAACTATTCATATTGATAAAAAATGAAAACTGCCATCAGATTATTGAATCTGTTGGCATTCTGCACTTGAAAAATAACCCATATCAGAAAATACCTGTATTGCAGTCAAGAAAATCATGATGATGAAATGGTCCATATCAGAAAATACCCGTATTGTAGTCAAGAAAATCATGATGATGAAATGGTCCATATCAGATAATACCTGTATTGCAGTCAAGAAAATCATGTTCATGTAATGACCCATATCAGAGAATATCAAATTTGAAGTCATTCAACCAAAAAAAGAGCCATCAGCTCAGTGTTACTCAGAGCCGACGGCTAATGGAATGTCAGTCAATTGGACACCATTAATTCCTGATCCTGTTTATATGGACAGCGAGATAAAGCTTCTCCTGCCCTGTCATGGTTTTTCCGGTTTCCTTGTAGATGTAGTCCTGTACGGCATCCACGCAGGCGAATTCCGACTGGCAGGCTGCGGCGATGTTTTCATACAGAAGGCTTTGCCGCTGTGTAAGCAAGTAGTTAGCGATTTGAATCAAAGAACTCTTTCTTTGATTTTAAGTGGTATTCAAAATTGCTTTCATCCACTACCCGGTTTTTACTACCATACTTACCTGCATACAGCTTTTCATCGGCATCTCTTATAACTTCATCTATGTTCGGCTTTCTTTCTGAAGAATGTGCTAGACCGAAGGTCATTGTGACTTTAAGCTCCGTTCCTTCATAGACAAAAGGATGATCCTCTATGGTCTGCCGTAAATCATTCAGAAATGCAAACCGGTCCGGAAGGGTCTCTGACTGCTCTTCTACAAATATAAATTCCTCACCACCCCAGCGACAGCATTGTACTCCTTTTGAAGATAAAACCTCTCCCACTGTTTTCAGGATATAGTCACCGCAATTATGCCCGAAGTTATCGTTTATCTTTATATCTGCGATGGCAATCCAAAACGGCCTGTTATTGTTTTTCAGTGTTTCAAATTTTTGTGAAAGAAAATATCTGTTGGGTAATCCTGTAAGATGATCGTGGGAAAGCTGATATTCAAGCTTTAACTGGGAAGAATCAGCTATGATGACCATTAGCTGCAGTATGAAAATACTTACCACAAAAACTATGAATCCCCACAGGAGCGACAGCCTTAATTCTGCTATCTTTGGCAGAGCATAGGGTGCGGGGTGATAATTCAGATACACGCAGGATCCAAGGTACAAAAACATTCCGGCTATGCTCAAGGGAAGTACAGGTAAAACCTTTAGTTTTAGTGTGCGTCCTGAATATTCCGCATAAAAAGCAAGGACATTCATGCCGATCAGGGTGACCTGGAATCCGCTTTCCCAGCCTGTAAGAATCACAGCCAGGGTCATGTGTAACGCAACTTCCGTATACACTGCGATGGTATAAAAAGGAAGCCAGCCTTTATGTACAACAAGAAGCATTGACAGATAAAAAGCTATGCTGAATATATTGAACCTTGCCATAGGGACGACGTTGCATTGTGAAAATACATTTAACATCAAAATATGTATAAGTAAAAAACATATCGCCATCCCAGAGGCCAGGATTTTTGCTCTTTTCATATTCAGAAACATAAAAACCGTCCCCCATAACTTATCAAAATCCGTGTTTGAAACTATATAGGATCAAACACGGATCTTGACAGAAACTTAATTCTTCAACCGGAACTTTGATACAAGATCATCCAGTCTTTCTGCCTGAGTGGAAAGCTCCTGGCTGGCTGCTGCACTCTGCTCTGCAGTAGCTGAGTTTGTCTGTACAACAGAGGAGATCTGATCGATTCCGTCTGTTACCTGCTGTATACCGGCACTTTGCTGCTCGGAAGCCTCAGAGATCTTGCTTACCAGCTCATCGATTCTTGTAAAGCTGTCGGATACTTTGTTAAGAGCAATCGCAGTTTCATCCGTGATGCCTGCACCCTTACGGACAGCTTCGATGGTATCTTCAATGAGTTTAGCTGTGCTGCTGGCTGCATCCTGGGATTTCTTGGCAAGATTTCCTACCTCGTCAGCTACAACGGCAAAGCCCTTACCTGCAGTACCTGCTCTTGCTGCCTCGATAGCTGCGTTAAGAGCAAGGATATTGGTCTGGAAGGCAATGTCATCGATGGTCTTGATGATCTTACTGATCTCATTTGCCTTCTCGGTGATTTCATTCATGGATTCGGACATCTCACTCATCTTGTTGTTTGATGTACGAACTGCCTCATTGGAACCCTGACTGATAGCGGCAGCTTCCTTAGTAAGTTCCGTAGTACTCTGAACCTTCTTGGAAATCTCTGTCATGGTCTTTGAAAGATCCTCAACAGAAGAAGCCTGCTCTGTAGAGCCCTGTGCCAATGCCTGAGAACCGGAAGCAACCTGCTCGGCTTCACCTGAAACCTGATTTGCAGATTCCCTGATCTCTCTCATGGTTACCGAAAGCTCAGAACTAATGCTGTTTACCGCATCCTTAAGTGGAGCATAGGCTCCGACATAAAGCTCTCTGTGACGATTGCTGTCTGTGTTGAAATTTCCATCGGCAAGCTCTGTGAGATTCTCGGAGAGATCTCCTATGATACTTCTGAGTCTCTCTATAAACTGATGGATTGAATTTGCAAGAACACCTATCTCATCATTACCGTCATAGGATACATCAACGTCAAAGTCACCTGCCGCAACCTTCTGAGCTGCTTCACCGATACGATTAAGAGGTGCCAGAGTCTTTGTCAGAAGGGTTACTACAACGAAGCTGAGAACTAACAATGCTATTATTGCAAATATTACTACGAAGAAGAGAATCTCGTAATTCGGTGCGTAATAATCATTCTGCTGAAGTGCACACTGTGTCCACCAGTATCCGTTTCCGACTACGATCGGTGAGAAGTAACGGATTACCTTGCCGTTCTTCTGTGAGGTACTGGTAATCTTAAATCTCTCATGGGTCTGCTCTCCTGCTGTGAAATCTGCAAAGCACTTATCTCCGATGACATCCTTGAAGCTGGTTCCGATGATTGCCAGATTACTGCTGAGAATGAAATCACCCTCTCCGCTGAATACGTTATAGATCATATTGTTGAAAGGAGGGTGAGCATCAACGATGATACCGAAGGATTGTGTATCGATAGTGATGACAACGGCTCCCTTGAAGCTTCCGCCGGAAACGATCGGATAGTAAAGGGTAACGACCTTAAGCTCGTTCAGTTCGTAAGCAGATGAATAACCGTTTGCAAGAGATGATTTTGCATTGGCATAATAATCTGCACCTGAATAGCTGGCGTAATCAAGGTTTTCCACTACTCCCTTTGCATTGTCTTCTTTTGAGATATAGGGCGCAAACTGATTTGCATCTTTGGAAAATGCGCCCGGCTCCATAAGAAGACCTGCACCAACTATATTGTCATAGGTTGAAACTGCATGAATCAGGGAATTCAGCACCACGGTTTCGGCTGCATATCTGGAGCCGCTGATCTTCTCACCGGTTACACGGCTGATAAAGTTTCCTGTGGTAGCCTGTGGCTGAACCTTTACTGCTCCCTCTACTGTCCACGATGCTTTAATGCCGGAATCATTGTCATCGGCTTCGTACATGCGTTTAATGACAGTCTGGATGTTCTCGTCTATATCATCGGAAACATTCAGAAGGGCCTGTACTTTTGATGCAGCATTGTCTGCCATTGCATACATGGTCTTGTCTGTGGCAGTAAGCATTTTACCTCCGACAAAAACAATGATGCACACAGTCATGACTGCAAAAACTCCTAAAAGAACTGCTGCAACGATCACAGCCAGTCTTTTACTGATACTGCCTTTGGTCTGGTTTGTCATCTTCCTGAAATTCATAGTGTTCCTCCTCACTCATTTATAAATTATCTTTAGAAGATTTCTCTACATACGGTGAGTATAATATCGGCATTTTTGTATAAAAAAATAGAGGCTTCATCAGTTTGTGTGGGTGAGTAGTAGCCTCGGCTACACACCCTATCCTTGTTCTGCTTGACTGCCAACAAGCTGGTTGGATGCCCTGTGTCAAGGGTTTCCGCGAAGC
>Ga0256404_1006509_pt1 | contig 19254 bp, 12 predicted proteins | sample RumenRJG_01DNA_FD_185990 | JGI IMG/M metagenome (GOLD analysis project Ga0256404, IMG submission 185990) | Bovine rumen microbial communities from Lethbridge, Alberta, Canada - RJG_01 | ecosystem: Host-associated > Mammals > Digestive system > Stomach > Rumen | place: Canada: Alberta | collected...
AATCTCCTTCACGATGCCGGCATAGCCCTGCGCCTCGATGAAGTCGCCCACCTTAAACGGGCGGAACAGTAGAATCATTACACCACCGGCAAAATTCTGCAGCGTGCCACTCAGTGCCATACCGATGGCCACACCTGCTGATGCAAACAGCGCAATGAATGACGATGTCTCAATACCCAGAATGCCTACGATGACGATTGCAAGGACAAACCAGCATACCACGTTGATGATGCTATTCAGAAAAGTGTAGAGTGTGGTATCCACCTTGCTCTTCTCCAGCATCTTGGTAAACAGCTTGATAATCAGTTTAATCAGATAGCGACCAATGAAATACACAATGGCGGCAACTACCAGGTTCTTACAAAAGGTGAGTCCCCACTGCCAAAGTTGCTCATAGGGCACGGCAGCGAATAGCTTGTCTAATATACTGCTCATAGTTTTTTATAGTTTATTTCTTAACTCTTAACTCTTAATTCTTAACTCCTAACTCCAACTCGTCGCCTCTGATACCCAGCGCGGCCATCAGCGAGTAGCCCAGTATCTCCTGACAGAACCCGCCGCCCGTCATGGGCTGCATGGCAAACACGGTGACACGTTTCATGTCATCATCTGTTTTGCGGAGAATGTCGCGTACATTATTATATAGTGATTCCTCTGGTATCACCATCACGCGTTTCACCTCTTTCTGCTGCATCACGGTCTGGAGCGTGTCCAGGAATAGCGAGTCCTTGTCAACGAATCCTTCGCCATTGGGTGTGCTGAAGCAAAACTCGCCCAGGTTACCCTTGAAGGCCTTTCCGTCCAGTTCCTCTGAGAACTGCCCTGGCATGAAGTTTTTCATCGCCGTCATTTCCTTGTCGTGCGTCAGTATGACGGTCGTCTGATGCTCACCGTTCCTGAGTCCGCCGTCCAGTGCGATACACTCCACCCATTTGGCCATGTCAGCCTGCGGAATCCGCCTTTCCAACATTCGTTCAAAATTCACTATCAAGTCGAATGTCACTCTGTCTACAAAGGCTGCATCCGCTATGATAACATTCTCGCTCCATTGTATATTATTCATAAGTGCAAAGGTACAAAATGACGGGTAATTTACCAAATCTTTCGCCATATTTTAATTTAATTTCATGTGATTGACATAAATCAAACCGTAAATCATAATTCAGGGGTTAAAAATCAAATTATTGTGCCGGGTACTTAAAAATAGGTATACCTTTGCAAATGCAAAGAAAACTATAGATTATGAAGAGTATCTTAGACGGACGTCCTGCCTTGAAGGCAGAGATTGAGAAAATCGCTGAGGTGGCCGGCTATCTGTGGCAAAACGGATGGGCTGAGCGCAACGGCGGAAATATCACAGTGAATATTACAGAGTATGTTGACGACGAGATTCGCAGCATGGCTCCTATCAGTGACGTGAAGCAGATTGGTGTGACATTGCCTGCACTGAAGGGCTGTTACTTCTATTGCAAGGGTACAGGCAAGCGTATGCGCGACCTGGCTCGCTGGCCTATGGACAACGGATCTGTGATTCGTATCCTTGACGACTGCGCTTCGTATGTGATTATTGCTGACAATGCCGTGATGCCTACCAGCGAACTGCCCAGTCACCTCACCGTTCATGCCCGTCAGATTGAGACCAATTCCGGCTATAAGGCAACGGTTCATACACACCCCATCGAACTGGTGGCTATGAGTCATAACCGTGCATTCCTGGGTAAGGATGTGCTGACGAAGATTCTGTGGAGTATGATTCCAGAGACCAAGGCTTTCTGTCCGCTGGGTCTGGGTATCGTGCCTTACACCCTGCCTGGTTCCAACGCACTGGCTGATGCTACGCTGAAAGAACTGGAGGACTATGATGTGGTGATGTGGGAGAAGCATGGCGTCTTTGCCAAGGGTACTGACGTGATGGATGCTTTCGACCAGATTGACGTGCTCTCAAAGAGTGCCAAGATTTACATCAACTCAAAATGCATGGGTTTCGAACCCGAGGGCATGAGTGATGAGCAGATGAAGGAGATGACAAAGGCCTTCAACCTGCCCAGATAAGAAAACAACTACTGACTACATATTATATTATTACTTATTAACGGGTAATTAAAAAGCCCCAGCGTTGAGAAATGCTGGGGCTTTGATTTGTTCTATGTTGACAGGGTAGGGGTTACTCTTCGCCAAAGGCAATCACTGCACGGTTGTCGTCATTATTGACAAATGGCTGTTCGGTATCGCCCTTCACCTCAATCTTCAGACGGTCTTCTGCAATACCTTTCTCTACGAGTGCCTTCTTCACGGCGTTGGCACGCTGCTTGGCGATACGCTTGTTGACACCGGCATTACCAGTCTCTTTGTCAGCATAGCCGGTGAGCACGATGTTAGCCTTTGGATGCTCGTTGGCCCATTCCATGATCTTGTCAATCTTGCCAGCCTGCTCATCCTTGATGTCGGCCTTTGCCAGATCAAAGAAGATATTCTCTGTAATCTTCACGGGCTTCTTCACCACAGGTGCGGGGTCTGGCTTTGGTTCGGGTTTGGGCTCTGGCTTGGGCTCAGGCTTCACCTCGGCAGGCTCCTCTACATAGACATACTCTTTTTCCTCGATAACAGCAGGCTCTTCTGCCTTTGCCTTCTTGTGGCCGAACTTGAACGTCAGACCAGCCATGGCATAAGGCCACCACTTGTTGTTATCAACGTATACCTCGTTGTTCTGACGGATATAGTTGGTACCAGCCTCGATGTTGAATCCCCAGTGCTTTGACAGGTTGAAGTCAATCATACCGCCCACCTTCCATGCGGTGTTCCAGCGGTCACTGCCATAAGCGGTGGCACGTGCGTTGTTGTCGACCCATGCGTGGGGCACAGCCAGTTCAAAGGGTACGCCTGCAATGGCAATCAGGTTCACAGTGTTCTTCTGATGGGGGAAGAATACGTTAGAGAGGTTGAACATCATATCGAGGTCGATGTTACCAATCTTGCTCTTGTATTCAGAACCATCGGCCAGTGTTGCCTTCCAGGTGCTTCCATTAGCCTGCAGACGCATTCCAAACACGCTGGTGAAGTTGTATCCCAGGGAAACAGCGCCCATGGGATTCCATTTGCGGTCTATTCCCTGACCGTTATAGGCTCTCATCACACCACCCTGCACACCGATAAAAGCATGGGGATAGTCTTTTGTTTCCTGCGCAGAAACATTGATAGCAAACAGCATTGCCACCATTGAAAGAAAGATTCTGTACTTCATGTGATAATATTTGTATTGTTTAAGTTTCGTTAACTAGCCGCAAAGATAATGCGTTTTTTCGAGAAAAGCAAATGTTTTGCTCGAAAAAACGCATTTCCTTGATTAAAAGACGCTTGTTACTTGCTGAGGCTATCGATGATAGTAGGCAGGAAGGTAGAGATAATCAGTACCACGATACCTGCAACCAGCACGCTGATAGTCTTGTTTGAGCAGCCTTTCCACTCTTTGAGGATGATACCCCATACATTAGAGAATACCACGTTGAGTGCCATCAGGATACAGAACGACAGGACAAACATGGTGCCGCCCTTCTCGAAGAAGCTCTGACCCAGTGAGAGTCCGAAGAACTGTGAATACCACAGGGCACCGGCCAACAGGCAGAACACTACATTGTTGCCCCATACACTGCCTTTCTTATAGTCGCCCCATGTCTTGTTCTTCTGGTTCTGGTAGAAACAGTAGATGGCATTGGTGACAAATCCGCCCAGGGTCACCAGGAAGGTGGCGGGCAGACCGGCAAACATCTCCTGCGTCTCAGCAAACTTGATGTCGGCACCGAAGGTGAGACCTACGTTGAAACAGCCACTCATGAAACCGGCAAGCAACGCGATGGTCAGTCCCTTGGGGAAGTTGAAGTCCTTCACGGCAGCCTTCTTCTCCTCCTCAGAGAGGCCAGCCGACTTCATGGAACCTGCCACACCGATGATGGCGATGCCCACAAGCGTGACTACCACACCCAGAATCACGGAGAAGGTCAGTTTTGACAGGGGATCCTGCTCAGGGAAGAAGATGTTGAGCAGCACAGGTCCCATGATGGTTCCCAGACCGGCGCAGGTACCCAGGGCGATGCTCTGGCCAAGTGCCACACCCAGGTAGCGCATAGAGAGACCGAAGGTCAGTCCGCCCACGCCCCACAGCACACCGAAGAGGATCGTCATCCAGATATTGAATGACTGTTCGGCCGTGAAGAGCTCAAACAGAGAATGTCCTGCGGGCACTGCCAGCAGTGCGCCCAACAGGGGCAGGAGCAGCCAGGCGAAGACACCCTGCACAATCCAGTAAGACTCCCAAGACCAGTCCTTGATCTTGTTGATAGGTACGTAACATGACGACTGGCAGAAAGCGCCAATCGCGATAATGATTAGTCCGATAACAATTTCCATGTTGTTTAGTAATGAATTAGTATTGTTTGTTTGTTAAATGAATTATTTCCTGATCATCTTGCGGTTGTTGCTCACCACGATGCCGTGAGCCTGTGCGCCCTTCACCTCGCGTCCCTGCAGGTCGTACAGGCGCTGGGGCTTGTTGGCCTCGTCTTTTATCATGCCAACGGAAGTAGGTATAGCAGGCGTCACGTCGATATAGTCCATATCGGGCAGCCAGCCACTGGTATTCACTAAGCGGATGGTGTTCTCACCTTTCTCCAGAGTGATGTCGAGCGTTTTCTTGCCAACCTTTTCCCAGCCACCAGAGTTACAACTGAGTCCTTTTGCTTTCTTGCCGTTCACATAGACATTGATGGTGCGATTCTCACCACAGATATAGCCGATGGTGAGTTTGTAGTCACCACCTTCCTTGCTGTACACATTGCTCCACTCCAGATAGTTGTTGCTGTTGCTGCCACCGATGTAGCCCACTTTGTAGCCACCAGAGCAGTAGGAGGCCTCAGAGTACTGGCAGATGTTCCAGTCAATCTCAGAATATGCCTTGCTGTAGCCCGTCTCTGCCTCATAGCGGGTGCGCTCCAGTCGGGTGTCGGCCTCGGCAACATAAATCTTTGTGCCGTGTTTTGGGACGGTGACCTCGTAGGTCCCGTAGAACTTGCCGATATCCTTCTTTGTGAAGCAGTCGTGCAGTGTAACACTGTCGGCCAGGTCAATGACACTGAAGTTCAGCGTCACCTTCTTGGCCGCATCATTGGGGTTGTAGATGGCAAAGGCACGTTTGTTGCCATAGCGCTTCTCAATATCCTTCACCATGATATAGCAGTCGTTTGTCTTTGCTGCCAGATAGGCCTGCTGATAGAGCGTGTCCTGATTCAAGGCGATGAGGTCCTTGTTCTTCAGTAAGTCGAGGTTTGTGGAGTCGAGGCTATTTATATTACAGCCGATAAGCAGTGGCGAGTTCATGATACACCACATGCCGAAGTGGGTCTTGGCTTCTTCGGCGGTGAGTTCATTACCCCATTTGTTGACACCCACTTCGAGCATATCCATGTCGTTGTAGTGCCCCTTGCTGCTGTAGGCACTCATATAAAGGTTCTGCTTCAGGATGTCCTTTATGGAGTCCCAGTTGGAGAAGATGTCCTGCGTGGTGCGCCATGAGAAACCTGCATTGTTAGCCCATGTGCCAGGGTAAGCCCAACGGCAGATGTTCATGCGTACATCGGTGCGACCGGTATTTTTGATAGCTTGGGCGATAGCGGTATAGCGGGCCTTCTCGTCAAGATCCAAACCGTCCTTATTATGAACGGGGTCACCACCACAGAAGTCCACCTTGATAAAGTCGAAACCCAGCTCCTTGAAGAAAAAGTCGCAGTCCTGCTGGTCGTGCTGATACAGTCCCACGCCTTCGCCTGTCTTGTCGCTGCCATGGTAACTGCCGCAAGTGTTGTATCCACCATCGCTGTAGATGCCGGCCTTTAGGCCTTTTGAGTGAATAAAGTCAACCACGGGTTGAAGTCCGTTGGGAAAGCGTGTGGGGTGAATCTTCAGTTTGCCCGTTGCTGCATCGCGTCCGCCAAAATAGCCGTCATCAATATTGATATGGTCGTAGCCCGCGTCAAACAGACCCTTCGAGACCATTGCAGCTGCCTGTCCCTTGATAATCGATTCACTGATGTTGAGTTCAAACGTATTCCACGAGCTCCATCCCATTGTTGGTCCATCCTGTGCTGTTGCTGTTGTGACAGACATTGCTGCAAACAACACCAAAGATTTTATTTCTTTTCTCATCGTTTATAGTTTAGGTAATAATACTCGGTTTTAAACGGATGCAAAATTACAATTTTTTCAACAATAAACGACCTTTTTCCCTACATTATTTATATAAAAGGATGAAAAAAGGGCCCCCGGAATAAGTCGGGAGCCCACCAAAATTACCTAAAACAGTGATTAGCGCTTGCTCGTCACATTCTTCTCGTACTCCTGGATGGCAGCGATATACTCCTCGCCCACGGGTACGTTGTTCTTCAGGTTGAAGTAATCGAACACGGCACCGAAAGGCATTGACTTAGCCTCTTCCATCAGTGCCAGACGCTCGAAGTACTGACCGTTGTCCTCATATTCGCGGAGCTTAGCCTTGGGCTCGAGCAGAGCCTGGAGGATACACTTCTGAGTGGCACGGCTACCGATGATGTAAGCACCGATACGGTTGATGGAAGCATCGAAGTAGTCGAGACCTACGTGAGCGCGGTCCAGGGCGTCGCAGCGTACCAGTTCCTTGAACAGATCCAGTGTCTGGTCGTTCATGATGGTTACGTGGTCTGAGTCCCAGCGTACGGGGCGGCTCACGTGGAGCATCAGTTCAGGCACGTACATCAGCAGCGTAGAAACGAAGTCGCTCACGTTCTCCGTCTGCTCGTAGTGACCAGTATCGATGGTGTACATCTGCTTGCGGGTAGCGCAGTAAGCGGTGTAGAAGTCGTGTGAGCCTACGGTGTAGCTCTCCAGACCGATACCAAACAGCTTAGCCTCGAAGCAGTTCTTTACGCCGTCGAGCTTCTCCTCCATAATCTCATCGAGAGAAGCAGCCAGCAGCTCACGATACTTCTTGCGCTGTACGGGCATATCCTTGCTTCCGTCGTGTACCCAGATATTCATGATACAGGGGTCGTTCTGTGCCTTACCCATGGCGTCGGCGATACGACGGCAGCGCTTGGTGTGCTCAATCCAGAAATCACGGATGCCCTTGTCGGGGTTGCTCAGTGAGAGGTCGCCACTCTTGGGGTGAGAGAAAGAAGTAGAGTTGAAGTCGAGCTTCATGTTGTTCTCCTTAGCCCAGTCAATCCAGCTCTGGAAGTGCTCTACGCCCACCTGGTCGCGGTCTACGAACTTACCTCCGAAGTCACCATATATCTCGTGCAGGTTCAGGCGGTGGTTACCTCCCAGCAAAGTCTTTACGAACTCAATATCCTGACGCACCTCGTCGATGTTACGGGCACGGCCGGGGTAGTTACCTGTGGTCTGGATACCACCAGAGAGAGCCTCGTTGCGCTCGAAACCTACCACGTCGTCGGTCTGCCAGCAATGCAGTGAGATCTGCTGTTTCTGGAGCTGGTCAAGTACGGCATCAGTATCGACGCCAATAGCAGCATAGCGGTCTTTCGCTACGGCATAAGCTTTTTCAATCAGTTCTGCTTTCATTTGTTTTGTTTTTTATTTGTTGATGATATTTAGATATTTCTGATAAGCCTCTTCCCAAGCCGCCTTGTCCTGTGGCTCGTATTTCACCATCTCTATGGAGTTGGCGATGATCTGGCGCATCTCCCAGATGTCCTTCACCATGTTGGCCGCCTTGGCCTGCAACATGATATTGCCGATGGCCGTGCACTCCTGGGGTCCTGCCAGTACGGTGGCGCCTGTAGAGTTGGCCGTAAACTGGTTCAGGTATTTGTTCAGCGAACCGCCGCCGATGATGTGGAGCACATCCAGGCGGAAGGGGGCGAACTCCTGCAACCAGGTGAACACCTGACGATAGCGCAGGGCCAGCGAGTCAAAGATACAACGGCAGATTTCCGCTGGCGTCTCAGGAACGGGCTGGTTGGTGTCACGACAGTATTTCTGAATGGCAGCAATCATGCTTGAAGGAGCCGCAAAGGCCGCATCATCAGGGTTGATGATAGAGCGGAAGGGCTCTACCGTCATGGCCTGACCCTGCAGTTCGGGGTGTGACAACTTGCGTACCTCCTCCGGCCACTCCAGGCGGCAGCGCTCATAGAGCCACATGCCACAGATATTCTTCAGGAAGCGTGTGGTACCCTCGATGCCACCCTCGTTGGTGAAGTTGCGCTCATACGAGAGGTCGCTGATCACGGCATCCTTAGTCTCGATACCCATCAGACTCCAGGTGCCACTGCTCAGGTAGGCGAATTTCTCGTCCTTGGCAGGTACGGCAGCCACAGCACTGCCAGTGTCGTGACCGGCCACGGCGATGACAGGCACCGGACCCAAACCTGTGAGGCGCTGCACCTCGTCGGTCAGCACACCAATCACGGTGCCAGGGTTCACCATCTTGCCAAATTTGGCACGTGTCAGTCCCAGTGAGTTCAGCAGGCGCTCGTCGAGTTGTTTTGTGCGTGGGTCGAGGAGCTGAGATGTTGAGGCGATGGTATATTCGCAAACCTCGTTGCCCGTGAGCATCCAGCTCAGTGCGTCGGGCACGAAGAGAATCTTCTGCGCGTTACGGAAAGCCGAGTTGCCCTCGCGCTTCATGGCGTAAAGCTGGAAGATAGAGTTGAAGTTCATGAACTGGATACCAGTGACGTCGTATACCTCACGCTTCGAAATGACGTGACGCAGGTAGTCATCCATGGCGTCGAAGGTGATGGGATCGCGATAGGCGCGTGGGTTTCTCAGGATGGCACCGTCGTCGCCGATGCATACAAAGTCCACACCCCAGGTGTCGATACCGATTGATGTGATTTCCAGTCCGCGCTGGGCTACCTCCTTCAGTCCCTTGATAATCTCGAAATAGAGGGCGTAGATATCCCAGTAGTAGTGACCGCCCTGCTCAATGAGGTTGTTGGGGAAGCGGGTCACCTCTTCCAGTTCAAACTTTCCGTCTGCGATATTGCCGATGATGGTGCGTCCGCTGGTGGCGCCCAGGTCCACGGCAAAGAAATATTTCTTATTTTCCATTTGATGTTTTAGTGTTTTAGCCTAATTGCCCACAAAAGTACAGAGTTTTGCCCATTCTTGACCTCATAATTTGATTTTTGGGCATAGTTTTTTGTTTGAATCACTTTTTTTCGTACTTTTGCAGCCAATTTGTGAAGACGACATTATTAATATTATAAAAAGTATAGCATAAGACATGACATTTACAGTTTTGATTATCACACTTTTCGTCGTGGGCTACCTGTGTATTGCCCTCGAGAGTGTGTTAGAGATCAACAAAGCAGCTATCGCCTTGTTGATGTGTGTGGGGTGCTGGACATTGCTGATGGTTGGCGTGCAGGGATTCTTCCCTGAGATGCCCGATGGCGTGAGCTATGTCACAGAGCGGATACAGCATCATCTGGGTGATGCCGGCGAGACCCTCTTCTTCCTGATGGGCGCCATGACCATCGTAGAGATTGTGGACTCCAATGGCGGTTTCAACTTCGTGCGCGATGCCATCAAGACGCGCTCAAAAAGAAAGCTGATGTGGCGCGTGGCCTTCATGACCTTCTTCCTGTCGGCCATCCTTGACAACCTCACCACCTCTATCGTGATGATTATGGTGCTGCGCAAACTGGTGCAGAGTCGCGAGGAGCGCCTGATCTATGCCGGCCTGATTATCATCTCGGCCAACTCGGGTGGTGCTTTCTCGCCCATTGGCGACGTGACCACCATCATGCTGTGGATCAAGGGCGTGATAACGACCCAGGGCGTGCTGACAGAAATCTTCATCCCCTCACTGGTGTCGATGGTGATTCCTGCCGCAATCCTGAGTCTCCAGTTGAAGGGCAAGTTTGACAAGGAGCAGAACCTGAAGTGCACGGAGATAACGGCCTTTACTAAGAATCAGCGCAAGGTTATCTTCTGGTTGGGCGTAGGCGGACTGGTCTTCGTGCCTGTCTTCAAGACCATCACCCACCTGCCACCGTTTATGGGCATCCTCCTGGTGCTCGGCCTGCTGTGGACGGTGACGGAAATCTTCCATCGTATGCAGGAGACGGGTGAGGACGACACCATGGCCAAGCGTGTCAGTGACCTGCTGTCAAAGATAGACCTCTCTACCATCATGTTCTTCCTGGGCATCCTGATGGCAGTTGCCGTGCTCCAGGAAATCGGTGTGCTGACCACGATGGGTGAGGGACTCAACGAGGCCTTTGCAGGCAATTACTATCTGATCAATGGTATCATCGGCGTGCTGTCGTCTATCGTGGACAACGTGCCCCTGGTGGCTGGTTGTATGGGTATGTATCCTGTATCAGATGTTGCAGGCGATGCCATGGCCGTGGACGGCGTGTTCTGGCAGCTGTTGGCCTACTGTGCCGGCGTAGGTGGCTCCATGCTGATTATCGGCAGTGCCGCTGGTGTTGTCGTGATGGGCCTTGAGAAAATCTCCTTTGGCTGGTACCTGAAGAAAATGACGTGGATAGCCTTTGCAGGTTATCTGGCAGGTATCGGATGCTACTGGGTAGAGAAACTGATTTATTAGGAGTTAAGGAGTTAAGGGAGTTAAGGAGTTAAGACGTTAGTTTTGTCTTAACTCCTTAATTTCTTCAGAGCATTTTCATTGAAAAGACTAATGTCTTAACTCCTTAACTCCTTTAACTCCTTAACTCCATCATTGATTACGTAGTTCACTGGGCTTCCTACCAGTCTTGAGCTTGAACTTAGCAGAGAAATAGTCGGGCGACTCGAAATTGAGTTGGTAGGCTATTTCCTTGATGCTCATATCCGTCGTGGAGAGCAGTTCCTTGGCACGCTGCAGGCGCAGGTCCTGCTGGTAGGTGGCAGGCGACAGACCCGTGTGCTCCTTGAAGAGCTTGCGGAAGTTGGAGTAGCTGACACCCAGTTCCTCGGCCACCTCCTGAATGGTGAGCGAACTCTCCAGCGATTCGCGGATGCGCAGACGCGCCTTGTTGATCATGTCCACATGCGTCTGGTTGCGGCTCTTCAGTTCTATGTTGCGCTCCAGCGAATACATCATGCCAATCAGGTGGTTCACGATGCCGGCCATCAGCTGCTGCGAGTAGGCCGCCTCTTCCTGCGCCGTCTTGTAAGCCTGCTTGTAGAGGCTCACCACCGCATCCGAGAAGCCCACGTGATAGACAGGCTTGGTGGGTGACAGGAAACCGGCCCTGACGCGTGCGTCCATGTTTTCGCCCTTGAAACCAATCCAGTATTTCTTCCAGCCCTTCGGACCTACGGGGTGATAGCTGTGCCACTCGCCAGGGAAAAGCAGGAAGAAGTCGCCCTCCTTCAGATGCACCTCAGGTACGGTGCGACTGTGGAAGATACCTTCACCTTCGATGATATAAAGCAACTGATATTCAGACAGGACGCGTCCTTTCTCCAGTTCAAAATAGTAGCCGTCAGCATGACCTCGGGTAGGATAAGGGTCGTTGGGTCCTATTTCTTCATAGCCAATCGTTGTCGTGGTGAGACCCCACAGGGCATCACGGTCGCTGGCCAGCATATATTTACTTGTCTGCATTGTTTTGTAGAGGATTATATTTAGTCTTTATTGAGTTCACAGGGAATCCACAGCCAGAAGGTAGAGCCTTTGCCCTCGCCCTCGCTGAACACGCCAATCTTTCCGTTGCACCGTTCGGCAATGGTCTTGCAGATACTCAGACCCAGACCCGTGCCCTGTACGAAGTCGTTCAGTTTGACGAAACGCTCAAAGACGCTGGCCTGCTTGTCCTTCGGGATGCCTGCTCCAGTATCTTCGCAGTAGATATAGAGTCCTTCGTCCTGCTTGCGGTACCCCACCTTGATATGTCCCTCGCGGGTATATTTCACCGCATTGGTCACGAAGTTGGTAATCACCTGTTGCACGCGTCCCTTGTCCAGTGTGGTGTTGAGCGTGGGGTAGGGGTTCTCCTTGAGGAACTCCACGCCGGGCTCCTGCACACGCTGGGCCAGTGTCTGACAGATATCGTCGAACACCTGCGAGAAGTCCACGTCAGTAGGCGCGATAGCCAGTGTCTGTCCTGTATCCGATGCCTCCAGGATATCATTGATGAGTCGGAGCAGCATGTCGCAGTTGTTGCGTATGATGCGGATAAACTCCTGACGGTCTGCCGGCTCGTCGATGATCTGCAGCAGGTCACTGAAGCCTACGATGGCATTCAGCGGCGTACGTATCTCGTGGGTCATATTGGCCAGGAACGCACTCTTCATGGTGCCCGATGCCTCTGCCCTGGTGCGCTCCTTCTTCAGCTGCTCCTGCACAGTCATCAGGTCGTTCACATTCTTCAGCACACCGAAATAGCCCGTGCACTCGCCGTCGTCCTCAATAATGGGCATACCACTGATGGCATACCACTGTGGTCCGTTGTCGATGGGTGTCGACACGAAATGGTGGGTGTTGTTAAACGGCTGCCTCGACTCCATCAGTGCCTTGAGGTTGCTTGCGGCAGTAGCCCGCTCGTCCTCAAACATCGAGTTCAGGTAGTCCTCAAACGACTCCCTGAATTCATACGACGACAGCGACCTTGAGAAGATGATCTCCATCGTCTTGAAGCTGATGGACCATACAAACATGTTACCATTCTTCAGCAGGTAGTTCAGCTCGTGCTCATAGCGGCTCACCCGCTTGCTGATATGGAGCAGCTTCTTCTCGTGCTTGCGCTGCTCCATGTCCATCTCACGCTCTGCGGTGACGTCGCGCGAGGTGACGATATAATACAGCAGGTGGTCCTGGTCATCGAAGGTAGGACGTATTCTGAAGTCCAGGTATTTGTCGATGCCAATCTCAGGGTAGTACATGCGCTGGCACACGTGGAACGAGTGCTTGCTGGTGCGGTCGAAGTCGTTTTGCAGTGCGGGCGCGTCAAACATACAGGTATTCCTGAAGTATGCCTCCATCTGATCGTTGAACACGCAGAGCTCGCGCATGCTGTCGTTGAAGTCGATGAGTTTGCCGTTGGCATCATAGAACGACATCGCGATGACATTCGAGCGGAATATCTTGCTGTATCTGTTGGCCAGCTCATTATTGGCGCTGTCCTGCTCCACCTCGAGCGTGATATCCTTCACGATACTGATGATATGCGTCAGTTGGTCGCCCTCCATCTCAGCAATAGAGTTGCCACGCAACTGACGTCCGTTCCATTTGAAGTCCAGGTCGAACGGCTGTTTGGCATTCTTCAGCAGGTGACCATAGACCGAACGGGCATGCTCTACGTCGGATGGGGCTATCTGGTCGAAGAACTCCTCCACGTCCATGCCTTCCTCAGGCAGCAGGTTGCCATAGACATTACTAATCTGTCCGGTAGCCAGGTCTTGCTCAATGACGTAGAAACGGCCCATGCTCAGAGCCTGCGCCATGATATTTCCAAGGTCTCGTGTCTCCTCCGCCTTTTTCCTGATCTGACGTCTGAGCAAGTGACTGAGAATCATGAAGACGATAATCAGCATCACCACCAGGCCGATGATGAAGAACACGTATCTGGGCGTGTTGTGGTGGATGCGCTCCGGGTGGAACCACTTGTCAGTGATCACCTCCAGCTCGCCTTCCTGCATCATGCGGGCAAACTCCTCGTCAATGTCGTTGATCAGTTCCTTGTCCGTACTCGTGAAGTGCAGTTCACCGGTGGGGATATCCACGTCGCAGGTCCTCACATTGTCGAGCGCCATCTCCTGAATCTCCTGCCGCAGTGGCATGCTACCCCACAGGTAGTACTTGATCTCGCCGTTCGACAGTGCCACCAGGGCATCGTGGGGATTCTCGTATCTGACATGATACGGACGGAACTCCTGCTGGTTCAGGTATACGGCCGCATAGTCGTTGTTCTTGACCACGATGGTGTCCTTGCTGGTCAACTGCTTCAGTGAGCGCAGTGGCGGGGTGTCATCGCGATAGGCCACCTCAATCTTATAGAACGTCATGAAGTTCTGCGTCTGTACATACGGTGGCTTGTCATAGACCACGTCCAGGGCATGAATCATGTCGGCCTGTCCGCTTTCAAAAGCCTCGATCGCCTTGGTCCAGTCGCGCATCTCGAAGCGGTGGGGTATCTCCAGCTTGTTGAGGATGGCATCCATCACCTCCACGCAGTAGCCCGTGGGCGTGCCATTCTTGTTGAGCTCGTAGGGCGGGAAACTCCAGTCGCACACCATCACCAGCGGGTCGGCCTCCGTATACGGACGTCCGTGCCTGCCTTGCGGTGCTGCTGTCAGGGCGGTGAGCGCTGACAGTGCCAGGATCAGTGTGATGATGTGTCTCTTGATCATATCAGATATTCTTCCGTTCTATTTCCTTGGCCTTACAGGGAATGGCAAACCATACGGTGGTGCCCTTGCCCTCGGCCGACTTGATTTTGATGCTGCCGTTCATGAGCCTGGTCAACTCGTGACAGATGCTGAGGCCCAGTCCGGTGCCATTGTTGGCCCCTGTAGAGAAACGCTCAAAGATATGGTCGGTCAGCTCGGGCTCGATGCCGCTGCCCGTATCCTCCACAGCCACGATCAGCTGGTCGCCCGTGTAGTCATAGTGCACGCGGATGGAGCCCTTCTCCGTAAACTGCTTCGCGTTCTTAATCAGTTGCTCCAGGATAAACCCGATGTTCTGCACGTCGATGTCGAGCACCATGTGGCTGTAGTGGTTCTCCACTATGAAATTAACGCCCTCCTTCGTGTGATTATTGCCCCAGTAGGTGTTGCACATGCTGTCAAACGCCAAGGCGAAGTCCGTGGGCTTTGTCTTTATCTCGATCATGCCCGCGTCTATTCTCGACAGGAACAGGATATTGTTGATCAGTGCCAGCAGCGTGGCGGCGTTGTTCTTGATCTCTTCTACGAAGAGAACCTCGTCCTCGGGCGAGTGGGGCATCTGGAAGAACTCCGCGAAACCCACGATAGAGTTGAGCGGCGTGCGTATCTCGTAGTTCATATTGTGCAGGAACGCGTTCTTGATGGTCTCCACCTCCTGCGCCTTCACCGTTTCCTTCTCCAGCAGCGCCTCCGTGTTCTTCTGTTCGCTCACGTCACGACAGATACCGAAGTATTCCTTGCCCTGGCTGAATGTCGATGGTATCAGCAGCAGTTGGATATAGAGCGGCTGACCGTCAGGATTCTTCAGCGTGGTCTTCAGCGTGACGTCGATATGCGTGGCCTTGTGGCTGTCCATATCCATCAGCATCTGCATGGCCTGCATCCTGTATTCCTCTTCCAGCAGGTGGATGGCATGTGTCTGGGTCAGTTGCTGCTGCACGTCGCTGATGGTGCTGTAGATAGACATGATATGCGTGTCGGGCTGGTAGATGACGAAGCGCATGCCGCCCACCTTCAGTGCATAGTTGATGTTGTCGATATAGCGGCTCACCTCCTTGTTGGCCTGGGTCAACTGCTGCAGGCCCTCCAGCCTCTGGTGGTGGTAGTTGGATATATCGGTCACGTCGCGTCCTGTGCCGTATCCGCCTTGCAGCACCTTGCCGCTATCGTCGTAGAGGGGCTGCAACTTCAGTTCATAGGAGATGGCCTTCTGCACACCTCTGCCAAAGGGCACCTTCAGTCTGATGTTGGCGTAGAAAGGCTCATGCCTGTCCTGCGGCAGGTCCTCTTCCTTCAGTCCGTAGAAGTCGCATATATGGATGTCCTTGCTCAGGATGTCCTCACGCCTGCAGCCGAAGGTATGGCAGGCCTTGTCGTTCAGGTCCACGATAAAGCCGTTCTTGTCGAAATACACCATGTCGATCATCACGGAGTCAAAGATGGCCTGATAGCGTATCAGCGTGTCCTTCACCCTGTTCTGTCGCTGGCGGTCCTCACTGATGTCATTGCGTGTGCCGATGATGACGGTAGGCTTGCCGTTGCGGTCGCGATGCAGCACGGAGAGCGAGATGGCATAGTCGTGTATGTCGCTGCTGTTCACGTCTGATGGCGCCTGCATTGTCAGTTCGGCGTTCTCCACCTCCTGATTGGTGATGCGGTTCAGTGCCTGCATCATCTGCTCCAGGTCCTGCGACGTGTAGTTGCTGAAGAACTGCAGCAGGGTGTATTCGTGCTTGTTGTTGCCGTTCTTGTCGAGCCAGGTCACGGTCTGCCGCCTGATGTCGTAGATCCATATCCTCACGTTACTGGCTTTCAGCGTCAGTGCCAGTCGGGTGTTCTCCCTGCGGATGTCGCGTGTGGCGCGTCTGGCTCGCATGGTGTAGAACAGGTAGATGCCCAGCATGCCTGCGAGGAAGAGTATCAGGAGGTTGGCCACCAGCCATATCCACGAGGGGATGCCGGTGTCCTTCTGCTCAGGATAGAACCATTTGTTCTGCAACTCCTGCAGCCTGTCCTGCGCGCGCAGCACGGCATAGGTGCTGTCCATCAAGGCGAGCAGCTGTGCATTGTTGGAAAAGAACCTGTATTCGCCGTGAGGCATTTCCAGGGGCTTTATCTCTAGGTTGTCAACGTGATACTGGTTGAGTAGCCATTTCAGCGACATCGTGTTCCACACAATGATGCCTTCGCCGTCGGTGCTCACTTGCAACACGGCCTCTTTCATGTCGTTGAATGGGATGGCATTCTTGCCCCAGCCCCTTTCCTTCATCAGGTGGTGACTGAAGCTCTTGTTACGTACGATGACGCGGTTCTTTGCAAGGTCTTCAAGTTTTTTTATGGGTTGCGGATTGCCTTTGACATATACCACGCTGTGCGTAAACAGGTTCAGCGCGATGTTGCCATATTGCCCGTAGTTGTCGTGGAAGGGTGCTTTCATGCCCATCATCACGTCCGACTTGCCGTTTTGCAGGTCTTCCAGTGCTTTCTGGGAGTCTTTGAGCTTTATCTCGTAGGGAAGTTTCAGCTCCTCGAAAATCATTCTCACCAAATCCACGCTGTAGCCAGTGGGCTTTCCGTCTTCCAAAAAGGAATAGGGCCACAGGTCCCATGTGTCTTCAAAAACGACTGGATGATCCTCCGTGAAGTGCAGACTGTCTTTCGCATTCTCCTGTGCATAACCTTCGGTTAAGCCAAGCATGAGCAATGTCAGCAGGGATAATATTCCTTGCTTCCATGTGCGCCAGTCTCTTCCCATTGAGGGAATATGTAGTAGATTGATCATCTTAGGCTGTTTTGACTGTGCAAATTTAAATAAATTCTACGAAATAACAAAACTTTATCTTGTTTTTCCTGATTATTTCTTACCTTTGCACGCAAATTTGTTCTAAAATGTAATAAAATGAAGCAGAAAATGAAGCCGTCCACTCTTTGCGTGCAAGCTGGATGGGAACCTAAAAACGGAGAGTCGCGCGTGTTACCTATTTATCAGAGCACCACGTTCAAGTATGACAACACAGAAGAAATGGCCGATCTTTTCGACCTGAAGAAAGAGGGTTATTTCTATACCCGTTTACAGAATCCTACCAATGATGCGGTGGCACGCAAGATTGCTGCCCTCGAGGGTGGTGTAGGGGCTATGCTGACCAGTAGTGGTCAGGCTGCTAATTTCTATGCCATCTTCAATATCTGTGAGGCTGGCGATCATTTTGTGACTTCCAATGAGATTTATGGCGGTACCTACAACCTCTTTGGCGTGACGCTCAAGAAACTGGGCATCGAGTGCACGTTTGTCAATCCCGAGGCTTCTGAGGAGGAGATCAGTGCTGCCTTCCGTCCCAATACCAAGGCACTGTTTGGCGAGACCATCTCTAACCCCGGCTGTAAGGTACTGGATATCGAGAAGTTTGCACGTATAGCTCATCAGCATGGTGTGCCCCTGATTGTCGATAACACCTTCCCCACGCCAATCAACTGTCGTCCGTTTGAGTGGGGTGCTGATATTGTGACCCATTCTACTACCAAATATATGGACGGCCATGCCACGCAGGTAGGCGGCTGTATCGTGGATAGCGGTAATTTTGACTGGGATGCCGCCACCACTCCCGATGGTTCTCCGTCGGGCACCCCCAAATTCCCTGGTCTCTGCACCCCCGATGAGTCATACCACGGACTGACCTATACCAAGGCCTTCGGTAAGATGGCTTATATGACCAAGCTTACGGCTCAGCTGATGCGCGACCTGGGCAGTATTCCGTCGCCTCATAATGCCTTCCTGCTCAACCTCGGACTGGAGACGCTGCATCTGCGCATGCCCCGTCATTGTGAGAATGCCCAGAAGATTGCCGAGTTCCTGCAGGCCGACGAGCGCGTGGCATGGGTGCACTATAGCGGACTGCCCTCTGACGAGAGTCATGCCCTGGCACAGAAGTACCTGCCCAACGGCTCTTGCGGTGTTATTGCCTTTGGCCTGAAGGGAACCCGTGAGACGGCCGTGAAGTTCATGGACTCTCTGGAGCTGATCTGTATCGTGACCCACGTGGCCGATGCCCGTACCTGTGTGCTCCATCCTGCTAGTCATACGCATCGTCAGCTTTCTGATGAGCAGTTGCGCGAGGCAGGCGTAGCCCCCGACCTGATCCGCCTCTCCGTAGGTATTGAGGATGTGGACGACCTGCTGGCTGATATCCGTCAGGCACTCGACAAGATTTAATCTGAATAAAGTAAATAAATCATGTTGTTTGAGCGTTACGTCGTTTCTCCGCGGGCGATACGTCGTTTCTCTCATCGCAACTCGTCGTTTCTCTTAACGACAATGCCAAGTGAAGTGCAAGGTGAATGCAGAGCCGGGCTCGCTCGAGCTTTGCTGAGCCGCAGCCTTCACTCGCGATGCATCTCAAATGCATTGCAAAGGTACGAAGAATAACTACGCAAAACAATAGTTCTCCCCGGTTATTTTTAGGAGAATGCAAAATATTTTTAGTGAATTATTCTGGCCTGAACGGCTGTCCCTAACACACTAACGCCCTAACGCCCTCACATTAGGGTTTGTTAGTGCTAGGGTGTTGTTATGATTTATATTATATATTATATATATATAATATATAATATAAATATAATGTTGGTTGGGATTCCATTGTTATATTCCAAGAATTCAAATGTGAGTGTGTTAGGGTGTTAGGACGTTAGGGTGCTGTTTTTAATGGGCCATGGCGAGAGGGTAGGATATAACAAAAAATGGATGTGCTTTTGCGCATCCATCTTTTGGTTGGGGTACCCGGACAACAAAGCGTTAAATCCTATCGATTTCTGTCTAATTCAAATGTTTGTAAATCTCTGAAAATAAACGCGTTATATAATTATATA
>Ga0256404_1006510_pt1 | contig 19253 bp, 15 predicted proteins | sample RumenRJG_01DNA_FD_185990 | JGI IMG/M metagenome (GOLD analysis project Ga0256404, IMG submission 185990) | Bovine rumen microbial communities from Lethbridge, Alberta, Canada - RJG_01 | ecosystem: Host-associated > Mammals > Digestive system > Stomach > Rumen | place: Canada: Alberta | collected...
TCACCGACTTGGCTACCAGCAACGATGTGAAATTCACGTGGAGCCAGCCGAACTATGGCATCACGCTGGCCACGACCTACGCTTTCCAAGTCTCGCTCGAGGAAACGTTCAAAGACGCTGTGCTCGATGCTGACGGCAACGAAACGACGCCGGCCAACTACCAAGAACTTCCCGGTAGTTTCCAGACGGTAACCGGCGCACTCAGCGCTGCAGCCATCAATCGCGCCATCGTCGCCCTTGCCGGATGGGAAGAGGAGAGCCAAGTGCCTGCTTCGATGCCCATCTTTTTCCGTTGCAAGGCCACGCTGGCCGACGCAGTCATTCCCGCCGTCTTTTCCAACGTCGTGAAAATCAATGTCGTGCCGAGTTTCAAGGTGACTTCTTCGTATGAAGAATTCGTCTACGCCATCGGCGACGACAGTGGTTGGGCAACGGTGCATCCGCTGCGCAGTGCCGTTGAGGACGATGCCTTCACGGGTGTCTATACCGGTTTCGCATTCCTGAACGCCGAGTTCAAGTTCCGCAGCCACGAAGACAGTTGGGACGCTCCCGACTGGGGTGTTGGCGACGAGGAAGGCAAACTGGCAGCACAAGCAGGAAACATCACCGTTTCCTCGCCCGGATTCTACAAGATGGAAATGAGTCTGGTCGATCTCACCTACAAACTGACCCCGATCGCCTCCATCGGCGTGATTGGTCCGGCACAGGCAGGTGGTTGGAACGACGACACCGACATGACCTACAACGCCGAGACGGGCGCGTGGGAAGTTGAGATGGAACTCGCTGCCGACGAACTGAAGTTCCGCGCCAACGACGACTGGGGCATCAACTGGGGTGGCGACATCGACAACCTCACGCAAGACGGTGCCAACATCGCCATCGGTGCAGCCGGTAAGTATAAGATTCAGCTCTACATCACCTACGAAGGTGGTCACAAGGCTGTTTTCACCAAACTTTAATTCACGAACTTTTAATACGGAAAGAACATGAAAAAGATATTATTTGCATCTATCGCCCTGTTGTCCATGGTCGCCTTCACAGCGTGCGACCAGGACTTCACGGACGGCATTGCCGGCCCGCTGACTTCCGACCCCGAAACGCCGCAAACCGTGGCATTCGGCAATGGAGCCATCTCCGAGGTCAGTGTCATCAACTTGGCCGAAGTCACCAGCGAAACCGTACAAGTCTGTAAGATTACGGCTCCCACGGTGACCGACGAAAAGGCTACGTTCAAAAACTACACGATCACCATCGACGGCGTGGTCTATGACCTGACGGCCAACGGTGAGATGACGACCGAGGAATTTGCCGCCATCATCGCGAATAAGTATGGCAAGCGCCCTGTGGAGCGCGAGGTTGAGGCCGTTGTTCGGGCTTACTACGATGTCAACGGACAAAGCGTTGTCGCTGTTTCTGATTCCTTCAAAATCAAGGTCATCCCGGCTGCCCCCGTCATCGAGGAAGCCTATTACTATGTCGGTGCGGCCAACGGCTGGGGCGGACAAGACTACAAGCTGACCAATGGCGGTGGCGATGTCTATGAGGATCCCATCTTCTCGGTCACGGTTCCCGCTCAGGGCGGCGACCACTGGTTCAAGATCATGCCGGCCTCGGCCTTCACGCTGGGCAGCATCTGGGAAAGCCCGTCGGTGGTGGGTGTCTATACGAACGGCACTTCCGCTATGGAAGGAAAATTCATAGTGAGCAACAACGGCAACGATACCGAAGGCAGCGGCGCCAACGCGTGGTGTCTGAAAGAAAGCGACTATCCTGCCGACTTCTACAAAATCACGCTCAATATGCTCGACTACACCTATACCATCACGCCGATTAGTCTGGCTTCACAGTACTATGTGGTGGGTGGCATTCAAGGTTGGAGCGACTCAAAGAAGACCCATATCTTCACTCCCGAATCGAAGTCGGTGCTGTCGTACACCACGAAATGGACGGGTGCATGGGATTTGAAGTTCTGGAACGTAAACGATTTCGGCAACTGGGACAAAGCCTACGGCTGTGCAGTCGATGGCGACAACTCGGCAAGCGGAGCCATCATCGGTTCGAATGCCCAGGCTATTTCGGCTCCCTCGGCAGAATTCTACACCTTTACCATCGACATGGCTTCGATGACCTACACATGGACGAAGCTCGACGACCAGGCTCCCACCGAGTACGAATTCATCTCGCTCATCGGCGAGTTCAACGGCTGGAGCGGCGACTTCGAACTCACGCAGGTTGCACCGCACAACTGGTATGCTGAGTTCACACAAGAGGCGGCAGGTATGTTGAAATATCGCGCCAACCACGACTGGGGCACCAACTGGGGCTTCGGCAACGACGGCGACTGGAACGTTTCGGACGGAATCAACAAGATCGGAACCAACGGCGGAGGCAACATCTACGTTCCTGCGGGAACCTACGACGTTTATCTCAACGACATCACCAGTTCGATGATTTTCGTGGCAAAGTAATTCCTGCAAAAGTAGAAAACGAGGCGAGCTTGCAATGTTGCAGACTTGCCTCGTTCCATTCTATCCCTTTTTAATTCAAACAACAGACAAAGATGAAAAAAATATTCATTTTCCTCACGGCGGCCCTGTTCGCCATGACAGCTTGTCGTCCGAAGGCGCAAGAACCCGAAGGTCCTGTGGCACCACTGAAAGAGATGCCAGCCGTCAAGGACGTGGTCATGTATCAAGTGAATCCGCGCGTGTTTGCCCCCGAGAAATCGCTTCTCGCCGTGGCCGACCGCATCGACAGCATCAAGGCGCTCGGTGTCAATGTGATGTGGGTGATGCCCATCTATCCCATCGGCATCGAGAAAGGCAAGAATTCGCCCTATTGCATCAGCGATTACAAGGCGATTGCGCCCGAATTTGGCACCCTCGACGACTTCAAACACCTCGTTCGCATCTGCCACGAGAACGACATCGCCCTGATTCTCGACTGGGTGGCGAACCACACAGCGTGGGACCATCCTTGGACGAAGGAACACCCCGACTGGTACACCCACGACACGGAGGCCGACACGATTATTCATCCGCGTCCGTTCGACTGGCTCGACGTGGCCGATTTGAACTACGACAACGCCGATTTGCGCCTCGCGATGATCGACGCGATGAAATATTGGATTGCCGACGTGGGCATCGACGGATTCCGCTGCGACGTGGCCGACTGCGTGCCTGCCGATTTCTGGAAACAGGCCATCGACACACTGCGTCAGGCTGCTGGCGACCGTCAGATTCTGATGCTGGCCGAGGGGAAAAATGCCGACAATTTCGCTGCAGGGTTTGACATGAACTATGCGTGGGACTTCAAAGACCAAATGCTGAAGGTTTTCAACGAAAACGAGTCTGCTTCGGCGCTTTTCGACACCGACAAAGCCGAATACGACAGCATTCCCGAAGGAAAAGTGAAACTGCGCTTCACCACCAACCACGACGAGAGCACCAAGCAGACACCGCCTGTGCTCTTCCATTCGCAACGTGGTTCGATGGCTGCCTACGTGGCGACGACGTTCCTCCACGGCGGTGCCCTCATCTACGGCTCGCAGGAAGTGGGCTATCTCGAACCCATCAACTTCTTCCAGTATGTGCCCGTCGATTGGAATGCCAACGCGCCACTCTACAAGGAATACCAGAAACTCATCAGCATCTACAACGCGCATCCCGAAATTCGCCGAGGCGAGGTCGTTCCGTTCATGTACAACGAGGTGCTGGCCTTCGAGCGCAAGTTAGACACCGACAGCCTGCTCGTGCTCGTGAATCTGCGCGACTCGGCCGTGAAAATTCCTACGCCCGAGACGTGGACGAACAAGGAGGCCGTCGATTTAACGTCGAACTTCGTTGTTGCCCTGCGCGACTCGATGGAAATGGCGCCTTACGAATATTTGATTTTGAAATGAAGATGTTTGATTTCTAAAAAAGGAGAAAGAGTAAATAAAAGACCGGTTGCAGAAAAGATTCCGCCGTGATCGATTTTCAATAAAAAAGGCGAAGTCGGACCCGAAGGCTCCCCAACCTCACCAAATTGGATGCTGCAAAGATACAAATAATTTTCAAGCCACCAAAAAATAAAGAAAAAAAATGAAAAAAATGGGTCAATTTTGGAAAGTGACACTGCTTTTCCTCTTCACTTTTCATTTTTCGATGTTCAATTCCGTAGCCGCCGACGGCTGGCCCTCGCAATACAAGGGCGTGATGCTGCAAGGCTTCTATTGGGACAGTTTCGACGCCACGAAGTGGACCAGCCTCCAGAAGCAGGCACCCGAACTCGGGCAGTGCTTCGACCTCGTGTGGCTGCCGCAGAGCGCGAATTGCGGTGGTTTGTCGATGGGTTACGACGACCTTTATTGGTTCACGAACTACAACTCATCCTTCGGCACCGAGGCCGAACTGCGCTCGCTCATCAAGGCATTCAGCGACAACGGCATCGGAACCATCGCCGACGTGGTGGTGAACCATCGCAAGACGCTGACAGGCAAGAATTTCGACTTCCCGACAGAGACTTACAAGGGCGTGACCTACTCGATGGGCGCTGCCGACGTGGTGAAAGCCGACGGTGGAACGGGTGCTGCCGACACGGGCGAAAACTGGAACGGAATGCCCGACCTCGACCACACGAGCCAAAACGTGCAAAACACAGTGAAAGCCTATCTGAACATGCTGCTCAACGACCTCGGCTACGTGGGTTTCCGCTACGACATGGTGAAAGGCTACGCTGGTTCCTACACGAAACTCTACAACGAGTCGGCCAACCCCACTTTCAGCGTCGGCGAGTGCTGGGACGGCACCACGACCATCCGCAAATGGATCGACGCAACGGGAAAAACCTCGGCAGCCTTCGATTTTCAGTTCCGCTACACCGTGCGCAATGCCGCCAACAACGGACAATGGAACCGTCTGGCGCAGCGCAACGACAACAACTGGCCGCTCGTTAGCAACAACTATGACACGGCCTATCGCCGCTACGCTGTCACTTTCGTCGAAAACCACGACACAGAGCGTCGCCCAAATGCCGAACAAGACCCATTGAAAAAAGACACACTCGCCGCCAACGCCTATCTGCTGGCGATGCCGGGAACGCCCTGCGTGTTCCTCACCCACTGGCAGGCTTACAAACGAGAGATTCAGGCGATGATTGGCGTGCGCAAGTTCGTGGGAATCCACAACGAAAGCACCTATGCCAACCGCATTTCCAACGCCGCCATCAGTTCGGTGGCAGCCTACGAAACACAGGGAACCGACGGCTCGCTGCTCGTGGTCGTGGGCAACCTGAAAGACTACGAACCTGCCGAAACCGAATGGGTGAAAGTGCTTTCGGGCTACCACTACGCCTACTACTTGCCGCCGACGATGGAAACACCGTGGATCGATCTGCCTTCGGGCACTTACAACGGTGTGCAGAAGGCCACAATCACGGCTGTCAGTGCCACGCAGGGCGCACAACTCGTCTATACCACCGACGGAACAACGCCCTCGGCCTCGAATGGCACACGCGTCGCCAGCGGCACCACTATCGATATCCCCATCGGCACCACCACGCTCAGCGTCGGACTGCTCGTGGGCGGTGCAGTGACGAAAATCATCACGCGCCAGTACGAGGTGACATCTTTCGAACCCCATTCCATCACCATTTATGTAAACACCGACCGCGTGGGTTGGTCGAGCGTCAATTTCTGGTCGTGGGGTGGCGACGGCAGCCATGCGCCTGTGAACAACACGTGGCCTGGCGACCGCGTCACGACGAAAACCACCATCGACGGACGCGAATGGTTTGCCAAGACGTTCACCATCAACAACCCCGACGACTACGTCAATTTCGTGTTTTCCACGGGAAGCGGTTCGCCGCAGACGGTTGACATCGAAAACATCTCCACCGACACCTTCTTCGAGATTTCCACCGAGCAAAAGTCGGGTAAAAACCTCGTCAATAACGTCACTTCGGTCGAAAACATCACCGTCGAGCCGTCTGACAAGGGAAAAACGGGCATTTTCGACCTGCAAGGTCGGAAAATTCCATCGGTCGGCACATTGTCGAAAGGGGTTTATATCGTCAATGGCAAGAAAATTGTCATCAAATAAGAAAAAAATCGTCATCTAATAAGAAAAACATCCATCAAAATTTGAAAAAATGAAGCAAAAACGTCTATTTTTCCCGAAATCCACACGAAACGCTCTGTTGCTCCTCGCGTTCGTCCTGTCACCCGCCACTTCGATGGCGACCAAATACCTCGGTGGTGACATTTCGCTGCTCAGTAAATACGAGGAGCACGGTGCCAACTACATGACCGCCGACGGGCAGAAAATCGACGATATGCTCCAATTTTTCCGCTCGAAAGGTTGGAACAGTATGCGCGTGCGACTGTTCGTCGATCCGTCGAAGGCCCCCGACGACGACAAGGGCGAAGGCGTTTGTCAAGACCTCGAATACGTCACGAAATTGGGTCGTCGCATCAAGGAGGCAGGGCTGAAATTCATGCTCGACTTCCACTACAGCGACACGTGGACCGACCCTGCGCAGCACACCACGCCATCGGCTTGGAACAGCAGCGACCCCGAAGTGCTCGAGCAGATGCTCTACGACTACACCGTCAGCACGCTCAACACGCTGAAGGCCGCCGGAGCCGAGCCCGACTTCATTCAGCCGGGCAATGAAATCACCTACGGAATGCTCTGGCCGACGGGTCATTGCTATCCCGACGGTCGTGACTATGGCGGTGGAACATTCGCCAACTTCGCCCGCTACCTGAAAGCCGGCATTCGAGGCTGTCGCGAGACTTGTCCCGAGGCGAAAATCGTGATTCAGGCCGAGTTGAGCACGTCGCAGAGCGTCGCGAAATTCTTCCAAACACTCGGCACCTACACCACCGACTTCGACGTCATCGGACTGTCGTACTATCCCCATTTCCACGGCTATCTGCCCACGCTCGAAAACATCATCATCGGTCTGGAGAAGAACTATCCCGACAAAAAAATCCAAATCGTCGAGGCTGGCTATTTCCATAAATGGTTCCCCACCGACGCGAGTTACAACACCACCGGCACGTGGCCTGCCACCGACGAAGGACAGCGCCGTTTCACTGCCGACCTCGTGGAAATGCTCAACCGCCACCAAGCCGTCGATGGACTCTATTGGTGGTGGCCCGAAGCCAACGAATACGGCCTCAACTGGGCAACGCAGCGCGTCACCGACGGATGGTACAACGCCTCGCTGTGGGACAACGAAACGGGTCGTGCCCTGCCGGCGCTCGACGAACTGCGCCTTTTCCTCGCCGAAGACGATGCCATCGACCCGATTCTCAACACGTCGCTCGAGTCGCAGCGATGGTACACCATCGACGGTCGATTGATGGCGAAACCATTGTTGTCAGGGGTTTATATTCGCGGAAACGAAAAAGTTGTAATGAAATAATGTCAAATAATTTTGGTTTTTTTGTTAGTAAATCGTATCTTTGCGGTCAAATAACTCTAAAAAACCAAAATTATGAAACAAAAAGCATTTATTCTTTTGTCGTTGCTGCTCATGACGACCGCTTCGTGGGCAGGCCAGAAAATTGAGCGTCCGAAACTCGTGGTCGGACTGGTTGTCGATCAAATGAGATGGGACTACCTCTATTATTACTACGAGGATTTCGTCGAGGGCGGCCTCAAGCGCCTCATCGACGAGGGTTATTCGTGCGAAAACACGATGATCAACTACGTTCCGACGGTGACGGGTATCGGCCACGCGAGTGTCTATACGGGCTCGACGCCCGCGCTGCACGGCATCTGCGGCAATAGTTTCTTTGAAAAAGGGGTGAAGATGAATTGCTGCGGCGACCCCGATGTGCAGACCGTCGGCAGCGATTCGAAGGCCGGCAAAGTGTCGCCGAAAAATATGCTGTCGAATACCATCGGCGACCAACTGCGGTTGTCGAACGACTTTAAGTCGCGTGTCTTCGGCGTGGCGATGAAAGACCGTGCGGCGATTTTCCCAGCAGGCCATTCGGCCAATGCCGCCTATTGGTACGACAACAGCGTCGGCCACTTCATTTCCTCGACCTACTACATGCAGGAACTGCCGAAATGGGTGCGCGATTTCAACAAACGAAACGCCACGAAGCCTGGCGAAGACCAGAAAATGAAGTCGGAGGGCGTGACGCTGACCTTCAAAATGGCAGAGGCACTGCTCGAAAACGAGCGTCTGGGTTCGAACGACGTCACCGATATGCTCTGCGTGAGCATTTCCTCGACCGACGCCATCGGCCACGAATACGGCACTCGTGCACCGCAGACCGTCGCGGCCTACAAACAACTCGACAAAGACCTCGCCCATTTCCTCAAAGTGCTCGACCAACGCGTCGGACGCGGTCGCTACCTGCTCTTCCTCACGGCCGACCATGGCGGTGCCCATAACCCGAATTTTATGCGCCAAAACAAGTTGCCTGCCGACGGATGGAGTGCCAGCAACACGGTGAGAGCCATCAACAAGCGGTTGGCCGAGAAATACGGTGTCGAGAAACTCGCGCTGGGCCATTATTCCGACTTCATCTACCTCAACCACGCCAAAATCGACAGCGCTGGCCTCGACATTCGCGAGGTGAAGCGCGAGGCGATTCGTGAAATCGAGAAAAACGACAAGATTCTCTATGCCGTCGATTGCGAGAATGCCGCTTCAGCACCCATTCCGCAACTCATCCGCGAGCGCATCGTAAACGGCTACAACCGCCATCGTTCAGGCGACATCTACGCCCTGCCACGCGCCCAAATGTTCTCTTTCGAGTTCAAAAACGACTACATCGGCACGACGCACGGCGAATGGAACCCCTACGACGCCCATATTCCGTTGGTTTTCTTCGGTTGGAATGTCGAACACGGTGCCACCACGAAAACCACCCACATCGTTGATATTGCCGCGACGGTTTGCGCTATGCTGCATATCCAAGCGCCGAATGCTTGCATTGGTGAAGCGATTGAGTTTTAGTCAGTCATAAAAGAATATGAAAAAAAATCTTTTAGTTTACACGATTTTTGGCATCTTCTTGGTTTTATCACCGTCTTTTCGCTGTAGGCCTGACGATAACGATAATCACCATTATCGTATTCGTTTTGTCAATTGGTCTGAAAAGAGTATCTATGTTGATTGTTCTATTTTTCATCCAGACACGATACCTATGTTAACCAGTGAACGAGACGAGATTCTGCCAGGAAAAATAAACAACTCAACGTTATCAACGTTCACCTCATGGGAATCTGTATTTGGCGCGGACCTTGACGACAGAAATTTGAATCCAATTGATACCCTAATGGTTTTCGTTTTTGATGCCGAACTGTTGGAAACCAATCCTTCTAATGTGGAGGAAGCTCTTCTTCTAAGATACGATTTAAGCCTGAAAGACCTGCAACGCTTTAATTGGACATTGTCATATCCGCCTACGGAGAGTATGAAGGACATCAAGATGTGGCCAAGATTTGAAAAGAAATGAGGAAAAAACAAAATTAGCACTGTTCTCAATGGAAGCATTATTGCACTACGTCTGGAAGCATAAGCTGTGGCCGTTGAAGCCGCTCGAAACAACCGAGGGCGAGGCGGTCGAGGTGATTGATTCTGGACTGCAAAATCGCAATGCCGGACCCGATTTTTTCAATGCGAAGGTGAAAATAGGCGGTACGCTGTGGGTGGGAAACGTGGAAATCCACGACCGAGCCGCTGACTGGAACGCGCACGGCCATCAGCGCGATGCGGCCTACGACAACGTGATTCTGCACGTTTGCGAAACCATCGATTCCGATGAAATCACGACGGCGGCGGGTCGTCGGCTGCCACAGATGCAACTCGATGTGCCCGAAACCGTGCGACAAAACTACCGCCAACTGCTCGTCGCCGACCGCTATCCGCCCTGCTATCAGATTATTCCGTCGCTCTCGCCGATTGTTGTCCATTCGTGGCTCAGTGCGCTGCAAACCGAGCGGTTGGAGCAGAAAACGGAGGCGATTCGGCAGCGTGTGGAACTGTGCAATGGCTCGTGGGAACAGGCGTATTTCACGACCTTGGCGCGGAATTTCGGTTTTGGCATCAACGGCGACGCCTTCGAGCAATGGGCGCAGAACATTCCGCTTTCTGCCGTCGGTCACCATCGCGACGACCTTTTTCAGATAGAGTCATTTTTCTTGGGGCAGGCCGGACTGCTCGACCTCGAAAGCATTCCCGAGCGATACCACGACGAAGCCTTGAACGAGGGCTATTTCGCCCGACTTCGCAACGAATATCTCTACCTTCAACGAAAATTCTCGTTGCACCCCATCGACCCGAAACTTTGGCGATTTCTGCGCCTGCGACCGCAGAATTTTCCGCATATCCGCATCGCGCAACTCGCCCAACTTTTCTACCAACAAACGGCGTCGCTCAGCCAAATCGTTCATTGTCAGAGCGTTGAAGAGCTCGAAAATGCCCTCGACACTTGCGCCACAGCCTATTGGCAGACGCATTATTTGTTCGGTGCGGCCAGTCCGAAGAACAAAAAGCGATTGTCGCCTGCCTCGCGTCGCCTCATCGTCATCAACACGGTGGTTCCGATGCTTTTCGCCTACGGTCGCCATCGCCACGACGAAACCCTCTGCGACCGCGCTTTCACGTTGCTCGAGGAAATAGGAGCAGAACACAACCGCATCACCCGAATGTGGAGCGAGTGTGGCCTGAATGTGCGCTCGGCAGGCGATTCGCAGGCGCTGATTCAACTCAAAAACGAGTATTGTAACCGAAAAGACTGTTTGCGGTGTCGGATTGGTTACGAGTTTCTTAAAAAGGGCAATGAGCAGTGATTTTTGAAGAATGATGATGAAAATTCCAACCTTTTTACTAACTTTGCAGTCGAAAATCAACGAAAGATAAAGATATGGACAAACAAAAACAAGCATTTGCGCGTAAATTATTGGAAATCAAGGCGATAAAACTGCGTCCGCAGGAGCCGTTCACGTGGGCAAGCGGATGGAAATCGCCGATTTATTGCGACAATCGTCGCGTGAATTCTTATCCCGAGGTGCGCTCATACGTGAAACTGCGGCTGACGAACCTGATTTTGGAGCAATTTCCCGAGGTCGAGGCCATCGCAGGCGTGGCAACGGGCGCCATTTCGCAGGGTGCACTGGTGGCCGACGCGCTGAACCTGCCGTTCGCCTACGTGCGTCCGAAACCGAAAGACCACGGTATGGGCAACCAAATCGAGGGTGAATTGGCGGCTGGCGCGAAAGTCGTGGTGGTCGAAGACCTGATTTCGACGGGTGGTTCGTCGTTGAAGGCGGTCGATGCGCTGCGACAGGCCGGTGTCGAGGTTCTGGGAATGGTGGCGAGCCACACCTATGGCTTCCCCGTGGCCGAAGAGGCGTTCCGCGACGCCAACGTAACACTTTTTACCCTGACCGACTATGAACACGTCATCGCCGAGGCTGCCGAGTCGGGCTATGTCTCGGAAAATGAACTTGCCACACTGCGCGAATGGCGGAAAAATCCGGCGGAGTGGGGAGCTTGAAAATGAAATCCTAACACCCATCACCCATCACCTAACACCTAACCCCCATCACCCATCACCCATCACCTATGAACAGCAAATTTGAAAGCGGCATCCGTCAAATCGACGCCCCGCAAGAGAAAGTATATGAAACATTGAGCAATTTGCAGAACCTCGAGCGCGTGAAAGACCGTCTGCCCGAAGACAAATTGCAAAACCTCGTGTTCGACAACGACTCGATTGGCATCGAAATGGCACCCGTCGGCAAAATCGCGATGCGAATCATAGAGCGCGAAGAACCGCAGACCATCAAGTTCGAAAGCGTCGAAAGTCCGATGGCGTTCAATTTCTGGATTCAACTGCTGCCCGTCACCGACGAATCGTGCAAAATGAAACTCACGCTCAAGGCCGACATCAACCCATTCATCAAAATGATGGTGGAAAAACCGCTGCGCGAGGGCATCGAGAAGATGGCGGATGTGTTGCAGGCAGTGAAGTATGGATGAATCGAGGAACGAGGAGCGAGGAAGGAGGAACGAGAAACGAGGATGGAGAAAAAAATAAAAAAAACAAACATCGGGCGAGTGGCGAGAAAAATAACTTTTCGCCCCTTACTCCCTTTACTCCTTACTCCTTTACTCCTTCTAATCCCCGTTTCCTGCGGCGACACGCAAAGCGAATTCACGCCACAGCGATGCTATTTCGTCTTTGAAAACTCGACCCACAACGACGCGACCCTCGCTTCGGCAATGACACCCTATTCAGGTGTTTTCACGACTGTCACCCACACGATGCGAGGCGGTGCGCGATACTTCGTCTTCACCAGTAATCAAGGCACTTCCAGCGAAAAGATTTTCAATTCCATCGACCAAAAACGAACGCTGAAACTCGGAATGAACAACGGCCTGATTGTGGGCTACGGCAACCTCAGCGACCCACCGATTTTCTACGCCTTCGACCGCGAATGTCCGAATTGCTACGACGATTCTCGCGTGCCCATCCGCAGTTTTCCGCTGCGCATGACGAGCAACGGAATGGCCGTATGCCAGACCTGTCAGCGCGAATATGATATGAACAACGGCGGCAACATCGTCAAAGGCGACGGCGGCAACAAACTGACGCGCTATCGGGCATCCACAACAGGACCCTACGGCGTTTTAAGCGTGAACTAACACCCATCGAAAGGCCGATTGATTGATAAAAAAAATTAAATTCTTTGGAATTTCACGGAATTAGCCTTACCTTTGCATTTCAAAACCGCGTTCATTGACGTTTTTTCACGCCGCGATGGTGGAATGGTAGACACGAGGGACTTAAAATCCCTTGACCAGTGATGGTTGTGCGGGTTCGAGTCCCGCTCGCGGCACCCAGAATCATTAAAACCTTTATTTTTATGCGTAAAAATCTTATTTTTGCTGCCATTGCAGCCATCGTTTTCGTTTTTACATCGTGTTCAAAACTCGGTCCGTTGTCGGCTGACAATTTCGAAGTGACGCCCAATCCGTTAGAGACGCAGGGCGGAAAAGTGCCAGCCACCATCAACGGAAAATTCCCTGAGAAATATATGAAGCGCAACGCGCAAGTGACCGTCATTCCCGAACTTCGCTACGGCAACGGACAAGTGGCACAGGGCATTCCCGCCACGTTCCAAGGCGAGAAGGTGATGGGCAACGACCAGACGATTTCCTACCGTTTGGGCGGTCATTACACGATGAAAACGCAGTTCGACTACGTGCCTGAGATGCAGCAGAGCGAGATGTACCTGACTTTCCTCGCCAAACTGGGCAAGAAGCAGGTGGCGATTCCTGCCGTGAAGGTCGCCACGGGCGTGATTGCCACGAGCGAACTCTATCGCCAGACGATGATGAACGGCGGCGGTTGCATTGCTCCCGACTCGTTCCAGCGCATCAGTTCGCAGAAATACGACGCAACGGTGAAATTCCTTGTGAATCAGGCTGTTTTGCGCCAGAGTGAACTGAAAAACAACTCGGTGCAGGAATTTGTGAAACTCTTGCAGAAAATCAATGCCGACCGTGGCGAAAAACTCGCCATCAAAAACGTGGAAGTGGCTGCCTACGCCTCGCCCGAGGGCGGTTTCGAGTTCAACGACCGTCTGGCTGGCAAGCGTCAGGACGCTTCCGAGCAATACGTGCAGCAGACGCTGAAGCAGACGCGGGTCGATGCCGCTGTCGATGCCCGCTACACGGCACAGGACTGGGAAGGTTTCCAGCAGTTGGTGCAGGCTTCGAACATTCAAGACAAGGACGTGATTCTGCGCGTTCTGTCGATGTATAAAGACCCCGAACAGCGCGAACAGCAGATTCGCAATATGAGTGCCGCCTTCCGCGAGTTGGCCGACGGTATCCTGCCCGAACTTCGTCGCGCTCGTATGACCATCAACTACGACCTCGTGGGTCGCAGCGATGAGCAAATCAAACAGCAATATGCCACCGACGCCACGAAACTGAGCGTCGAGGAAATGCTCTATGCCGCCACGCTGACCGACAACCTCGCCGAGAAAGAGGCCATCTACAAAAAGACCGCCCAATATTGGGACAAGGACTATCGCGCCCTCAACAATTTGGCGGTTCTCGCCTTCAACGCTGGCGACGAAACGAAGGCCGACCAATATTTGCAGCAGGCTCTTCGCGTGAACAAAAAGGCTCCCGAGGCTTTCGCCAACTTGGGTCTGATGGCTCTGAAGAACGGCAAACTGACCGAGGCTGAGGATTACATCGCCAACGCCATCGGTGCCAACGGTTTCGGTGAGGCTCTGGGCAATCTGAACATCGCGAAGGGCAATTTCGCACAGGCTGAGGCGAATTTCGCCGAATCTGTCAGCAACAGCGCAGCCCTCGCCCAACTGCTGAACAAAAACTACGAGGCCGCCGTTCAGACGCTCGACAAAGTGAAGAATCCCGATGCGATGACAAGCTATCTCCACGCGATCGTGGCTGCCCGTCGTGGCAACAAATTTGCCGCAGAGTCGTACCTGAAAGAGGCGCTTCGACTCGACTCGACGCTGAAAAACTATGCTGACAACGACTTGGAGTTCCAGTTTTTGAAATAAAGCCTGAAAACAGATGAAAAAGGCTTCACCGTTCTTTTTCTGCCTTGTTTTCTGCCTCGCTTTCGCGGCTTGCGGAGGCGGTGGTGAGCGTTTCAAACTCAAGGGGAAGTTCAAGAACCTGAATCAGGGCGAGTTCTATGTCTATGGACTCGACGGAGGACTGACCGAGGTCGATACGATTCGTGTCGAGCGCGGTCGGTTCGTCTATGAAATTCCCTGCGAATCGCCGACAACGCTCATCCTCGTGTTCCCGAACTTCTCGGAACAGCCCATTTTCGCCGAGCCGGGCGCGTCGGTCGAGGTGAAAGCCGATGCGTCGAGCCTGAAAGAACTCGAAGCGAAAGGCACCGATGCCAACGAACTGATGACGGCCTTCCGCAAGCAGACGATGAATGCGTCGCCGGCGGAGATTCCGAAACTCGCCGAGGAATTTGTCGGCAACCATCTCGACTCGGAAGCCAGTGTGTTCATCGTGCGCCGCCACCTGATGCAGAGCCTTTCGCCCGACTATGCCAAGGCGGAACGGCTGTTGGCCTCGATGATGGAAAAACAACCCCAAAACCTCTCGCTGAAACGTCTCCACGCAACGGCGAAAAGCCTGAAAAATACGAAAAAAGGCAGTGCGATGCCGTCGTTTTCGGGTCGCGACCTCGACGGAAACAACGTGTCGTCGAGTGCGCTGAAGGCGGCGAAAGTGGGTGTTGTGACGGCCTGTGCGTCGTGGAACAACGAGAGTATGACCGCGCTGCGCCGACTCAATCGACTGCGTCGCACGTCGGGCGGTCGGCTGCAAGTGATGACGGTGTTGCTCGACGGAAATCTGGAAGAAAGTCGCAACATCTTGAAGCGCGATTCCATCAATTTCCCCGTGCTGTTCGACAGCAAATTCTTCGATGGAAACGCCGTGAAACAACTCGGTCTATCGTCGATTGGCGACAATGTCGTCTATCAGAATGGCCGAGTTGTCGGAAAAAACTATTCCACCGACGAATTGATGAAGGAAGTAGAGTCGCTTTTGAAAAAATAGAACTTTAAAACTATGGCACACGATCATCATCACCATCACGACCATTCCCACAGTCATCATCACCATCACCACGTGGAAAAACTGACGAGTCTGAACGGAATTTTCATTTTTTCCATCGTTCTGAACCTGCTCTTCGTCATCATCGAGGCCGTCATCGGACTGGTTGAAGGCTCGCTGTCGCTGCTTTCCGATGCCGGACACAACCTCAGCGATGTGTTTTCGCTCGTGTTGGTGCTCGTCGCTTTCCAACTCGCGAAAGTTCACGCCAACAGCCGTTTTACGTATGGTTACAAGAAATCGACCGTGCTCATTTCGCTGCTCAACGCGATTATCCTGCTCGTGGCCGTCGGTGCCATCATCATCGAGAGCATCCATAAATTCTACGAACCCACCGAGGTCAATGGCGTGGCGATTTCGTGGACGGCGGGCATCGGCATCATCATCAACGGACTGACGGCATTTTTGCTGCTGCGCGGCCAGAAAAACGACCTGAACGTGCGCGGAGCCTTCCTCCACATGGTCGCCGACACGCTCGTCAGCGTCGGAGTCGTCGTTTCGGGCATCGTCATCGCCACGACGGGCTGGACCATCGTCGATCCCATCGTCAGCCTCATCATCGCTGCCGTCATCCTCGTTTCCACGTGGAACCTGCTGTCGGGCAGTTTGCGCCTCTCGCTCGACGGACTTCCTGAGAACATTTCCTTGGAACAAGTGAAAAATACGCTGTTGGAAAACGACCACGTCAGCGATGTCCACCACCTGCACATTTGGGCGATTTCAACGACCGACAACGCCCTCACCGCCCACATCGTCATCGACTCGCTCGACGCGATGGAATCGGTGAAAAACGACCTCAAACACCATCTTCACCACCTCAATATCGACCATTCAACCCTCGAATTTGAAACGGCCGACAATCCTTGCCACGAGCACGATTGCACCGATCATCACACACGATAAAAATACTATACTATGAAAGAAAACATCATCTACCCGCTGAACGCAATTCAGTGGGAAACATACGTACAATTGAAGCAAGACGAGCAGTTGACCCAGCACAACACCACCGTCTGCATGCCCTTCGAGCGTTCATCGGCACAGCGGTTCCTCTCTGCCATGCAGCAGATGCTCGACGAGCAACGCTACCTTCATGTGCACCTTGTTCGTGAAGGCGATGACATCATGATTTGCGAGGATTGGCAGATGCCCAACAACGTTCGTCACCTCCGTATGAGCGATGACGAATGGGAGGCTTTGCAACCCACGTTCACCAAGCCCTTCGACCCCTTCAACGAAGCCTGTGTGCGCCTTTTCCTTGTGGAAACCGACAGCCAGATTTATGTCATCATGGAAACCCTCCATCTGTTCTTCGATGGCTTGTCCCAAAGGGCTTTGTGGAATGCATTTGAGGACGCATTGCAAGGCAAACCCCTCTACCAGCAGGGCGATATTGCCGCCGAAAAGAACCGCCTCGAAATAGCCAGTTACGACAGCGATGACTATCGCCACGCAAAGGAATTTTATCTGAAAAAGTTCGAGGGCGTGCGCCTGACCGACTATTGTCGTGAATGCGACAGTCCTTTGGGACCTACCATCAGTTCTCACCCCAAAGTGTCGGCCACCATTATCGACGAGGGCTGTCAGCGCATCGGAAAAACCGCCACCAATGTGTTCTATGCCGCCTATGCCATGGCTTTGGCATACATGTCAGGCGAGAGGCAAGTGGCCTTCTACACCATTACCCACGGGCGTGCCGACCACCGTCTCAACGACCATGTCTATGGCCATTATTTGGAATGTCTGCCCATCATCGTCGATACAGACCCAAATCAAACCGTTAACGAATTGCTCAGCCAAGTCCATCGGGAGTTGTTCTGCGCCATGCGTTACCGCATCTATCCCCTTTATCACCTGCTGCGCGACCTCGGTCTTGCCGACGTTGGCACCGAGATGGGCAACAACTCTGATAACATTTTAGAGTATATCCATATCGACGGCCAACAGTGCCCCACATACCACATCGATCCCACGCTCACGGGAGAACACTCATCGACCTACATCACGCGCCGTGACACGCTCTACGAAGTCTTCACCGACTGTAGCAGCGCCCTCTACACCCAAGCCCAGATCGACGAACTGTCACAACTTACCGGTGAAATGGCCCTCTTGCTCGTAGGCGACCAAGAGAAAACGCTCAAAGAAATCGTTCCGTTTGAATGAAGTTTTTAAGCACAATACAATCTCCGTTGCAACTCATAGTAGTGTGCCCGAATATCGGTAGCAGACATTTGTAATTTCTCTTCCGATACGCCCCATTATGAGAACCGAAAGGTCGGCGAAGCCAATGAAGTGCCATTTGAGGTGCCAGAGGGATGGGAGTGGCAGAAACTTGGAGACATAGGAGTATGGCAATCTGGTGCAACACCAAGTCGCCTTAACAAGGAATATTATGGAGGAAATATTCCATGGTTAAAAACCGGAGACTTAAATGACGGATATATTCAAGAGATTCCAGAAACGATAACTCAAAAAGCATTAGAGGAGACATCTGTCAAATTAAATCCAGCAGGGAGTGTACTGATTGCTATGTATGGCGCAACTATTGGAAAAGTGGGAATTCTAACTTTCCCAGCCACAACAAATCAGGCTTGTTGCGCTTGTGTAGAATATAATGGAATAGAACAGATGTATCTTTTCTATTTTTTGCTCTCACACAAGGAAGAATTTATTATGCTTGGTGGCGGTGGTGCTCAGCCTAACATATCAAAAGAGAAAATCGTAGACACATATATTCCCATACCGCCACAGTTTGAGCAAAAGAGGATTATTAATGCTATAGAACAATGGTTCGCTTTGATTGATACTCTGGAATCTGCAAAAGAAGATTTGCAAACGTCAATCGCACAAGTTAAGTCCAAGATTCTTGACCTCGCTATTCACGGAAAGCTCGTTCCACAAGACCCGAATGACGAGCCTGCCATTGAGCTTCTGAAGCGCATCAATCCCAAGTTTACTCCTTGTGATAACGCGCATTATGAGAATATACCTGAAGGATGGACAATAATTGCTTTCAAAGAAACTGGATATGAAGTCTTAAATGGGTTTGCTTTTAAAAGCAATTCTTATGTAGAAAAAGGAATTAAAGTTATTCGTATAACTAATGTTCAAGATGGATATATTTGTGACGATGACCCCAAATATTATCCAATTGGCAGCAGAAATGAAATCGAAAAATACATGCTTAATGAAAATGACCTATTGATGTCACTTACAGGAAATGTTGGAAGGGTGGGATTCTTGAATAAAGAAATGCTACCCGCAGCATTAAATCAGCGAGTCGGATGCTTGCGTGGAAGTGAAAATTTAATAGATAAAGAATATCTTTATTATTACTTTCAAAGTAATAGTTTCAAGAAAGATTGTCTTGATTCAGCCAAAGGAGTAGCACAATTAAATATAAGTACAGAATGGCTTAAATCTTATGAGATTCTACTTCCACCATTATGTGAGCAGAAACGCATTGTTAATAAAATTAACGAACTTTTCAAAATCCTTGATAACATCAGTGCCGAACTATAGGTTGGCACTGATGTTGTCTAATATGCGATAGTATTGTTTTATTGCTGTGACTATTCTTTTCTGCTCTGCTTCTGGTGGAAGCGGGAAAAACA
>Ga0256404_1006512_pt1 | contig 19251 bp, 15 predicted proteins | sample RumenRJG_01DNA_FD_185990 | JGI IMG/M metagenome (GOLD analysis project Ga0256404, IMG submission 185990) | Bovine rumen microbial communities from Lethbridge, Alberta, Canada - RJG_01 | ecosystem: Host-associated > Mammals > Digestive system > Stomach > Rumen | place: Canada: Alberta | collected...
CAAAGCTGATCGTCCGATCGCCCAGCCACGTAGCGCCGGTGATGGTTCCCGTCAGGTTAACGCCCACGGCCTCGGCGTAGGTGCCGTCGATGTTGATCTTGTAGGCGGCCTCCAGTTGGTCAGAAGTCGAGTAAGTATAGGTCTTGGTCGTGCCGCCAATGGTGATATTCACGCTCACACTGGCCGGCTGAGAGCTTGGAGGCATCACAAACGCCGTCGCATCGTTCGTCCATGTGCGGTTATCGGCCTGCTTGGTCAGCGCGATAGTCTGGCTCTGACCAGCAATACTGTACGTCCCGCTTACGTTCAGGCTCTTCCATAAAGGAGCTATCGTCACGCTGACCGCCGTAGCCGCCGTCGGAATCTTCTTAATGGTTACGTCCTCGATGAACATCGTCTTGCGCTGCAGGCCCAGCGTCACGGTATTGGTGCCGCCGTCAACGAGCGTAGCCGTGGCCTGCGCCGCCATCAGGTCGGTGAGCGTGCGGCCCTCCTTCAAGGTGATGGGCGATGAGTTTGTCGCCTCGCTCTTGGTGGGCAGCGTGTAGTCGGCACTGCTGGCCCCTGCGATGGCATACACCGTGTAGGTGCCCTCGGTCAGCGGGATGTTCAGCGTCTGGCCCTCGTCGCCGATGGTCTGCGCAGCCTTGCACTTGTCCCCTTGGAATACATACACTTGTACGGGGTATGCCACCGTTGCCTCTTCGCTAGGCGATGTGCCGCGCGTGCGCACTTGCAGCACCGAGTTGGTTACTTGTCCCGTGGGCGAAGGGGACATGCCTTCCCCTAACTCATCGAGCCCTTTCTCACAAGCCGTCAGCAGCACCGCCGCCAACAGCCCCCAGAAATAATTTCTGTTCATAGTTGATAATGATTAAAAATGAAACAATAAAAAACCTCCCGATATCCTCGGGAGCATCATTATTATAACGTTTTTTTTACCGATTATCACAATGATTCCACAAAAAAAAATATTCTAAGGAGTCAGAAACATAAAAAAGTCCGCCGAGCCCATCCTTTCGGATGTCTCGGCGAATATATATAAAGGGGAAATAAGTCGGGAGGGTTACGAAACCCGGGCGGTCTTCAGCTCGTTCTCCAGGAAGGAGTACACATAGCCCGGGCTCTGGTAGTAGAGGCCGGTGGCATCGTCCTGCAGACGCTCGAAGGTTTCGGAAGTATAGACCACATCGATGGCCTCCTCGGGCGTATAGTGGTAGTCGTCTACCAGATAACCAGCTAACTCGGTGGTTAGTTCGTCCTTCATCAGTTGTATCTGTTCGGGGGTCAGTCGGGTAGTCATAGGCGTTTCATCGCAACTGCCCTCCATTGTTTAGGCAGACCTGCGCCAATACGTCCACCGTGTCAGGAAACGACTGCGTATGCAGTACACCGTAATGCTCTCTCAGGTGCTCCATGCCCTTGAAACGCTTCAGGTAGGCGTAGGCCTGTCGGGGCTGTACGCCAAAGCGGAGTGCAAACTCACTGACAAGCGCCACCGTAAAGCCGATTATATTTCTTTCTTCGCGTGCCATAATCGTCATTGTAAATATGTTCTGGCTGCAAAGATACGATTTAGCGAGCAAAATTCCAAATATATTTGAGAATTTTCGAGCGTTAGTCTTCGCGTTTATTTATAGCGCAAAGATACAACTCCCTAACTCCCTGACTCCTCAGACATAAATATTTCTACGGACTTAAAGGACCTTTAGGACTCTTCCTGCATAGGTGGCGCTGGCGCCACGGCCCTTAGAGTCGGGGCTTAGCCTATGATGTTCTGTGCCCAGAGGGGGATGTCGTCGGTGTAGCGCTTGAATGGCTTGCCGTCGGTCATGCGAAACCTGCAATAGTTTTTGGCCTGCAAGTGAAGATTTTGTAAATTCTGACACTGTTTTTGTAAATTCTGACACTCCGCGGGGGCGGGCCCCGCAGCCCCTAAATAATAATCCCTCCGCATGGAGTGTGCGGAGGGATTATCTTATGGTTTCATTTCGTTGAACATCGCAACTTCGTCATCGAAGCGGCTCACTATTTCGTCTAATTGTGGATGATTACGAGGAACAATGAGAGCTATATACTCTTTTATTGGCTTGTCGTCGGGTCCAACACCTCTAACCTCGGTGGCCTTAATGAGATATTACTTTATGGCTATATCGTAGTAATGCGAATCATCAGCCTGTTGGCGCAGGCGTTCCTCCTCAGCGAATATTTCGTTAGCCCTTTTCTGGAAGGCATCCTTGCGCTCTCTGGCTTTTTGTAGCCAAGCCATCACTTCCTCGCGTGTGCGCTGTTTATAATATGTTGTTGTCATAATCTTTGTTGTTTATACGTTTCGGGGCCAAAGATAGTGCAAAATTTCGATTAAGCGAACAAAATGAGAATTTATTTTTCATTTTTAGTCTATCATTTATAAGGTGTGCGCAGATGCTGGCCACGCAGTTCGTCGAGTTTCTTCTGGTCGAACTGTCCGCTCTCCCAGAGTTTGTCCATCTCCTCGTCAACCTGCTTGGCGTGGAACGCAGACATCTCTTGCTCGGCGATCCAGTCTTTTACGCTCTGGCCAGCTGCGGGGGTTTTTGTTGTCGTTGTTGCCATAATCGTCGTTGTTTATTGTTTCTGCGTGCAAATATACAACAATTTCCCGATATTCCTACAAAGGGTACCTCTTTTTTTATTTCTACGGACTTAAAGGACATAAAGGACTTTGCCACCAAAGTGGCGCTGGCACCACGGTCCCTTGAGTCCCAAGAGTCCGTAGACCTACTCTTTCCACGGAGATTTATTGGTCTAAGGAGTCAAGGAGGAAAGGAGTTTTTCCCGCACAGAGGTTATAATGCCGTATTCCCTTTGCCTACGGCGTCACATAAATGACCATAAATAACCATGAATGTCTCATAAATATTTGTGGATAATTTGTGTTCATTTGTGTGCATTCGTGTAGCGTCGCAGACAAAATAATATCCATGAATAATTCAAGTTGGAAAAATTTCTGTGCGACCTAATAAAACAAAGTTTCTGTGCGAACTCTTAAATTTATCAATCTGTACGGCCGAATTGGGTCGCTTGATTGATGCAGATACATTTTTCGAATATTATCATGAATTCCTATGGAAAAGTCTTCGCATAATCGAAAATTTGAAGTATCTTTGCAGCGTTGTTTGAAAAAGGATAAAGAGAAGACATGAAAAAGTTTTATTTGTTTTTACTGTTTTCATTGATTGTTGAGGCCGCGAGCGCGCAGGTAAAGGATACGCTGAGGGTTCTGGCTATAGGCAATTCATTCTCTGAGGATGCTGTGGAACAGTATCTGTGGGACTTGGGTAAGGAGGCCGGCGTGACCTTTATCATCGGTAATGCCTATCGTGGCGGATGGAGCCTGATAGGGCATTGGAATGATGCCCGTTCGCTGGCGGTGAACACGGAATATCGTAAGGTGACCGACGGCAAGAAGGTGAACCGGGGAAAATATACGCTACGGGATATTATCACTGATGAGCCATGGGATGTGATTACCCTGCAACAGGTGAGTCAGGATGCTGGTCGCCTGGAGAGTTATGAGCCGGGACTAAGTCTGATGATTGGCTATGTGAAAGCGTTGGCGGTGGACTCTGTCCGACTGGGTTTCCAACAGACGTGGGCCTATGCTGAAGACTCTGAACATAAGGGTTTTGCGAAGTATAACTATAACCAATTCGTGATGTATTCCAGCATCACTGCTGCCGTGGAGAAGATGATGCGTAACCATCAGTATGACCTGCAGTTTTATATTCCTACGGGCACTGCCATACAGAATGCAAGAACCACGGTGCTTGCCACGGCAAGCACAAAGGATAATATCGTGAATCGTGACCTGACACGCGACGGTTACCATCTGAACCTGACGATGGGACGTTATATTGCTGCTTGTACTTGGTTTGAGAAACTTACGGGAAAGAGTTGCGTGGGCATGAAGACGCGTCCGAAGGGACTGGCAAAAGGACTGGCTGTAATTGCCCAGAAGGCAGCGCATGCTGCAGTGCTCACGCCCATGACTGTCACACCGATTTAATGAGGAAAGGGTGCAACGGGCCGTTGCCGTGGCCGATGGAGATGTCGGCAGAACGGCGGATGGCGGCTGTGATGAAATCCTTTGCTTGAGATATGGCCTTGGGTAATGCGTTGCCCAGGGCCATATTTGATGCTATGGCAGATGACAGGGTGCAACCGGTGCCGTGGAGGTTGCTGCTGGCAATCTTCTCTGTGGTGAACTCGCTGACGGTGCCATCGGACATTATGAGACGGTCTGTCATCTGCGTGGACTGGGCATGGCCGCCCTTCACCAGAAAAGCGGTGCAGGGATGTTCCAACTGCTCCTTCAGTCGCTCGGCCTCTGGAAGATTGGGGGTGACGAGTGTGCAGAGGGGGAAAAGCTGCTCTGCGATATAGTTGATGGCATCGGACGACATGAGCTGATAGCCACTGGTGGAGATCATCACGGGGTCGTAGATAATGGGAACATGTACCTCTTTTAGTGCTTCAACTATGACCTGAGCTACGGCCTTATCGGGTATCATGCCAATCTTGATGGCTGAGAGGTGAAGGTCGCTGAGGACGGCGTGTAACTGTGAGGCCACGACATCGGGTGGTACGGGCATGGACGACTGTACGCCCTGTGTGTTCTGCGAGGTGAGGGCGGTGATAACGGTGGCACCATAGCAGCCATGGGCCGTAATCACCTTGAGGTCTTGTTGGATGCCGGCACCGCCCGAGGGGTCGCTACCGGCTATGGTCAGTACTATTTCCATGCGTCGCCGAGGATCATGGCTCCTCCGAAGCCCATTTGTTTAACTTCTTCTATCTTACTGAATGTGACACCCCCCAGTGCCATGACGCGCTGGTCGATGAGGTCCTGTAGGCGTGCCTCGGCAATCTGCTCACGGGTGAATGCCGAGTGGTAGCCCTGCTTGGAGATGCTGTCGAAGATGGGACTCAGGCTCATATAGGCATACGACTGCTTTCTGGCTTCGGCCAACTCCTCAAAGCTGTGGCACGAGATACTCACGGCACCCGTCCATCCTGCCGGGGGATTGGGGTTGCGACTGTTGAGGTGCACGCCCCTCAGTCCGTATCTCATCGCCAGGGGATGGTGGTCGTGAAGCACCAGTCGAGGGTAGAGCACTGCCGGCAGGTCGCACAGCAATTGCTCTACCTCATACTGGCTGGATTGAGGTTTACGGATATGTATCAGGTCGGCCTTCCCACTGGTGAGCAGGGCGGTGATACGCTCGGCTTCGCCGGAAAAGAAGTCGGGTTTTGTGAGAACAATAATCATATGCACTTCTTAAATAGGTCGAACGAGGCATCCCAGTCTTTCCACACAGGTTCACGACCCAGTTCCTTGAGGCGGGCATTGATGACCTTGGCGGTGCGCTCGTCGCTCACAGTGAACTGCTCCAGCGCCTGGGGATAGGTGTGATAGCCGCCGGGGTTGACATGACTCTCGGCCGACATGGTGGTGACGCCCAGCGTGCACATGTTGTCACGGATATAGGCGGGCTCACGGGTAGAGTAGGAGATATCCACGTCGTGGTCGAAGATACGCATGGCAAACGTGGCCTGCGCCAGTTCGCGGTCGGTCATAAAGCAGTTGGGCTGGAATCCTTCGTTCTGCGCAGGGCGCATGCGGGGGAAGTTGATGGAGTACTTGGTGCGCCAGTAGTGCTTCTGCAGATAGCGCAGGTGGTGGGCCATCATGGTGACATCCGTGCGCCACTCTTTCTCTAATCCAATCAGCACACCCATGCCGATAGAGTGTACACCGGCCTGACCCATGCGGTCGAATCCGTCGCAACGCCACTCAAAGCGACTCTTCATGCCACGTGGGTGGTACAGCTGGTAGTGCTCGCGGTTATAGGTCTCCTGAAAACAGATCACGCCATTGAGGCCGTGGTGGGTCAGTTCCTTGTATTCCTCCATCTTCAGTGGCATCACCTCTATCTTGATATTCGAGAAATAGCGCTTGGCAATATCAATGGCCTTAGCCAGATAGGGCACACCGGCCTTGGCGGGATTCTCGCCCGTGACGAGCAGGATATTCTCGAAGGGTGCCAGTTGTTTGATGGCACGATATTCGTCCTCAATCTGCTCGGGGGTGAGGATAGTGCGTGCCATGGGGTTTTCTCGATGGAAACCGCAATAGACGCATGAGTTGGAACAGGAGTTGGTGATATAAAGGGGAATGAACATCGACATGGTGCGGCCGAAGCGCTCCTCAGTATATTTACGCGAAAGGCGTGCCATCTGTTCCAGGTATGGCTCGGCAGCAGGCGAGAGCAAAGCCATGAAATCGTTGATGTCACAGTGGCTCTTTCCTAAGGCGCGGCGCACGTCGGCATCGGTCATCCGAGCAATGCGTTCGGTGGTCTCATTCCAACTGATATTTTTTAGTTCGTCGGAAAACATATTGTTTATTTTGATTTACAGGGTTGGAAGGCATATTCCTTCAGTTTGTGAATGGTTGGCTCTATGCCGCAGAGGGCACAGTCGGAACGCTGGGCGAAGTCGAAGCGCTGCCACTGCATCGAGAGGGCATCGAAGGTGAGAAGACTATTGGTGAGCAGATTGCCCACGTTAGCAAGATATTTGATACACTCGGTGGCCTGAACGGTACCCAGCATGCCGGCGATAGAGCCGAGCACACCAACGGTGGCGCAGGTCTCTACGTCCTCTTTGGCGGGTGGCTCGGGAAACAGACAACGATAGCAGGCTGAGCCGGGCACATGGGTCATCAATTGTCCGCTATAACGACTGATGCCGCCCATGGAAAAGGCCTTTCCTAACATTACGCAGGCGTCGTTGACCAGATATTTCGTGGCGAAATTATCGGTGCCGTCGATGATGAAATCGTAGGGACGTATCAGTTCGAGGGCATTGGCCTCACTGAGATAGGTCTCGTAGGCCTCTGCCTTGACATCGGGGTTCAGGGCAGAGATGCGTTCCTTGGCTACCTCCACCTTGGGACGGCCCACATCGGGCGTGCTATGTAGCACCTGGCGCTGCAGGTTGGTGATGCTGACGGTGTCGCCATCCACTATGCCGATGGTGCCCACACCTGCTGCTGCCAGATAGAGCGCGATGGGCGAACCCAGTCCGCCGGCTCCTACCAGCAGCACCTTCGACTGCAGCAACCGCTCCTGCGCGTCGAGGCCGAAGCCATCGAGAATGAGGTGGCGATTGTATCGCCTGCATTGTTCGCGAGAAAGTTCCATTAATGTTTAATCTTTAATGTTTAATGTTTAATCTTTAATGTTTAATCTTCCTCAGGTCGTGTGTCAGCTTGGCTGCGCAGAAGTTGGGTCCGCACATGGTGCAATACTCCCCGTCGGTGTGGCCTGCCTCGGTGAAATACTGCAAGGCTAATTCGGGGTCGAGCGACAGGTGGAACTGGTCGCGCCAGCGGAAATCGAAACGGGCTTTCGACAGGGCGTTGTCGCGGATAGTGGCTCCGGGATGTCCTTTGGCCAGGTCGGCGGCATGGGCCGCTATCTTATAGGCAATGATACCTGCGCGTACATCATCCTTGTTAGGCAGGGCCAGGTGTTCCTTGGGGGTGACATAGCAGAGCATCGCAGTGCCCAGCCAAGCTATCTGTGCACCACCGATAGCGCTGGTAATATGGTCGTAGCCAGGGGCGATATCGGTGACGATAGGGCCGAGGGTGTAGAAAGGTGCCTCGTGGCATTTCTCCAGCTGGCGCTCCATGTTCTCGCGGATTTTGTGCATGGGCACATGGCCAGGACCCTCGATGAAGGCCTGCACGTCTTTCTCCCATGCGCGCACCACGAGTTCGCCCATGGTGTCGAGTTCGGCAAACTGGGCGGCATCATTGGCATCGGCCGTACAACCGGGGCGCAGACCGTCGCCCAGTGACAGGGCCACGTCGTATTTTGCCACGATATCACAGATATCGTCGAAGTGCTCGTAGAGGAAACTCTCCTTATCGTGGATGAGGCACCACTTGCTCATGATGCTGCCGCCACGGCTCACGATGCCGCACAGGCGACTGTCGGCCAGATGGACGTTGTGGCGACGGATGCCGGCATGGATGGTGAAATAGTCCACACCCTGCTCACACTGTTCGATGAGCGTGTCGCGATATACTTCCCAGGTAAGGTCTTCCACCTTGCCGTCGACCTTCTCCAGGGCCTGATAGATGGGCACGGTGCCCACGGGAACGGGACAGTTGCGCAGAATCCACTCGCGCGTCTCGTGGATATTATTACCAGTGGAGAGGTCCATCAGCGTGTCGCCTCCCCATTTGCACGACCATACGGCCTTGTCCACCTCCTCGTCGATAGAGGATGTGGTGGCTGAGTTGCCAATGTTGGTGTTGATCTTCACCGCGAAGTGACGACCGATAATCATCGGTTCGCTCTCGGGGTGATGGATATTGGCGGGTATGACGGCACGGCCGCGAGCCACCTCGTCGCGCACAAACTCTGGGGTGATGTGGCTCTTGATGCCCAGTGCCTCACAGTTCATGTTTTCGCGGATAGCCACATACTCCATCTCGGGCGTGATGATGCCAGCCTTGGCACATGCCATCTGGGTGATACCCTGCCCCTTTGCCGCACGGTCGTTAATCCACTGCTGGCGCAGGTGGGGCAGGCCTTTCTTGAGGTCAACCTGATAGTTGGGGTCTGTGTAGGGGCCACTGGTGTCGTAGATATACACCGGTTCGTTCTTCTCTGTATGGGTCTTGCCATCGTCATCCTTCGTCACCGTAGGGGTGAGGTTGACCTTGAGCATACCGACCTTCAAATCAGGGTATATCTTGCCCTGCATATAGTATTTCTCACGCTGAGCGTAAGCCTTGTGATCGTTGATCATTAAAGATTAAAAATTAAAGATTAAACATTAAACATTAAACATTTAAGAACGCAGTGAGGGGACTTGACGCCTCGGCACTGTCGGCAATGGCTCCAAGACCGGCTTCGTAGGCCTGACGACCGGCAATGACGGCCTGACGGAAGGCATCGGCCATCTTAACGGGGTCGCCTGCTACGGCAATGGCGGTGTTCACCAACACACAGTCGGCACCCATCTCCATGGCCTCGGCAGCATGACTGGGCGCTCCGATGCCGGCATCAACGACTACGGGCACGGTGGCCTGGTCGATGATAATCTGCAGGAAGTCCTTCATGCGCAGACCTTTATTGGTGCCGATGGGGGCGGCAAGAGGCATCACCGTGGCAGCACCGGCCTCTTCCAGATGCTTGCACAGTGTGGGGTCGGCCTGACAATAGGGAAGTACCACGAAACCGAGTTTTACCAGTTGCTCGGTGGCTTTCAGCGTCTCTACAGAGTCGGGCAGCAGATAGCGTGGGTCTGGGTGAATCTCCAACTTGAGCCAGTTGGTGCCGAAGGCCTCGCGTGCCATCTGGGCGGCAAAGACGGCCTCCTCGGCATTACGCACGCCAGAGGTGTTGGGCAGCAGTTGGATGTTGGGGAATTGGGTGATGTGGGTGAGTAATTCGTCATCCTGATCGTCAAGTTCTACTCGCTTCATGGCAACGGTCACCATCTCCGTGGCAGAAGCCTCGATGGCGCGCGCCATCAGTTCGTTGTTATTGAACTTGCCTGTGCCCAAAAAAAGGCGAGAGCTAAACTCCCGCCCTGCAATAATTAGTTTACTCATGATTAATGATGTTTATGATGTGTTTCATTTCTGCAATGGGGTCGTCGGCACGCAATACGGTGCCACTCAGTGCAATGCCCGTGATACCTGTCTGGAGGATGGCGGGGATGTCGTCTTTGGTGATGCCGCCAATAGCCACCACGGGAATCGTTATATTGGCAGCACGCAGTTTTCTGATGATTTGACGATAACCGTCAAGTCCCAGGACAGGGGCCAGTTTCTGTTTGGTGGTGGTGAAACGGAAAGGACCGCAGCCGATATAATTGGCTGAGGCTTCGTAGTGGGCTTTCGCATCCTCAAAGGTATTGGCTGTGCCACCGATGATATAGTCGGGCCCTAAAATCTGTCGGGCCTCACGGATAGGCATGTCGTTCTTTCCCAGGTGCACGCCGTCGGCCTGGAGCTCGTGTACAAGTGCCACGCGGTCGTCGATGATAAATTTGGCTCCATAGGCACGGCAAAGCTTTTGGGCTTCGACAGCTATGGGGCGTACCTCATCATCGGTAGCGTCTTTCATGCGCAGTTGTATCCATCTACAACCGCCCTCAAGGGCCAGTTGGATGGAGTCCAGATAACTATAACGCTCGGAATAGTGGGAAATAAACTGTACCATCTGCCTTACCCCCCGCATGCTGCTTTGATAATAGTGATACAAGCGCCTTCCTGGAGAGTCGTGTCGTCCCAGGTGCTACGTGGTTTCAACTGATTATCGATGGCGATTGCCACACCTTTGGGCGGCAACTGCAGTTGGGTGGCAAGCTCTGATATAGTAGAGGCTTGCGTCTCGTGTTGTTTGTTGTTAATGTTAATTTTCATATTTCTTTCCTCCGACGGCATTACCCGCGTCAGGTTCTATGGGTATTTTCTCAGCTTTGGCACATGCCTCAGCACCCCGAATATTTTTTTGCGCTGCAAAAGTACGGATTTTATTTTAATCTGACAAAGAAAACTGAAACTTTTTTTATGGAGAAAACTGGCAAAATATCGCCATATAGCTGAAATCATGAATTGACTCGAGTGATTTCATGATTTGAGCTAGGTCAATCGATGAAATCACTCGAGTGAAGATTTTGGGGTCCCGGAAAACTCGAGGCGAGTTTTTCCGGGACCCCCAAAATAATTGTCGTGATAATGTTTTAATTCCTGAAGACCAGGCCGTCGCCGAAGGAATCCACGATGATGGGCTTCTCGCGATTCACCTCGTCGGCCAGCAGTTTCTTCGACAGGTCGTTGAGCAGGTACTGCTGGATGGCACGCTTCACAGGACGTGCACCATAGTCGGGATCGTAGCCTTCCTGTGCCAGCCAGTCGATAGCCTGTGGGGTGACCTCCAGGGTGAAGCCCTGTGGCTCGAGCATCTTCTGGACGCGTGTCAGCTGTAGTTTGACGACATCGGCAATCTCCGCCTTTGACAGCGGCGTGAAGGTGATAATCTCGTCGATACGGTTCAGGAACTCAGGGCGCATAGTCGCGCGGAGCTGTTCGCGTGTGGCATTCGAGGTCATGATGATGATCGTGTTCTTGAAGTCGGCCGTACGTCCCTTATTGTCGGTAAGTCGTCCGTCGTCCAATACTTGTAAGAGGATATTGAACACATCGGGGTGTGCCTTCTCGATCTCATCGAAGAGTACCACGGAATAGGGCTTGCGACGTACAGCCTCGGTGAGCTGACCGCCCTCATCATAGCCTACATAGCCCGGAGGTGCACCAATCAGGCGGGAGACCGTATGCTTCTCTTGGTATTCCGACATGTCAATACGCGTCATCATAGTCTCGTCATTGAAGAGATATTCTGCCAGCGTCTTGGCCAGCTCAGTCTTACCCACACCAGTGGTGCCTAAGAAGATAAACGAAGCGATGGGACGCTTGGGGTCCTGCAAGCCGGCACGACTGCGGCGCACGGCATCAGAGACGGCTGTGATGGCTTCGTTCTGACCGATGACGCGGCGATGGAGCTCCTCCTCGAGGTGGAGCAGTTTCTCGCGCTCGCTCTGCATCATGCGGGTAACGGGGATGCCTGTCCAGCGTGATACCACCTCTGCGATATCATCGGCGGTGACCTCCTCGCGAACCATTCTGGTACCCGACGGAGATCCGTCGGGAGTAGTGGCGCTGTCCAGTTGGCGCTGGATGGCGGCGATATCGTCTTCGAGGGCCTTGAGCTTGGAGTAACGTATCTCAGCCACCTTACCGTAATCGCCCTCGCGCTCAGCACGCTCGGCTTCCAGTTTGAGATTTTCCATCTCTTGCTTGTCTTGCTGAATCTTGTTGATGAGCTGGCGTTCGCCCTCCCATTTGGCGCGGAACTCCCGCTCCTGGTCTTTGAGCTCGGCAATCTCGCGGTCAAGCTGCGAGAGCTTATCCCCAGCGGCCGAACCACTGGGCACGGAAGCTTCGCGCTTGATGCTCTCGCGCTCAATCTCGAGCTGTGCCAGACGGCGCGTAATCTCATCGAGTTCCTCGGGCACGCTGTCGCGCTCCATGCGGAGCTTGGCGGCGGCCTCGTCCATCAGGTCGATGGCCTTGTCGGGCAGGAAACGCTCGGTGATATAACGCTCGGAGAGTTGCACGGCAGCGATACAGGCATCATCCTGAATACGTACCTTGTGGTGGTTTTCATAGCGTTCCTTCAAGCCACGAAGGATAGAGATGGCGCTGATTTCATCAGGCTCGTCAACCATCACAGTCTGGAATCGACGTTCCAGGGCCTTGTCCTTCTCGAAATACTTTTGGTATTCATTGAGGGTGGTGGCACCGATAGAACGCAGTTCGCCTCGTGCCAATGCGGGCTTCAGGATGTTGGCGGCATCCATGGCGCCCTCGCCCTTGCCGGCACCAACGAGCGTGTGTATCTCGTCGATGAAGAGGATGATGCGGCCGTCGGAGGCTGTCACCTCATTGATAACGCTCTTCAGGCGTTCCTCGAACTCACCCTTGTACTTGGCACCTGCCACCAGTGCACCCATATCCAGCGAGAAGAGTTGCTTGTCCTTCAGATTCTCGGGTACGTCGCCGCGAACGATACGCTGGGCCAGTCCCTCGACGATGGCCGTCTTACCTGTACCTGGCTCGCCAATCAGGATGGGGTTGTTCTTCGTTCGGCGTGAGAGAATCTGCAACACGCGACGGATCTCGTCATCACGTCCGATGACGGGGTCGAGCTTACCCTGACGGGCCAGGTCAACAAGGTTCTTGGCATATTTCTCGAGCGACTGATAGTTGTCGTCGGCGCTCTGACTCTGCACACGCTGTCCCTGACGGAGTTCAAGGATAGCCTGACGCATATCTTTCTCGTTGGCACCCGCATCCTTCATCATACGGCTCACGGTGGAGTTGACGACGAGGAGCGCCAATAGAATTGGCTCACACGAGACATATTCGTCATTCATCTCGTGGGCAAGGTCTTCGGCTTTCTGCAGAACCTTCTGACTGTCGTTTGAGAGATAGGGCTCGCCACCCTGAACACGGGCCAGATGCTGCATCTCCTGTGAGACCAGCATGTTGAGTTGCTGGACGTTGACGCCCAGTTTCTGGAAAATAAATGTGGTAATGTCTTGCGCCTTGTCCATCAGGGCCTTGAGCAGATGCACGGGCTCTATGGACTGCTGACCGTTCTGGCGGGCCATGTTGACGGCTTGCTGTACGGTTTCCTGCGCCTTGATTGTAAATTTGTCGATAGTCATAATTAACTCCTTTCTTTTTTGTTTGTTTCTGCTGACAGGGCATCAAACAGCGTGCCGTCTGCTAAAAACATGACAATTTGACGGAAAGTGATGACAGAACGTCGCTTGCGCAAATCCGTAAAATGCGTTAAACTTTCCTATTTTAGGGCAATTTTGGAGTAATGAAATAAGGATTGTCAGATTTTTTTTATATCTTTGCTTTCTAAAACAATGTTCGCATATGAAAAAGATTGCATTAGCCGTTATATGGATGATTCCAACGTTTTTGTTTGGACAGTCGTATGAGTCTTTGTGGAAACAAGTGGAAGATGCCTTGAACAAGGATCTGCCGCAGACGGAACAGCAGGTGCTACGCCAGATAGCAGCCAAAGCGGAAAAAGAAAAGAATTACGGACAATTACTGAAGGCAGAGTTGGAGGCTGGTCAGGCATGTACTGCGGTGAGCCGTGACTCGCTGAAGCCTGTTGTAGAGCGTTTGCAGCAGCGTGAGGAGCGTGCAAAGGATCCTGTGTTGCGTGCTGTTTATCAGACCGTGCTAGGGTCTATCTATGAAAGAAACTACTTTCTTGGCGAGAATCGCAGAGAGATTGCCAAGCATTATTATGATATGGCAGTGCAGCATCCGGAGCAGTTGGCTGCGGTGAAAGCTGATAGTTTCCGGCCATTTGTGAAGGAAGGCGAAGACAGCCGCATTTATAGTGGTGACTTGCTTAGCGTGATTGGTTATGAAACTAAGCATTATGATGTGTTGCGTGATTATTATCTGAAGAAAGGTAATCGTGTGGCAGCGATGATGAGTAGTTTGGAATGGCTCATGCTACAAGCACCTTATGACGACGAAAAGTCAAGCTGGCCTCCTTTTTTTGCACGTTTGGACTCGCTGGCTGAGGCTTATGCCGACCTGCCGGAGACGGGCGAGGTGGCAATTCGTCGTTATAGACTCATGGAGGATAATGCTCGGGTCTCGGCAAAAGAGAAATGGGAATATATAGATGTTGCCTTGAAACGCTGGGGTACATGGGACCGAATGAATGAATTGCGTAATAAGCAGAAGGAACTAAAGTCCTTGAATTATTATACTTGGGTGCATGAACCGGTATTGCCTCATAGGGAAATAACCGTAGGAATAGGTGATATCCGAGGTATTTCTAGACTCACCATGCGTGTCTATCGTGTGAATGCCACCGCAATGGATCTGAAAGGAATTGATCCGAACAAGGAAAATGACTATCGGAAAATCAAAGGAAAACTGACGGAGAAACCAGAACTGACACAGGTGCGAACCTATGGCGGCAAGGCTCCCTATGAACAATTCAATGATACCCTGAAACTGTCGGCTTTGCCCGTGGGTGTCTACATGGTAGAGGTTGAGACCTTGCCAAGAATGAAGAAGGTGGAGCGTAGTTTCTATTACGTTAGCAACCTGCGTGTGCTGTCTCAGCATCTTTCCAAAAGTAAAACCCGCTATGTGGTTGTAAATGCGACCACAGGACAGCCCGTGGTTGGTGCCAAACTACGTTTTAATTCGAATGGAAAGATTGTCACCCTGACCACCGATAGTAAGGGTGAGGCTGTTAGCGAGACTGGTAGTTTGCGCGTCACAGAACTCTTTGTTACTACTGACGATGATAAGGCTTGCGCAGAGATGAATCATTATGGCTATTTCACGTATTATAAACAACAGGAAATGAGAGAGGAAGCCAGAATCTTTACTGACCGTTCCATCTATCGTCCTGGGCAGGTTGTTCATGTGTCGGTCATCCTTTATAAGACAGAGAAGGGCTTCCAACATAGTGTGCGTAAAGGTGAGGAAGTACAGGTTACCTTAGAAGATGCTAATGGAAAGGAGATTGGAAAAGAGTATGTAACTACTGATGATTATGGTACTTGTTCCGCACAGTTTACACTGCCACGCAAGGGCTTGACAGGACAATACTGCGTACGAGTGGATCGTGTAAGCAACTGGTTCCGTGTGGAAGAATATAAGCGCCCAACTTTCGAGGTGGAGATGCCAAAGGTGACGGTTGACTATAAAGATGGTGATACGCTACAGGTGAAAGGTATAGCCCGTACTTATGCCGGAACACCAGTACAGGGTGCCAAAGTAAAATACACGGTGGAGCGTACCAGGCATCAATTATGGTGGCGCTATTCGTATTATTGGAATCAGATCACTATTGGGGAGGATGACGGTACTCACATGATGGCTGAGGGCGAGGTCGTTACTGATGCTAATGGACACTTCACGATTCCTACCCCTATGGTATTGCCCATGACGAAATATGCCATGCTATATAATTTCGAGATTAATGTGGATGTGACAGATCAGGCGGGTGAGACGCATTATGCCGAGCTGTCGTTGCCGTTGGGTAACCGCAAATCGATGTTTCTCATTGATTTACCCACAAAGATACTGAAAGAGGATGGGGGTAGTATGACCTTTATGATGCAGAACTCTGCTGGTGTTGATACGGATGCGAGTGTGCGCTATCGTGTGGATGGTGGCAAATGGAATACTGTCAAGACCATGACAAAATGTCCTCTTGCCAAGGGACAACTGAAGGTGGGTAAGCATACCGTGGAGGCCATCTGTGGTGAGGATTCCCTGAAACGTGAGTTCGTGGTGTTCTCGCTCGATGATAAACGACCTGTTGCTGAGACAGATGATTGGTTCTATGCTTCAAGTAATTATTTCCCCAATGATGGTACGCCTGTTACCGTACAGGTTGGATCGTCAGCCAGCGATGTACATGTGGTTTATACTATTCTTTCGGGCGACAGACTAATAGAAAGCGGTTCTGTTGACCTGACAAATGAACTGTTGAATCGTAAGTTTACATACAAAGAGGACTATGATAATGGTATCCTGATAAGTTTTGCATGGGTGAAAGAAGGTAAATCCTATGTTCACGATATTTCTATTGAACGTCCGAAACCGGATATGAATCTGAAACTGCAATGGCAGACTTTCCGCAACCGATTGGAACCTGGACAAAACGAAGAATGGACGCTAACCATCTTAGGCCCAGACGGAAAACCCGTCAAGGCGCAGCTGTTGGCTACGCTTTATGATAAGAGCCTGGATCAGTTGACTCCCCACGAATGGTCTATGAGTGTCAATAGACGATTGCCATTGCCTCAGACAAGTTGGTTCTTCTATGATTGCAGATTTGAAACTCCAAATGCTTCTTGGACAGAGGCACTACTCAAGGTGCGTCAACTGACATTCAATCGTTTCGATCATTCTATCTATCCTGATGCTTCAAGTTTCAGAAGGGGTGTCTATATGACAAGGAACACCCGGTTGATGGGAAGCTTAGCAAGCAGAGCATCAGAAATCTCATATGGCACACAGACTGCTGCTCCGAAGGAGTTTGCAGGTATGGCAATGGCAACGGTAGATGAAAGTCTGCAAGGTCGTATTGCTGGGATGGATATCTTAGAAACGAAGGAAACGGAAGCGGATAATCTTGTTGGGATGAACGTGTCTGACAAGCAGAATGGAATTGAGCAGATGCAGATGCGAGAGAATCTGCAGGAGACAGCATTCTTCTATCCGCAACTGCTGGCTGATAGCGAAGGACGGGTGTCGATGAAATTCACTTTGCCAGAGTGCCTGACCACCTGGCACTTCATGGGCTTGGCTCATACACAGGATATGAAAACCGGAATATTGACTGACGATGCTGTAGCTAGGAAAGAAGTCATGATAATACCTAATATGCCTCGTTTTGTGCGCGAGGGTGACATGGCCACTATCTCTGCTCGTATTCTGAATACTAGTGAGAAGTCTATCATCGGTAAAGCTCGTCTGGAATTGCTTGATCCAGAGACCATGCAGGTGGTGTCTGCTCAGGAGCAAAATGTTCAAGTGACGGCTAATGGCACTAGTGCGGTAACCTTCACTTATGACAGTCGTAGCACCTCTTACACTCTGCTGGTTGCTAAGATGATGGTCAGTGGCGAGGGCTTTAGCGATGGTGAACAGCACTATCTGCCCATTTTACCTAATAAGGAGCGTGTCACCGTAACGGTACCTTTCACACAGACAGAGCCTGGGATAAAGACGATAGACTTGTCTGCCTTGAAAGATAAAACGAATAGTCAACTGACAGTAGAATATACCAATAACCCTGTTTGGCTGATGATTCAGGCCTTGCCCACAGTGGGACATCCGCACGATAACTGTGCTATCTGTCAGGCATCAAGTTATTATGCCAATGCTATAGGGCGCCATATTCTGAAGCAGAACCCGCAGACAAAACATATCTTTGAGGCTTGGAGTCGTGATGAGGCTTCTTTACAGAGCGGTCTGCAAAAGAATCAGGAACTGAAAGACCTGTTGCTTGATGAGACACCTTGGTTGGCTGATGCTAATCGAGAACAGGAACAGAAAGAGCGTCTGAGTGATTTCTTCGACGAGAATCTGATACAACAGCGACTGAACAGTTCTGTAGAGCAGTTGAAGACGCTACAGCTCTCAGACGGCTCGTGGAGCTGGTGGCCTGGTATGGATGGCTCGCTGTATATGACCATAGAAATCAGTGAGATGCTGGTACGTCTGAACCAGATGACAGGTAAGCAGAGTGAAACAAAAACGATGCTGGATAAGGCCTTTGTATATATGGGTAAGGAAATGGTTAAGATGGTGAAGCAGATGAAGAAGGCCGAGAAGAAAGGCATCAAACCGGTGTTCCCCAGTCATAAGGCATTACAGTGGCTCTATATCTGCACGCTCGACGGCAGGACACTTTCTGTGGATGTACAGAGTGCCAACACCTATCTGAAGAACCTGCTGAAGAAGGAGACGCGCTATCAGAGTATCTACGACAAAGCCATGTCGGCTATTGTTCTAAATAATAAGACGTATATCAAGAGCCTGAAGGAATATACGGTGTACCGTGAGGATATGGGACGCTATTATGACACGAACCGCGCCCTCTACTCATGGCGCGACTATCGTATTCCCACACAGGTGGCTGCTATCGAGGCAATCAAGCGACTGACGCCTGAGGATACTAAGACCATCGAGGAGATGCAGCGTTGGCTGTTGCAGGAGAAACGTACCCAGGCTTGGGATACGCCAGTGAATAGTGCCGATGCTATTTATGCTTTCCTGAATGGCAATAGTGAGTCGCTGAAAGCACAACCGAAGACTGTGCTGAAGGTTGACGGTGAGGAACTGCAGACATCACAGGCTACGGCGGGTATCGGTTATGTGAAGACCACAATGAGTGGTGACAACAAGCAGACCTTCACTGCCGAGAAAACCTCTACAGGAACCTCATGGGGTGCTGTCTATATGCAGTATATGCAACCAGTCAGCGATATCGAGGCGCAAAACAGCGGCATCAAGGTGAAGCGCGAAATACTGAGCGCGGAAGCAAATCTCAAGGTGGGCGACCGCATCAAGGTACGCATCACCATCGAGGCCGACCGTGACTATGATTTTGTGCAGGTCGTTGACAAGCGTGCTGCCTGCATGGAACCGGTGAACCAGTTGAGTGGTTATCGCTGGGGCTACTATACAACACCGAAGGATTGTGCTACAAATTATTATTTCGACTTGCTTGCCAAGGGTAAGCATGTCATAGAGACGGAATATTATATCGACCGCGCGGGAACATACGAGACAGGCACCTGTACTGCCAGTTGTGCTTATAGTCCTGAGTTCCGTGGTGTCGCTAAATCGCAAACTATAAAAGTAGAATGAAGAAGACTTTAGTAATAATAGGCCTTTGTATGGCCTCTCTGGTTGTTTCTGCCCAGAGAGTGCAGGTGGATAAGCCAACTGTCAATGTTGGAAAGACGGGCTTTGAGGTGCCTGTCACGGCGACGTTTGAACTGAAAAACAGAGGCGGACGTCATCTGACTGTTACAAGTGTGAAACCG
>Ga0256404_1006513_pt1 | contig 19243 bp, 18 predicted proteins | sample RumenRJG_01DNA_FD_185990 | JGI IMG/M metagenome (GOLD analysis project Ga0256404, IMG submission 185990) | Bovine rumen microbial communities from Lethbridge, Alberta, Canada - RJG_01 | ecosystem: Host-associated > Mammals > Digestive system > Stomach > Rumen | place: Canada: Alberta | collected...
CGAGGATAGCACCGTCCATCTGAGCAGCACCAGTTACCATGTTCTTCACATAGTCGGCGTGTCCCGGGCAGTCAACGTGAGCGTAGTGACGCTTAGCGGTCTCATACTCAACGTGAGCAGTGTTAATAGTGATACCACGCTCCTTCTCTTCAGGAGCATTGTCAATCTGGTCGAAAGACTTAACCTCAGAAAGACCCTGCTTAGCCAGTACGGTGGTGATAGCAGCGGTCAGAGTTGTCTTACCGTGGTCAACGTGACCAATTGTACCAATGTTTACGTGCGGTTTGGTGCGCACAAATTGTTCTTTAGCCATAGCTTTTATTGAATTATTTATTTAATGAATTGTCAAAAAAAATTCGACGTTGTTATTTCCTTCCTTTGTTTAGAGCTGTTACTGAGATTTGAACTCAGGACCTCTTCCTTACCAAGGAAGTGCTCTACCACTGAGCTATAACAGCGAGCCTTGAGCGGAAAACGGGGCTCAAACCCGCGACCCCCAGCTTGGAAGGCTAGTGCTCTATCAACTGAGCTATTTCCGCGTTTTTACTTCCTTACGTGGAAGTGGGTGGTGATGGATTCGAACCACCGAAGTCGAAAGACAACAGATTTACAGTCTGCCCCATTTGACCGCTCTGGAAACCACCCTTTTTACTTATGCCTCTTCAGAGCCTCTTGTCGGATTCGAACCAACGACCCCGAGATTACAAATCACGTGCTCTGGCCAACTGAGCTAAAGAGGCTTTTTAAGCATCCGCTCCCCGACGGAGTCTGTTATTATCGGAAAGCGGATGCAAAGGTAGGCATTATTTTTTAATTACCAAAACTTTTCGGCATTTTTTTTACCTATTCCGCATTTTTTCTTTCATTTTTTGCAATTGAACCTTCATTGAGTCCACACAAAGGTCAGTACTTTCCTCAAAAGTGTCACTTACTTTTTCCACGAACAAGGTGTTGCCAGGAACGCTGACCGTCAGGCTTACCTCCTTGTTCTGGGCAGTAGCAGGCTTGACCACCTTGCACTGTACCTCTACTTTCTGTACATCCTCAAATGTTTTTTCCAACTTGGCGACTTTCTTTTCAATGAACGCCTGTAACTTCTCAGTAGCATCGAAGTGAATCGATTGAATCTTAATTTCCATAGTTACCTCCTGTTTTTAAGTTAAAGGTTATGCCCGGGGATGGGCTTTTTTATAAATACGTTTTAATTGTTCGAACGTGGTGTGCGTATATATCTCGGTCGTCGCTATGCTTTCGTGACCCAAGAGTTTCTTTACGCTTTCCAGACCGGCGCCGTTGTTGAGCATGGCCGTAGCGAACGAGTGGCGCAGCACGTGGGGTGTCCGCTGCTTCATGGTCGATACCAGTGCAAGGTTGTCACGAACGATGTTCGTCACCAGGGTGCGCCCCACCCTTTTGCCCTTGTCGTTGACAAAGAGCGCGTGATCCTCACGGCCTGTCAGCACATTTCGTTTAGCCATGTAGGCTCTCAGTGCCTGTTCCAGTTCTTCGCCGATGGGAACGATGCGCTGCTTGTTGCGCTTACCCGTCACCTTCAGCTGATGCTGAATGAAGTCGATGTCCTCGTCGTTGAGCCCTATCAGTTCGGCCAGACGAATGCCTGTTTCATAGAATAATAATAATATGGTACGCGCGCGTACATCTTTTATATTATCCTCGTCCCACTGCTTGTCATCGAGCAGCTCGTCCATTTCTGTCTCCCTGACAAAGTGCGGCAACGGCTTCTGTTTCTTTGGTCCCTTCACCACATGGGCCGGGTCCTTCGGCACCAGGCCTCTCGACAAGGCAAAACGAAAAAACGAACGCACGGCACTCAAACAGTTATTCACCGTTGATGCCATGGCGCCGTTATCCATCATACTCTCCATCCAGTCACGGATGATGTCCGAGTCTATCGACTCCCACGAGAGCTGATCGTCCTTATTTTCGAAGTACGCCTCGAAATCGCGTAGGGCTTTTTCGTAGCGCTGCACCGTGAGCTGGGAACGGTTCCGCTCAAAGCGCAAGTAGTTCAAAAACTGTTCTACCATCATTGTCGTTGCACCTTTGGTGTCTGTTTCGGCAACGAATTTACGAAGAAATCTTCAAACTACCAAATTTTCGAGGAACTTTTTTATTCCTCTACCGTTCTCATCTTCTGTACGTAAACAGCGTGTTCCATCTTCAGGCGCTTCAGTACAGAGGGTTTGTCGAACTGCTGACGACGGCGGAGTTCCTTAACCACGCCTGTTTTTTCAAACTTTCTCTTAAACTTTTTGAGAGCCCTTTCGATGTTCTCGCCTTCCTTTACTGGTACAATAATCATTTGTTTTATTCTTTTATTTTTACGTTAAACTTTTGTGCTTTTGGCATACTGCCACGAAAAGCGGGTGCAAAGTTACAACAATTTAACCAAACCACCAAGTTTTTTGAAAACTTTTTATCCTTTCCCCGTGTATTTTACCCTTTTACGACATTACAACAGCAGCCATAAGCCTCACATGAAGAGAATACTTACACCAAACTGCTCAAACTCGTGCACCTTTCTCAACAACTATGTCGGGACAACAGGGAGAAACCCCGTACCAAACGGGGAGTTTCTCCGTACCAAACAGGGAGTTTATGGCAGGGTAGCGAGAATTACACGGGCGCGGAAAAACATTGACACGCCCGTGGTAAAACATTGACACGGGCGGGAAAAAATAAATACACGGGCGCAAAAGAACCTTTCATCAATTATAAAAGGCTACGTTGTCTGTCAACTCTTATACGTTGCAAAATTACAAAAAAGAAAGCAAAATACAAAATAAAACGCCAACTTTTTCTTTCAGTTCCTACAGTTGCTGTCTGGCCTTCATTTCCAGGTAACGGTTAATAACGTCAACGCTGAGGTTGTCGGGGGTGGTCAGCAGCGACAGAATGCCGTACTGGCGCAAAGTGCTGACAATGAGCCGTTGCTCGTAAGCGAAACGGTCGGCCATGACGTGGTGGTAGTAGTACTCGGGGTTTGAGGGTTGAGGTTTGAGGTTTGAGGTTTGGAAGCCCTCTATGTACTGCTTCAGTTCCACATCCTCGAAGAAGACCACGAGCAGGCGGTGGCGAGAGTTCAGCTGCTGCAGGTAAGGCAGCTGGCGCTGCAGGCTGACCAGTCCGGTGAAGTTGGTGTAGAGCACGACAAGCGAACGCTTGGTGACATGCTTGTTCAGATGAGCCACTAAGGCGGCGTAGTCCGTCTCGCCAAACTCCGTCTGCTGGGCGTAGAGTGTCTCCAAGAGCGTCTGCATGTGACCGGGACGGCGCGAGGCAGGCACAAAAGTGTCGAAGTCACTACTGAAAGTAGCCAGGCCGGCACGGTCCTCCTTATACATGGCGACGTACGACAGCACAAGCGATGCATTGATGCTATAGTCGAGCAGTGTCATGCCGCGGAAGGCCTGCTGCATGATGCGCCCCTTGTCAATAACATTGTAAATCTGCTGCGACCGCTCGTCCTGATAGACATTGACCATGAGTTTGGAGCGGCGTGCCGAAGCTTTCCAGTTGATGGTGCGGAAGTCGTCGCCTGCCACGTAGTCCTTGATTTGTTCAAAGTCCGTGTGATGCCCCACCCTACGAATGCGCTTGATGCCCATTTCGGTCAGGTTGTTCGAAATGGCCAACAGCTCGTACTGATGAAGCATGAGGAACGAGGGATAGACCTTCACTTGTTGAGAGATGAGCGTTGAGGGTTGAGTGAAGCGACGCTGCAACAGTCCTATGGGCGAAGCTACGAACAAACGTACCTGCCCGAAACCATAGACCCCGCGACGCGTAGGCCGAAGCGAGTACTTGATGGTCTTTGCCCCCAGTTTCTCTATACGGGCACGGAAGCAGACATCGCGCCGCTGGAACACGAACGGAATCTCGTCGATCACCTCTACATTGACGGGGAAGCGGTAGTTGTTTTCCACGCGGATGCGCACCTCGTTCTCATCGCCGTTCGAGAAACGGTCGGGGAGGAACCTTTGAGAGTTGAGGTTGGAGGTTTGAGATTTGAGATTTGGAAGCCATAGCAGCAGGGCATCGGCTATTGTGAGCAAGACGAACAGCAACAGGGCTACCCGCCCGACAGTAAACATCGGACTCCACAGGTAGCCGGCTGCCAACAGCAGCACAACCACACTCAGGGCAATATAGAATCTACGTGTCAGAAACACCTTTTTTATTTACGATTTACGGATTTACGATTTAATACGCTCAACACTCAACGCTCAACCCTCAACACTCAACCCTCAACGCTCAACCCTCAACGCTCAACCCTCAACGCTCAACTACTTAGGCACTTCCACCTTGTCTATCAGGCGCTGCGTCACCTTCAGTGGCGTGTGTCCCTCCATTTCGGCCTCAGCGGTCAGGATGAGGCGGTGCTGAAGGATGCTCGGCGTAACAAACTTGATGTCCTCGGGCGTGACAAAGTCACGACCGGAAAGCAGGGCATAAGCCTTCGAAGCCTTCAGCATGGCTACCGAGGCACGCGGCGAGGCACCCAGGAAGACCGCCTTCGACTGGCGCGTCTGCTGGACGATGCCCGCAATGTAACGCAGCAGCGAAGGTTCCACAAACACCTGTTGCAGCATGCTGCGCAACTGGAGCAGTTCGGCATGAGTCAGCACGGGCTCTACGTCTTCCAAGCGTGTCAGTTTAGCATTCGTGTGGTGACGCTCCAGCACCTGTACCTCCTCGTCGATGGAGGGATAGCCCATGGTTATCTTCATGAGGAAACGGTCAGTCTGGGCCTCGGGTAATTTGTAGGTACCCTCCTGCTCCACCGGGTTCTGCGTAGCCAGGATGGTATAGACATCACCCATCGGGTAGGTGGTGCCGTCGATGGTGACCTGCCGTTCCTCCATCACCTCGAACAGGGCAGCCTGCGTCTTGGCGGGCGCACGGTTGATTTCATCCACCAGCACGATGTCAGCAAACACGGGTCCCTGATGGAACTCAAACTCACTCGTCTTCATGTTGAACACAGAGGTGCCCAGCACGTCGCTCGGCATGAGGTCAGGGGTAAACTGCACACGGCTGAACTTCGTGTCAATGAGCTTGGCGATGGTTCGGGCCAACAGCGTCTTGGCCACGCCCGGCACGCCTTCAATAAGTACATGACCGTCAGCCAGGATAGCGGTCAGGATCAGATCGACGGTCAGCCGCTGTCCTACGATGACCTGCGAGATGCGGTCACGCAACAGCTGTATCTTCTCTGCAAACTGCGTCAAGTCCGTCCGCTGTCTGTCGTCCGTCATCGGTTGTCCGTTAGGAATCGGGGGGAGATTCATTTCTTCCATAAGTCTTATATGTTTTTAATTATCCAATTCATCTGGTCAATATATTTCTTCATATCACGAAGGCTGATTTCACCTTCGGCATCGTCAGCCGAGAGTTGGCGAAGCTGCAGCATGAGCGAGCGTATTTCCTTTTCTTCCATGCCTGTCTGGCGGGCCAGCGTGGGCAGCGTCACGTCATCTTCCGCAGCATCAGTCACGTCGCCGAGGCCGTTACGGCGCAGTTCTTCGGCGAAGTACGTAAACTTACGAACCACCAGCGAGCGTCGCTCATGGCTGTGGTAATAGAGCGAGCCGACAAGATGGATGAATTCCAGCGAATGGTTCTCTGGAGCTTTCTCGATGGGGATGACCCGCTGGCGGCGCCGTCCGCCGAAGATGAGGAACAGCAAGGCACCCACCATAGCCACATAAACGGCCCAGCGCAAAGGCGGTTGCGAGATGAAATAACGCAAGGGCGACTGCTCCACAGAGTCATAGTCAGGACAGTAAGCCTCAACGCGCACCACGGGGTACTGTTCCAGCAGCGACAGCTCACGCAGCATAAAGTGGGCATTATCGATGACCCCATAGTTGGTAAACAGTAGCGGCAGAGATACATAAGTAATATACCCCCTACCCTGCCTGAAGGTGGCCGACAGGCAATTGCCGTTACGCACGACCTGCTTGTCAAGGGGCGGTCGCAGTTCCTGTTCAAGCGAATCTTCCACAAACTCTATGCGACGCGTCAGCAAAGGCTGGAAAAAAGCATAGTCACGGCGTTGATAGCCCAGCGTATCACTCACCCAGCTTATTATATCCCGCTCATTATTATATTTTACGAAGCGCTGGAGGTCAAACGAATTCCCGTAGCCAAAGGTGTGTATCTTCAACGTGTCCTCCATCAGGGGACTCAGGCTGTGAGCCACCAGCATGACGTGCGAGCCATTGTCGGCCAGCGTCATCAGGCCATTGACGTCGGCCGCCTGCAGTGGCAGTTCGTCGGCCACCACCAGAATGCCCCGCTGACGCGTGCTGTCACTCTGCGCCAGCTGCCACAGCGTGCTGTCCGTCACGGAGTATCCCTTCGGCATCGTTTTGTCGAGCAGGCTGTCGAACAGGTAGCACCCGAAGGGCTGCCTGTCAACATGACGGAAGGTAGGCATCCATGAGAAATTCTTGGGCAGCTGCAACTCGACGATGAACATCAGCACGAGAAAGGCGACGATGCCAAAGACAAACCAGCGGTTCAGTTTCATGCATCACCTCCTTTCTCCTGATATTTGAGGTTTGAGGTTTGAGATTTGAGATTTAGGAAAGATGCCGTCATTTCCTCATAGATTTCGGGCGTTGCCTCGAAGTTTCCGTAGCGTATGCGCAGGAAGTGCCGCGTCATCTTGAGGAAGGCCTCGTCAGCAAACTCATAGGTATATTGCGTAGGCGTCTTGTGCAGCTGCCAGTCAATCTTCTCTGTCTCGGTAAGCAGTTTCAGCGTCTGCAGATAGCGCAGGCGGACGGCCTCCCGATAATCCTGACGCTCCAAGGCAGCACTGATGGCCGCCTCGAAGTCGATGCCATAGATGGTGTCATCCTCCAACTCGTAGTCGAGCGAATCCTTCTTACCACGACCGAAGATGCCCGGACGGAACTTGTAAACCAGCCAGCCCACCACGCCAATCAGCAAGATGCCGATAACTGCAAAGAGCACCCACGACACGTCATAGCCCAGCGCACTGTTGATGACTTCACTCAGAAAACCGATAATCACCTCGTAAAGCCACTGCAGGATGGTCTGCTGCGGCTCAATGAGCTCTCGGTTATAGTCGAAAGCCGAATCCTGCTGCCACGCAGCGATGCGGGCAGTGTCACAAACGAGCGTATCGACGGGGTGAATCATGTTGAGCGTTGAGCGTTTACAGATTCTCGAAGTTACGGATGTTCTGCTCAACGGTTCTGCCGTCAATCTTCTCGGCAGCATGGCCGTAAAGGTAGCCGGAGCCGATGATGATGGCCACATAAGACAAATAGCCGCCGAAGCACTGCAGAACACCTGTCAGATAGGTTCCGAAGGTGTAAAACACATTCTCAGTGAACGAGCCGTCGAGTCCGTCGATGCCAAGTCCGAAGAACATCTTGATAAAGAACATAATGCTCCAGGGAAGCGCCGTAAACTGCGAGGCAATGTTGATGATGAACCCTAACACCAGCATGACACCTATGGTGAAAAAATACGTGCCAAAGCCTAAGCGGCACCCCTTCTTGATGGCATCAATAAGATTGATGTCGTCTTCGAAGACATAGGCCGGCGTAATCAGCGACAGAGGCGGCATAAGGAACACCAAAACTGCCAACAGCAGGAGATAGCCCACCAAGACTAATCCGGCACTGATCATGGCTAAGAGAAACATCACCGCACCCAAGGCGGCGGCAATCGCCAGGCCAATCACAATGCCAACGAGCGTCAGCATGACCGAACGCTTCAATACCAGCATGAAGTCTGGCTTCAGCTCCTGCCAGGTTACTTTACCCAGTTTGCCTTCGCCACGCTCGTAAATACGCATCAATCCAAAGACCACGCCATACATCAGCAGCGAGCCCACAATGTACAGCGACAGGTAACCCAGCAGGCTGAGCACAAAGGTCACCATGCCCATCGCCGACGGTTCTCCACCATTAGTGGTAATAGTGCCTAAGATGTCAAGATAGCCCCCCATAAAGCCGTTCAGGCTGAGTGCCTGCACCAGCGACAGGGGCAGCAGAAAATAAGTAAGGTATATCAGTACGGGCTTCCAGTTCTGACGCAGGAAGTCCATGACCACCGTGAGGCTCTGACCGAAGTCGCGCACGGCGTAAAGCTTAATCTTTTCGTTGGGTAGTTCCATGATGTCGGTAATATGGTAAAAATATGTAATAATAAGCAATGAAGAGTGCCGAACAGCTGATAATGGCGAGCCTCGGCCAGGTGCCCCACTCCGTGTGGCGCGTGGCGAAGCCCTCTATAAAGCCGGCCATGATGAAGACCGGCACGGTGCCCACAATGATTTTCAGTCCGCGACGGGCTGCCATCATAAACGAGGCCAGCCGGCCGTAGGTGCCGGGCATCAGCCAGCCGTTGCCCAGGGTGATGCCGGCGGCTCCTGCCACGATGATGGCCCATATCTCAAGCGTGCCGTGCAGCCAGACGGCCAGCATCGACTCAAAGCCCAGCCCCTGCTGGAAGAAGAATGTCTGGAACGAGCCCAGCATGACACCGTTCTGGAACAACAGGAAGCCTGTGGCCAGACTGGTCAGTACACCAAAGACAAAGACCTTGAACGATACTAATATATTATTAAAGGTAATACCGAGAAACATCTCCGTCTCGGCACCACTGTCATAGACGGCCATCGGCTCCCCAATGGCAATGTTACGCAGCGTCATGTCAACATACTCGTCGCCCAGTATGAGTCGGCAGAACGAGTCATCGCCCCATTGCGACACCGCCCCTATGACGATGCTCACGGCAAAGATAATGAACGAAGCCAGCAGCGTACGCCGCGCGTCGTAAATGGTCAGCGGCACCTCGTGTGTCCAGAACGTCAGCAGGCGCGAGACATCCTCCCGCTTATAACGATAGATGCGGTTGTGCAGGGCCGACGCCAGTGTATTCAGGTAGAGCGTAATGCGTGAACGGGGAAAGTGCGTCTGGGCAAACGCCAGGTCTGCCGTCAGGTCAATGTATGCATCGGCCTGCCGGTCCGGAGCCACGTGGCCGTCGCCTTCCAGCATCTGCTCCACGTTGCGCCATTTCTCTATATTCTGACGTATAAACGTTACTTCTTTCATTTTTTCACGAAAACTTTGGCAAAAGTAATAACTTTTTCTTACTTTTGCAAGCGAATACAAGAAAAAATAAGTATGGCTACATCAAATATAGTAACAGGACAATACGTCCGAATCAGCCAGACACCGGCCAGCATCGGCGAACGCATGCTGGCACAACTCATTGACTGGACCTTACAGTCCGTCTATTCACTGGGACTCTCCTATCTCATTTTCAACTACGAACTGCTCAGTTTCTCCGAAGAGCTGCAACTGCTGGTAATGGTGTTCGTCATCCTGCTGCCCACGCTCTTCTATGGTTTCCTCTGCGAACTGCTGGCAGGCGGACAGACCTTAGGCAAACGGCTGCTGAAGCTGCGCGTGGTGAAGACCGACGGCTCAGCGGCCGGCATCGGAGCCTGTCTGCTGCGCTGGATGTTCATGATCATTGACGGGCCCTCCATGAGCGGACTGGGCGTCCTCGTCATGCTCATCACCAAGAACAACCGCCGCATTGGCGACCTGGCTGCCGGCACCATGGTCATCAAGACGAACAGCTACCAGAAGATGCACATCAGCATAGACGAGTTCGCCCCCTTCGCGCGTAACTACCGCCCGGCCTACCCTGCCGCAGAAAACTTGTCGATGGAGCAGGTGAGCCTCATCGACCAGACGCTGCGGCTGAAAGAGGACGACCCTCGTATCAGTGCATTGGCTGAGCAGGTGAGGCGCACCTTGTCCATCGACCAAAGTAACGAGCGCGACGACGCCACCTTCCTCTGGCGCGTCAAGCGTGACTATCAGTACTATGCGTTAGAAGAGATATAGTCTCTTACCTGACCACCTTCTTTCCTTTAGAAATAAACACGCCCTTCGTGGGATGCTCTACGCGCCGGCCACTCAGGTCGTACCATGCGTCCTCTTGCTGAGAAATGGTCAGAGCGGGATTCATGCCTGCCGTGCCCTCCCATTCCAGGTAGATAACCCGCTGGTGGGTGTAGGTCTTCGTGTTTCCGTTGTGCCAATAGTCATGCTTCACGTCAATGTGCACTTCAGTGGGGTAGCCGTCACATTACCCACCAGTTCATTGGTCAGCGTGCCTAAATAAGGTGCCAGCGCATATAAAACTACAATCATGTCAGCACCCTCGGGGTCGGCAAAATTACCATGACAAGTTTAAGCCTTTTTTATGACTTGTGGCATAACGGTGCTTAACACAAGTCACGAAAGAGCGGACCAATTGGCATGGTAAAATGATGCATTTTCAGTATGAAAGGCATGTAAAAAAGTACGCCACTTCAATTGTCTGTGCATCGGAAATAAAAAAAATCCTAAATTATTTTGCATTTAGCGGGGTTTGTACTACCTTTGTGGGCAAGTTATAAATATTAAATTGTATTATTATAAATTATTATGGCATTTTTAACTAACGACAAACTGACCATCGTCGGCGCAGCTGGCATGATCGGATCAAACATGGCTCAGACAGCCCTGATGATGGGCCTGACCAACAACATCTGTCTTTACGACGTTTTCTCACCCGAAGGTGTAGCTGAAGAAATGCGCCAGAGCGGCTTCGACGACGTGAACATCGTAGCCACCACCGACGCCAAGGAGGCTTTCACCGGCGCCAAGTACATTATTTCCTCAGGCGGTGCACCCCGTAAAGAAGGCATGACGCGCGAAGACCTGCTGGCCGGCAACTGCAAGATTGCCGAGGAGCTGGGTCAGAACATCAAGAAGTTCTGCCCTGACGTGAAGCACGTGGTGATTATCTTCAACCCCGCCGACCTTACGGGTCTGGTAACGCTGCTCTACTCTGGACTGAAGCCCGGTCAGGTAACCACCCTGGCAGGTCTGGACACCACCCGTCTGCAGTCGGCACTGGCCAAGAAGTTCGGCGTGATGCAGAGCGAGATCACCGGTTGCGCTACCTACGGTGGCCATGGTGAGCAGATGGCCGTATTCGGCAGCCACGTGGAGATTAAGGGCCGCAAGCTGACCGACATCATCGGCACACCCGAGTTCCCCGCTGAGGAGTGGGAGCAGATGAAGACCGACGTCACCAAGGGTGGTGCAGCCATCATCAAGCTGCGTGGCCGCTCTTCGTTCCAGAGCCCCTCTTACCTCTCGGTTGAGATGATTCGCGCTGCCATGGGCGGTGAGCCTTTCCGCTTCCCCGTCGGCACATACGTAAAGACCGACAAGTACGACCACATCATGATGGCCATGAAGACGAAGCTGAGCCCTGAGGGTGCCACCTACGAAGTTCCGCAGGGAACTCCCGAGGAGAACGCTAAGCTGGATGCCTCTTACGAGCACCTGTGCAAGATGCGCGACGAGCTGGTAACGCTGAACATTGTGCCGCCCATTGCTGAGTGGAACAAGATTAATCCGAACCTGTAAAAGGGCGAAGGTCTAAGGTCTAAGGACTAAGGACTAAGGACTAAGGTCTAAGGACAAAGGACTAAGGTCTAAGGTCTAAGGACTAAGGTCAAAGGACTAAGGTCAAAAGTAAAAGGGTTAAAAGGTTAGGAATAACTTTTTAGCCCTTTTACTTTGGCGAAACGCTCAACGCTCAACACTCAACACTCAACACTCAACACTCAACGCTCAACGCTCAACACTCAACGCTCAACGCTACCTCCCCATTGCCTGGCGGTAGAGGGTTTTCTTGATCTGGTAGTCAGCAGTGGCCTCCACATAGCGGTCGCACGTCTGCTGATAGAGCAGCTGCGCTTCCAGCAGGTCAGCCATGCGCGATGTTCCGGCACGGTAATAGTCACGGTTCAGGCGCAGGTTCTCCTCAGCCTGTTCAATACCCTTCTTGGCCAGCGTCACCTGCTGGAGAGCCTCCTCCATGTCGTTGTAGGTCTTTCGCATGCGTATGGTGAGCATCTCAGCATTGTCAGCCAATTGCTCTTCGGCCTTCTGCACGGCAATCTTCTTCCGTTTGATGGCATGAGAACCTCCCCACCAGTCGCTCAGCGGTACGCTGACCGTGGCAAACACCATGCCGAACGACATGTCCTGTTTCATGACCAGGTTATTATAGTTATACCCTACACCTACGCCCACACTTGGCAGCCTGCTGCCCACCTCCATGCGATGCTGCAGACGGGCCGCCTCCACCTGCTTCTGTAATAGCTGGTATTCGGGAAGGTTGGTTAGTGCACAGTTCATAGTGCATAGTTCATAGTCTGGCTCCGCATTGATGGAGTCTGTAGGCAATAACTTTGAACTATGAACTATGAACTCAGAACTACTCAATCCGCAATATTGCCCCAACAGCATCTGTACCAAGCTGATGCCGTTCTGCAACTTCAGCCGCTGACTGGCCACATCGTTCTGGCGCAGCTGCACCTGCAACAAGTCATTACGAAGGGCGACGCCAGCCCTTACGGCCACTTCCACGTCCTTCCCGATGCCTGCCAGCAGACTGTCAACGGCATCAAGCGTCTTCACTTTCTCATTCAGCGACACCAGCTGCCAGTAGTACTGTTCCGTCTGCAGCGTCACCTCGTTCTCTGTCAGTTGCAACTTCAGCAGACCGACATCCTCACCAACCTTGGCAAGACGGTTTCCATTGATAATCTGTCCACCGGCAAAGACGGGCTGTACGGCATTGACACCCGCCAGCACACCGTCCTTGAGCATGGAGATGCTGACGGGACTGGCCAGTGCCGCCAATGCCTCAGCGGGCAACACCTGTGCCATCGTGGCAGCCAATGACTGCGGAATGTACTCCGCCGGGTTAACATCGGCAGAGACAATATGCTTGTTGGCATTAAACCACGCAGCCGTGCCACTCACGTTAGGGAAATACTTCGTGAAGGCTTCACGCCGCTGCTGTTTTGCAGCCTCCACATCGAAACGCGCGGCCCTCATGGCATTGTTGTGCTTCAGGGCTGAGTCCTTGAGCTGCTCCAGCGTGTAGGTCTGGGCTGAGACAAAGCTACAGCATACGGAACAAAGAAGAGTGAGGAAGATATACTTTTTCATTGCTTAACCTTTTTAAGTTCTTATTTTTTACCTTTACTTCAAGCTGACTTTCCAGTAGATGACCGGCAGCATGGTGACCACAAGGATGAGTGAGCCTATGCCACCGGCAAAGATGGTAACACCCACAGGCATCCAGAACGATGACTGGGCAATAATCATGGGCACCACACCGACAGCCGTGGTGGCCGTGGTCAGGAAGATGGGCACCATACGCCGCTTGCCCGCCTCGAAGGCAGCATTTCTCACCGCCTGGTTATAAGCCTGACGGTCAACTGTCCAGTCTCCATGTTCGGCTACATGCACCTTGATGAGGTCGATGGCATGCTCAAAAATCAGAATCTCATTACGCATAATCATACCCATGAGCGTGATAAGTCCGAAGATAGAGGTCAGGCCGAGGGCCCGGTTCATGAGTCCGAGTCCGATGAGTGCACCGGGAATCATCAGGCCAAGGGCTGCCATGCAAATCAGTGTGATGCCATACTTCTTGAAGTTGAAGAGCAGGAAGAAGAACACAATCACCATTGCGATGGCGGTTCCCCAGAAGATTTGCGGCAGTGCCTCGTCACCATATTCCAGCTCACCGCCCACCTCAGTACGTACCCCTTGAGGCAGTTGGATCTCCTTCTGCATCATTTCTGCCAGCCGGTTCTCTACAGGAGCAGCATACACCCCCTGGGCGAAGTGCGCCGTAACAGTAATACAGCGCTCGCCACCACGGTGTATGATGCGGCTCTCGCCCCACTTGGGCTTTACACTTGCTATTGAACGCAGCGGAACAGTGGTATTGCTGGTGTTCACTCCTGCCGACAGCATGGTTACGGGTGAGGAAAGTCCCATGTTCTCAACATCCGAATAAGTCATGTCGGCAGCATCTTTCACCACGACCGGCAGCTCGTAGTTACCCTCCCATATTTGTCCCACACGCAGGTCATTAGCCGTAGCGCTGAGGGCTATGGCCGCCGTGGTTCGCGTAAATCCTAACTGCGCCGAGGCCACGGGGTCCAGTTCAACATTGATGATGGGATAAGGCAGCAGATAGTCAGTATGCACCCACTCCAGCTCCGGCATCTGGCGCATACGTTCCATCATTCTTTCTGCTACGACGTGCAAGGAGTCAAGGTTTTCGCCATAGAAGCGGTACTCCAGTTCCGTCACCTCCAGATAGTCGAGTCGCTTAAACTTGACATAAGCATTAGGGAACGCCTCACTCAGCTTCGGCTGATAGTCGGCCAGCAGGGCCAGCGTTGCCCTGTCTGACTTGGTGTTAACAATGAACTGGGCATAGTTGTCGCTCGCCATTTGCGGAGCATAGGCATCCATGAAACGCGGCGAGGCACAGCCAATAAAGCCTGTGATGGCCGTCACCCGTTCGTCAGCCTGCAGCGCACGCCGTACCGAGTCAGCTACCACTTGCGTCTCCGACAGTCCCTTGCCGTCAGGCAGATAAATCTCTACGGCAAACTGGTCGCGGTCAGCAAAGGGGAAGAGTCGTATCTTCAGCGTCGGCATAATCAGTGTGGAAACCATTATCACGGCAAGTCCACTGCCTATGGTCAGCCAGGGATGGCGGAAGGTAACGGCTAACACCTTATTATATATAGACTGTACGGTCTTGGTAATCACATTGCCACCGGTCTTCACCTTGCCTGGTTTGATAATCAGCACTTCTAAGAAAGGAATAACCGTCACGGCCAGGAAGAGCGACACCATCAGGTTGATGGTAATAGTAACGGGGAAGTCCTTCAGCGCATCGTGGAACACGCCCCTCATGGTGATGAGGTAAGGGTAGAAAATGGCGCAGATACATATCGTGGCGAGCATCATCGGCATAAAGTACTGCCTTGACGACTCGATGGCAGCCGCCTTCGGTTCATAGCCTTTGCCCAGATACTCCAAATAGCCGTCGATGACCACGATGCTGTTGTCAACAATCATTCCCAGCACCACAATCAGCGCCGCAAGTGTCACGATGTTCAGTTCTATGCCCATCAGATACATAATAGAGACCGAAATAAACGTGCTGAGCGGTATGGTGATGGAGGCCACAAGCGCAGAGCGGAACGGGAACAATATCATCATGACCAGAATGATAATGACCATTGAGATAATGAGGTCGCGAAGGAACGAACTGACGCTCTCGCCCACCACCTTCGGCTTATCGGCAATACGCGTAACTGTCACATCGTCGGGAAGCTCCTCTTCCATGAAATCGCTGAGCACGCGCTCCACCTCATCACCATACTGCACCACATTGTTGCCTGGTGTCATCTCCATTGACAGCAGCATGCAGGGATGGCCGTTCTGCTCGATACGGCTGGAAGGACTGTCATATTCGCGGACCACCCGGGCCACGTCTCTTACCCTTGCCACCTTTCCCGTGGCGGGGTCGCTGAAAATAATCTGGTTGGCAATCTCTTCCTCGCTGTTTTCAGTGGTCTCCACATGAATGGGAATCAGCTGGTCATCGTCGTGGATGCTTCCGCTCATGGTGGTCATGCCCTGAGCCTGCAGACGGCTGAAAAGCATTTGCTGTCCGATGCCATAGGCCTGCAGACGCTGTCTGTCAACGTAAAGGGAAATCTGCTCCTTCTGCTCACCGAAAATCTTTACGTTGGCAACCGAAGGGACACGGCGCAGACGGTCGGAAAGCTGGTCACTGTAATACTTCAGTTCGCGATAGCTGCGCTGGTCGCTCTCTATGGCAATCAGCAGGGCCGACGTGTTGCCGAAGTCATCGTTTGCCACCAGGGCGAGCACCCCCTGTGGCAACGACGGCTTAAACTGATTCAACCCATGCTTTATCTTGCTCCACACCTCGTCTTTGTTGTTCACGTCGTCATTCAGCCGAACCATGACAATGCACATACCGTTTTGTGATGTTGTCGTCGTCTTTGCACGATACACTTCACCAAAGGTAAAGAGGTAACGCTCCAGCGGACGGGCCACCTGCACCTCCACCTCCTCGGCCGTCGCGCCAGGATAGACCGCCACCACCACGCCCTGGCGTATAGTGGCATGGGGAAACTCGTCCTTGGGCATCACATACATACCGTAAATACCCAGCACAAAGAAGATAATAACAATGAGCAACGTTATCGGATAATGCTCCAATGGCCACTTGAGCCATGACATTTTCTCTTTCATAATTGTCAATTAGTAAACGACTCTTGTTCCTTCACTCAGTTTCTGGTACCCTTCGGTAACCACACGCTGTTGAGGTGTTACACCCTCAGTAATCACCACCCGGTTGCCCTGCGTCAGACCAACGCCAACCGTTGTGCGATGGGCTGTGCTGTCAGCAGCCACTGTCCATACAAACAGAGAGCCGTCACTCTTTCGCTGCACACTGGTGACAGGCAGCGTCAGTTCTTGTCCTGTAAGCTGGGGCTCAGCAGCAGCAAACCGGACAGAAGCCACCATTCCTGGCAACAGCCGGCGGTCAGCGTTAGGCACATTGATACGAACATCGTAGGTATGTGTCAGCGCATCGGCAGTCACTCCCTTCTCAATAAGCCCGCCACTGAAACTCCGCTCTATGGCCTCCACCCGGATTAGCGAGGGCGTGCGGGGGCTGATGGCATTCATCTCAGCCTCGGGAATAGAGACCTTCACCTTCACACTCCGCACATCAAGAATTGTAATAACAGCCTGCGACGGGAGGGCTGTCTCTCCCGCACCAACCAACTTACGGCCAACGACTCCGCTGACAGGAGCCTTCAGCTGACAGTCAGCCAAGTTCTTACGCGCTATTTCCAGTTGCGACTTGGCCTGCGCCACCTTGCTCTGAATCTCAACCCACTGCACTTCAGGCAGCGAACCGTTGTCATGAAGCATACCGTAACGCTCCAGCGCATCATTAGCCTGCGCCATCTGTGCCTCGGCAGCACTCAACAGGTTACGGGCCTGGGTATCGTCCATCACGGCCAGCAACTGACCACGACTGACAGTCTGGCCCTCATCAACCAACACACGGCGTACCACACCCATGCCAGTAAAACTGACTGACGTGCCTTCGTTCTCTTCTACGATGCCTACATACGTCTGACCGCCACCACTTGTGGCAGTTGTCAGCACTTCGGTCTTCACCCTTATGGGGGCTTTGGCCACCTGTTCCTTTTTCTCACTGCAGCTGCCCAGCACCATCAAGATAGCCAGCAAGCCTAATACACTTCTGTTCATTGTACTTGTTTTTGTTTATTTTTTAACTGCAAAAGTAAAAGAAATTTTCTTAAACGCCATGTCCAATTCGGACTATTTTACTACTCATTTTACCATTAATTACTAAATTTACCATAATACTTCCCAAACAAGACATTCTTTTTCACCTGAATTGCTTACCTTTGCATCCAAAATCAGACATTAACATGGTACAAGAAGAGGTTTCGTTACAAACACTAACTGACAACGAGGATATCAATATCGGCTACTCTGACAACGACATCGTGGTGGTAGATAGCATCCAGCAATTTGCCGAAGTCAGTGCTGCACACGTTTCAATGAGCGCCATTGCCATCTGCACCTGCGGACGGGTACAGGGACAGCTGAACGGACAGACGATAGAACTGCTACAAAACCAAGTTGCCGTCATTCCTGCCAACGTCAGAATAACAGGGCTGATGATCAGTCCTGACTTTAACCTGAAGGCCATGTTCTTCACCAATCAAATTCTACAGCGCTTCCTTAGGGAGAAGCTGAGCGTTTGGAACGAAGTGATGTACGTCCGCCGACTGCACATCCTTACGCTGAGTGAAGACGACTTCCTCTTCTATACCCATTTCTATGACATGCTCCGGCTCTGTTTTGAACGGGGCAAGGACAATCCCTTCCGGACAGAAATTATACAGTCCTTATTACGGTGTGCCATGCTCGCACTCTGCGGAGCCATGAAACAGAAATTCACTAACGACCGCCCTATGGACATGAAATCGTCCGACAGTCATTTCCAGCGCTTTCTCACCCTGCTTACCCAAAGTGAAGTAAAGCACAGAACCGTGGAGTCGTATGCCAATGAATTATGCATTACACCCAAATATCTTTCCATCGTCTGCAAGAAACATTCTGGAAAAACGGCCAACGAGTGGATATGCGAATACGTCATGGAGGACATTCGCTACTACTTAAAGCACACTGACCTTAGCATCAAACAAGTGGCCGACCTGTTGGGATTTCCCAATCCGTCGTTCTTCGGCAAATATGTAAAAGACCATTTTGGACTCACCCCCATAGAGCTTAGAAAAGGATAGGAAGGCTGCTCTCTTCCACTTTTACTGAACAAAATGGGGCGTTCGTAGATTATTTTTGCTCAAGAAAACTGCTTGTCGTACCTTTGCACACGTAAAAAACAAATTAGCGTTACATTTTTATATTGCAAATAGGTTAGTAGTTTTTTTAGTATGAGGTAAAGAGACATAAGGTGTAACGGTATGTTAAATTAGCGTTAAGAGCAGGCTCGCCGTGACGGCGAGTCTTCTTTTTTTATTACTTTTGCAGCTCAAAACAACACTTTTATTTATGGCATTAATCAAGAGTTATAAGGGTCTGACACCCAAATGGGGCAAGGACTGCTACTTCAGCGAGAACGCTACAATAGTAGGCGACGTGACCATGGGCGACGAGTGCTCGGTATGGTTCAATGCGGTGGTTCGCGGCGATGTGGCTCCCATCACCATTGGCAACTGCACGAATATTCAAGACGGTTCATGTGTCCATGTTACCCACGAGACGGGACCTACACACATAGGCAACTATGTCACCATAGGCCACAATGTGACGGTACATGCCTGCACCATTCACGACGGGGCTCTCATCGGCATGGGTTCAACACTGCTGGACGGATGCGAGATTGGCGAGGGAGCCATTGTGGCTGCCGGTGCCTTAGTGCTGCAGAACACGAAGATTGGTCCACGGGAGATATGGGGCGGCGTGCCTGCTAAATACATCAAGCCCACCCGGCCTGGCCAGACTGACAACGCCAAGCACTACGTGGAGTACTCGAAATGGTACTTAGAAGAACAACGGACTGCAGATAACGATCAATAAACAACAAACGACAATATGAAGAAGTATGCCTTTTTATCAGTTGTCATGCTATGCCTGACAGCTTTTGCCTTTACAGCATGTCTGGGCGATGACGACGACAA
>Ga0256404_1006514_pt1 | contig 19241 bp, 18 predicted proteins | sample RumenRJG_01DNA_FD_185990 | JGI IMG/M metagenome (GOLD analysis project Ga0256404, IMG submission 185990) | Bovine rumen microbial communities from Lethbridge, Alberta, Canada - RJG_01 | ecosystem: Host-associated > Mammals > Digestive system > Stomach > Rumen | place: Canada: Alberta | collected...
AACGTTTTCGACATCGTCGGCCCCGTCATGATCGGGCCTTCGAGCTCGCATACGGCCGGGGCTGTGCGGCTCGGGCTCATGGCGCGGCAGGTGCTTGGCGAAGTGCCCGTGCGGGCCGACATCGAGCTTGCGGGCTCGTTTGCCCAGACATACCGCGGCCATGGCACGGATAAGGCGCTCGTCGCGGGCATCCTCGGCTTCCGCCAGGACGACGAGCGGATCCGCGACGCGCTTTCCATCGCGGCGCGGCAGGGGCTTGATGTGCGTTTTCAGACCGTCCAGCTGCCGGACGCCCATCCGAATACGGCCATCATCCGCCTGATCGGCGTTACGGGCCGCCTCGCGCGCATCCGCGGCGCCTCGGTCGGCGGCGGCAACATCCTCGTCTCGAACATCGACGGCTACGAAGTCGAGCTTTCGGGCGCGTATCCGGCGCTCATCGCCATCCACCGTGATCGTCCCGGCGTCGTCGCGCAGGTCACGCAGATTCTTTCGCGCTATGAAGTCAACATCGCGTTCATGCGCGTCAGCCGCCAGAACCGCGGCGAGACAGCCATGATGATCATGGAGCTCGACGACGTGCCAGCCGACGAGGTCGTCGAGGAATGCCAGGAAGTCTGCGATGTGGAACATGCGTTCAGCATCCCGGCGATTGGCTGATGGGGGAGGCCCGATATGATACAGTTCAACACCGTCGCGGAGCTCGTGAAGCTCGCAGAGGAAAAGGAGCTCCCGATCCACGACATCGTGATCGCGCGCGAAATGCACGACACGCAGCGGCCGAAACAGGCGATTCTTAATGAAATGCAGCACAACTGGGAGGTCATGCAGGCTTCCATCGAGCGCGGCATCGAGAACGAGGAACGCTCCGTCAGCGGCCTGACGGGCGGGGACGCTGAAAAAATCTACGAGCACCGCGAAGGCGGCTACCTTGGCACGGCGGCGCTTTCCGCGGCGGCTTATGCCGTCGGCGTCAGCGAAGTCAATGCCGTCATGGGCCGTATCGTCGCGTGCCCGACGGCTGGCAGCTGCGGCATCGTGCCTGCGGCGCTCTATGCTGCGCGCGAGCAGCGCCATGTCACAGATGAGGCCATTGTCGGAGCGCTGTTCACGGCGGCCGGCATCGGCATGGTCATTGACCAGAACGCCTCGATTGCAGGCGCCGAGGGCGGCTGTCAGGCCGAGTGCGGCGCGGCGGCGGGCATGGCGGCGGCCGCGCTCGTCGAGCTCGCGGACGGCACGCCCGCGCAGATTGCCAATGCCTGCGCGCTCGCCATCAAGAACCTCTTAGGCCTTGCCTGCGACCCTGTCGCGGGCCTCGTCGAGGTGCCATGCGTCAAGCGCAACGGCTTCTGCACGGTGCATGCGATGCTCGCTGCCGACATGACGCTTGCGGGCGTGCATTCCGTCATTCCCGTCGATGACGTCATCCTCGCGCTTGACACAATCGGCCGCTCCATGCCCCGCAGCATCCGCGAAACCGCGGAAGGCGGCCTAGCCGCGACGCCGTCCGGCAAAGCCCTTGCGCGCCGCATCTATCCGAAATAAACGGGAAGTAAAATTTGTCATTCGTGGCAGGACTTTCTTGCACGATGGCGAATATATCATTTAGCAAATCAGCAAAAAAAGAAGATAAAGGAGAGTCTTATCTATGAAGAAACTCATGCGTCTCGTGTTCGTTCTCTGCTTGCTCGTGTTTGGCACGCAGGTGGCGTTTGCGAACTCGGACAAGGCGACAATCCTCGAAGGTGCCGACATCACGGGCATCCATCGCCTCGCACTCGCGAAGCCGCTCTACATCCCGTCGAGCAACCTCGCGCCGACGATGGACCAGCTCATCCAGATCGAGGGCGATGCGAGCAAGGTCGCGCGCATGTATGTCATTCCTTACCCGACGGCTGCCGAGAGCGTCAAGACTGACACGCAGGTCGACATCCTCGCGCTCGACCGTCATCAGGCCGCGAAGGTCTTCAAGGACAATGCGTCGAAATATGCGGACGCCTACGTCGTGCTGACGGTTGCGAACGACAGCCGCACGTCGTTCTTCTTTGATGTCTACAAAGCGGGCACGAACGAGCTCCTCTACACGTATCAGATTCAGGCGAACCGCTCCGAAAAGGACAGCGTCGCCACGTATCAGAATTTCTGCGAGCAGTTCTACAAGAACTTCGAGCGTTCCATTGCGGACCAGCAGAAAGACAATGACAAAGCGGAAAAGAAAGCGAAATAACACAAAAGGGGACGATGACAGCGTCATGCTGCCGTCGTCCCCTTTTGTGCAATTTCAGTTTTTGGTATGCGCCAGGATCAGCGGCTTGATCTTCGCATCCTCCGCGAGCTCCTGCGTGATATAGCCCGCGCTGACCATGGCATCGAGCACGACGAACTGCCGCTTCTTCGCCATCAGGAAGTCCTCGTAGGGCGAGTAGACAGACGGTGCGTTCGGCAGGCCCGCGAGCATGGCGGCCTCCGGCAGCGCGAGGTCCTTCGGTGCCTTGCCGAAGAAGCCATCAGACGCCGCGCCGATGCCATAGTAGCCTGACCCATAGTAAATCGTATTGAGGTAGAGCTCGAGGATTTCGTCCTTCGAGTAATTCGCCTCCATGTCGAGCGAGAGCAGCAGTTCCTCGGCCTTGCGGCCAAATGACTGCTCGTGCGAGAGGAAAAGGTTCTTGACAAGCTGCTGCGTGATCGTGCTCGCACCTTCCTCGATTTCGCCATACTGCAGGTTCACGAGCGCCGCGCGCGCGACGCCATTGACGTCAAAGCCATGGTGCTCATAAAAACGCCGGTCCTCGACGGCTACGACAGCATCTTTGAGGTTTTGCGGAATCTTATCGATCGTCACATAGCCGTCCTTGTTGACGCGGCTGTTCACGGCACGGCGCAGGAACACGAGGCGGCTCAGCCGGTCGAGGTTGCTGACAGGCGCGTCCTGCTGCGTCGCGTAGCCGGACGGCATCTGCTGTTCGAGCTTTGGCAGAAAATCGCCAATGCCCTGCCACGTGCGCGGCAGAAAGATGTTGCCGCCGCCCGCGAGCAGGAACGTGCAGCCGAAGACGATGGCGAGAAACGCGAAAAAGCGCAGCGGGCGGAAGCCGCGCCGGCGGGAAGACTTGCTCATAAAGGAACTCCTTTCGGGAAACTTCCTCCATTATACCATAGCGGCGCAAAACATTTTTCCTTCTGGATACAAAAAACACTTGCATTTTTATACGAGAAAGTCGTATAATTATAAACATCAATTCACGAGCCGTCCATGCATGATGCACAGTCTGGGCGCAGCTCGGAGGAGGTATGACGGTATGACAAAAAAGGTCAGCGTTCTTGGCGCGACCGGATATGCGGGGGCGGAGCTTCTCCGGATTCTCTACAGCCACCCGCAGGCAGAGGTCGTCCACATCACATCGGAGAGCCATACGGGCGAACCCATCGCCGCGCTCTATCCGCATCTGCGAGGTCTCTATGACCTGACGCTCGAAAGCATGAAGGACATCGAGGCCATCGGCTGTGACAGCGATTTCGTCTTCATTGGCCTGCCGCATGGCCATGCGATGGAGGTCGGCAAAGCCCTCAAGGACCTGTCGACGCGCATCATCGACCTCGGCGCGGATTTCCGGTTTGCTGACCCGGCTGTCTATGAGGCCTGGTATCACGTCGAGCACACGTACCGCGACGCCCCGCGCGTCTATGGTCTCGCCGAGCTCAATCGCGCGGCCATCAAGGACGCGAAAATCATCGGAAATGCCGGCTGTTTCACGACGGCCAGCATTCTCGCCCTCGCGCCGCTCGCTGCCTCGCACCTCATCGACACGAAGAGCATCATCGTTGATGCGAAGTCCGGTGTCACAGGCGCGGGCAGGGGACCGAAACTCGCGAACCATTTCCCTGAGCTCTACGACAATTTCCGCGCCTACAATGTCGCGCATCACCGCCATACGCCAGAAATCGAGCAGGCTATCGCCGAAATCTCCGACGAGGAAACGCTCATCAACTTCACGCCGCACCTCGTCCCGATGGGCCGCGGCATCCTCGCGACATGCTATGCGAACCTCAAGGACGGCGCGACGCCGGAGCTCGTCGATGCGGCCTATGAAAAACTGTATGGCAAGGAGTTCTTCATCCGCCTGCTCGGCCGGAATGGCTACCCGTCGACAAAGGAAGTCCGCGGCTCGAACTACTGCGACATCGCCTGGCACATCGACGAGCGCACGCATCGCGTCATCGCGCTCTCGGCTATCGACAACCTCGTCAAGGGAGCGGCAGGCCAGGCCGTGCAGAACTTCAACATTGCCTGCGGGTTCGATGAAAAGACGGCGCTCGACGTCGTTCCGATGTATCCCTGAAATCTTGAAATCCACCATAGGAGGGTTCTCTATATGTTCTCAGAAAAAAATGCCAAGCTTGGCGTCACGTTCCCGAAAGGCTTTTCCGCTGCTGGTGTGAAGGCCGGCATCAAGAAGAGCGGCAATCCGGACCTCGCCGTCATCTACACGAAGACGGAGGCCGTTGTCGCCGGCACGTTCACGCAGAACCAGGTTGCGGCGGCTCCGGTCTTTGCATCGAAGAAAGTCGTCGCGACGGGCACGGCACATGCCGTCGTCTCGAACTCCGGCTGCGCCAATGCCTGCACGGGTGCTGTCGGTGATGCCGATGCGAAGAAGACGCAGGAAGTCGCAGCGGCCGCGCTCGGCTGCGATCCCCTCGACGTCATCGTCGGCTCGACGGGCGTCATCGGCGTACCTCTGCCGATGGACAAGGTTGAAGCAGGCGTCAAGCAGGCCGTTTCCGAGCTCGACCCCGACGGCAGTGAAAAGGCCGCGAACGCCATCATCACGACGGACACACATACGAAATCCTGCTCGACGACGATCACGGTCGGCGGCAAGGAAGTTCGCTTCGGTGCCATTGCAAAGGGCTCCGGCATGATCCGCCCGAACATGGCGACGATGCTCTGCTACATCACGACGGACCTCGCCATTGACCAGAAGCTGCTGCAGGAAGCGCTCTCGACGGTCGTCGAGACGACGTTCAACATGATTTCCATTGACGGCGACATGAGCACGAATGACATGGTCATCGTGATGGCGAATGGCGAAGCTGGCAACGCGAAAATCACGGAGAAGGGCGCCGACTACGACAAGGTCGTCGAGGTGCTCCATGCCATTTCTGAAGGCATGGCCGAGCGCATCGCTTCCGATGGCGAGGGCGCGACGAAGTTCCTCAAGATCCACGTCCATGGCACGAAGAACTTTGCCGATGCCAAGACGGTCGGCATGGCCGTTGCGAACAGCCCGCTCGTCAAGACGGCGTTCTTTGGCGAAGACCCGAACTGGGGCCGCGTCATCTGCGCTGTCGGCTATGCCGGCGTCCCGATGGATCCCGAAAAGACGGTCGTTTCGTTTGGCGGCATCCCGGTCTATGCGCATGGCGTCGGCGCGAATGCCGACAAGGACGCGCTCGCCAAGGCCATGGCCGAGCATGACATCGTTATTGACATCGACCTCGCAGATGGCCCGGAGGAAGCCACGGTCTTCTCGTGCGACTTCTCGTATGAGTACGTCAAGATCAACGGCGAGTACCACACCTGATCGGAGGCGCCTCTTATGTTTACCTCCGAAGACAAGGCGGCCATCCTCGTCGATGCGCTGCCATACATCCAGGAATTTTACGGCAAGACCGTCGTCATCAAGTACGGCGGCAATGCCATGGTCAGCGATGACCTCAAAGAAAAGGTCATGGAGGACATCGCACTCCTCAAATATGTCGGTGTGCGGCCCGTCATCATTCATGGTGGCGGCCCGGAAATCACGGGCTTCCTCAAAAAAGTGGGCAAAGAGACGAACTTTGTCTCTGGCCTGCGCGTGACGGACGAAGAGACGGTTGAAATCGCTGAAATGGTGCTTGACGGCAAAGTCAATTCCGAAATCGTGAACCTGCTCAACCACCGCGGCGTCAAGGCCGTCGGCATCTCGGGCAAGGACGCGGGCCTCATCCGCGCGAAAAAGAAGCTCGCGACGGTCTATGACGGCGACGACAAGAAAAAAGTCGACATCGGCTATGTCGGGCAGGTCGAGGACGTCGATACGGGTATCCTTGATGACCTGCTCGAAGGCGGCTACATCCCTGTCATCGCGCCGATTGGCGTTGACGAAGATGGCATGAGCTACAACATCAATGCCGACTACGTCGCGGCCGAAATCGCAGGCGCGCTCCATGCCGAAAAGCTGCTGCTGCTGACGGACATCGAAGGCGTCTACAAGGATTACCACGACAAGACGACGTTCCTCTCGTCGCTGACGCAGTCCGAAGCGCGTGAGTACATCAAGACGGGCGTCATCTCCGGTGGCATGATTCCCAAAATCGAAGCCTGCCTCCGCGCCCTTGACGCCGGCGCCGGCAAGTCGCATATCATCGACGGCCGCCTGCCGCACGCCATCCTGCTGGAACTGCTGACCTCGAAAGGCATAGGAACACAGGTGGAACGGTAAAAAAGAAAGCCTCCCTCTTCGAGGGAGGGGGACCGCGAAGCGGTGGTGGGTGTGGCGAAGGTATGGTTTTGCAATTCATTCGATTGTGTTTGCGAAGGTACGTCTTCGCAGATAGAAATCCGGCTATCCGTTTTGCCTACCTTCGCCACACCCCCAGTCGCCTATCGGCGCCAGCCCCCTCGGGGAGGGGGCCAGCATATGGAGGAATAAGGAGCTGTATTTATGACAGAAGCAGATCAACAGATTTTCGATGAAGACAAAGGCGCGTACCTCCCGGTCTTCTCGCGTTATAAAATCGTCCTCGACCATGGCGAGGGGGCGTATGCCTATGACATCGACGGCAACAAGTACCTCGATTTCCTCGGCGGCATCGCCGTCAATGTGCTCGGCCATGGCTATGCGCCGCTCGTCAAGGCCATTTCCGAGCAGGCGGGCAAGATGATCCACTGCTCGAACCTCTACTATACGAAGGTGCAGGCCGATGCGGCCGCGAAGCTCGTGAAGCTCTCGGGGCTCGGCAAGGCATTCTTCGGCAACTCGGGCGCCGAGGCAAACGAGGGCGCTATCAAGGTTGCGCGCAAGTATGCGCACCAGACGGACCCCGAGAAATCCACGATTCTCACGGCATGGAACAGCTTTCATGGCCGCACGATTGCGACGCTGACGGCGACGGGGCAGACACATTATCATGAGGGCTTCGGCCCACTGCCGGATGGTTTTGACTACGTCCATTACAACGACCTCGCCGAGCTCGAAAGCAAGATGAATGACAAGACGTGTGCCGTCATGCTCGAGACAATCCAGGGCGAGGGCGGCGTCTACACGCCGGCGCCCGGCTACCTCGAAGGCGTGCGCAAGCTCTGCGACAAGTATCATGCGCTCTTGATTTTCGATGAAATCCAGGCGGGCATCGGCCGCAGCGGCAAGTTCTTCGCCTACGAGAAATACGGCGTCAAGCCTGATATCGTGACGCTCGCGAAAGGCCTCGCCGGCGGCGTGCCGATTGGCGCGTTCATCACGACGAATGAAGCGGCGGCCGCCATGAAGCCCGGCGACCACGGCACGACGTTCGGCGGCAATCCGCTCGCCTGTGCGGCGGCCAATGTCGTCCTCGACACTGTGCCAAAGGCGGATTTCCTCGCGCATGTTGAAAGCGTCGGCAGCTACTTCAAGGCCAAGCTGCTGAAGCTGCAGGAGAAGTATCCGAGCCTCATCAAAGAAGTCCGCGGCACGGGCCTGATCCTCGGCGCCGAGCTCACGATCCCGGGCCGCGACATCGTTAATGACGTACTGGCCAAGGGCGCCATCATCAACTGCACGGCTGGCAATGTCCTGCGCTTCATTCCGCCGCTCATCATCACGGAGGAGCAGGTAGACGAGGTCGTCAGCATGATCGACGATGTACTTCCAAAGTATTGCTGAAATAAATGTCTAGCCAATACGGACAAACTGTGGTATTATAGTTGTCAGTTTGATAAAGATTGGCAAGGGAGGGGTTCTATGCTCAAAGGCAAAGACCTGTTATCCATCCACGACCTGTCGCTCGACGAGTTCCACGAGATCCTCGCGCTCGCCAAGGAGCTCAAGGCCATGCAGAAGGCGGGCGTGCAGCACCACATCCTCGAGGGCAAGACGCTCGGCATGATTTTCGAGAAGTCCTCGACGCGCACGCGTGTTTCTTTTGAAACGGGCATGTACCAGCTCGGCGGGCAGGCGCTGTTCCTCTCGAACCGCGATCTGCAGCTCGGCCGCGGCGAGCCGATCAAGGATACGGCGCGCGTGCTGTCGCGCTACCTCGACGGCATCATGATCCGCACGTTCGGCCATGACCGCGTGGAGGAGCTTGCGAAATGGGCGAGCGTCCCGGTCATCAATGCGCTGACAGACCTGCTGCATCCGTGCCAGGTCCTGACGGATCTGCTGACAATCCAGGAGCATAAGGGCAGCCACCTCAGCGACCTCAAAATGGTCTATGTCGGCGACGGCAACAACATGACGAACAGCTACCTTTATGGCGCGGCCAAGGCAGGCATGACGTTCGTCGCCGCGACGCCGGAGGACTACCGCCCTGATCCGACCGTCGTCAAGAATGCGATGAAAGACGCGAAGGAGACGGGAGCGAAGCTCTCGCTCATGACGGACCCGCACGAGGCCGTCAAGGACGCAGACATCGTCGTGACGGACACTTGGGCCAGCATGGGGCAGGAGGCCGAGCATGAGGCGCGCAAGAAGATTTTCGCGCCATATCAGGTCAACAAGGAACTGCTGAAAGACGCTGACAAGCGCGTCATCGTCATGCACTGCCTGCCGGCCTACCGCGGCGAGGAGATCACGGAAGATGTGTTCGAGGCCAACGCCGACGTCATCTTCGACGAAGCCGAAAACCGGCTGCATACGCAGAAAGCCATCATGGCGCTCACGATGGGCGATTGATTTAGAGAAGAGAGGTTATTCACTATGGCAGACAAAGTCAAAAAAGTCGTTCTCGCATATTCCGGCGGTCTTGATACCTCCGTCATCATCCCGTGGCTCAAAGAGCATTATGACGGCTGCGAAGTCATCGCTTGCTGCGCCGATGTCGGCCAGGGCGACGAGCTCTCCGTCGTGCATGACAAGGCGCTGAAGTCCGGCGCGTCCAAGGTCTACATCGAGGACGTCAAAGAGGAATTTCTCAAAGAGTACGTCTGGCCGACGCTCAAGGCCGGGGCGGTCTATGAGGACAAGTACCTGCTCGGCACGTCGTTTGCACGTCCGCTCATCGCGAAGAAGCTCGTCGAAGTGGCGAAAAAAGAGGGCGCGGATGCCATCGCTCACGGCGCAACGGGCAAGGGCAACGACCAGGTCCGCTTCGAGCTGACGGTCAAGGCGCTCGCGCCGCACATCAAACTGATCGCTCCGTGGCGCGAGTGGGACCTCGATTCTCGTTCCGCGGAAATCGAATACGCGAAGAAGCATGGAATCCCCATCGCGACGGAAAACAAGACGTATTCGATGGACCGCAACATCTGGCACCTCTCGCATGAGGGCTCCGACCTCGAAGACCCGGCGAACGAGCCGCATGATTCGATGTTCCTGATTTCAAAGGCCCCGCAGGAAGCGCCGGACAAGCCGGAGTACGTCACGATTGACTTTGAAAAGGGCGAGCCGGTCGCCGTCAATGGCAAGAAGCTCGATCCTGTCGCTCTGCTGACGGAGCTCAACGAGATCGGCGCGCGCAACGGCGTCGGCATCGTCGACATCTGCGAGAACCGCCTCGTCGGCATGAAGTCGCGCGGCGTCTATGAGAACCCGGGCGGTTCCATCCTTTACTATGCACATCGCGAGCTCGAATACCTCTGCCTCGACCGCATGACGTATCACTTCAAGCAGCATGTCGGCGTTCGCTTTGGCGAGCTCGTTTATGATGGCATGTGGTTCTGCCAGCTCCGCGAGGCGCTGTCGGCATTCGTGGACAGCACGCAGCAGACGGTCACGGGCCAGGTCAAGCTCAAGCTCTACAAGGGCAGCATTATCTCGGCTGGCTCGACGAGCCCGTATTCTCTCTACAGCAAGGAATTCGTCACGTTCGAGCATGACGACGTCTACAACCAGGCCGATGCGACGGGCTTCATCAACCTGTTCGGCCTGCCGCTGCAGGTGCGTGCCCTCATGCAGGAGAAAGCAGACAAATGAGCGAAGCCATGTGGGGCGGCCGGTTTTCAAAGACCACGGACGAGATGATCAATGAATTCCAGGCCTCCATCAACTTTGACAAGCGGATGTACCACGAGGACATCCACGGCTCGATTGCCCATGCGAAGATGCTCGAAAAAGTCGGCATCCTCACCGAAGAAGACCGCGACGCCATCGTCAACGGCCTCCTCGCCATTGAAAAGAAAATCGACGCAGGCGACTTTGATTTTTCCGTGGACCTCGAAGACATCCACATGAACATCGAGAAGCGCCTGACGGAAGCGATTGGCGACGCCGGCGGCCGCCTGCATACGGCGCGCAGCCGCAACGACCAGGTCGCGCTCGACACGCACATGTACATCCGCAAGGAAGTCACGGCCGTGCAGAAGGAGATCCAGAACCTCCAGCAGGCACTCGTCGAGGCGGCGGAGAAATATGGCGATGTCATCATGCCGGGCTACACGCATCTCCAGCGTGCGCAGCCGATCCTGTTCTCGCATCACCTCATGGCGTATTTCGCGATGCTCGCGCGCGACTTCGAGCGCTTCGAGGGCGTCTACCGCCGCGCGGATATCATGCCTTTGGGCGCTGGCGCGCTTGCGGGCACGACGTTCCCGATTGACCGCGAGTATGTCGCCGCGCAGCTCAATTTCGAGCGCATCTATGGCAACAGCCTCGATGCCGTCAGCGACCGCGACTACATCATGGAATTCCTGGCCGCGGCGTCCATCCTCATGGTGCATCTCTCGCGCCTCTCGGAGGAGACGATTCTCTGGTGCACGCGCGAGTTCCATTTCGTTGAGCTCGATGACGCGCACTGCACGGGCTCGTCCATGATGCCGCAGAAGAAGAACCCCGATGTTTCGGAGCTCGTGCGCGGCAAGACAGGCCGCGTCGTCGGCCACCTCATGGCCATGCTCATGGTCGTCAAAGGACTGCCGCTCGCCTACAACAAGGATTTGCAGGAAGACAAGGAAGGCATTTTCGATGCGATTGATACGATCAAATTCAGCCTTTCCGTCTATGCGCAGCTCATCCGCGGCATGAAGGTCCGCAAGGAGGTCATGAAGCGCGCCGTCACTGAGGACTTCTCGAATGCGACGGACCTCGCGGACTACCTCGTCAAAAAGGGCATGCCGTTCCGCAAGGCGCATGCCGTTTCGGGACAGGCTGTGCATCAGTGCATCGAGGCCGACAAATACCTCGAAGACATGACGATGGACGAGTTCCATGCGCTGTCGCCGCTGTTCGGTGACGACATCAAAGATGCCATCCGCCCCGAGACGTGCGTCAAGAACCGCAATTCGCTTGGCGGCACGTCGTACGCGCAGGTTGAGCGCCAGATTGCGGCGGCCAAGCAGCTGCTCAAGAGCGAAAAAGACGTCGCGGACGCGGCGGAGAAGAAACAAATCTGAAGAAACGAAAAGCATCACTTGATTGAGACTCTGTTCTATGCTAGGGTAGAATATATAACTATGCATGGATTGGAGTCTTTTTCTTTATGATGAAAGCAGGATTCTTTGACATCGACGGCACGCTGATCAATGTCATGCGCCAGCAGACGCGCATAACGGAGCCGACGCGGGCCGCGCTCCATCGGTTGCGCGCGGCAGGCTGCAAGACGTTCATCGCGTCGGGACGGCCAAAGGCATATCTCGATCCGGAGCTCTTGGACGAGAGCCTCTTTGACGGCTATGTCCTGATGAATGGCGCGCTCGTGCTCTATGAGGGCAAGGCGCTTTACCACCAGCCATTGCCAAAAGAGACGGTCAAGGCCATCACGGAACTCTGCGAGCAGCGCGGCGTCGAGTACATTCTCGAAGGTGCCGAGCATACGTATCTCAAGCGCGAATTTCTGGGCTTTGAGGCGTTTTATCAGAGCATCGATGTCGATACGGACTTCTTCGTGCGCGATTTCGACGTCGATGCGCTTGACATCGGCAAGATGGAATTTTACTCCACGGAGCCGATGGGCGGCGGCCTGTTCACGGAGCTCCTGCAGTGGCCAGGGCTCACGGGCGTCATGGACCCGTATCATAAGAAAAACCTCGAACTCTACGCGAAAGATATCACAAAGGGCTCGGGTATCCTCCATGCGCTTGAATCGCTCGACATTCCCGTCGCCGAGAGCTTTGCGTTTGGTGATGGCGTTAATGACATCGAGATGATGCAGACGGTTGGCCTCTCCATCGCGATGGGCAATGCACAGCCGCAAGTGAAGGAAATTGCTGAGAAGTCTGTGCCAAGCGTCGATGACGACGGCGTCGCCTGGGGCATCGAACATCTGATTTTGAAAGGAGAAGCGTGATTTCATGGCGAATAAATACAGTAAGGTTCTGCTTGTCCTGCTGGCGATTTTTACTTTCCTGGCCGCAGGCTGCGGAGCATCGAAAAATGCGGACAGCTCAGGGAGCGCCGCAAAAAGTGCAAGCAGTTCGCAGGCTGCGAATGGCGGCCTGACGATCCAGATGCTCAATGTCGGACAGGGCGACTCCATCCTCGTCAAGACAGCCGAGCAGACCGTCCTCATTGATACGAGCGATGTCGATGAGCGCGACAAGCTCCGCAAGGAGCTCCAGAAGGCCGGCGTCAAGAAAATCGACAAGGTCATCCTGACGCATCCGCATGCCGACCATATCGGCGGCATGGCCGTGCTGTTTGATGATAATTACGAAATCGGCGCCATTTACGATAACGGCATGCCTTCGACGTCGCGGCTCTATCTCGACTATGTGAAGAAGGCCAAGGAGAAGAAGATTGAGCACAAGGGCCTCAAAGAAGGCGATGTCCTCGATTTTGGCGGCGGCGTCAAGTTCGAAGTCTTGAGTCCGACGGCCTCGCTCGTGAAAAAAGGTCAGGCGAAAGGCTACAAGCACGACCCGAACAATGAATCCGTCGTCGGCCGCCTCGTGTTCGGCCAGTTTACGATGCTGTTTACGGGCGATGCGGAAAAAGAGACGGAGGCAAGCATCCTCCAGACGCACAAGGAGGATGTCAAGAGCATCGTGCTCAAAGCGCCACATCATGGCAGCCATACGTCGTCGTCTGACGCGTACCTCAAGGCTGTGCAGCCCAAAGTCTGTCTGATTTCGTGCGGCCAGGGCAACGACTACGGCCACCCGCACAAGGAAACGCTCGACAAGTACAAGAGACTCGGTGCCAAGATTCTCGAAACTGACAAGAATGGAACAATCACGATTACGACGGATGGCAAGACATATGATGTGAAGGGGGAGAAATGATGATTTCCGCATATCTCGACCGATTTGAAGAGGACAAGGCCGTGCTGCTGCTCGGCGATGACATGAAAAAATGCAACTTCCCGCGCTCGTACCTGCCCGATGGCCTCAATGAAGGCGACTATGTAAAAATCGACATCCAGTACGACAAGGAAACGACAGAAGCAGCAGAAGCCGAAGCGCAGGCGCTGCTTCGTGATGATAACTGATGGAGGCTGCCTATTTCATGCAGAATTTCTGGAAAAAACTGCTTTTGTGTCTGCCTTTGCTGGCACTCGCGTTTGGCGTTCTTGCGCCGCAGGGCGCAGAGGCGCGGCAGGCGGAACTCAATTATTTCACGTCAGAAAAGACGGAGGTCGATGGCCAGGAAGGCTGGCGCATCGAGATTGGCGTCAATCGCGACGATGTAAAATATGAAGTCAAAGAAAAGAGTGTGCTCAAGAGGGAGGTCGTGCTCGACCTCGAAAACACGGCGCGTGGCAAACTCGCGCAGCATATCAAGCAGACGGGGCCGCTCGTCTCGGCCGTGCAGATTGACGAACTGCAGAGCAAAGCGAACCGCCATACGCAGGTGCGCGTAGCGCTCCGCCCCGAAGCGGGGGATGTCGCGTACCGCGTGACGCCGTTGCCGGCCGACCGCCATGCGCGAAAGCCGTTCCGCCTTGCGCTCGACATCTATCCGAAACCGACGGCACCTCCTGTGGGCTCCGTCGAAGACGTCTCTGGCCATACGATCGTGCTCGATGCAGGCCATGGCGGCAGCGATACGGGCGCCGTCGGGCCTTCGGGCGTGACGGAGGCGTCCGTGACGCTGGCCGTGACGCAGGATCTGCGAGACATCCTGCAAAACTCCGGCGCCCGCGTCGTCATGACGCGCGACACGGATGTCGATGTCTATGGGCCGAATGCGAGTGCCCATGATGAACTGCAGGCGCGCGTCGATGTCGGTGCGCGCCTGCCGTCGGCCGAGGTGTTCCTGAGCATTCACTGCAATGCGTTCTCGAACCCCGGTGCGCATGGCATGGAGACGTACTACTATCCGGGATCGAGTGCTGGCGCGCGTTTTGCGACAATCCTCAATGAAGAGCTTGAAAAAGCAGGCGGCCGCACGAACCGCGGTGTCAAGTCGGCGAATTTCTACGTCATCCATCACTCGCCCATGCCGGCCTCGCTCGTCGAACTCGCGTTCATCACGAACCCGACGGAGGAAAACCTGCTCTCAGACGAGGACTACCAGAAAAACCTCGCCATGGCCCTCGCCATGGGCATTGCGCGGTTCTTCCGCGAACGCTGAAATATGGAGATGAAATCAATGAACGCATGGAATATCAAGCAGCTGCCGATGGTGCTTTTGCTCGTGCTGTCCCTCGTCTTCGCGGCGGGCTGCGGGCAGCAGGCCGCGGCTCCGTCTTCGTCCTCTGACAGCGCTTCTTCAACGTCTTCTTCGTCGTCTTCGAGCGCGTCCTCTTCGTCCTCATCGTCTTCTTCGAGCGCGTCGAAGTCGTCGCAGCCCGAATCTCTGACAATCAAGGTTTATTTCCCGAACGCGGACGGCACAAAGCTCATCGCGAACTCGCGCAAGGTCAAGACGGACAGCAAGAACGACAAGTACGCGGCAGCCATGGAATCGCTGCTCGCGGGCACGACGGAGAAAGGGCAGACGAACATCTTCCCAAAGAAGGCGCAGCTCCAGTCCGTCAAAGTCGAAAACGGCGTGGCAAGCGTCAGCTTCAGCAAGGAGCTCCAGAAAGACTTCGTCGGCGGCTCGACAGGCGAGGAGATGCTCGTCGGCTCCATCGTCAATACGCTGACGGAATTCCCCGAGGTCAAGAGAATCCGCATTTTGATTGATGGCAAGTCCGTTGAATCTTTGAGCGGCCATATGGATCTCACGGAACCGCTCACGCGCATGAAGGACCTGCTCTGAGCGCATTTTCCGCGCAGAGTGGCGCTTTTTCTTGTGTTTCCTTGCCATTTGTGATATGATGTGCTTTGTATGGGTATTTTCCCCATATCTAGTATGAAGAAATCTACAGGAGGTCTTTTCAGACAATGAAAGTTTCAGCAGAAAAAATAGAGAACCAGCAGGTCGTCCTGACCATCGAAGTCGTCGCAGCTGAGCTCGACAAGGCCGAGGAACGAGCCTGCAAGCGCCTGGCAAACCAGGTCAGCATCCCGGGCTTCCGCAAGGGCAAGGCACCGCGCGCCATCGTCGAGCGCCACGTCGGCAAGGATTCCGTCCTTCAGGAAGCTTTCGACCTCCTCGCACCGAAGGCTCTTTCCGACGCTATGGAAGAGCAGAAAATCGAAAACATCGTCGCTCGTCCGGAAATCGACATCCAGACGCTCGAAGATGGCAAAGATGTCGTCTTCAAGGCCACGGTTGTGCCGCGTCCGGAAGTCAAGCTCGGCGACTACAAGGGCCTCAAGATTGAAAAAGATGCCGTCAATGTGACGGATGAAGACGTCCAGAAGCAGCTCGAGCACATGGCAGACCATCAGGCAAAGATGGTCGAGGCTCCGGAAGGCGCAGCTGTTGAGAACGGCGACTTCACGACGCTCGATTTCAAGGGCTTCGTCGATGGCGAGGCTTTCGAGGGCGGCGAGGGCAAGGACTATCCGCTGCAGATCGGCTCGAACAGCTTCATCCCGGGCTTCGAGGATCAGCTCGTCGGCGCAAAAGTCGGCGAGGAGAAGGAAGTCAACGTGACGTTCCCGGAAGAGTACCATGCAAAAGACCTCGCTGGCAAACCGGCCGTCTTCAAGTGCACGATCCGCAGCATCAAGCATAAAGAGCTGCCGGAGATCGATGACGAGTTCGCCAAGGCTTCGAGCAAGTTCCAGACGCTCGACGAGCTCAAGGCTGACCTGCGCAAGAACCTCGAGAAGAACGAGGAGCGCAAGGCCGATGACGCACAGAAGGAAAAGGCGCTCGAGACGGCGACGAACAACACGACGGTCGATGTGCCGCCCATCATGATCGACAACGAAGTCACGCGCATGATTCGCGAGATGGAGATGCGCCTCGCACAGCAGGGCATGAAGCTCGAGCAGTACCTGCAGTTCGCTGGCACGGACATCGCGAAGCTCCGCGAGACGTACCGTGAGACGGCTGAGAAGAACGTCCGCACGGGCCTCATGCTCGAAGAAGTCGCCAAAGCAGAAAACATCAAAGTCGAAGGCAAGGACCTCGACCAGGAAGTCAGCCTGATGGCAGCCGCCTATGGCGCTACGCCGAAACAGGTCAAGAAAATCATCATGGAACAGGGAAGACTCAACGATCTCGCTGCGACCGTCCTGCGCAACAAGACGATGCAGTTCATCTTCGACAATCTCGCTGAGTGATTCCCTCAGGGGGGACATTTATGAGTTATGTACCAATGGTCGTCGAGACGTCGAACCGCGGCGAACGCGCGTACGACATCTATTCGCGCCTGCTCAAAGACCGCATCATCTTCCTCGGCGGCCCGATTGACGACGGCGTCGCGAATACGGTCGTGGCGCAGCTGCTCTTCCTCGAATCGGAAGACCCCGACAAAGATATCTATCTTTACATCAACAGTCCCGGCGGCGTCGTGACGGCAGGCCTTGCCATTTACGACACGATGCAGTACATCAAGCCGGATGTCTCGACCATCTGCATCGGCCAGGCAGCGAGCATGGGCTCGGTGCTCTTGACGGCCGGCGCGAAGGGCAAGCGCTTTGCGCTGCCGATGTCGCGCATCATGATTCATCAGCCGCTCGGCGGCGCGCAGGGCCAGTCGACGGACATCCAGATCCAGGCGAAAGAGATTTTGCGCATCCGCGAAGTCATTAATGAAATCCTCGCGGACACGACGGGCCAGAAGATCGAGAAAATCGTCGAGGACACGGAGCGCGACAACTTCATGACGGCCGAAGAGGCGAAAGCCTATGGCCTGATTGATGAAGTCATCACGCGCAAGAAGGATAAGGCAGACAAGCCAGAGAAGACCGAAAAGACGGCAAAAACCACGAAGGCTTCGAATTCGAAAGCGAAGGCCGAGGACTGAGAGGTGACGTCCTATGTTGAAGTTCGGCGAAGAAAAAGGACAGCTCAAATGCTCGTTCTGTGGCAAGACGCAGGACCAGGTGCGCAAGCTCGTGGCCGGTCCAGGTGTCTATATCTGCGATGAATGCATCGAACTTTGCAATGAGATCATCGAAGAGGAGTTCAGCGAGGATGTCGAGGTGGAACTCAAAGACGTTCCAAAGCCGAAGGACATCCGCGCCATCCTCGACCAGTACGTCATCGGTCAGGATGAAGCGAAGAAGACGCTGGCCGTCGCGGTCTATAACCATTACAAGCGTATCAATTCTGCGCAGCCGAACAAGAATGACGATGTCGAGCTCCAGAAGTCGAACATCCTCATGATCGGCCCGACGGGCAGCGGCAAGACGCTCTTAGCGCAGTCGCTCGCGCGCATCCTCAACGTGCCGTTCGCCATCGCGGACGCGACGTCGCTGACGGAGGCCGGCTATGTCGGCGAAGATGTTGAAAACATCCTGCTGAAGCTCATCCAGGCTGCCGACTACGACGTCGACAAGGCGGAGCGCGGCATCATCTACATCGACGAGATCGACAAGATTTCTCGCAAGTCGGAGAATCCGTCCATCACGCGCGATGTCTCGGGCGAGGGCGTCCAGCAGGCGCTCCTCAAGATTCTCGAGGGCACGCGCGCTTCCGTGCCGCCGCAGGGCGGCCGCAAGCACCCGCATCAGGAGCTCATCTCCATCGATACGACGAACATCCTGTTCATCTGCGGCGGTGCGTTCGATGGCATTGAAAAAGTCATCGAGTCGCGCCTCGGCGAGAAGCAGCTCGGTTTCGGTGCGAACATCTCGTCGCACAAGGAGCGCAACATCGGCGAAGTCCTGCGCCATGTGCTGCCGGAAGACTTGCTCAAGAATGGCCTGATTCCGGAGTTCATCGGCCGCCTGCCCGTCGTCGTGACGCTTGACGCGCTCGGCGAGGACGCGCTCGTCGACATCCTGACGAAGCCGCGCAACGCGCTCGTCAAGCAGTATGCGAAACTGCTCGAGATGGATGGCGTCAAGCTCACATTTGATGACGACGCCCTGCGTCTCATCGCGCAGGAAGCGCTCAAGCGCAAGACAGGTGCGCGCGGCCTCCGCTCCATTATCGAGGGCATCATGCGCGACGTCATGTATGACGTGCCTTCCGTCGAAGGCGCATCGGCCTGCCGCGTGACGAAAGACGTCGTCGAGAAACACAAGACGCCGGTCGTCACGATCGACAAGAAGCCGAAGGCAAAGCAGGAAGCCTCGGCATAACATCACAAGAACGATGAAAAGGCGCTGCCAGAGTGCAGCGCCTTTTTTTGAAATAGGAAATGGGAAAATAGGAAAATGGGAAAGGGGAGAAACGCCATGACAAGCCAGATCCGCACGATGCCGCTGATTCCCATGCGCGGCATGCTGGTCTTCCCTTATATGATGATCCACCTCGACATCGGCCGCCCGGCCTCGATTGCCGCGCTTGAACAGGCCATGATGACCGACCACGAAGTCCTCCTCGTGACGCAGCGCGATGCTGAAATCGAGAACCCGGAAGAACGAGACCTTTTTGACGTCGGCACGGTCGCCGAAATCCAGCGGCTCGTGAAGCTGCCGGACGGCTCCGTCCGCATCCTCGCCGAAGGCCAGACGCGCGGCAAGATCCGCGTCTATCGTAAGCTCGACGGCTATGTCGAAGCCGAAGTCGAGACGTATGACGACGAAGAGCTCGGCGCGCATACCGTCGAAAATGACGCGCTGATCCGCAGCGTCATCGACCAGTTCGAATCATGGGTCAAGCAGA
>Ga0256404_1006515_pt1 | contig 19240 bp, 12 predicted proteins | sample RumenRJG_01DNA_FD_185990 | JGI IMG/M metagenome (GOLD analysis project Ga0256404, IMG submission 185990) | Bovine rumen microbial communities from Lethbridge, Alberta, Canada - RJG_01 | ecosystem: Host-associated > Mammals > Digestive system > Stomach > Rumen | place: Canada: Alberta | collected...
AATTTTATTCGAAAAAAGACGATAACTATCGTCTTTTTTGATTGTACTTTAATTTTTATTATAGTGCTTTTGTATTTTTATCTTCGAAAGTCAGGTAATATGAATATTATAATTCAAAAATTAGTCCTATGACATTAATTTGCTATTAGAGTATGTCTTCTTTTTTTGAAAATTGATAGTTAGGATTTAATCTTTCAATCCTTTAAAGATGTATATAAATCTAAATAAATGCGCTAATATTCTGATTCTGAATATCCCAAAAACCCTGCAGATTTTTTCAAAAACCTTGCAAATCTCAATTATTTTTAGTTTTCATCTTCTGGATCTTTTACAACTATTTGCACTTCTTCATCTTTAGAAGCTTTGGCTGTCTCAAGTTGTTTTCTTAGTGATTCAATATTTTCTTTTGCTCTTTTAATAACGTTTGGGTCATATCCTTCAATAGAGGAATATTGATTAATATAATTCTCTAGATCTCTTTCACATAAAGAAATGAATTTCTCAAGGAACATAGGATAAAATTCTTTATACATTATTTCGTGTGTATTGAAAATAATCGGCATAAATATCAGCATTATAAATAAATCAATAACTATTGCCCCAAAAGCTAAAAGCAATACACTTTGAACATTAGGCAAAAGGAAATAGAGTAAGTAATAACTTCCACTAAAAATTACAATAAAAGCAATTGTGAGTGGATAGGCAGTTCTATAGTAGTTGCCATAAATAAATTTTCTATTGTCTTTTTTTGCCTCTTTAAAAACAATGTTCATTAATTGAGGTGGAATTTGTGGCATCACTTGTGCTAAAGGATACTTTAAAGTATTCATACAAATCCTATTTACAAAGAAATAGAAAGCAGGAAGCATAGCAGCAAAAGTTGTATGCACTTCTATAATTTGAAGAATATGCTTATGGTTATTAAGAATATCGTCCAAACTATCATAAGAAGTTTCGCTAGTAAAATCTAAGGACATCACTTCTTGAATAAGAGTATGAATTTCATTCCCTTCAAATTGACCAACAATAATCACAATAATTGAACTTAAAATTCTAATCGCTAAAAACACTAAAAGAGCAAAAAAGAAATATTTATATACTTGAAGCCTTCCTCTAAATGGGGGTCTTTTGCCAATCGAATAGGTTCTAACAAACGATCCTAAATTGATTTGACCAGCTTCATCTCCTTTTAATCCACCATTATTTGCATAATAAGAATAGATAAAAGGTTCTAATAATCCCAAAAGCCAAATTGCAATAAAAATCATTAACGCTTGAAGGATATAAGAAAAATAGAAACTGGAAAAATTAATCAGTTGTACTAAAAAGAAAACCAAATAATAAACAATAAGGATTACTGCAATAAAAGCTCCAAACGCAATAGTCGTTTGAAGGTTACTTCTAAAATCTTTATATACTTTTTTAACTTTATCTTTTGTCATCCGTTAATCTCATCATCATTGCTCATCTTTTGTGATTGTCCATAAAGACGAGAAATATCTTGTACTGCATATTCTAATTGTTTTGGATCCATCTTGCTAACATTACGCTTTTCAATCGTTTTAATTAGTTTTTTAAGATTCTTCTTAGAAACAATGAAATTATTGTCTCTCATTAAATCCTGGCTATTTTTAATAACGCAATTGTCATTAATAATGACTATCGAAATAAAAAATGACATGTCAATTTGAGTGGCTAAAGAAAGTTTATCAACCCTTTTTTCGTTCACTTTCATTGGGTTTTGAATCTCAATTGTCGCGTCGCCTTTAGTATAAAATAACCATGCGTTATCGTTTGCACTCCCGCAAATTGTGCCTCTATAATATCTATCTTTAATAACATAGATGTATTTATCGCCAAATAAAACATGGTCAATTCGACATATCAATTGGTTATTATTTCTAATACTTAACTTGTTAATTAAATAATAATCATTGAGATCTGCAATCTTTTTAATCTCTTTATAATAAATTTTCTGAAAATTTTTGAAGTCATATCTTGCTTTAGCAAAAGGATAAATCAGCATAAATAAAACAATGAATGCCGAAATCATAATTGCTAAAACAAATAAGACAAATCCTACCGGATTTTCATCGTAGGAAATAAAATCTAAAACGTTAAATAATTTCATAGTTATTCTGCTAAAGTTACTGCTAACTCAACCATCTTATAGAGGTTTGTTTGTCTTTCTTCTTGAGTTAAATCTCTTTCTTTATTAACAAATGTGTCAGAAATTGTTAATAAACATGCTGCCTTTTTGCCTAGTCTCATTGCGTTAATAAATAAGCCATAGCTCTCCATTTCAACGCAAAGTAATCCTAACTCTTTAGGGTATTTATAGAATTCTGGGTTTGGATCGTAGAAAATGTCGCTACTAAAAACAGGGCCGACAACTGTAGGAATGCCCATTTTCTTTGCGTTTTCTTCTGCTTCTTTAACTAAATCAAAATCGGCGCAAGGAGCAAGTCTAATTCCTTCTTTTGAATAATGGTTTGCATAATTTGAATTTGAACTGGCGCTAGTTGCAATAACTACATCACCAACGTGAACATATTCTTGATAAGAACCAGCTGTTCCAACTCTAATGATTTTTTCAACACCATAAAAAGCAAAAAGTTCATAGCTATAAATACCAATTGAAGGAACTCCCATTCCACTAGCCATAACGCTTAATGGTTTGCCACTTTTTGTTTTACCTGTAAAAGCTAAAATTCCTCTAACATTGCTCACTTCCACATAATCAACTAAAAATGTTTCAGCAATCCATTTTGCTCTAAGTGGATCTCCTGGCATTAAAACTGTTTTTGCAAATTTTGCGCCATCTCTAATGTGTGTTGACATATATCTATTTCGTCCTTTCTAAAATAAATTTATCTAATTCATTAACTTCGTCGATGTTAACGAATGAATAATTCTTTTTTAATACGTTTACTTCATCTTTTAAAACAATTTCATAAACAGCACAATATTCAGGCTTTTTAGATTCCTTAAGCGATTCATTCAAATTAATGAAAGCTTTTAAAAGCGGTTTAACGTCGCGCAACTCAACAATTTTTCCTAAAGAGGCGCAAATTTCCTCTTCAATTGAACCAATTAAGGCAGGAACAAAACTCAATAAATGGTGTTCATTTCCTTTTTTCTCAAGCAAAATCTTTGAGCCATTTTTAATAATAACTTTAATAGTTAATCCAATATTTGCGCGTGGATCAAAGTTATCAAACTTTTCAAAATCGCCAATTAAATCAAGTGTTTTTGATTTCAATTTATCTAAGGCGTCAGACTTAGCGCCAAGTTCTTCATAAGTTTTAACTAAATTTATTGATGTTAATACATCAATTAAGTAGGAATAAACGGTGATTTCTTGATTCTTTTTCAAAATTATTCTTCCTCAACGGATTTTCCTGAATTCTCAGGTTCCATAATATGAACAAAAGCATTTAAGAATTCGTTTTGATCGTAGGTAGTTAATTCCCCATCAACCGCAATTGAAATTCTACCTGTTTCTTCGCTGACAACAACTGTGACAGCATCAGTCTCACTGCTAATTCCTAATGCCGCTCTATGTCTTGAGCCTCTTTTTACACCAATTCTTTCAACAGATGGTTTGTAAAAAACGCTCGCAGCTAAAATTATATTATCTCTAATAACAACTGCTCCGTCATGTAATCTTGTACCAGGATAAAAAATTGTAATCAGTAATTCAAAAGTAACAGGAGCATTTAAAATAGTTCCGTTTTTACAGATGTCATCAAAATTATCTTTTTTCTCAAAAGTCATTAAAGCTCCAATCTTATTATCCGAAAGATAAAGTGTTGCTTTTTCAATTACACGATAAAAATCTTCATGAGAATAATAGGCTTTTGAGCGGTTTTTATTCTTTTTGAAGTTAAATTTGAACCCTTTTGAAGGGAATTTATTATCAAGTAAAGTTCTAGTTTCAGCAATATTAACGGATATAGCAATGATAGCAATAATTGCAATAATCACTCCGCTTAAATATGCAAGGAATGTCATTGATAATACAGCGCCTAAAAGCATAGCGATTGAGGCGCCAAGCAAAGCAAAAACAGCAAACTTTCTTCTTACAAAAAAGTCTACAAATAAATTAACTAGAAGTAACAAAACGAAAACAAGAGTCAAATCAATAATTTCGCTTACTTGAATGTTATTGAAATCTCGAAAGAAAACTAGCATTTCTCTGCCTCCTTCCTTAATATATCCCTTGCGATAAAGACGCCATTAGCTCCAGCTTGCGCTAAACCACGAGTAATACCGGCTCCATCTCCCCCAACATATAAATTCTTAATTTTTGTTTCAAATGATTTTGAGCACTCGATTCTATCGCTATAGAATTTAGCCTCGACTCCGTATAAAAGTGTGTGGTCATTAGCAATACCTGGGGTAATGTGGTCTAAAGCTTTAATCATTTCAATGATGGATTGAAGCGTTTTGTAAGGCAAAACAAGACCTAAATCGCCAGGAACAGCTTCTTTTAAAGTTGGAGTAACAAATCCTTCTTCAATTCTTTTAACTGTAGATCTTCTACCTTGGATAAGGTCGCCATATCTTTGAACTATGACAGTTCCGTTTGATAATTTATTTGCTAAAGCAGAAATAGCTTCAGCGTATTCATTGCTATCCTTAAATGGCTCAGTAAATTCATGAGAAACTAAAAGAGCAAAATTTGTGTTATTACTTGCGAGTTCACTTGAGTTATATGCGTGTCCGTTTGCAGTTATAATTCCGTTATTATTTTCAACAACTACGTGGCCACTTGGATTAGAGCAGAATGTTCTAACTGTTGTGCCAACACTTGTCGAATAGACAAATTTTCCTTCATACAAATTGCGATTAATTTCGTCCATAATGACGTCATTTGTTTCAACTCTAACTCCAATGTCAACGCGATTATTAAACACTTTAATCTTGTGTTTTCTTAACATTTTACTTAACCATTTTGAACCTGGTCTTCCAACATTTAACACGACATATTTTGCAAGAAATTGTTCGCCATTAGCCAAAACAACACCTTTAGCCATTCCGTTTTCTTCAATTACATCGACAACTTCTGAACTAAAGCGCATTGTTACGCCCATTTTCAAAAGTTCTTCGTAAATTGATTTCATTAAATTTAAATTAACTTCAGTTCCAAGGTGCCTGACTTCGCTTCTTAAAAGTTTTAAACCAACTCCCAATCCTCTTCTTTCGATATCAATAATTTCTTTTGTATTAGGGTTTGTTAAAACATCTGGGGCTCCGTGAGCTAAGTTGATTTTATCGACATATCTAATTAATTCTAAAATTTCATCTTTTCCTAAATAGTCTTGCATCCATCCGCCAAACTCATAAGTGATATTAAATTTGCCATCAGAATATGCACCACATCCACCAAATCCACTAGTCATTGAGCAGCTAGGTAAACATCCACTTCTTCCGTAAATGTCTTTAGGACATTGTTTAATTTTTCCTTCCAAAATAGGGCAAGTTCTATGATAAATATCAAGACCCTTGTCTAAGAGTAAAACTTTTAATTTAGGATTACTTTTAATTAACTCATACGAACCATAGATTCCACATGGTCCAGCTCCAACAATAATAACATCAAATTCCACGTCACTGACCTCGTAAGTAATATTATAAATAATATTAAAGTCTTTATTAAGCGAAAACTTACCAAAAAAACTTCTTTTTGCTAAAAAGCATAAAATTATTTAATAATTTTAATGTTCTTTAGTGTTGAATAATTAAAATTCTCATCCAAAAAGTTATTTCACTTATTAATATATCCGATATTTCGTGTCTAATTTTTACTGTTCTATTAATCTTTAAAAGATGCTTGTTTTCCACATATTCTGCAAAAATAGTTGAGTTTTGCAGGGTTTTTGGAATTTCTTTCTTAAAAATTTCATTTTTTTCTAACAAAAAAATTATTTTATAAGTGCAACATCTATGAGATAATATTTCAAAGAGGGGTACTCAATATGAAAAGAATTTCGAAAATAGGAGTTTTAGTCCTAGTTTCTTCAGGACTTATTTTTTCTTGTGGTAATAAAGAAGAACAATCTACAGTCGATGCCAACGACAAACCGGTAGTCATTAACACTGAATCTAAGGATGGCTTAGTATACGAAATAGCATTAGATGCTCAATCATATTCAATCAAGAAATACGTTGGTAAATCAAATAATGTTGTTATACCTGAGACTTTTGAAGGATTACCTGTAAAAGGAATTAAGAAATTTGCATTTAGAAATAGTGCCGTTACAAAAGTTCATTTGCCAAAATCAATTGAAAGCATTGAAGAATATGCCTTTATTGGAAATGACGTTCTTAACGAATTTGAAGTCGATAAGGAAAATCAAAGTTTTGTAGTTCGCGATAGTGGACTTTATAGAGTCATTGATAAAGATTCAGAAACATATGAACTTGTTTGTGCTATTGCAAAATTATCTGGTGAATTTGAAGTGAGTGAAAAACTTAGCGTTTTAAACGGCGCATTTCAATCTACTAATTTAACAATCTTAAAATTCAACGCTCAAAAATTAAGCGGCCACTTCCATAAATGGTTTGGTCTTACAAACGATGCTATCCCTTCTACTTTTGGCGAAGTCGTAATTACAGGCGGTAATGTTAATAGCAACGCTTTTATAGGAATTAATAATTTAGAAGCTGTCGTTTTAAAAGAAGGTGTTGGAACAATCGGTGATAGAGCATTTTTCAATTGTTCAAATTTAAATTCAGTCTTAATCCCTGATTCACTTACTTCTATTGGTGAAAAAGCTTTTGCAAACTGCGCTAATCTCAAATTAATTAGAATCGGAAACTCTGAATCACCAAGTTTATCTTCTATTGGTGATGGAGCATTCCAAAATGATGAAAGCTTAATTTTAGAAGAAAAAAGTGGCTTATTATATTTTGGCAATCCTAATGTTAAACATTTAGTTCTTGTCAAAGCAAAAGATAAATCCCTTTCTTATTATGCTACTCAAAGTGAAACAAAATTTATTCTAGATGAAGCTTTCAAAGGTTGTTCTAAAGCAGAAGAAATTAGTATCCCTTCAGTTTTTTCAATTGGTTCAAAAGCGTTTGCAGGTTGTGCATCCTTAGAAGATGTCACTTTGCCTGCTAGACTTAAAACAATAGGATCTAAAGTTTTTGATGGGACAAAAGTTGTCACAGAGCACGGAATTAACGATAACAAAGGTGGTGTTTATCTCGAAACATCTGATGGTCAAAAACGTCTATTAGTTAAGCTTGACTCTACAAGTTCTAATCTTATCGTTCATGAAGATACCGCATGGATTGACACTTATGCTTTAAATAGTAATACTAAACTAAAAACAATCGAATGCGATTCAAACGGATATAGAGCAATTGACGATAGTTATTTAGTTTCTGCTGATTCTACAATTCTATATGGCACAATTAAGGATGCTCAACTTGAAGGTTTCAATTTATTATCAAATATTAGAGAAATCGCCCCTTATGCTTTAAGTTTTGCTTCAGCTGAAGGTTTTGTGCTTCCAAGCAAATTAATAAAGATTGGTGATAATGCTTTTGATTCATTTGAAGAATTAGATGGAGTAAATAATCCTGAATTAAAACTACCTGAAACAGTTTTATCCATAGGAAACTCAGCATTTGAAAATCTTTCTGGCTATGACACCATCTCACTTAATGATGGACTTCTTGTTTTAGGAGAAAAAGCTCTCGCTAATAATGCTCAAGCATCTTTAAATCCACTTTTCTTACCAGGTTCATTAAGTTATGTTGGTGCAAATGTTTTTGAAGGTTCAAAATTTACCTCCATTAAAGTTGAAGCCGACGAGAATCCTTCTAACTGGGATGCAAAATGGTCAGGTTCAACGCAAATTGAATCAATCATGTTTGGTGCTTCTCGATAAATAATATTTTTCAAAATCAAATGCCAGCCTTATGGCTGGTTTTTTTATTTTGAAAAAGATACGCATCAGATATAGTTTACACGTGTCTAAAAATTGATACGAAAAATCTTTTTGTATATAATAATCAACGGGAGCAAGTTATGTTAGTTTATAAAACAAAAAACAATGACAAAATTATTGATGCCTTTTTCACAATATTAAAAAATTACACTTATGACGAATTGCAAATAATGCAACTTTGCTATGAAGCTGATGTATCTAGGCAAACTTTTTACAACTTATTTAAAACTAAAGCAAACGTTGTAAGAGCATATGTTGAATCATTATTTAACGATTTTTTAATTGAATACATTAAAATTCCTTCTCACACTATAAGAACTGACATTGGTGTTGTCGTTGATGTAGTGAATTCTCATAGCGAACGTCTTTTACAAATTTTTAAAAACGACCTTGGTGTTCTTCTAAAGGATACTGTAGTTAAATTAACTTCTGATAAACTCTCAATTAGCGAAGCGAATTCGAACGACTATAGAACATTGATTTTCTTATGTACAGGTATTTTATCTCTTGTTAAATATGAACTTATGAATAACGGAACAATCGAAAACAGGGAAGCCTTTGTAAACTACTTTATCGATCTTTTTAAAGGCAAAATGATGCACGGATTAATACTAGAATAATTCAAAAATATCGCGAATCTGCAGGCTTTTTATAAAAATTCACCAACTTATTGGTGAGTTTTTTAAATACTTTTTTTATTCGTATGCTTTAGCAACTTCAGCAAGTAATTCCCTAATAGGCAACTTTTGAGGACATACTCTTTCGCATTTTCCGCATTTTATACATGAACTCGCTAGTCCACTATTAAGAGTAACTTCTCTATATCTACGCTTTGCAGACCAGTCATTAAAAACTCTATCTGCATTAAAAACATCAAATATATTTGGAATTGCAATTTTTTGAGGACAACCTTCAACACAATATTTACATGAAGTACATGGAATTAAATTTTCTTTGATAATGATGTCTCTAATTTTGAACGCAAGGTCAACTTCTTTTGGGGAAAGTGGTTTCACATCTTTCATAAAAGAAAGATTTTCTTTCATTTGTTCTAAAGTACTCATCCCAGATAAAACCATCATAACGCTACTAGGGTTGGCTGCAAATCTAAGTGCTAAATTTGCAGGTGAAATATCTTCTTCCTTAACAAATTCTAAAGCTTTTGGAGGCAAATTTATAAGTCTCCCGCCTTTAATTGGTTCCATAATTATGATAGGTTTTTGATGTTTTTCACAAACTTCACGACATAACCTACTTTGTGTATTTTTTGAGTCATAATCGAGGTAATTGTATTGAATTTGAACAACTTCAATTTCAGGATAAGTCGTTAAAATATTATCTAAAACGTCAGCTGTATCATGAAAGGAAATACCTACATGCTTAATTTTTCCCTCTTTTTTAAGTTCAAAAGCAGTTTCATAAGCTTTACAACGTTTAAAGTCTTCAAAATTACGCTTATTTTGAGCGTGCATTAAATAAAAATCAAAATAATCTACTCCACATCTAGCTAATTGATCCATAAAGAAAGGTCTAATATCTTCCTCTTTATTAAAATATGGCTCAGTTAATTTATTTGTTAAAAAATATTTATCTCTAGAATATCTAGATGTCAAACATTCTTTGATTGCTAATTCACTCAAGCCTTTTAAATACCCATGAGCGGTATCAAAATACTTGAATCCAGATTCAATAAATAAATCAACCATCTCTTTAAATTGCTTTAGATCAACTTCTTCTCCTATCATCGGAAGTCTCATACATCCAAAGCCAAATTTCTGATTATTTCCAAAATATCCCATAATTTTATTCCTCAACAAATTATAAAATGTATCAACTTAAATAGTATAAAAATTTAGAATATTAGGGTACAAGTTGTTGACTATGAACTTACGAAAACAAAACAAAAGGCGCAATATTGCGCCAAAATTTATAATAATTGAAATTAAGTTGTCCTAAAATTTAAGGTACAATATTTGTACTTTTCTTTAAAGGAACTAAATAGAATTTAGCTTTCTTTTCTTCTTTGTTGATGAACTTTCTTTTATCGTAAGCACACACTCTTACAGCAGCATGTTTTCCAGAAAATACTGCGATTGGCAACCCACCTGGAAGCATCATCCATTGTCCACATAACGCAAAATTCTTTAAACCTTTAACATAGTTTTTCGCAATTAATCCCTTTGAATATTTTGTGCCTATAAAAGACATATAAGATCCACAATATGCATTTGTATATCTCTCATAGGTTAATGGTGTAGCAACATCAAGAGTTGAGATACTCGAATCATTTAATTTATATTCTTCTTTAAGTTTTGTTCTTACAAACTCTGCTAAATCATTTTTAAATTTCTTATACTCTTCTTTAGATAAACTCTTAACATAGTTATAACCTTCAAATGAGCCATAAATCATAACAGTAATAGTTGTACAATTACGGTTTAGTGTTTTATCGAAACTATGTGATCTCGCTGTAATGCAGTCGAATTCATCTGGTCCAACTTTAAAAGGCTCAACTTCAAAACAATATGTTTTTGGACGGTCATCAATGTTTTCGGTAACCTTATAAGAAAGATAATAGCAGCTATTATTTAAATAATGATCTTTCTCAGTAAACATTTTTTTGAAATATTTACTCATATATTTTTCGCCAATTAATTTATTGAAAGTAAAATGAAGGTCGGTGCTAGAAACAACATAATCACCTTTTATAATTGTGCCATCTTCTAACACAATTCCTTTTGCTGTGTCATTTTCAATAAGAACTTCTTTTACAGGAGTATTTAGGAATAATTTACCACCTTTATCTTTAAATGTTCTTATAATTCGGTTAGCCATTTTCAAAGAGCCACCTTCAGGAACTCCAGCATCACCTTTGCTTAAAGCGTGCATTGTGTAGAAAAAACAATGTGAGTTGTAATCTTTTGTAGTCAAAACTCTCATTATTATTTTTTTGAGGGTTTCGTTTTTAGCTTTCTTCGCAAAATCTTCTAAAGATTCATTTCTACTCTTTATATAAGAAGAAAGCATTGGGAGCATATGAAGGCCAAACATTGTAAATTGAAATGGATTAAGCATATCAAGAGGTTTATCAAGTGGGACTCTTGTATGTTGATAATCTAAAATTCTTTTAATCAATTGCTTAATAACTTTCTTATCTTCTGGAGCTATACGCATTAATTCATCATAAAGCTTATTTAAATCAGCGTAGAAAGTAATAACTTCATCTCCTATTTTAAATTTTTGGAAATACTCACATTCATAAATCTTAGTGTGTTCATTAAGTGCGCCTAAATGATACCAAACAGGATAAAAGTCACTATTTTTATTTGTACCAACAATCCAGTGAGCACAACCATCAATATAAACTCCGTCTCTATACCACCCTGTGCATTCACCACCAGCAATGACATGTTTTTCGTAAATTTCGACATCAAAATCATTATCTAATGCATAAATACCACAGGTTAATCCTGAGATTCCTCCACCAACGATAATAAGTTTCTTCTTTTGCATAACAACAATTATAATATCAAATGTAATCTTATTCAAACTTAGCACCCACGGATGTGACAAATATATTTACTTTAATTTAGTATTTAAATATGATTAGAAACGAGGTGATTTTATGAAGCTAAATAAATTATTAATTTTAACTTCTGCATTTTTCTTAGCATCATGCGGAACATTAGACTTAACAAAGCAAAATAAAAATAATGAGCAAACGTCCGAAATTGATAACAAAGGGAACGAGGAAAAAGAAAACATCAACGATAAGGATGGCTCAAATGAAGACAAAAACCCAATAAACAACGAGGAAGATCCAGCCAATCAAAATAACGATAATGACCCAAAAGATCCTGATCCAGTCGTTCTAAAGCAAGAATATACGATATCAATTGACTTCTCCAAACACAAAAATGATGCAGGAGCTCGTCTCGAAGATAAATCAGTTTATGATAACACCCTTGAATTAATTAATAGTTCTTACGAGGATGGCAACTTAGTAAAAGATATGTCAGTTTCAGGATTATTCATCCAAGATAGATTATCTAAAGGCGGTAATTTAGGAAAAACTTTATGTTTTGGCTCTCAAAAAGTAGATGGTTCATTGGAATTAGAATTAAACATCGAAATAGTTTCAATTGAGATTTCTTATCAAGCCTACTTCAAATATTATTCCTATACAGGAGCTGAAGGTTTTAATGTCGATGGAGATTTTGACGTTATCATAAATGATGAAAATATAGAACACGTAGACTACGAAGAAAATCTTAAGGATGAAACTGAGAAACATAACTTTAAAGTAAATTTCGATAAACCAACAAACTACATTAAAATTGAAAGCCTGGCTAGTGAATATTACGCAGGCAGATTCTTCTTAAATACAATGCAATTTAGTTACCTAAAATAGGGTACAATTTTAAGGATATTAAATCTCATAAACACCTATTAGCATCGATTTTCATTCATATTTTATAAAAAAATAAGGTACAATTTTAATTACTAAAATATATAAAAAAGGCTACATATGAATGTAACCTTTTTTGCTTTTTGAATTGAATATTAGTTGTCTTTAGCGTCGTAATCTCTACTTGTAACAAGGTCCTCAGTTGTTAATGATTCCCATGTTTCAAGGCTGTCTCTATCATCTTCGTTTTCAGCAGTATCATGGATACCAACATATTGAGCTTTGACTTGTGCCATAGTTCCACTAACACTGAAGTCTTCAAGAATTTCCTTTTCTTGTTCCTTAGTTAATAGACCTCTACCTGCTGGAATAAGTTTACCAGTGATGACGTTTTCTTTTAAGCCATGGAGTGTATCAGTCTTACCTTTGATTGCTGCATCTGTAAGAACACGTGTTGTTTCTTGGAATGATGCTGCTGATAAGAATGATTCAGTTTCAAGAGCAGCTTTAGTAATACCTAAGACAAGTGATTTACCATATGCTGGTCTACCACCTTTAAGGAGTACATCTCTGTTCTTGTTTGTAAATTCGACAATTGAGACTTTTGTGCCTGGGATCATATCAGTGTCACCACCAGTGATGATAAGTACTTTATTGAGCATTTGTTTGACAATGACTTCAATGTGCTTATCGCTGATTGCAATACCTTGTGATCTATAAACTTTTTGAACTTCCTTGATGATGTAATTTTGAACTGCTGCAGCATCACTAACTTCAAGTAATTTCTTAGGTGAAATTGCACCTTCAGTAATTTTGCCACCGTTTTTAATTGTATCGCCTGGTTTAACTCTAAGTCTAGCACCGAAGACGGTCTTATATTCTTTGACATCTTTATCGTTAGCAATTGTAACTGTGTAGCTACCATTTTGCTCAACGATTTCTTGGACAGTACCACTAATTTCTGAGATGAGAGATTCACTCTTTGGATTTCTAGCTTCAAATAATTCTTGGACTCTTGGGAGACCTTGAGTAATATCGTCAGTTGTAGCAACACCACCAGAGTGGAAGGTTCTCATTGTAAGTTGGGTACCAGGTTCACCGATTGATTGAGCAGCCATAATACCAACTGCTTCACCAATGTCGACTGGTTTTCCTGTTGCGAGGTTTCTACCATAACAATGTTGGCAGACACCATCTTTTGTTTCACATCCGAAGAGCGATCTAATTTCAACTTCTTTAATACCTGCTTTAACAATTGATTTAGCGGTTGCTTCATCAATTAATGTATCGCCTTTAGCAAGAATTTCGCCTGTTTCTGGGTGGATAACATCATGACATGCATATCTACCGACAAGTCTTTCTTCTAAGGTAACGATAACTTGTTGTTGTGCAGTATTAATAATATCTTTAACAATTGTTCCGTGGTCACTATGACAGTTTTCTTCTCTAACGATAACGTCTTGAGAAACGTCAACAAGTCTACGTGTTAAGTAACCTGAGTCAGCGGTCTTTAATGCGGTATCTGCGTTACCTTTACGGGCACCGTGTGTACCAGTGAAGAATTCGCTAACATTAAGTCCTTCACGGAAACATGATTTAACTGGGTATTCGATGGTTTCACCACTTGTTGATGACATGGTTCCACGCATACCCATAAGTTGTGCGTAGTTAGAGTCACTTCCTCTAGCGCCGGAGTGCCACATAATGTAAAGTGGGTTTCTATCATCTGCGCTAAGAGTTGTAGCAACATCACTCTTAACTTTGTTTGTGATTTCGTTCCAGACATCAATAACTTTGTTGTGTCTTTCTTTATCGGTAAGGAGACCTTTTTTGAAAAGACTTTCAATCTTATTGACTCTTGCGTCGCCTTCTTCAAGAGCGTATTCCTTATTAGGAATGACGTAAATGTCAGAGATAGCAACGGTTAAGCCTGAAACTGTTGAATATCTGTAACCTTGGTCTTTAATCTTATCAAGAACAGCTGATGTTTTAGTTGTTCCATATAAAGCATAGATTTGACCAATGATTGCGTTAATTTGTTTTTTGCCGATTGCGTCTTTAACTGGTAAGGAAGCAATGTAGGCAGGAATATTTGTTCCTTTTTTAACGAAGAATTCAATTTTATTGCCTTTAAGGTTTTCACTTGAATTATCGTTGATATATGGGAAATCTGCAGGGAATGCGAAGTTGAAGATAACTTTACCAACTGTAGTAATGAGATAAGAATTATTCATTTCTTCAGTGAAGCTTGTTCTCTTCATTGCTTTACCTGGAAGAGCAATTCTGTTATGGAGGTGGACAATACCAAGTTCATATGCTTTAACACATTCGTTGATATCTTTGAAGACTTTACCTTCCATCTTAGCATATTGCTTATATTGTTCTGCTCTTTCGATATCGCCAACGTTTTCGTATTTAGCAGCTTTCTTAAGGAAATCTTCTTTACTTGATTCAAGTGTTAAGTAATAGTTACCAATTAAGATATCTTGAGCTGGGGTAACGATTGGTTTTCCATCTTTTGGAGCAAGAATGTTTTTACTTGCAAGCATTAAGTTAAGAGCTTCTTCTTGAGCTGCTTTACTAATTGGAACGTGGACAGCCATTTGGTCACCATCGAAGTCTGCGTTAAATCCGGTACAGACAAGTGGGTGAAGTCTGATTGCTCTACCTTCAACTAAGATTGGTTGGAATGCTTGAATACCAAGTCTATGGAGGGTTGGAGCACGGTTAAGTAAGACTGGGTGGTCAGAGATAATTCTCTCGACGATGTCATAAACATCGCTGTCTTTGTTATCAATCTTCTTATCTGCTTGTTTGTGAAGTGTGCATTTTCCTTCTTTAATTAAGATTGCAGCAATGAATGGTCTAAGAAGGTTGATGGCCATTTCACGTGGTAAACCACATTGATACATCTTAAGGTCTGGTCCGATAGCAATAACGCTACGTCCAGAATAGTCGACTCTCTTACCAAGAAGATTTTGTCTAAATCTACCTTGTTTACCTTTAAGGGCAGCACTAAGTGATTTAAGTTCTCTACCATTAGGACCAGTTACTGGTTTATGGTCTCTTCTGCCGTTATCAATAAGAGCATCAACAGCTTCTTGTAACATACGTTTCTCGTTCATGAGAATAACGTAAGGAACACCCATTTCGATGAATTTCTTTAAACGATTATTACGAGTAATAATTCTTCTATATAAATCGTTAAGATCGCTTGTTGCAAATCTTCCACCGTCAAGTTGAAGCATTGGTCTTAAATCTGGTGGAATGACTGGAAGAGCATCAAGAATCATCCATTCTGGTTTATTGTTGGATTTTCTAAATGCATCTAAGACTTCAAGTCTCTTTAAGAGCTTGGTTTGTCTTTGACCAGTTGAACCATTAAGTTCTTGGCTAACTTTTGTAAATTCGCCAGGTCTAACAACTTCTTCTCCAGTTTCTTTATCAACTTCGGTGTAATCTTCAATATGAACTTCTTTAAGAAGTCTCTTGATTGATTCAGCACCTTCGCCAAATTCAGCGCTTGTGAATCTAGCAAGGAAGGATGTGCAAGCAAAGAAGTCAAATGGTTCAAGTAGATTGCTTAAATCGGTGACTAATTGCTCAGCTTGTTGATAATCATATGATTCTGCTTCTAAAGAAGTTTGAACTTCTCTAATTGCAGCAATCATGATTTCTTTACCATTTCTATCGCTAATATATTGTTTATATTCAAGTGATTTTAATCCACCATCATTTAAACAAATGTGAGCTCTAAAATAGATAATGTCTTCAAGGTATTTTGCAGGAATATCAAGAACAAGTGAAAGTCTTGATGGAATGCCTTTTAAATACCAGATGTGTGAACATGGTGAAGCAAGTTCAATGTGGCCCATTCTTTCACGTCTAACTTCTTTAGAAATGACTTCAACGCCACATTTGTCACAGACTGCACCTTGATATTTAATCTTTTTGTATTTTCCACAGTGACATTCATAGTCTTTACTAGGCCCAAAAATTCTTTCACAGAATAAACCATCTGGTTCAGGTTTTTGGCTTCTGTAGTTAATGGTTTCAGCTTTTGTAACTTCGCCATGTGACCAGCCTCTGATTGTTTCAGGTGAAGCTAAGCCAACCTTCATGCTAGCTAATTTATCAACATCAAACATTTCAGTGCCCTCCTAGTTAACTAAGTCACTCGAGGAATCTAAATCGAGTGGATTGTATGAAATATCTTCGTCATCATCATAGAATGATTCAAATCCGTGCTTTTCGCTTGAGGATTCTTTACCGATATTTCTAACATTGCTCATAGAGCGTTTTTCTTCTTGTTGTGTTTGACGTGCAAGGTTATCCATATCAATAACTTTGTCATCATTGTCGAATAATTCAACGTTCATACCTAAGCCCATTAATTCTTTTGTTAAAACTTTGAATGCTTCAGGAATTGATGGTTTTGGTAATGCTTTAACACTAATAATAGATTCGTAAGTTTTTCTTCTACCAACTCTATCATCTGATTTAATGGTCATCATTTCTTGGAGGATGTTAGCAGCACCATAAGCTTCAAGTGCCCAGACTTCCATTTCACCAAATCTTTGACCACCGTTTTGTGCCTTACCACCTAAAGGTTGTTGTGTAACCATTGAGTATGGACCAGTTGCACGTGCGTGTAATTTGTCGTCGACCATGTGGACAAGTTTAATCATGTACATGATGCCAACGTTAATTCTATCGTCAAATTTTTCACCTGTTCTTCCATCATATAAGGTATATTTACCATCAACTGGCATCTTAGCTTCATTCATCATTTCCATGATTTCATCATTACTAATACCATCGAAGACAGGGGTAGCAATCTTTAATCCACCAAGTGCTCTACAAGCCATACCTAAGTGGACTTCAAGAATTTGACCGATGTTCATACGAGATGGAACACCTTGTGGGTTAAGTAAGATGTCAACTGGTGTGCCATCTGGAAGGAATGGCATATCTTGAACTGGGACGATTCTTGAGATAACACCTTTGTTACCATGACGTCCTGACATCTTATCACCTTCAGAGATCTTACGTTTTTGTGCAACGTAGACTCTAACTTTCTTAATGACTCCTGGGTTAAGTGTGTCGCCATTTTCACGGGTGAAAATCTTGACATCGATGACAGTACCAGCACCACCATGAGGGACTCTAAGTGATGTATCTTTGCCATCTTTACTCTTATCGCCAAAGATTGCGTTAAGGAGTCTTTGATGTGGTGATTCTTCGGTTTGTCCTTTTGGAGTAACTTTACCAACAAGAACATCGCCTTCTTTAACATCTGTTCCGACAAATACAATACCATCATCGTCTAAGTGTGCCTTAGCATCAAGAGGTGTATTTGGGATATCAGGTGTGATTTGTTCATCACCATTTTTTGTATTTCTACATTCAATCTCGTAAGATTCAATGTGAATTGTTGTGTAAACGTCATCTTTTACGAGTCTTTCACTCATAATGACAGCGTCTTCATAGTTGTAACCTTCCCAAGTCATGAATGCGACAACTACGTTTTGACCAAGAGCGAGATCACCATTATCCATTGATGGACCATCAGCAATGATGTCTCCTGCTTTAATTTGTTGGCCAACTTTTACGATACTTCTTTGATTAATACATGTGCCTTGGTTACTTCTAATGTATTTTTGAAGTTCGTATGTTCTTTCTCCTTCAGCTTCTTGAATTTTAATCTTTCTTGAATCTGTGTAAGAGACAACACCATCATTAACAGCAACAACTGCTAAACCACAGTCATGAGCAATCTTGTGTTCAAGACCTGTTCCAACATAAGGTGCATGTGGTTTTAATAAAGGTAAAGCTTGACGTTGCATGTTAGCACCCATAAGAGCACGGGTGTTATCATCGTTTTCAAGGAATGGAATACATGCTGCAGCAACAGAGACGATTTGCATTGGTGCTTCATCGATGTAATCGACATCTTCTCTATTTGCAAGAATGTTCTCGCCATTTAAACGAGCGATAATTTTGTCTTTGACAATGTAGCCATCGACAATATCATCACGAGTAGCTTGAGCGATGATGTGGTTATTTTCTTCATCAGCTGAGAGATAAACTGTTTCATCTAAGATTTTTCCAGTTTTCTTATCTACTAATCTATATGGAGTTTCAATAAATCCATATTGGTTAATTCTAGCGTAGGTTGCAAGGTTGTTGATAAGACCGATGTTTTGACCTTCAGGTGTTTCAATAGGACAGATACGTCCATAGTGAGTGGTGTGAACGTCACGGACTTCCATACTTGCTCTATCACGGGTTAAACCACCTGGACCAAGAGCAGAAATTCTTCTCTTGTTAGCAAGTTCTGCTAGTGGATTAGTTTGATCCATGAATTGTGATAATTGTGAACTTGCAAAGAATTCTCTAATAGCCATTGCAAGTGGACGAATATTGATAAGTGATTTTGAGGTTAAATCACGTGTCTCACCAGTGGTAATTGACATCTTTTGGGTGACAATTTTTGCCATTTTGGTAAGACCAATTCTAAATTGAATTTGGATTAACTCGCCAACACTTCTGATTCTTCTGTTTGATAAGTGGTCGATATCATCAACTCCACCAAAACCATCCATTAAATTCATGAAATAGCTAAAGATTGCTAAGATATCACTGATTGTGACTCTATGAATTGTGAGGTTAAGGTCGGTACCGATGATTTTTGCTGTTGCTTCTTTCTTTTCTGAAGTATAGACACTAACGATGTTAACCTTGCTATGTGTATCAAGTTTTGTGTTAACAGGAATTTCATAAGTGTGTGCTCCACTTTCAAAGAATCCTTCATTTTCAAGATCTTCGACCATTTCTTTTGTGAGATAAGTACCTTTTTGATACTTAA
>Ga0256404_1006518_pt1 | contig 19236 bp, 16 predicted proteins | sample RumenRJG_01DNA_FD_185990 | JGI IMG/M metagenome (GOLD analysis project Ga0256404, IMG submission 185990) | Bovine rumen microbial communities from Lethbridge, Alberta, Canada - RJG_01 | ecosystem: Host-associated > Mammals > Digestive system > Stomach > Rumen | place: Canada: Alberta | collected...
TGAAGGCTCAGGACAAAGCCAACAAGGCTGCCGAGAAGGCTGCAAAACTGAATAAGTAGTTCCCGGCGTTTGAAAAAAACGGAGAAGCCAGGTAGCTGTTTCGAGCTACCTGGCTTCTTTTGTAATTGCATTCAGGAGAATGCCGTCAATCAGATGTCCTCGCCGTAGCGCTCGCGAGTGATTTGCGAGAGCGACTTGCCACGCGTGTTGGGCATGCCCAGCAGTCCGACGACGAGCGAGATGACCAGCAGCACCACCATGCAGTAGGCGGCAAGCGTAAAGCCTTCGCCGTTTTCACCGTAGATGTAGGTGAATACCAGTCCCCAGACGGCCGACAGACCGCGCACGATGAAGAACATCAATCCCTGTGCGCCGGCGCGGAACTTAGCCGGGAACAGCTCTGAGCCCCAGAGCGCATAGAACACCTGCACGGAGCTGCCGTTGTTGATGCCCCAAAGGATGGTGAAGAGCCAGATGCCGCCAATGGTCGTCACGCCGCCACCAATGATGAGCAGCCATGCCGTCAGTGCTGCCACGAGGCCGAAGACGTAGAACAGGCGATGGGCCACCTTGTCGACGAAGAACGAGATGAGGAACGTCGTGACAACCACGAACACCCAACTGACGCAGCTCAGCATGTTGGCCTGCTCGTTGCTCAGACCGCCTGCCGTCTCGTAGATGTGGGGCATGAAGAATCCCATCACCGACGCCACGAGGTTCCACGTCAGGTAGATCGTGGCCAGGAAGGCCACCGTCTTCACCGCCACACGGTTGGTGAAGAGCATCTTGATGTTGTCAACGATGCTGCTGTTGTCGCTGGTTTTCTGCTGCGTGTACTCCTTGCTTTCCTCGAGTTGCCGCTGCAACGTCCAAGCCACGAAGGCCACGACGAACAGCGTGAAGAACACCACGCGCGATGAGAATACCTCGACGGCTCCCTGTGCGGCGTCGGCACCGACGATGGCGTGGGCCAGGCTTTCCACAGGACCGTAGAGCACGCCGCCCGGTGCAAGCAACATGCCGAAGAACAGGATGAACATCGGGCCCAGTCCCCACGACATCTGCGAGATGCAGATATTGCGGCCGCGGTTGTTGACCTCCGACGACTCCGAGATGTACGTCCACGACGCCGGCACACCGATGCCGACTGAAATGCCTGTGACGAGGAATCCGGCAAGCAGCATCGGATAGTTCATCGACAGCATCACGATCAGCACACCCGTCATGTAGACCAGCAGGTTGTAGGTGAAGATGAACTTCCGGCCGAACTTGTCGGCAAGGAATCCGCCGATGATGGCTCCGATGGCAGCACCCAGTGCGTTGGCACTCAGCGCGTTGAGCCATCCCAGGTGCATCTCGCTGAGACCAAGGTAGTTCTGCCACAGCGTGATGCCGCTCGAGCCAGCCACGATGGCGCCGGCATCGAGGTAGTTGTTGAGCGACACGGCGAGGGTGCTCTTCAAAGACCCACCCCCGTCCCCTCCCGTGAGGGAGGGGCGTTCCTCTTGCGTAATATTGCCCTTATGATTCATTTTAAAAGATTAGTTTGAATGGTTTTTACGACATTTCCAATAGAATTGACAATTTCATCATTGCTGAAGCGTATGACGTGAAACCCCAATCGCTCAAGCCTGAGGGTGCGGTTCTCGTCATATTCTTGTTGTTCTAATTCCGAATGATACGCTCCGTCAACTTCGATGACAAGGTTGTGTTGAAGTGAAACAAAATCAACGATATAATCAGCAATGATATATTGGCGGAAGAACTTTGTCCCAAGGGCTTTACCACGTATTTGTTCCCATAGCACAGCTTCAGCGAGGGTCGGCATGAGCCTGTTCTTGCGTGCGAACTCTTTTAAAATATCATAGCGATCAGGGACAGCCCATTTCAAATCCTCAATCATCTTTCTGATAATTCTTGTTTCATTTCAAACATCGTTTTATTGATTATTCGTTTCTCCCGGCTGCTCCCCTCCCTTTCGGGAGGGGGCGGGGGTGGGTCTTTTCTCACCGCTTGCTTGTTACGTTCTTCTCATATTCCTGAATGCACTGTATGAATTCTTCGCCTACGGGCACGTTGTTCTTCAGGTTGAAGTAGTCGTAGACGGCACCGAACGGCATCGACTTGGCCTCTTCCATCAGGGCGAGACGCTCGAAGTACTGGCCGTTGTCCTCATACTCGCGCAGCATTTCCTTGGGCTCCAGCATGGCCTGCAGGATGCACTTCTGCGTGGCGCGCGTGCCGATGATGTAGGCACCGATACGGTTGATCGAGGCGTCGAAATAGTCCAGTCCCACATGGGCGCGGTCGAGGGCGTCGCAGCGCACGAGTTCCTTGAAGAGGTCCAGTGTCTGGTCGTTCATGATGGTCACGTGGTCGCTGTCCCAACGCACGGGGCGCGAGACGTGGAGCATCAGCTCAGGCACGTACATGAGCAGTGTCGACACGAAGTCGGAGACGTTCTCCGTCTGTTCGTAGTGGCCGGTGTCCAGCGTGTACATCTGCTTGCGGGTGGCGCAGTAGGCGGTGTAGAAGTCGTGCGAGCCTACGGTGTAGCTCTCCAGTCCGATGCCGAACAGTTTAGCCTCGAAGCAGTTCTTCACGCCGTCGAGCTTCTCTTCCATGATTTCGTCGAGCGAGGCAGCAAGGATTTCGCGATACTTCTTGCGCTGCACAGGCATGTCCTTCGAACCGTCGTGCACCCAGATGTTCATGATGCAGGGGTCGCCCTGCGCCTTACCCATGGCGTCAGCGATGCGTCGGCAGCGCTTCGTGTGCTCAATCCAGAAGTCGCGGATGCCCTTGTCGGGGTTCGACAGCGTCAGGCTGCCGCTCTTCGGATGCGAGAACGAGGTCGAGTTGAAGTCGAGCATCATGTTGTTTTCCTTGGCCCACTGCATCCAGCTCTCGAAGTGCTTCACTTCCACTTGGTCGCGGTCGACAAACTTTCCGCCGAAGTCACCGTAGATTTCGTGCAGGTTCAGGCGGTGGTTGCCGGCCAGCAGCGTCTTCACAAACTCGATGTCCTGTCGCACCTCGTCGATGTTGCGGGCGCGGCCGGGATAATTGCCTGTGGTCTGAATGCCACCACTGAGGGCATCGTTGCGCTCGAAGCCCACCACGTCGTCTGTCTGCCAGCAGTGGAGCGAGATTTGTTGCTTCTGTAACTGTTTCAGGACGGCGTCGGTGTCGACGCCAATGGCTGCGTAGCGCTCGCGGGCTACGGCATAAGCTTTTTCAATCAGATCTGCTTTCATTTGATTTCTTTTTATGTTTATAGACTTTTCATTTCTTCATTTCAAGGATGCCCAGATACCGTTCGTAGGCAGCATCCCATGCGGCCTTGTCGGCAGCGGGCTCGTAGGTTTGCATCTCTACTGCCGACGCTATCAGGCGGCGCATCTTCCAGATGTCGCTCACCAATCCTGTGGCCTTGGCCTGCATCATCACGTTGCCCAGTGCCGTGCACTCCTGTGGCCCGGCCAGCACCCTGACCTGGCAGGCATCGGCAGTCATCTGGTTCAGGTAGCGGTTGAGCGAGCCGCCGCCGATGATGTGCAGCACGTCGAGCGACACGGGCGAGAACTCCTTCAGCCACTGGAACACCTGCCTGTAGCGCAGGGCCAGCGAGTCGAAGATGCAGCGGCACAACTGGGCTCGCGTCTCGGGCACGGGCTGCCCGGTCGTGCGACAATATTGCTGAATGGCCTCCACCATCGATGGCGGATTGGCAAACAAGGCGTCGTCGGGATTGATGATGGAGCGGAACCCCTCGGCCCTCATCGCCTCGGCTTGCAGCACGGAGTGGGATAAGTCTTGACCTCCTTGCTCCTTCCACTCCTTCCGGCAGCGCTCGTAGAGCCACATGCCGCAGATGTTCTTCAGGAAGCGCGTGGTGCCCTCCACACCACCTTCGTTGGTGAAGTTCAGTTCGTAGCTGCGGTCGTTGATGACGGCATCCTTCGCCTCGATACCCATCAGGCTCCACGTGCCGCTCGAGAGGTAGGCGAAGTGCTCGTCACTTGCGGGCACGGCAGCCACGGCCGATCCCGTGTCGTGGCCAGCCACAGCCACCACGGGCACGGCGCCGAGCCCCGTCATGCGCTGCACCTCCTCGCTGAGCGTGCCGATGCGAGTGCCGGGCATCACCATGCGTCCGAACTTTCCGCGATCCAACCCCACCGATGCCAGCAGTTCGGGCGACAGTTCGTGGGTGCGCGGGTCGAGCATCTGCGAGGTCGAGGCGATGGTGTATTCGCAGACCGCCTCTCCCGTGAGCATATAGCTCAGCGCGTCGGGCATGAACAGAATCTTCTCGGCATTGGCCAGGGCTGCGTTTCCCTCGCGTCGCATGGCGTGCAGTTGGAACAGCGAGTTGAAGTTCATGAGTTGGATGCCCGTTATCTGATAGACCTGCTCGCGGCTGAGTACGCTCGAGAAGTAGTCGCTCATGGCCTCAAACGTGTGAGGGTCGCGGTAGGCCAGCGGATTGCGCAGCAGGGCGCCGTCGTTGCCTATGCACACGAAGTCGACGCCCCACGTGTCGATGCCGATGCTCTCGATGGTGATGCCGCGCCGGGCCACAGCCTTCAGTCCGCCAATTGTCTCGCGGTAGAGGCCGAAGATATCCCAGTAGAAGTGGCCTCCCGTCTCGACGAGCGGATTGTCGAAGCGCGTCAGTTCCTCCATCTGCAGCTGTCCGTCGGCCAGTGTGGCCAGGATGGTTCGTCCGCTGGTGGCTCCCAGGTCGACGGCAAAGAAATACTTTAAGTTATTCATGATAGGGTAGGTTTTTGTCATCTTTACTTTGCAAAGTTACAAAAAAGTTGATATATGAAAGATGAAAGGAGCAAGTTTTTTGCCTTTTTCTGAATTTTTTCAACTTCGATGGTCGCGAGAATAAAAAAAAGTCACTACCTTTGCATGCCCTAAATATAAATAGGTGGAAAACCAGACATGCAAATTAATAAACATTAAATCATACAAATCAACATGTCAAGTTTAACATTAGCCATCGTCACCGTGTTCATCGTGGGCTATTTCTTCATAGTCATCGAGAGCGTGACGAAAGTCAACAAGGCAGCCACGGCGCTGCTCATGTTTGTAGTATGCTGGACGCTCTTCATGATCGATCCGGCTCAGTATCTGGCCACCGCCATCGGCGATGCCAAGGCCATGGTCGTCAGCGCGGAGATTGAGCGCCATTTGGGCTCTACGGCCACCACGCTGTTCTTCCTCATGGGTGCTATGACCATTGTGGAACTCGTCGACCAGAACGGCGGCTTCAACTTCGTGCGCGACATTCTGCAGACGCGCAGCAAGAAGAAACTGCTTTGGCGCATCGCCTTCATGACCTTCATTCTCTCGGCCATCCTCGACAATCTCACTACGTCGATTGTGATGATCATGATTCTGCGCAAGCTCGTCAGCGACAAGAAGGACCGCATAATCTATGCTGCCCTCGTCATCATCGCTGCTAACTCCGGCGGTGCCTTCTCGCCCATCGGCGACGTCACCACCATCATGCTTTGGAACAAGGGCGTCATCACCGCAGCCGGCGTCATCAGCGAGATTCTCATCCCCTCGCTCGTGTCGATGGTCATTCCAGCCTATATCCTCAGCCTCTCGCTGAAGGGCCGTCTCTCGTTTACTGAGGAGCAGGCCTACAGCTTCCAGGCCAGCGCTCTCACCACCAACCAGCGCAAGACCATCTTCTTCCTCGGCGTGGGCGGACTCATCTTCGTGCCCATCTTTAAGAGCATCACCCACCTGCCGCCCTTCGTGGGCATCCTGCTCGTGCTTGGCGTGCTCTGGACCGTCACCGAAGTGTTCTATGCCCGTCTGAAGGAAGAAGAGGAGCAAGGTGCCATGCAGAAGCGTGTCACCGACATGCTCTCGCGCATCGACATGTCCACCATCCTGTTCTTCCTCGGCATCCTCATGGCCGTGGCCTGTCTGGAGACCATCGGCGTGCTCACCGCTCTGGGCAAGGGCCTCGACGTGGCCTTCGCCGGCAATCACTACCTCGTCACCGGCATCATCGGTGTGCTGTCGTCCATCGTCGACAACGTGCCCCTCGTGGCAGGCTGCATGGGCATGTATCCCGTACAGGCTGTTGGCGACATGGCCGTCGACGGCGTGTTCTGGCAGCTGCTGGCCTACTGCGCCGGTGTGGGTGGCTCGATGCTCATCATCGGCTCGGCCGCCGGCGTCGTTGTGATGGGTCTGGAGAAAATCACCTTCGGCTGGTACATGAAGCGCATCACGTGGATAGCCTTCGTGGGCTATGTGGCCGGTATCATCAGCTACTGGGCACTGCGCACCTACGTGTTCGCGCTCTGAGTCAGCGTGCTGACTATTTCTTCCTGATCATCGGTGATGGAGAGGAGCAGGTTCTTGTACCTGCCTCTCTCCATCATTGTTTGCAGGAAGGGATAGACGGGCACCTCCTCCGTCCAGTACTGTCGGTTCATAAACACCATCGGACTGGCCATGCCGAACGTCAGGTAGTGGTTCTGCACGGCGTCCTGGAATATCTCCTGCAGCGTGCCGGCACTGCCCGGGGTGAACACGATGCCGCCGAAAGCCAGCGTGAGGATGTTGTCCTCGCGGATGCTGTTCTCGAAAAACTTCGCGATGTGCGTGGCAAACGGTGTCGACGGCTCGTGGCCGTAGAGCCACGTGGGCACGCCGAGGCTCACGAAGCGCGTCTGCGGAAAGCGCTCTCTCACGGCGAAGGCCGACGCCAGCCACCCCTCGTCGGTGAACGTCGGCGCGCAGCTCAGCATCGCCAGCGCCTCGTCGACGTCGCCCGTCTCGCGTCCTGCCAGCCAGGCTCCCAGATGCGTGGCCTCCATGATGCCCGGACCTCCGCCGCTGAGCATGATGAAGCCACGCTCGGTGAGATCCTTGCAGAGCAGCACCACGCGGCGATACATCTCATCGGTGCGCGCCGTGGCATGACCGCCCATCACGCCTACACAGCGCCGGCCGTCGTGCTCCTTGAAGAACGCCTGCAGCGCCATGTCGATGCCGTGGTCGTGGAGGGCTCGTGCCAGCGACTCCAGCACGTTGCTGCTGTGCTTGCCCGTATCGACGAAATGATCATAGGTGCGTGTGTCGTAGCATGTCGCAAAGGTTGCCTCGCGGCCAGGCTGATAGCCCGCATAGAGTTCGTCGGCCGAGTAGAGGGCCTGTCGCGTCACGTCGTAGGGCACCTGCTCCAGGTAGTGCGCCAGATGTACTTGTGCATTGAAGTCTTTTACTGATATCATCTCCGTAGTCTGTTTTTTTGTTGTGTCATGTGTGAAGCGCAGGTAGTTACGCTCTTGTTGCTCTCTCCTGCAAAGATAGTGCTTTTTCACGACAACGACAATTTTTTGTCAAGAAAAACAGCAAAAACTCCCCTTACGCCCCTTTACACCCCTTACGCCCTCCCCCTGTGCCACGATTCCTGTGTGTTAATGTGGGTTAAACGATTTTGCCGTTTCAGAAAAACATTTTATATTTGTAGGCAGAAACCAGAAAACTCATCAGCCTATGGCAAAGTATGCAGAATATATTACGCAAATCGAGATCGACTCGCTATGGAGCGGGAAGAAGCATGTGGTGTGGAACCTCAACCGCCACGTGAACATCCTTTCGGGCATCAACGGCGAGGGAAAGTCTACCATTCTGAACAAGGTGGTGAAGAGTCTCTCGCAGGGCGGCGAGTTCCCCAGCCATCTGCTGAAGGGCGTCCACCTGAAGGTGGAGCCGGAGGATGCGCGCTGGATACGCTACGACCTGATGCGGTCGTTCGACATGCCCGTGCTCGATGCCGACACCATTGCGCAAATCGACGGGCGCATCTCCTCGGCACTCGACTTCCAGCTCTACAACCTGCAGCGCAAGTACTTGGACTATCAAGTGAACATCGGCAACCGCCTCATCGCCATGTTGCAGAGCGGCGAGCCCGACGCAGCCCGAAAGGCACAGGAAATCTCGCAGCGCAAGACGCGCTTTCAGGACATGCTTGACGACCTCTTCAAGGACACCGGCAAGCGCGTGGTGCGCACGGAAAACGAGATACGCTTCACGCAGATTGGTGAGACGCTCATGCCCTACCAGCTCTCGTCGGGCGAGAAGCAGATGCTTGCCATCCTGCTCACGGTGCTCGTGGAGGACAACGAGCCCACGGTGCTCTTCATGGACGAGCCCGAGGTGTCGCTGCACATTGAGTGGCAGAAGCAGCTCATCGACCTGATTCTCGAGCTGAACCCCAACGTGCAGATCATTCTCACCACCCATTCGCCTGCCGTCATCATGAACGGCTGGATGGATGCGGTGACCGAGGTGAGCGAGATTACGGAGTGAAAGACCCACCCCCCAAGACCCACCCCCCAAGACCCACCCCCAAAGACCCACCCCCAGCCCCTCCCGAGGGGAGGGGAGTTTGAATAGTTTTAGACCCACCCCCAAAGACCCACCCCCAACCCCTCCCGAGGGGAGGGGAGTTTGAATGGTTTTCCTATCTACCTGGTTGTTATCCTAATATGAGTAAGAAACAGAACAATATAACTCCAAATAACAGTAACCAAGCCCCCCTCCCCTCGGGAGGGGCTGGGGGTGGGTATCAGGTTGGGGCTAGGTCCGCTGGGGGTGGGTCTGGCCTTAAGAAATATGTTTCTTCCTCATACATCGAGGCGGCCAACAGGCTGAAGCCGAAGAAGAGCCGGAAGCGCATCGTGGCCTACGTGGAGGCCTACGACGATGTGTTCTTCTGGCGCACTGTGCTCAGTCGTTTCGAGAATCAGGAGCGCTACTTCGAGATCATGCTCCCCACACGCGTCGGCAAACTGGAGCGCGGCAAGAAGGCTGCCATGATGAAACTGCTGTCGGGCAAGACGGGAGCGAACATGATAGCCTGCGTCGATGCCGACTACGACTATCTGATGCAGGGCGCCACCGAAAGTTCGCGCCAGATGCTCGAGAATCCCTACGTCCTCCACACCCACGCCTACGCCATCGAAAACCTGCAGTGCTATGCGCCGTCGCTGCGCGAGGTGTGCGTTGCCGTCACGCTCAACGACCATCAGGTGTTCGACATGGCCGAGTTCATGCGCGAGTACTCGCAGGCCATCTTCCCCCTCTTTGTATGGAGCATCTGGCATTACCGTATGGGCATCTACAAGCAGTTCACCATCAGCGATTTCTGCAGCGTCATCGAGACGGGACATTTCACCATACAGAAAGCACCTGAGATACTGCAGCGCGTGCGTCGTAAGGTAGGCACGCGCGTGGCTCAGCTGCAGCGCGAGCACCCAGATGCCAAGGAGTCCTACCTCGACGTGAAGGAATCGCTCAAGCAACTGGGCGTCACCGCCGACACTACCTATTTTTATATACAGGGCCACCACCTCTTCGACGGCGTCGTCGTGCCGATGGTGAAGAAGGTGTGCAGCCAACTCATCAACGAGCGGCAGAACGAAATAAACCGTCAGAGCCAGCACAGCACGCAGCGCCACAATGAGTTGTCGTGCTACACGAAGAGCATCGCCGACATCGAGGACACGCTGAAGAAAAACCTCGGCTACGTGCTCTCCGAACCCTTCCAGCGCATCCTTGCCGACGCAGCCAGGCTGTTCGGCAAGGATGGACAGTGAACGCCAGTGCAGGAACGAAATCGTAATTAACGTTTCTTCAGACGCTGCGGTCCGTGTTTCTCCCGACACGTGGGGCGTCAGCCGGGTGGTTGCTTACGGATTGTAAGCAGGCTCGTAGTCCAGGTCGAGGGCACGACGCCCTTCGGGGTCGGTGAAGACGAAGGTGAACATCCACTTGTTGAGCCTGATGCCCGGCGCAGGACCGTAGGGCAGCAGCAGGCGAACGGTGTTCCAGCCTTTCTCCAGATGCAGGATGACGGGCTTGCGTGCCGTCATGTTCTCGTCGGCCAGCGGTGTCTCGTTGTCCAGGCGCTGGGCGTGGTGCTGCCAGATGGGGGCCAGCACCTCCACGCCGTTCAGCCATATGCGCGAGCCTTTCAGGTCCCAGCGTCCGTAGTCGGGCACGCTGTCCTGCTCCGAACGGCTGTAGTTCTGCAGTTCTATGAGTGCTCCCACCTTCTGCGAGTCGGGCGAGAAGACACGTGTCTCGGCCCATGCCGTGTCGCCCGGCTGGCCCGGTGGCAGCAGGGCGGGCACCACGTTGCGCCACGTGTGGTTCAGGTAGACGGCAGCCCCTGCGGCGTCGTAGCTGCGACCCTTGTAGCCGATGCGCCAGCGCAGGTGGCTCTGTCGCACGTAGACGATGGGCTCCTGGCTCAGCGCGTGGGCCTTGTGGAACAGGAACCGGTTCTCCCAGTCGGCAAAGTCGTCGTGCTCGTCGCCCTCGGTGGGCAGGCAGCAGCCGCGCTGCTCGATGTACTGGCGTCCGCCTCCCTGCCAGGCGCGCGATGCCGAGGCCACTACGGCGGGATAGAAGGCATTCTGGCGCAGGATGTCGTCGGCCGTGGGCAGCACGTGGTCGTTCCATACGGCCGATATCTCGCCTGCCAGTTCGGCCGACCCGCGCTCGGCATAGTAGATGTTGCTCAGGTAGATGGCGGCCACGTCGGCAAAGGCGTCGAAGTGGTTCAGGTAGTTGTAGCGGCAGTCGATGTTGGGCCGGCCGCTGACGAGGCGCCCTGCTGTGCTCCAGAGCTGCACCATGTCGGCCTGCCGCGGGTCGGCTTTCGTGGGATTCCACACCACGGCCTTGCGGCCCAGCGTGTGCAGCCAGTCGATCATCGTGGGCACGAAGTCGGGCATTGTGATGCCCACCTCGTCGGCACCGATGTGGATGTAGGGCGCCAGCGGGAAGGCGCCGGCCACCTCGGCCAGCACGGTCTTCATCTCGCTCAGGCCTTGGTGGCTCTGCATGCTGTGGCCCATGGCGCGCTGGAAGGCCTGGCTGTGGCCCGGCATGTCGATTTCGGGAATCACGATGATGCCCAGTCTGCGGGCGAAGGCTTCCAGTTCGCGACACTGCTCCTGCGTGTAGTATTCGCCAGCGTGGCGCGTCATCGAGCGGGCCGACGTCAGCTGCGGATAGCTCTGCACCTCGAAGCGCCAGGCCTGGTTTTCGGTCAGGTGCCAGTGGAAGGTGTTCACCTTGAAGCGCGAGAGCATGAGCAGTTGGTGCTTCAGCTGGTCGAAGGGAATGAAGGAGCGGCCCGTGTCGTGCATGTAGCCGCGCAGCTTGAAGGCAGGCCAGTCGGTGATGCTGACGGCCTCCAGTCCCGAGCGTCCCTGATAGCCTTCGGCCAGTTGCTGCAGCGTCTGGGCGGCGCGAATGACGCCCGTCGGCGTGACGGCCTCGATGCTCACGAGGCGTTCGCCGATGTCCAGCCGGTAGGCTTCGTTCTCGTAGCCCTCCAGCGGATAGTCGTAGGCACCCTCGATGCTGTCGACGAGCCTCACCACGATGCGCCCCTTCACGCTGCGGGCGGCCTTGCGGTCGGCGACGTCGACGAGGCGGCAGCCGTTGGCCTCGAGCACCTCGCGCAGCAGCGGGCACGCCGTGGGGTCGTCAATGACGACGCGCGTGCCCAGCGGAAAGAGCTTTTCCGAGGGTTTCGGGCTGACTTGCTGAGGCCGAGGCAGCAGGTGGGCCAGACGGGCGTGGGCGGCAATGGCCACCAACGCGAGGAGCAGAAGCAGAACTGTTTTCTTCATTTTCAGCGGCAAAGGTAGTGATTTTTGGGGAGTTGAGGAAGTTAGGGAAGTTAAAGAAGTTAAAGAAACGGGAAGTTCCAGTAGCGAACGCGAGAGATTTGGGAACTTTTTCTTAACTTTGCAACATATATTACATCACTCTGTACATTTCATAAACCGAAAAACCATGAGGAAGATTCTTACACTATTGCTGCTGACGCTGTCGGCCACCATGTTGGCTCAAGGTCCCAACGACAGCGGCACCTACTACAAGGACGCCGACGGCAAGAAGGGCCAGGCCCTGAAGACTGCGCTTGCCACCATCATCAACAAGCATAAGGACATTGGCTATGCCGCGCTTTGGGAGGCTTACAAAACCACCGACCGGCGTGCCGACGGCTACCTGCGCGACTGGTATTCGAACGCCACCAGCTACGTCATCGGCGGCCCCAAGCAGGGTGCCAACTACAGCGAGGAGGGCGACTCCTACAACCGCGAGCACCTCGTGCCGCAAAGCTGGTTCAACAAGACGTCGCCCATGCGCAACGATGCCTTCCACGTAGTGCCTACCGACGGCTACGTGAACAACCGCCGCGGCGACCTGCCCTTCGGCGAGGTGGGCACGGTGTCGTATCACTCCGAGAACAACTACAGCCTGGTGGGCCGCTGCACGGTGGACGGCTACACAGGCCAGTGCTTCGAGCCCAACGACGAAATCAAGGGCGACGTGGCGCGCGCCTATTTCTACATGGTGACCTGCTACGAGAGCAGAATCACCTCCTGGGGCGGTGCCAACTGTTCCTACTGCTTCGACGGCAACACCTATCCCGGCCTGACCACGTGGTTCCTGAAGATGCTCATGCGCTGGTCGAAGAACGACCCCGTGAACGACGTCGAGCGGGCGCGCAACAAGGCGGTCTATGCCCTGCAGAACAACCGCAACCCGTTCATCGACTATCCCGGACTGGAGGACTACGTCTGGGGCGAGAAAAAGACGGAGGCGTTCGACTACACGATGAACTCGGGTGAAGAAACCGTCACCGTGCGCACGCCGTACTTCACCCCCACCGGCGGCACCTATGCCGAGGCGCTGTCGGTGAAGATCGTCTGCCCCACTGAGGGTGCCACCATCTATTACACCACCGACGGCACCACGCCCTCGACCTCCAGCAAGCGCTACTCCTCGGCCATCACCATCAGCCAGACCACCACCGTGAAGGCCATTGCCGCAAAGGGCAGCGCAGTGAGCAGCGTGGCTACGGCTACCTACGTCATCGCCGCCGAACCCGAACCGCAGGGCGACTACATCTGGGAGGAGACCTTCACAGGCGTAGCGGCAGGAACGGCAGTGGAATACATTCAAAACCAAACGGCCACCTACAAGGGCGACGGCGGACAATTCTGCAAGACCTACGATGGCGACATGGCCGGCGGCGAGGCACCCGAGCTGCTCATCCCGAAGACCAGCCGAAGCGTCAACTCGTTCACGGCCACCATCTCGCTCCACGGACAGAGCGGACGTCTGCCCCTGTCGTTCCTGTGCAACAAGGAAATCGCCGTGACCTCCAGTACCAGCGGCGTGACCATCACGGCAGGCGACGTCAGCGGGACAACCTACAACTACACGGTGTCGGTGCCGGCCGGCGTGCAGACGCTCCAGCTGACCTTCGCCACCATCGCCGACCAGAACGCCCGCATCGACAACCTGCGACTGAAGAAGGGCAACGGCAGCGAGCCTGTGGAGAAGAAAGACCCGCAGCTGGCCTTCAGCCAGGACGAGGTGACCGTGGAGGAAGGCAGCGACTTCACGCCGCCTGACCTGCAGAATCCCTTCGGCGTCGCCGTCAGCTATGCGTCTTCCAACGAGGACGTGGCCTGGGTGAATGCCCAGACGGGCGCTGTCGTCCTCGGCGATCCCGGCGAGGTCACCATCACCGCCTCCTTTCCCGGCAACGACCTCTATCTGCCTGCCGAAGCCTCCTATCTGCTCACCGTCACGCTGAAGCTGCCCGACGGTATCCGTCAGGTGGAAAATGGAGAAATGAAAATGGAAACGTCTCCCGTCTACGACCTCCAGGGCCGCAAGCTCCCCTCCCTTCAGGAAGGGGGCGGGGGTAGGCTTCCCAAGGGCGTCTACATCGTCAACGGAAAGAAAGTAATCAATTAATTCAACACAACAACTACCATCATGAAGAAACTACTCACACTCGCATTGCTGGCCGTGGCAGCCACTGCCAACGCCCAGCGCACACCTACCATGGGCTGGAGCTCGTGGAACACGTTTGCCCTGAACATCAACGAACAGCTCATCCGCCAGCAGGCCGACGCCATGCACAACAGCGGACTGCAGGAGGCTGGATTCAAGTATGTGAACATCGACGACGGCTACTGGGACGGCCGCGGCCAGGACGGCCACCTGCGCCTGAACACGAAGCTCTTCCCCTCGGGCATGCGCGCACTCGTCGACTACATCCACTCGCTCGGCCTGAAGGCAGGCATCTACAGCGACGCGGGCGACAACACCTGCGGCTCGGGCAACCGCCATGCCTGGGGCATCGGCGTGGGCTTCGCAGGCCATGAGGAGCAGGACTGCCAACTCTACTTCCGCGACTGGGACTTCGACTTCATCAAGGTTGACTATTGCGGCGGCAACCACATGGGGCTCGACGAGCGCACGCAGTACACGAAAATCTCGAATGCCATCCGCAACTGCGGCAAGAAGGACGTCGTGTTCAACATCTGCCGCTGGGCCTATCCCGGCACATGGGTCGCCGACGTCGCCGACTCCTGGCGCACCACGGGCGACATCTACGATGCCTGGCGCTCCGTGAAGGGCATCCTCGCCGAGAACCTCTATCTCTCGGCCTACTGCCACGACGGCCACTACAACGATATGGACATGCTCGAGGTGGGCCGCTCGATGTCGAAAGTGGAGGACGAGACCCACTTCGGCATGTGGTGCATCATGGCCTCGCCGCTACTCATCGGCTGCGACATGGCCAACATCAAGCCCGAAGCGCTCAAGCTGCTCTGCAACAAAGACCTCATTGCCCTCAACCAGGACCCGCTCCATCTGCAAGCCTACGTGGCTGAGAAGCAGGGCGAGTGCTTCATCCTCGTGAAGGACCTGAAGAAGCTGCGTGGCAAGGAGCGCGCCGTCGCCGTCTACAACCCCAGCGACGAGACACAACGCGTCACGCTGAGTTTGGCCGACCTCGAACTGGGAGGCGACGTAGTGCTGCGCGACTGCATCACGGGCACCGTCTTCGATCTGAAAAAGCAGGCCGACGGCAGCGCCGTGTTAGGCATGGACTATGCTCCCCACGGATCGCGTTTCTTCATAGCTGAGTGCAAGAAGCGCCTCGAGCGCACCACCTACGAGGCCGAGACGGCTCTGCTGCCCATGTATCAGGAAATTCGCAACAACCAGGCTGCCGACCTGAAGGCGAAAGTGGGCGTCAGCGTCACTCCCATCTTCAGCGAGAGCCCACAGGCCACGGGTGGCTATGTTGCCCGTTTCCTCGGCCAGAGCGAGCAGAACGACCTCGAGTGGCAGCACGTCTACTCAAAGAAGCAGGGCCGTCGCCGCATGACCATCGGCTTCTTCTGTGGCGAGGAGCGCGAGATGGACGTCATCGTCAACGGCCAGCGAGTGAAGACCCTGAAGGTCGGCGGCACCGACTGGGGCCGCCGCCAGGAAGTCACCGTCGACATCAACCTCCGCAAGGGCAACAACGTCATCCGCCTCGCCAACCCCCGCGGCTGGATGCCCGACATCGACGGCATGACCCTCTCCAACCGCTTCATCGGCGCCATCTGAACAAGGGACCACGAGCTTTGCTCGCTTTCGTAGCGTAGCGGAGAAAGAACAAAGTGACAAAGGACCACGAGCTTTGCTCGCTCATTCTTTCCCCGCTACGCTCAGAAAGCGTCTCCTTCGTCGCCGAGCGCCCGAACTACGTTCGCCTACCCGTAGCCTTTCGTAGCGTAGCGGAAAAAGAACAAGCAGCCAAAGCTAATCATAAACTATTCACTCATCACTCTTCACTCTTCACTCTTCACTCTTCACTAAATAAACAATGCGCGATTTTGCAGCAATAGACTTTGAAACAGCCAACAACGAGCGCTCTTCGGTGTGCTCAGTGGGAGTAGTCATTGTCCGTGACGGCGAGATCGCAGACTCGTTCTACTCGCTCATCCAGCCCGAGCCGAACTACTACAACTACTGGTGCTCACAGGTGCACGGCCTCTGCTGTGCCGACACCGACGATGCACCTGTTTTCCCGAAGGTGTGGGCGCAGATAGAACCGCTCATCGAGGGTCTGCCCCTCGTGGCCCACAACAAGCCGTTCGACGAAGGCTGCCTGAAAGCCGTGTTCCGCGTCTACCAGATGGACTATCCCGACTACGAGTTCTACGACACCCTCGCTGCCTCGCGCCGCGCCTTCCGCTATCTCGCCAACCACCAGCTTCAGACTGTTGCCGCCGAGTGCGGCTACCACTTGGCGAACCACCACCACGCCCTCGCCGATGCCGAAGCCTGTGCCTGGATAGCGAGGGAGATTTTGTGAAAAATGGACCAACGTGCAACGAATGCCGATCTTACAGTCGGAAAAAAATAGCATCCCCAAAGGGAATCTGTAAATTCAATAAGTCAAAGAACGCTTTTCGTCAGACGGAGTCACGCGAGGTTTCCTCGCGTGGCTCTTTTTAGTCTTGCAGCCCTGCGTTGGGCCTCCAAATCCTTATTGCAGAGCGTCCATCCCGTTTCTACGTCCACCCTTTTGGGCGCTCGGCCACATTCGATGGTGGCGATGGCCGTAGCTAATTTCGTGGCCATTCCCGGCGTGAAGAAAAGCTGGTCGTCATCCTTCCATCCCGTCAGTTCGCAGAGGTTGTAGATGTAGCTCTTGGTATCGTTCTCTCCTTTGGGCGCCCACCGCTCGGCGATTTGGCGGAGGGTGCGGAGGTCGTATTTCACGATGTAAGTATGCAGAATCATGAGCAGGGCGCGAAATCCCCACTCCATCGAGCTGAAGGTCTTGAAAACCTTATCTTCTCCTTCCACTTCGCCGCGGAAGTGGTCATTGCTTTTCTTGATGTTCCCCGGGTTGCAGTTCCGCCACCCGCGAGGCAGTGCGTGCATTGTTTCCATTTTCTCTGATTTTTATTTTTTCGAGTTCGTTTTGTACGTAAGTGCTGATACCCATTGCCGACCCCGCGTAGAGGAACGTCTGAGCAATATACCAGAGCACGCTTTCAGAAATCTCGTGGGCGTTGAAGAAAAACGACAGCATCGCCATCGCCACGCCCGATGCGAGCACGCCGATGGCTGAGCCGTATTGCAGCCAGTCTTTCGTTGTCATGTTTCGTTTTGGTAGAGTATGTATCACAGTGTTCCAGAGTAAGCGTGAGAAAGGTCTGTATGGTGTATCTCTTAGAGGTAGAAGAAGCGGAGCCTTGCGCCGCTTGGTCTGGAAGCCTCTCCCCCAGCCCCTCCCCTGCAGGGAGGGGAGAAAGAGCCTCTCCCCCCCCTCGGGAGCCTCTCCCCCCCTGCCCCCTCCCCTACAGGGAGGGGGAGCCCCAAAGAGAGGGGCTTCCTGAGGTGGGCCTTCCCCCCTCCCTGCAGGGGAGGGGGTTAGGGGGAGAGGCTACTCCTTTTTCCCCCTCCCTTAGGGGAGGGGGTTAGGGGGTGGGGCTCTCCCCCTCGTCGCCACCGCTCTTGTCGACTGCGTACTGGTCGTACTCGGCCACCTTCAGTCCGCTGAGGAACTGCTTCTGACGCTTGGGGTCAGCAGCGCTCCAGTGGGTTTCGGGCTGGAAGTTGATGCGCGAACCAACGATGTGCTTTGAGGTGGTGAACTCCTTGGCGCTCTCGGCGGCCTTGGTCTTCAGGCCGACCTTGAACGAGCCGAAGCCGTCGAGCTTCACGCCGTAGCCGGCGCTGAAGGCCTCGCCCATCACCACCACCAGCTCCTTGAGCACGGCGATGACGTCCGACTTCTTGGCCGACACGTTGTCCTGAATGTGGTCGGCAATCTGCTCGAGATCCCAGTAGCCCAGACACTTTGCCTTGGCGTACCACTTTCCGACGTTCACGCTCTTAGGGTTGTTCTCCTGATAAAGCTTATAGAATACAGGCATTGTTCGTTTCCTTTCTGTTCGTTTGATAGTTTCTACTTTTGGGGTTGCTACTCTCTTGGGCCCTTACTGACACGTCCCCCGTTATGTCGCTGCAAAGTTACGGCGGGAAAATGCTGTTTCCAAATTTTCGCCGAAAAAATCGTACTCTGGATGCAAAAAAAGGAGCCTCTCCCCCGGCCCCTCCCCTGCAGGGAGGGGAGAAGCCCCACCCCCAAGGCCTGCCGCCGGGGGAGATCCCCCATGTCCCGGCAGGCTCTCCCCTCCCTGCAGGGGAGGGGCTCGGGGGAGAGGCTCTTCTCCCCTCCCTGCAGGGGAGGGGCCGGGGGAGAGGCTTCTACTCTGTGTTATACTTTCCCTCCAGCACCTCGAGGAAGTGCTGCTCAGAGAGCACCCAGTCGATGTCGGCAACAAACTGATTCCGCTTGCCGCGCCCGTTGAGGAAGGGCGAGCGCGCCGCCTTGCGCAGGGCCTCGCCGATGTCGGCGTTGCCGTACTCCTGCCAAAGGTCGTAGAGCCGCCTGATGCGTGCCCTCGTCATATAGCGCAGCCGCGGAATTTTGCTGTCGGCATCCTTCAAGATTCCGTTTATCCACGGCATGATTTTCGTCGGTGCCTCCTTCTTGAACTGCTCAAAAAAATCTTGCTGCGCCGCCGCCGATGCCTCGCGCGCCTCGCGCGCATTTATATTCTTCGCAGCGGCAGCTGCGCTGTCCTTGTCATTGTCCTTGTCATTGTCATTGTCTTTATCCTTGTCATTGTCCATGTCCTTGTCTTTGTCATTGTCTTTGTCTTTATCTATGACAGGCAAAGCGTTAGGTTGCGTTAGGTGCGTTTTGTCGTAAAAACGCTTCTGCCTTTCGCGATTCTTGATTAACTTTTGTTGATATTTTTCATCGTCTATATCCAGTTGCAGGCGCATGAATCGGAAGGCAATCACGGTGGCTTCGTCCAGCCGTCGCTCGATAGCTTCGACATCTGCATCTTCGCGCATGTAGTCGAAGATGGCAGCGAGCAGCATGCCCAGTTGTACGAACGTAAGCGACGATAAGGCAGGCCATTGGTTAGGATAGATAAGAAATGGAACGGAGCGCTTCATACCCCACCTCCTTTCTCCTTTTCCTGGTCGAAGTACAGCTGCGTGGCAGCCTCCACGTAGGCCTGATGCAGCGGCATGTCGAGCACCTTGATATTGAAGAGCGTCTGCCGATAGACGTTTTCGGGCAGGTAGCGTGGCGTGTAGCCGTGGTACTTGGCTTTATAATATATGTGACTTCTGACGTCACCGCCCCTCATCCTGTTGCATTCGCTTGCCGAGGGGTAGAGGCGCTTCAGTCGGCTGCCGTCGAAGAGGCCGACGGCTTTCACTTGATTTCTCAGCACATAGCGGTCGTGACGGACGTTCTCGCTGGCGGTGACCCAC
>Ga0256404_1006519_pt1 | contig 19236 bp, 12 predicted proteins | sample RumenRJG_01DNA_FD_185990 | JGI IMG/M metagenome (GOLD analysis project Ga0256404, IMG submission 185990) | Bovine rumen microbial communities from Lethbridge, Alberta, Canada - RJG_01 | ecosystem: Host-associated > Mammals > Digestive system > Stomach > Rumen | place: Canada: Alberta | collected...
TCCAGCAGTTGCCACTTAAGCTTTTCGCCTAAGTTCAAAGTAATGTAAAACGTCAGTTATAGGGGCAGTCTGCGCTTTTTTTGGCTATCCCGGTAGCTACGTTTCATAGTAAGGATAGCATATCTCTGTTTTGAAAGCTTGAAGACCGGGTGACGAATTGATGACAATAAGCGAAAGCGATAATAAAACATTGTCATGAATTTGTAAGAATGCAGGTATCCGGTCAGCGCCTGACTGTCGGAAAGCCGGAGGAGTGTACCGGAAAGCCTTATGAACGATACTGCCCGTCCAGGTCCCGGATCCTTTCCCGGATCATTTTCACGGTATCCTCCGGTGCCGTCACCCGGACACGCCCTCCGAGCGAGAACACCCATCCCAGGAAGTGGTCGGTTACAGCCACCTGGACATGCGCCCGGAAACCGCCGTCAGGAAGCGGGACCAGATGGACGTCGGAGCCGAAGTGATCGATCACCACGCCGACCATGTCGGGTCCGCCCTCGAGGGTAACGTTTTTTTCTTCCCCGGCGAACATGCTGAACATGCGCTGAGAATAAGAGGCCATATCGAGGGTCTTAAACACTTCGGCGCCAAGACGCGGGTCACTGAGTTCGGAAAGATCGAGCATCTTGTCCACGCGGTAATGCTTGATGCGGCCCGTTTGCGCGTCATAGCCGATCAGGTAGTAGTATTCATCGGCCCATACCAGCGCCCATGGACTGATCTGATAGAAGGCGCCGCCGTGCCGCAGCACCATTTCCTTCTGGTTATTCCAGTTAAAGTAGTGGAAACGGATCTGGGAATTACTGCTGATGGCGTTGTGGATAATGTCTACATTATAATAAATGCTTTCATTGGCTGCTTTGCTGCTGCCGGAAAAGTAGATCTGGCGGTGAAGCTTCTGGGCATCGTATTTATTGGTAAGACTCTCCAGCTTCCGGATAAGGGAAAGGGCTTTTTTCTCGGTGATAAACTGCGCGGCCTGAACGGAATCCACGAGGAGCTTCAGCTCTGCCAGCTCAAAGGAACGTTCGCCCACGTGATAATAATGATTCTTGCCGTGCTGCTCGGAGATGATATCAAGTCCGAAGTGCCTTAGCTCCTCAAAATCGAGATAGAGTGTCTTTCGGTCTGCGGTGATATCGTGTTCCTTCAGACGGGCAGCAATCTCAAAGACAGTAAGACCGTGCTCGTCGTTCGTTTCCTCGGTCAGGATCTGCATAAGATACAGCAGCTTCAGTTTCTGATTGACTCCCTTTGCCATGAATGATCCTCCGGTCGGCAGCAGCGTGCAGTCTCTGATTTTTTGTAAAAGACACGCACAAGATTTATCCTGCAGGCATCAGAACTATCGTACCACAGGCAGGGACGGAATGGAAATTGATTTCTTCCTGAATCTATGTTAAAAAGAAGGTAATTGCTCAGACGATCAGGTACGCAGAGCCAAAAGTACCTGAATAAGCCAGGGGACAGATGTATGGATCCCATTGATCGGACGGCTCATGTGAAAAAAGACCGGGGCGGTCCTGAGCAGCTTTTAAAAGGACAGAATGGAAACAAAAACACTTACAATACTTGAATTTGATAAGATCGTGGAACGCCTTTCCGGCTTCGCGTCCTCCGACGCGGGGCGGGATTACTGCAGGAAGGTGCGTCCTTCCTCAAATCCGCGCCATATCCGCGTCTGGCAGAAAAACACGACAGATGCCTGCACACGCATCCGTCTGAGCGGTCATGCACCGTCCTTCCGGGGCGTCCGGGATATTCCGGAGATTTTAAAACGGCTGGAGATCGGTGCGGCGGCATCCGCCTTTGAGCTGCTTAAAGTAAGCAGCATTCTGACGGCGGCAGACCAGGCCAGGCGCTATGATATGAGCGGAGGGCAGACAGAGGGCCGAAGCGGAAGAGACCCGGAAGCTCAGGCAGGCGACTCGCTTTCCGAAATGTTTTCCATGATCGAACCTCTGGTACAGATCAACCGGGAAATCGGGCGCTGTATCCTGTCCGAGGATGAGATCGCGGATGATGCCTCTCCGGAGCTTTATTCCGTGCGCCGGAAAATGAAGCAGATCGAAGGCGATATCCGGGACGCCATGTCCTCCCGTCTCAATACCTATCGGGATTATCTGACGGATGCCATCGTTACCCAGAGGGACGGCAGATACTGCCTGCCCGTCAAGGCGGAATATAAGTCCAAAGTGCCGGGGATGGTACACGATATGTCCTCGACCGGCATGACCCTCTTTATAGAGCCGATGGCTGTTGTCAATCTGAACAACAGGATCAGGGAACTGATGGCAGAGGAAAAAAAGGAGATCGAAAAGGTCCTGCAGAACTTAAGCAGCAGCCTGATGCCGTATACAGACGTGATCGCGGATGACATCGAGATCCTGAAAAAGCTGGATATGGTTTTTGCGAAAGCCCTTTATTCCGGAGAGATCGGCGGAACCGAGCCGGCGTTCAGCAAGGATCTTTCGATCGATCTGAAGGGTGCGAGACATCCGCTGATCGATAAGGACAAAGTGGTCCCCATTGATGTAAGACTGGGAAAGGAATTTGACCTGCTGATCGTCACGGGACCGAATACCGGCGGCAAGACAGTCTCCTTAAAGACTACGGGCCTTTTGACCCTGATGGGGCAGGCCGGCCTGCATATACCGGCAGACGAGGGATCGGTCCTCGGGATCTTTGATGACATTTACGCGGATATCGGGGATGAGCAGAGCATTGAGCAGAGCCTCTCTACCTTCTCGTCCCATATGAAAAACATTGTCCGCATCCTGAAAAAGGCCGACGCGCGGTCCCTCTGTCTTTTTGACGAGCTGGGCTCCGGAACGGATCCTACAGAGGGCGCGGCCTTAGGTATCGCGATCCTGGACTTCCTTCATAAGATGAAGACCCGCACCATGGCCACGACGCACTACAGTGAGATCAAGGTATATGCCCTTGAAACCGAAGGCGTGGAAAATGCCTGCTGCGAGTTCGACGTCACGACACTCAAACCCACATACCGGCTTCTGATCGGCATCCCCGGCAAGTCCAACGCCTTCGCCATCTCCAGAAGGCTCGGCCTGCCTTCCTACATCATAGAGGAGGCAAAGCGGCATATCGCTGCGGAAAATGAAAACTTCGAGGATATTATCCGCCAGCTGAACGATGACCGCGTCCGTATGGAAAAGGCCAAGGAAGAAACGGAAGCAGCCAAACAGGAGATCAGCTCCTTAAGGGGCCGCATCCGGAAGAAAGAGGAACGGATCGAGGAATCCAGGGAAAAGATCCTGAACGAGGCAAAAGAAGAGGCCCAGAGGATTCTGAAGGAAGCCAAGGAGACGGCAGATCTTGCGATGCGGGAGATCGCGAAGGCCGGAAGCGGCCGCTCGGAAACGGCGGATGCAGAGACCGCAAGAGAGCTCTTAAGAGAAGGCATCCGAAAGAATCAGGTGCAGCAGACGGTCCAGAACAAGGGACCTGCGAGACCGGTATCTCCCAGAAAGCTGAAGGTGGGAGACGAGGTACGGGTGACGAGCATGGGCGGCATGACCGGAACAGTCACGGCATTGCCGGACAAGGATGGAAATGTTGCCGTTCAGATGGGCTTCATGAACACCAGAGTGAATGTCCGGGAGATCGAGCTTGCCGGCAGCAGTACGGACAGCGGAGCCGGAAAAAGCAGGACCGCATCCAAAAAAGCAGGAAGCAGCGGCGGCGTAACAACAAGCTTCGGCATGAAATCCATGACAGTAAGTCCCGAAGTCAACCTGATCGGCATGACGACGGACGAAGCAATGCCTGTCCTCGAAAAATATCTTGATGACGCATACCTCGCGCATCTGCAGAATGTGCGGGTCGTTCACGGCAGAGGAACAGGAGCGCTCAAAAACATGGTGCATCAGCGGCTTCGGAAGCTGAAATATGTGGACAGCTTCCGGCTGGGTGCCTTCGGCGAGGGAGACACCGGCGTCACCATCGTCACTTTTAAATAGGCCAGCGTATTTCAGAAAGAACGCATAGCGTTCTTTCAAATATAAGGTTCGAGGGAGGGGCAGTTATTATGGCAGAAAAACAGCGCGTCATGATCGTAGACGATGATCCGTCCATTGCGGAGCTGATCAGTCTGTATCTGATGAAGGAATGTTACGATACCCTGACGGTGGAAGACGGGGAAGAGGCCCTCTCCAGGTTTCCGATCTATAAACCGGATATCGTGCTGCTGGATCTGATGCTTCCCGGCATTGACGGCTATCAGGTCTGCCGCCAGCTAAGGATGAGCTCGGATGTGCCCGTGATCATGCTGAGTGCGAAGGGCGAGGTATTTGACAAGGTTCTCGGCCTTGAACTGGGCGCGGATGATTATATTATCAAGCCCTTTGATTCCAAGGAACTGGTAGCTCGCGTGAAGGCGGTGCTGCGCCGTTATAATGCTCAGTCCGAACAAAAAGGCGGACGCCAGGATACGAGCGGTGAGTGTGTGGAGTATCCGGGCCTTACGGTCAACCTGTCCAACTATTCCGTTACCTGTTCAGGCCGTACGATCGACATGCCGCCGAAGGAGCTGGAGCTTCTGTACTTCCTGGCTTCATCACCGAATCAGGTCTTTACGAGAGAACAGCTTCTGGATAACATCTGGGGATATGAATACCTCGGAGATACGCGTACGGTAGATGTGCATATCAAACGCCTTCGTGAAAAGCTGCCGGAGAGCTCAGCCTGGGCGATCTCCACGGTATGGGGCATCGGATACAAGTTTGAACTTAAAAACGGGCGCTGACGTTTTTTTCTTTCAGAAGGCCACCGTTTGAGAGCCGGGAAGCGGTTTTGTTATCGAAATTTTGGTAAACGGCAATCAGTTTATTTCTTGACATGCCTGCAAAAAAGGGTATAATACAAACTACTTATACCAATGAGCAGAAAACTGCTCAAGCATGATAGAGGATGCGGTCGAGATGAGTAACTCTGCAAAGCCGTCAGGAACGGCGGAGGGAAAGGGGAGACTGCCGAAGGGACAGATGTTTCCTGAGCATCTGCTGCCTGGGACGACGGAGAAGATCCGGCGGACTGTCGTGCGGGAGGGACATCTGATTGTTCTGCCCGGCACGGAGAGCTGTCATGGCCGCGTATCTACCGGATCGGAAGAATGTATGTGAGTCATGATAGTACATCATGGCTCATTTTTTGTTACTGTTCAGCATTCTGAAAACCTGGTGCTAAACAGGTGCATACTTTTACGAAAGGGGATTCATATGTTTGCAAACACCTTCTGGTCACTGGTACCTCCTATCGTGGCGATCGGCCTGGCCCTGATCACCAAGGAGGTCTACTCTTCGCTCTTTATCGGTATCCTGTTCGGCGGCCTGCTGTACTCACAGTTCAGCCTGGTCGGAACGATGGAGCATGTCTTTGTTGACGGCATGATCGGATCACTTTCCGATTCCTGGAATGTCGGCATCCTGATCTTCCTGGTCATTCTCGGCGGCATGGTCATGCTGATGAATCGTGCGGGCGGATCCGCAGCCTTCGGCCGCTGGTCCCAGGAGCACATCAAGACCAGGCTCGGCGCTCAGCTTGCGACCATCGCGCTTGGCTGCCTGATCTTCATCGATGACTATTTCAACTGCCTGACCGTAGGCTCTGTCATGCGTCCGCTGACTGACAAGCATAACATCAGCCGCGCAAAGCTGGCATACCTGATCGACGCTACCGCTGCACCGGTATGTATCATCGCTCCGATCTCCTCCTGGGCAGCAGCCGTGACCGGATTTGTCGACGGCGCCAACGGCTTAAGCCTCTTTGTCCGGGCGATCCCGTACAACTTCTATGCATTTCTTACCGTAGCGATGATGATCATTCTCGCTGTCAAGGATTTCGACTTCGGTCCGATGCGTCTCGCCGAGATGACAAACCACCTTGAGATCGGCACAGAGGATCCGAGTATTACCGGTGCAGAGGATCAGCCCAATCCGCCGGTAAGCTCAAAGGGCCGCGTGATCCATCTGGTACTTCCGATCGTATCCCTGATCGTTTGCTGCGTGGTTGGCATGATCTACACCGGCGGCTTCTTCGAGGGCGAGTCCTTTGTCGATGCTTTTGCAAACTCCGATGCCTCCGTGGGTCTGGTTTACGGTTCTGCTGTAGCTATGATCATCACGATCATCTTCTTCCTCGCAACAAAGGTCATGAGCTTCAAGGACTGCATGAACGCGATCCCCGAGGGCTTCAAGAGCATGGTTCCCGCGATCCTGATCCTGACCTTTGCATGGACCCTGAAGGCAATGACCGACTCCCTCGGCGCTGCAGATTATGTTGCAGGCCTGGTGGCAAACGTAGCCGGCAGCAACGCCATCATGAGCTTCCTGCCCGCATTCGTATTCCTGATCGGATGCTTCCTGGCATTTGCGACCGGCACATCCTGGGGCACCTTCGGCATCCTGATCCCGATCGTGGTTAATGTATTCAATGCTGACCTCAGCAACGAGCTGATGATCATCGCAATCTCTGCCTGCATGGCAGGCGCAGTCTGCGGCGATCACTGCTCACCGATCTCCGATACAACCATCATGGCATCTGCAGGTGCGGAGTGCGATCATATCCAGCACGTATCGACGCAGCTTCCCTACGCGATCTTTGCGGCGGCGCTGTCCCTGGTCTGCTACATCATTTCCGGCTTTGTCCGCAGCTGGTTCATCTGCCTGCCGGTCGGCATTATCCTGACCTTTGTTGTCCTGACCGTCATCCAGAAGATGGGACCGAAGGAAGCCTGATAAAGCTGAACTCTAAGCCGGGAAGTTTCGGTGAGATGACTCTGCATTCACCTGAAACTTCCCGGTTTTGATATTGTGAAAGGCGTTAGATACGGACAGAAAAAAAGCAGCCACCCAATCGGTGACTGCTTTAATTTTGCGGAAGTATCAGCGCTGCGAGGATGCAAAGCTCAGAACGATGATGCCCGGGCCGGTATGGGACCCGATGACGGGACCGACATCCGTGATGTACTCCGCCCTGCGGCCGGTCTTATCGAAGATCAGCTGCTCGACGTAGCGGGCATCACTTTCAGCGTCTGCGTGGTTGATCACGTAGGGAGCGCCTCCCCCGGCTTCGGCAGAGACCCTTCCGTCGGGCATAAGAGCAAGCCCGTGGTTTACATACTCGTCCACGAGGGCTGCCAGGGAGGCCTTGCGGCCGCGAACCTTGGACATGTTGATGAGCTTTCCGGCGTCATCCACATGCAGGACCGGACGGATGTTCAGAAGGTTGCCTGCGAACGCTGCCGCCGCGCTCACTCTGCCGCCGCGCTTTAAATATACGAGATCATCGACCGTAAACCAGGTGGCAACAGAAGGGGAGAGATTGCGGACAAACGCCGCTGCAGTTTCCAGATCGGCACCGGATGCTTTCTTTTCCACAGTAAGCTTGACGACCATACCCTGTCCGCCGGATGCGCAGAGTGTGTCGATCGCTTCGATGCGGCGGTCAGGATATTCTTCCGCAAGCTCTCTGGCCGCGGCAATGCCCTGCTCGCTGGTCGTGCTGATGCCGGAGTCAAAGCCGATATAAAGGATATCATTGCCGGCTTCAAGCACGGGCCGGAACAACTCCTTGAATATTTCGGAATTAACGGCAGAGGTGCGGCTGAGCCCGCCGGCGCGCATTTTATCATAGAATGCTTTCGGAGGCATCTCCCGGTTGGTATATTCCTTGTCCTCGCCGTCAAAGCGGAAGGTCAGGTCGGCGCTGATGACGCCCCAGTCCTTTAATATTTCAGGAGCTACATCACAGCCGGAATCAGTTGCAATTATATAAGCCATAGGATACCTCCTCGAAAACTGCGGTAAACATGTAAAAAATTCGATGGATCGCATCATCTAATCCATGAGACAAGATTATCAGATTTTTTAAACTTAGTCAACTGTAAATATAAAACTTTCAGCTTGTCACGGGAATCATTTGGCGGTACACTAATGACAGACTCATGTTTTTCATATGATTCGGAAGGAAACGCATATGGAATTTGACAAGGCACTGATTGCAGGCAAACTTCGCAGATGGGAAAAATACATCAACAATTTCCGGCTTCCCGCATGGGAACTCATTCCGGATATCGGTCTCTACATGGAGCAGGTCCTTTCCCTGCTCAGGGATTACTTTAACTACATTCCCCCCGAGCTTGTGGAGGAGGAACTGATCACCGCAGCCGCGATCAATAACTATGTCCGGAAGAAGATCATGCCGGAGCCGGTGAAGAAGAAGTATTACAGGGTACATATTGCCTATCTCATCATGATCTGTCTTCTGAAGCAGTCTTTAAGCATTCCGATGATCCAGCGCTTTATGCCGTTCGGCCTGTCAGATGAGGAGGCGAGGAAACGGTATGACCATTACGCGGAGCTTCAGCATATGGCCACGGAAAACTTCGTGGAGGGCGTCCGGCTGGCTGCCGGTAAGATCCTGGATCATAAGGACGCGCCGGAGGATGCCGCGGAAAATACGGAGGACCTGGTCGTTGTTTCCGTTATCTACGGAGGCCTCGCGAGGCTGCTTGCCGAAAAGCTTTTGCGTCTCGAGGGAAAAACACTTGAGGACGGCGGAAGTATTGCGCTAGAACAGACTTGAAATAGCTTGCGAGGTCATGTATACTTGGAAGGCTACTAACATATAAAAAGATCCAACGCTTTCAATGGCGGAAAGGTGGAAACGAATGGCAAATGACAACAAGAAACTGGTAGAAGACATCACATCCATGGATGTGGATTTTGCCCAGTGGTATACAGATGTAGTCAAAAAGGCAGAGCTGTGCGACTATTCCTCGGTCAAGGGCTGCATGATCATGGAGCCGGCCGGCTTCGCGATCTGGGATGCGGTCCGTGAGGGACTCGACAGGCGCTTTAAGGAGACCGGAGTCGAGAACTGCGCAATGCCTCTTTTTATCCCGGACAGTCTGCTCCAGAAGGAGAAGGACCATGTAGAAGGCTTTGCGCCTGAAGTTGCATGGGTCACCCGCGGCGGCTCCGAGAAGCTGCAGGAGAAGCTTGCGGTACGTCCGACCTCCGAGACTCTGTTCTGTGATTATTACGCAAAGAAGGTACACTCCTACCGTGATCTTCCGAAGCTCCTCAACCAGTGGTGCTCTGTAGTGCGCTGGGAGAAGACGACTCGTCCGTTCCTTCGCTCCAGAGAGTTCTGGTGGCAGGAAGGACACACTGCTCATGCGACCGCAGAGGAGTCCAGAGAGCGTACGATCCAGATGCTGAATGTCTATGCCGACTTCTGCGAGGAGGACCTGGCGATCCCGGTCATCCGCGGTCAGAAGACCGAGAAGGAGCGCTTTGCGGGAGCAGAGGCCACCTTTACTATTGAGGCGCTGATGCATGACGGACAGGCGCTGCAGTCCGGCACATCCCATGACTTTGGAGACGGCTTCGCAAGAGCGTTCAACATTCAGTATACAGACAAGGACAACAAGCTGCAGTATGTGCACCAGACCTCCTGGGGCTTGAGCACCCGTATCATCGGCGCCATCATCATGGTCCACGGCGATAATGACGGTCTGAAGCTTCCGCCTCATATCGCACCGGTGCAGGTCATGATCTGCCCGATCCAGCAGCAGAAGGCAGGCGTCCTTGGCAAGGCAGCAGAGCTTTTGGGCCGCCTGAAGAAGGCAGGCTTACGTGTACGCCTTGACGACCGCGAGAAGACTCCGGGCTTCAAGTTCGCAGACTGCGAGATGCGCGGCATTCCGTTAAGAGTCGAGATCGGACCGAGGGATATTGAAAACAATCAGGCAGTGCTGGTCCGCCGCGATACCCGCGAGAAGACGGTCGTTTCCCTCGATGAGCTGGAGAAGACAGCAGCGGACATGCTCGAGGATATTCAGAAGAACATGTTCGAGATGGCAAAGGAACACCTCGAAAAGCATACTTTTATCGCAAAGACCATCGATGAGATGGAGGAGATCCTTGACGATAAGACCGGATTCGTTAAGGCAATGTGGTGCGGAGACCGTGCCTGCGAGGATGCCGTCAAGGAAAAGACCGGCGCTACTTCCCGCTGCATCCCGTTTAAGCAGGAATGCATCTGTGATACCTGCATTAACTGTGGCAAGCCGGCACAAAAGATGGTATACTGGGGTCGGGCATATTAAACCGCGGCAGTATTATCAGACAGAAGAACGGATGCCGGCAGTGCCGGTACCGTGAGACTGTACGAAATAGAAAGCTTTTAGGCTGTCTGCGAAATGCAGGCAGCCTGTTTCATTATACGCGCTTCTGACAGGCGGACTGCATTGTCCGCCCCGTAGTTATGTGGACCTGTCAGCTTCTGATGTCAGTTCACAAAGGATTCATGCTGCGTGTTATAAGGGAGGTGTATTCGCCGGAGGGCGATTATGGAAGGCAACAAGGCATCGATCCGGCTGCCGGAAGATGTTAAAACGATCATATCGGCACTGGAAAAAGCCGGATATGAGGCATACGCAGTCGGAGGATGCATCAGGGATTCGATTCTCGGAAGGACTCCGGGGGACTGGGACATTACGACCTCAGCGAAGCCGCGGAAGATCAAGGATACATTCCGCCGCACCATAGACACGGGCATCGAGCACGGTACCGTGACTGTTTTGCTGGGAGATCATTCCTATGAGGTCACGACATACCGCGTTGACGGGGATTATAAGGATCTGAGACATCCTGCGGCAGTTACTTTTACAGCCTCTCTTAAGGAGGATTTAAAACGCAGGGATTTTACGATCAATGCGATGGCATACAATGATTCCGCAGGCCTTATAGACCTCTACGGCGGAATGGAGGACCTGAAGGGTCAGCTGGTCCGCTGCGTGGGCGATCCGGATGACCGTTTTAACGAGGACGCGCTCAGGATCTTAAGGGCGGTTCGTTTTGCTGCCCAGCTGGATTTTGACATCGAAGAAGCAACCAGGGCTGCTGTAGCCCGGCATGCTTCCAACCTTTCCGCGGTCTCCAAAGAACGGATACTGACAGAGCTTTCCAAGCTGATCTGCTCGGCCCATATCGAGAAAGCGGCAATGCTTTCGGAGCTTGGGCTCTCCCCGTATATGGCAGAGCATTTCACAGATATTGATTTCGGACATATCCAAAAGCTTAAAGCGATCGCAGACGGGGAAGAAATACAGAAGCTTTGGAAGTATGCAGCGGAAGCGTCTGCATGGATGAGGGACGAAGCAGAAAGCAGCGCTGGAGAACCAAATGCAGATGGCCATGGCTATGACAGCCATATTTGCCTGGCTGAACCGGAAGAGGCTGTTGAAGAGCATAATGAAAAGCATGCGGACGGCCATCGCCTTGAGAAAATGACGGATCTGCCCGCGGGCGGCAGCGGGAACAAAGATAACAGCGGTTCGTCTGCACAGGCTCCCGGCGATCCTGCCATGAAAAATATTTTTGCCCTGTTCGGGCTTCCTGCTCCAAAGGCAGCGGCTGCCAAAGACCAGGCTTTGCCGCTCGAAAAGGATCTCCGGTCTTTGTACAGACCCTACGATCTTGCGACGTCCGTTCCGCTCGAAAAGCGCTATATCCGCTTTGCATTTCTGCTGCAGGGCATGGAAAAGGAAGAATCCCAGGCTCTCTTAAAGAGCCTCAAGGCGGACAATGTGACCTTCCGTCAGGGCCCGCTTCTTTCGGAGCTCAGCTTGAAGCCGCTTCCCTCAGACCGCTATCTTTTGAAAAAACAGATGGCAGCCATGAAGCCGGAGCTCTTCCGTGATCTTCTGTACCTCAAGCTGGCATCGAGCCAGACGGAGCTGTACAAGAAGGCCTGTGCGGGTGAAGATCTCAAGACCGTGATAGAGACCTTTGAGGACATCGAGGAGATGGGAGAGCCTGTTTACTTAAGCGATCTCGTGCTTTCCGGAAAGGACCTGATGAGACTGGGGGCCGCAGAGGGACCGGGGATCGGTGAGACCTTAAACCGCATGCTCGACGCCGTGCAGAAGGATCCGCAGATCAACACGATCATGTACCTGATCTCGAACTTCTACCATATACAGGAGAAGTGACGGATAACAATAAAGAAACAATTTTTACTCCCTTTAAACCAGACGAAACGAGGACAGTACCATGAGAGACTACAAGGCAATTTACAACGAGTGGCTCAGCAATCCCTATTATGATGAGGAGACCAGGAAGGAACTGGCTGCCATTCAGGGCGACGATAAAGAGATCATGGAGCGCTTCCATATGGATCTTGAGTTCGGTACGGCAGGACTTCGGGGCATCATCGGTGCCGGTACCAACCGAATGAACAAGTATGTGGTCCGGAGAGCTACACAGGGCCTTGCGGATTATATCATTGAGCAGGGCGGACAGGATAAGGGCGTTGCGATCGCCTATGACTCCCGCCATATGTCGATCGAGTTTTCGGACGAAGCTGCACGTACCCTTGCAGCGAACGGAATCAAGGCCTATCGCTTCGAGTCCCTGAGACCCACGCCCGAGCTTTCCTTTGCGGTACGGTATTTCGGATGCATCGCCGGCATCAATGTAACAGCAAGCCACAATCCCTCCGCTTATAACGGCTACAAGGTCTACTGGGAGGACGGCGCCCAGTTCACTCCGCCGCATGACAAGGCTGTAACGGAGCATGTGCTTTCGATCACGGATATGTCCCGATGCAAAACCATGTCCAAAGAAGAAGCAGAGGCAGCAGACCTTTACATCACCATCGGAAAGGAAGTGGACGATGCCTACATTGCAGAGGTAAAGAAGACGATCCTTCATCCGGAAGTGATCAAAGAGATGGCTGACAGCATCAGCATCGTCTACACTCCGCTGCACGGCACCGGACATGTACCGGTGATGCGTATGCTGAAGGAGCTTGGCTTTACCCATGTATATGAGGTTCCTGAACAGGCGGAGCCGGACGGAGACTTCCCGACGGTTTCCTATCCCAACCCGGAGGCTAAGGAGGCCTTCAAGCTGGGCCTTAAGCTTGCAAAAGAGAAGAAAGCGGACCTGGTCCTTGCAACAGATCCGGATGCGGACCGTCTGGGCGTTTATGTACGTGAAAGCGATGACGATGACGGTTACATTCCGCTGACCGGCAACATGTCCGGATCACTGCTCTGCGAGTATGTGCTCTCTCAGAGAAAAGCCATGGGAATGCTTCCGAAGGACGCGTTTGTCGTGGAGTCCATCGTCTCCTCCGACCTGATCAAGGCAGTGGCAGCAGGCTGGGATGTAGAGGCAAAGGAAGTACTGACCGGATTCAAGTGGATCGGCCGCGAGATCCTGAAGGCAGAGGGAGAAGGAAAGGGACAGTATGTCTTTGGCATGGAAGAGAGCTACGGCTGCCTGATCGGCACCTATGCCCGTGACAAGGACGCTATTTCCGCGGTCACCTCTCTCTGTGAGGCTGCAGCATTCTACAAGAAGCAGGGCAAGACCCTCTGGGATGCGATGACCGATATGTATAAAAAATACGGTTACTACCGTGAAAATGTCAAGACCATTGAGCTGGCAGGCGTAGAAGGCCTTGCAATGATCAAAAAGATCATGGACACCCTGCGCAATGACCCGCCGAAGTCCTTTGACGAGTACCGTGTCGAGCGTTTCCGCGACTACTCTGCGGACATCATCCGCGACTTCCGTCCGGGCCATGAAGGTGAGACCTGCCCCACCGGACTTGCAAAGTCCAACGTCCTTTACTTTGAGCTCAACGACAACGCCTGGGTCTGCGTACGCCCCTCCGGCACCGAGCCCAAGCTCAAGATCTATACCGGCGTCAAGGGCAAGGACTATAAGGACGCAGAGAAACTCTCCGAGGATCTGCAGGACGAGATCGACGATGTCATCGATGACATAATGAAATAAGCTTTATGCAGTCAGGTGAAATCTGACCGTTAAAATGAGATAAGACGCCAGACAGGTTCGGCGCAGGTCTTATTTTGACGCTTCGCGGGCGGCTCGTTCAGCTGTATCGCACTCTACGCTTCGCTCCGGTCGGCGCCGAACAGGCGTCACTGGCGCCTGGCGCCCTATGATTTTCCAAACGCGCTTCGCTTGAACGTGGAAAATCAGTACGGCGTGCTTCACAGCCTGAACATCGCCGTTCCTGCGTATGAAAGAATGCTACGCATTCTTTTGAATACGCTCGCCGCTTGGCACCTCAGGAAACCTTCCCGCTTTCAGCGGGCCCCTTCCTCAGGTCGACTCGCGCCAAATGCGCCTGCCTCCGAACCTGCTCTGTCTGTAGTTATTCTACAAGTATTCCGAGTAAACAGCAGAAGGTTCTACATGCCGGTACGCCGTGCAAGATCGCATATAGATTCACATACATATAAGGGACGGATCCAGCGCGACATGCGTCTCGACAATGTCCGCGGCATACTGATCATGATCGTCGTGATCGGTCATTTTCTGCTGCCTCTGACCCGGACGCGCTTTGTGACCGGCCTGATCTATGCGATCTATATCTTCCACATGCCCTGTTTCATTATGGTCTCAGGGTATTTCGCGAAATCGGTCTACAGGAACGGGCGTTTCCGCTGGGGAAAGATCGTGCAGCTTCTGTGGCTGTATTTTGTCTATAAGTCGGTTGTCAATATCACGGAGGGTCTGATTGCGGGACATATTCCGCTGCTGCCGGATTATTTTCATGAAAGCGGCGCTCCCTGGTACCTGATGTCCCTTGCGACCTATTACATGACGATCCCGGTCTTTGACCGTTTTAAAAGGGATCCTCTGCACGGCTTTCTCACGGTTGCCGTCATGATGTTGGCTGTGTCCTTCGGAAAGTACGTGATCCATGTCGGAGACCTTTTTTCCTTTGACAGGACATTTACTCTACTTCCTTTTTTCTACATCGGATACTATGGCTCACAGGGCCTGCTTGACCGTTTTCTGACAAGCTCCTTAAGACGTCCGGTCGATATTCTGGCTCTGTTTTTCTGGATAGCCGCATTTTTGGGGACCTACGATTTCTTTATGAAATACCATCTCGTCGTTTACGGGGCGGATTACACCAGATACCTTCCGGAGATGCAAAGCTATCTCTGGGCGCTCAATCTTCTCTGGTATTTCATTGCTTTTACTGTATCCATGGGTCTCATCGGCATGACCTTAAACCGCCGTATGGCGGTATTTACCGATCTCGGCAGGCATACCCTGCAGATCTATTTCCTTCATCGGCCGATCCGGGATCTGATGCAGTATTTCGGCTTTTATGAAATGGTCGACGCAAACCACAAGACGCATGTGATCTTTGTCGTGGCGCTGTCTGCGCTGCTTACGATCATTCTCGGAAACGACCTGATCGCGCCCGGCTTTGCAAAGCTTCGTTCTGTCTTTGACCCATTGCTTGAAAAATATAACGCGCTGTGATAAACTTATATAACTGAATCAGCCCCGATGCATGGGATACATTCCGGCAGGCCTTGATCCGGCCTGGACCAGGGACTCATGCAGCGGGCAACAGGTACGAGGAAAAGCTGAGCGACGAAATGTGGCGCAGCGATTTCTGAGTGCCTTTAAGCATGTGTTTGGGATCAGGCTTCACAGCACGTTTTCAGAATACAGAACATTCCTGAATTTGAGATACAGTTGTTTCCATGGAGGACTAAATGGCGTTATTTTCACTCATGTCCAATGACATAGGTATAGATCTTGGTACAGCCAGCATCCTGGTGTACATCAAGGGCAGGGGCGTTGTCTTGAGAGAGCCCTCTGTTATAGCAGTAGACCGTGATACGGGCAATGTTGTCGCCTACGGCGAGGATGCACGTCTGATGCTGGGACGTACTCCCGGCAACCTGAAGGCAGTTCGTCCCTTACGGCAGGGCGTGATCTCCGACTACACCCTGACAGAGAAGATGCTGAAGCATTTCATCGACAAGGCGGTCGGCAGGCGTACGCTCCGCAAGCCCCGCGTGGCGGTCTGTATTCCGTCCGGAGCGACCGAGGTCGAGAAGAAGGCCGTTGAGGACGCTACCTACCAGGCCGGTGCCAGAGAGGTCACGATCATTGAGGAACCGGTAGCGGCTGCGATCGGAGCCGGTATCGACATCTCTAAGGCTTTCGGCAACATCGTCGTGGATATCGGCGGCGGCACCTCCGATATTGCTGTCATTTCCCTGGGCGGCCCCGTTGTTTCCGAGTCCGTAAAGGTGGCCGGAGATGATTTTGATGAGGCCGTGATCCGTTACATGCGTAAGAAGCATAACCTGCTGATCGGCGAGCGTACCGCAGAGGACATCAAGATCGGCGTCGGCTGTGTATATAAGCGGCCGGAGAACCTGGTCATGGAGGTGCGCGGACGAAACCTTGTGACCGGACTTCCCAAAACCGTACAGGTGACCAGTGATGAGACTATGGAGGCCTTTGCGGATGCAGCCTCTCAGATCGTGAACGCTGTGCATAATGTCCTGGAGCGGACTCCCCCGGAGCTTGCGTCGGATATCTACGAGCGCGGCATCATTCTGACCGGCGGCGGTTCTCTGGTCTACGGACTGGACAAGCTGATTGAGGAGAAGACCGGCATCACCACCATGGTTGCGGAAGATCCGCTTTCCTGCGTGGCGATCGGCACGGGCAGGTTCATTGAACTGGTCAACAATCAGGATGAAGAGTAAGGCCTGTGAGCAGAATCAGAGCATTCATCGAAAACATCATCTATTATAACGAAGATAATTATTACGCGGTTCTGGAGGCTTCGGAGGACGGCTCCGAGATCACACTGGTGGGACATTTCCCGTATATCAGTGTAGGAGAGTCCATCGAAGCCGAAGGAGAATACACATCGCACCCCGTCTATGGGGAGCAGTTTTCTGTCAGTTCATTTCAGGTGACCGCCCCGGAAGGCGCAGATGCCATCGAACGGTATCTCGCCGGGGGCGCTATCAGGGGCATCGGCCCTGCACTGGCAAAACGCATCGTTAAAAAATTCAAGGCCGATACGTTCCGGATCATCGAAGAAGAGCCGGAGCGTCTTTCGGAGGTCAAGGGCATCAGCGAGCAGATGGCGATGTCCATTTCCGAGCAGGCACAGATGAAGCGCGGCATGCGGGATGCTGTCATGTATATGCAGCAGTACGGCATCGGCGCCAATCTTGCAAACCGTATTTACGAACGCTACGGACCTGCGCTCTATGCCGTGCTGCAGACCAATCCGTACCGTCTTGCGGAGGACATGGACGGCATCGGCTTTCGTACCGCGGACAGTATTGCCATCAAAATGGGGATCCCGGAGGACTCCGAGTTCCGGATCCGCTGCGGTCTTCTGTACGTGCTGACCATGGCTGCCGCGGACGGACATACCTGGCTTCCGAAGGATCTGCTTTATAAGAAAAGCTGCGAGCTTCTGGGGCTTCGTTTTGACGATATCGACCGCCTGCTCATGGATCTTCAGATCGACGGGCGCATCGTCATCCTCCGGCAGGAAGACCCTCAGCAGGGGATGAAAGCCGAAACCGCATCCGTATCCGAAAGCGGCGCCTGCACTGACGCGGAAGAGGAAGGGCAGGAGCTTCCGTCCTTTATGACCCCGGAGATGTTTGAAGAGCAGACCGGCAGGGCGTTCGCTTCGGAAGCGATGCCCGAGCAGATCTATCTTTCCGCATATTATTATACGGAACGCAATATTGCGGAGCGTCTGATGAGCCTTTCGATCCGCGGTGAAAGCGATCCGGAATTTGTGGAACGCAGGATCCGGAAGGTGGAAAAGGAATCCGGGATCGAGCTGGATGAACAGCAGCGCGAGGCTGTCCGCGCTTCTGTAAACAACGGCCTGCTGATCGTGACCGGAGGACCCGGAACGGGCAAAACGACCACCATCAACACACTGATCCGCTATTACATGGAGGATCACGACGAGATCATGCTGGCTGCGCCCACGGGACGCGCGGCAAAGCGAATGACCGAGGCTACGGGGCAGGAAGCGAAGACGATCCACCGTATGCTTGAATATACCGGAGTGCCCGAGGAGGGCAATGCTCCCGGATCAGTCTCAAGCTATGAGGGAACGCGTCAGGGCCTTGACGGGGAGGCTGCGCCCTATGCGGGAGCGGGCAATGCCGGCGGCGCAGGCGCCACCTCGGGAAAGGGACGGTTCATGCGGGATGAGAAGGATCCGCTTGAGGCAGACGTACTGATCATCGACGAAATGTCAATGGTGGATATCTTCCTGATGGATGCGCTCCTGAAAGCTGTCGTTCCGGGAACCCGTGTGATCCTGGTCGGTGACGCCAACCAGCTGCCGAGTGTGGGCGCAGGCAATGTTCTCCGGGACATGATCGCATCCGGCTGCTTTGAAACAGTGCAGCTCAACCACATCTTCCGCCAGGCGGCGCAGTCAGACATTATCCTGAACGCGCACAGGATCAACCAGGGAGAGCCGGTCGATCTTGCCAAGCGGAGCGAGGACTTCCTTTTTATCAGGAGCCGTCAGCCGGAAAGCATCACTGAGGCGGTGAAGACCCTGATCACGGACAAGCTCCCGCCCTATGTCGGCTGTGACAGGCTGGAGATCCAGGTATTATGCGCAACCAGAAAGGGTGCGCTGGGCGTGGAAGTGCTCAACGAAAAGCTGCAGGCATATCTGAACCCTCCCGACCGCCGCAAGCAGGAGCTTAAAACAGGAGAGCAGGTCTTAAGAGACGGGGACAAGGTCATGCAGATCAAGAATGACTATGACCTTGAGTGGACCCGTTATGATAAAAAAGGCCTTCCGAAGGAGCATGGATCAGGCGTCTTCAACGGAGATATCGGCAGGATCATCCGTATCGATACCTTTGCTGACACAGTCACGGTCGCATTTGATGACGACCGTCATGTAACGTATGACAAAAAGCAGCTTCGGAACCTGGAGCTGGCTTATGCGGTCACCGTACATAAGTCCCAGGGCAGCGAGTACCCGGCGGTCATCATGCCGATGTACCGCGGTCCGCATCTTCTGATGAACAGAAATCTCCTTTATACGGCAGTGACCAGGGCGCGGAAGTGCGTCTGCATGGTCGGACTGCCGCAGGTATTTGAAGAAATGGAAAAGAATGAAAGCGAAAATAAGAGATATTCGGGTCTCAGGGACCGAATTATTGAAAGACATACTCTTTCCGGCACGTTGTCCGGTATGTCATGACCTGATCCCGATAGAACGCCGCGTTCCGCATTACCGGCTGAAAATGCGGGCGGCCGCAAGCCCCGGTCAGGCCGTCCTGTCCGATTGGCGGGACCATCCCAAAGAGCGGAATACAGAAGAAAAGCCGCTTATCTCAGAATCAGA
>Ga0256404_1006520_pt1 | contig 19232 bp, 22 predicted proteins | sample RumenRJG_01DNA_FD_185990 | JGI IMG/M metagenome (GOLD analysis project Ga0256404, IMG submission 185990) | Bovine rumen microbial communities from Lethbridge, Alberta, Canada - RJG_01 | ecosystem: Host-associated > Mammals > Digestive system > Stomach > Rumen | place: Canada: Alberta | collected...
ACGTTCATAGGATAACTTTTTTATGGTTCTTGAAATAGATGCCATGTGTAGGGTTCTGTACCCGCTGACCATTCACCGAGTAATAGGTTCCATCTTCCGACCCATTGCTCTTCACCTCCTTGATGGCTGCGGAATTATCCAGCGACAAAACTACGCCGATATTACTTTCCCCAGCTTTCAGGAAAGTGCGCAATTCGCTCTCCGAAAGGCCGTCAATCTTGCCCAAGCGGGTGTAGCTCCACGAATTGGAATCGTAGAACAGACAGATGTTGCTGCCATTGTAGAGAACTACGTCTCCTGGTTGGGCTGTGAAGTGCTGGTCGCTTGTAGGTAGCGAAAATCCCAGCGCGCCCCAAATCTCGAAACCGCCGCTGCTGTTGAGCGTCACGGTGACAGGCAGCTTCTGGACAAGTGCCCTTGTGGCGGCATTGTCAACGAGCGTGATGCTCTGCGTCTGATCGCCGATGGTGATATACATTTTATCCATTGTGTTGCTGTTTTCGGCAAAATTTATTTTCTTGAGCCAGTTCTCTATCAGCGAAGCGGCATTGCTCCGATTGGAATTGTTTATCCACAATGCATCGCCCATCCAAGTGGCATCAGGAACAAGTCGTTTGGCATCAGTCACCACTTGTGAGATACCACTGCTGGCACTTGAAACAATCAGTCCGACATGCTTTCCAGCCATCTGCGGGCCATAGTTGAACAGATACGTCTGCATGATGGCTGCCATCTGGCTCCACCAAAGCGGCGTCACGATGATGATGTTTTGGTAGTCCGTGAGCGAGGTTGTCACAGGGTCAATAGCCGGATAGCTGCTTGCGCTGGTAGGATTGGCCTTGATGGCGTTCAGCAACTGAGTACCCAGCGCATAGTTGTTGGCCTCGTACATCTGTCCCTTCTCGGCGGGCTGAATCTCCAGCACGTCGGCCGTTATCTGACTTCTCAGCGTGTTCACGATTTCGCGGCAGTTGCCCGTGTAACTGTAGTAAACCACCAACGTCTTGCCTGCGTTGTCAGGAACCTCAGCCTTCACTTCGCTGTCGGATGAACAGCAGCAGAGCAGCATCGTCGCCATTAACAAAAGAATCTGTTTCATATCTTAAAGACTCTCCTTCAATACTTGTACTACTTCGTTGCGATTCAGGATGTAGTAGCCACCTTGGCAGATCGGACAGGCATCGGCCATTCCCTCTATCAATTCGGGTTTGGCACCGCAGTCGGTGATATTCATCGCCAGTCCCAGTTCGCGCATCCACTGTTCCATCGTCTCAAGACCTTCCATAGCAATCTGTTCGTCGGTCTTACCCTCAGCAGAAACGCCCCATACATTTATAGCCAGACGCTTGAACTTCTGTACGGCATCGGGTGACTTGCTGATGAGCAGACGGTAGTAGACGCCGCTGACGGCAGCGAGTGTATGTCCGTGGGTGGCATCGGTAAAGGCAGCTACAGCCTGTCCAAGCATATGAACCATCCAGTCGGTGGCCTTGGCGCGGTCGATGAGGGTATTGAGTGCCCACGTAGCTGTCCACATAATGTTTGAGCGGGCCTCGTAGTCCTCAGCATTCACCAAAGCCTTGCGTGAGCTTACGATAAGTGAGCGCATCAGTCCTTCGGCGATGTAGTCGCTGGTGTTGTCGTCTGTACCCGAGAGATACTGTTCCAAGATGTGGCTCATGATGTCGTAGATACCTGCCACCATCTGATACTTTGGTACGGTAAACGTGAAGCGGGGATTCAGGATGGCGAAGTCGGGGTTGCGGAAGTTGTAGAACAACTTGAGATTCTCTGTGTGGCTGGAGATAACAGAACAGCTGTCCATCTCAGAACCTGTGCCTGCCATTGTCAGCACACAACCCACGGGAATCCAGCGGCACGTTATCGGCTGCCAGTTTTTGAAGTAATACTCCCAGGGATCACCGTCGTACCAAGCGCTTCCGGCCACGGCTTTACAGTAGTCAACGGTAGAACCACCACCCACGCCGAGGATGAAATCTACATTCTCCTTGCGAGCCGTGTGAGCACCTTCTAATACCTTTTCTATAGTAGGGTTCGGCATCACGCCTGCTATCTCAACCACCTCGCAGCCGGCCTTTTTCAGCTCAGCCATTACCTGGTCGTAGATACCGTTGCGCTTGATGCTACCGCCGCCATAGCAGAGCATCACCTTTTTACCGTAGTTCTTCAGTTCTTCACTCAGTTTGCTCAAAGAATCCTCACCGAAATGCAGCTTCGTGGGATTGTGGAATGTAAAATTGCCTAACATATTTTTCCGTTTTTAAGTTTCTGAGTGCAAAGTTAGATATAATATATAAAATATGTATTACACAAATTGGCTGATTATATACCAATTTCGCAGATAGTGCTTAAAAATCATAAAATATATACCATTATTAGATAATTTTAGCTATCTTTGCGCTGATATGATGAAGAATATTCTGAAAGTTGACACTCCCAACGACTATGCCCGTTTTGTGGATGCCCCTGTATTGCACCCGCTGGTGAGTATCATCCACTACGATGAGCTGTCGCCCTTCCGTCATAGCCTGAACAACTATGGCGTATATGGGCTGTTCATCCAACGCCAGTTTCCCCACAATCTTTCTTATGGCATGAGGAAACTGCAGGTGAGCGATGGCTCGATTATTGCCGTGGAACCCGGACAGATAGGCGGTTTGGAGGACAATGGCGAACGCATCTCCCTTAGCGGATGGGTGCTGCTGTGGTCGCCCGAACTGTTGCACGGTTCCGAATTGGAACGCCAGATTGACCGCTATCAGTACTTCTCGTATTTCTTCGACGGCTCGCTAAGGATGGAACCCGACGAATGGCTCTGCATCACGCAGTTGGTGGCCCAGATGAGGCAGGAGTTGAAAAGCAACGAAGATTCGCCCTCATTACGAACCATCCTGTTGGCCTATCTGCGCCTGATACTGGAATACTGCAACCGCATCTACCAGCGCCAACTTTCCGAGGAAAACAAGGGCAACGACGACCTGCTGAAGCGCTTCCACAACCTGCTGCAAACGTATTTCCGCGAAAACCGGCAACTGTCGCAAGGGTTGCCCACCGTAGCTTATTGCGCCTCCGAACTGGCCTATTCGTCGCGCTATTTCGGCGATCTCGTCCACAAGGCCACGGGCGGCACGGCCATCGGCTACATCCACAACTATATTATAAATCAAGCGAAAAGTCTGCTGATGCAGGGGCACAACATCAGCGAGACCTCACGCTTGCTCGGTTTCGATTTCCCTCATCATTTCACCCGCCTTTTCAAGCGCGTAACAGGCCTCACGCCCAGCGAGTTTCTGGGGAAATAGATTATTTCGTATATCCGTCGTTGGCCATTCCCTTCTGCTGTTTCAGCGTCACGGACCTATTGAGGGTAAGGGGTGGTTAAGTAGCAGCATTGAGGGGATATTAACGGAACAGAGAGACACAAAATCGCGATTAAGTGAGTACCATAAGAGCTTGCTCTTAAATGGCCGAACGTGAGCGATTTATTTAAAGACACAAAGATTTTTTATGTTCACGAAGGTACGTTCACAAAACTTGGCGCCAGTTGTTTCTGTGAATTCTGTGTTCTCATTTTCCCTCCAAACTCCCTAAATTAAAAAAAAGATGCATCTGAGGCAATGATGTGACCCCGAAAGTTTTTTGTCTAACTTTCGGGGTTCACTTCACAATGGTCTTCGGGTGCACCTTTTATTTAGGCTATTCGCTATAATTGTGATCTACCACAACCGATACTTGCATGTCGGGAACCAATGGCTGGAGCTCGGCGGTGAGCTGACTCACGAGGGCGGCATCGTCGTGGACAGAAAGGTCAGGAACGACATCGACGGAGAGTAGACGGTCTGGCTCGGAATAGAGGAAGCCATGCACCTGCACAATCTCTTTGTGGGCGGTGAGGGCTTGTATGACTTTCGTCTGCAACTCGGCGCGGCGGTTCTCTCCCGTGACAACGGCATAGACGCCAACGGTCATGATGATGCCATGCTTGTCGAACATGTGGGTGGTAATCTTGCGCGTCAGGGCGTGGATTTCGTGGGCCGACATCGTGTCGTAGACGTTGATGTGGAGCGAGCCGATTTTCACGTCGGGACCGTAGTTGTGGAGTATCAGGTCGTACACGCCATGCACGCCCTCGAAGGCCGACACCTCTTTCTTGATTTCGCTAGTCAGCTCGGCAGGAATGCTGACGCCCAGCAGTTCGTTGACAGGCGAAGCGAGCATCTCGATACCGGCCTTGATGATGACGAGGGAAATGAGCGCGCCGAGAATGCCGTCGAGCGATACGCCCCAGAGCAGCATAATGCCTGCCGAGACAAGTGTTGCCAGGGTGATGATAGCATCAAATAGGGCATCCGAGCCGGAGGCTATCAGGGCATCGCTCTTCAGCTGCAGACCCTTGCGCTTAACGTATTGGCCCAGCACCAGCTTCACCACGATGGCCACCACGATGACCACGAGTGTTGTGGTGGAGTAGGAGGGTTCCGTGGGGTCGAAGATTTTCTTCACTGACTCGATGAGCGAGGTGATACCTGCCGAGAGCACGATGACGGCTATGATGATGGCGCTGAAATACTCGATGCGGCCGAAGCCGAAGGGATGCTTGCGGTCGGCAGGGCGTTGCGAGAGTTTGGTGCCGATGATGGTGATGACACTCGAGAGCGCGTCGCTGAGATTATTGACGGCATCCATCACGATGGCCACCGAACTGGAAAGTATGCCTACGACTGCCTTGAAACCAGCCAGCAGCACGTTTGCCACAATGCCTATCCAGCTGGTCCGAATGATTTCCTTACTACGATTCATGTCATTTACAATGTCATCACGCGTTTCATCTCCAGATTTTCATAGCCCTCAGGGCAATGTGTGGAGAGATAGACGGTGGGATTATCCTTGATGAACTGACGTACGCGGTCGAGTGTCTCTCGGGCTGCGTCAATGTCCTCGAAAACGATGCTCAGCTTGTTGGCCTTCAAGGCAGCGTCGCAATAGGTCACGTCGCCATGGAACATATAGTAAAGTCTCTCATTCTCAGCAATGATGATGCTGTTGCCCTTTGTATGACCTTTGGCCTCGATAAACCAGATGCCGTCGGCCACCTGCTGGGCATTGGGGAAATTCTTGTAGGCCTCGCCATACTGGGCGCGGATGATGTTTTCACCCTCCAGCTTCATGGCATCGGCATCTTCGGGTGAGATATAGACCTTGGCATTGGGGAATTCCGTGATGCAGCCGCTGTGGTCAGGATGCTTGTGGGTGATGAGAATCTTCGTTACCTGCTCTGGCTTGTAACCTGTGGCTGCGAAGGCTTCCATGAAGTCGGCCACCTTCTCACCCATATAGAGCGGCGCACCTAACTTCTTGGCAGGTGCTGGAAAGCCCGTCTTGAAACCTGTGTCGACAAGGATTACCTCGTTGCCCGTGTCGATGAGAAAATTCTGGAGGCTGCTGCGGAAGATGATCTGTTCGTCAAACTTGTCCTGGCCTTCTTCGCCTCCAAAGGCAAACGGCTGGTTCATGAAACCACCGTCGAACATGCGAATTGCTTGAATGGTCATAACGTATTTGTCATAAAGTTAGAAGAATAGGAGAGCCGGTTCTCTGCATGTTACTTGGCGGGTTCCCACTTGCAGCGGACGGGCGACACGATGGCACCCTCTTTCTTCAACTCATTGAAGGCCTTGTCAACCTCTTTGCGGTCAACACCCAATGCTTTGGTCACTTCTCCTGCCGATACGGGCTTTCCAGCCTCGCGCATGGCCTGTAAAACTTGTTCTTTCATAATTGTAAGTTATTAGTAGATTTCTAAATGCGTTTAATTTCTTTCGCAAATTTATGAAAAAAATCCCAAAGCCGTACGATACAGCCTCGGGACTTATTATTTTTTAAGAAATCGGGTTGACTCGGCAAACGGGTTATTGCCAGAGTTTAAACTCGCCTGTGCGGATGCTGGCAATGACTCCACCGTCGATGAGCAGGTCGGTTCCGGTGATGAAACTTGCATGCTCACCCAGCAGGAAGGCTGCTGCATCGGCAATCTCGTCGCTGGTGGCTACACGCTGGGCGGCTGAGGCATCAATCATGGCCTGATAACCCTCGCCACTGGCACGGAACTCGTCGTAAGCTAATGGGGTAACGATAATGCCCGGGCTGATGGTGTTGATACGTGCACGACGCTTGCGCCACGAGGTGGCTGCTGCCCGCTGTGCCTGCAGATGGTTCATGCGCTTGGCAATCATATAGGCAAAGCCGCTGTTCTGCATGGCTACCTCCTGAATGAACTTCACCTCCTTCAATCCTTCCGTGGGTGTGTTCACTAGTTGCAGTTCGATCTCGTTGGGGATGGGGTACATATAGGCCGCCTGACTCGAGATGATGAGTCCTGCGCCACCCTGGGCCATCACCTCACCGAAGGCGTCCACGGCATAGCCCGTGCCCACCATGTCGAGGTCGACGATATGCTCTGGCTTGGCCTGATTGGGCGATGCGCCAGCTGTGTCGATGAAATACATCACGGGTCCCAGTTCTGCTGCCTTCCGTGCAAATGCCTCCACGCTTTCCTTCTGCAAGGCGTTCACCTGAATGGTCTCCACATCATAGCCTGAACGGCGGAAATCCTCGCCCACGCGCTCCAAAGCCTTCTCGCTGATATCGCCCAGCAGAATCTTCTTTCCTGCACCGATACGGCGCACAATGGCTGTTCCCATACTGCCGGCACCCAAGAGTGCCACTACTGCTTTCTGTTCGTTTCTGTCGAAAATCATAATAATAAAGTTTTTTATGTTATCTGCTGCAAAGGTATAAATTAAAAAGCAATCCGCTGTTACACGAATTGCCTTATAACTTTCACATTTTGCCGAAAAACTTATTCTTTCCTTATCCAGCGTCCATTGCGTTTTACCAATCTCATGGTGCCGCTGAGTGTCCATGTTCCGTAACTGCCCCAGATGGTGGCGGTGATGACCGAGGTGAATGACACGCTGGCTGAACCGTCGCTGTTTGAGGTCACAACGACATCGCGCTTCTCTATCTTGTGATACTTCATTGAACCGCTGGCCACCTCTTCCAACCACTCACGCTTGGTCTGCGTCATTCCCGTGATGTGGCGAAGGATAATCCCATCGTCCATCATTGCCCCAAGCCGCACGGTGTCAGCCGCAATCATCGCGTCGTTCCATTCGTCTAAGAAATGCTCTATCTCCTTCTTCAGTTGTTCCATGCTCACTTCCTCTTTGCTAAATGTCACACTCTCAATCTCTCTTACGGCAAACTGACGCTCCGAGCCGTCCTTCATCCACACCCGCATGGTCTGCGCTTCACAGGCACAGACCAGCAGCATGCAGCATATTGTGTTAAGCAGTTTGTTGAATTTCATCCGACCTTTTCTTTGCCTCGGCATAGTCGATACGAGCATCGTCTCTGCTCTCGGCTTCATGAAAACGTTCATATTAATACGATGCAAAACGGTGGTTACACTCCAGAGCATTGATGCGCTGCATCTCGTCGGGTGTTAGTTCGAAGTCGAAGATGTCGTAGTCCTCGGCGATGTGAGCGGCATTGGAAGAGCCGGGGATGGCGATAGTTCCGCATTGCAGATGCCAGCGGAGCAAGACCTGATAGGCTGACTTGTTGTGAGCCTGGGCGATGCTGGTGATAACCTCGTGTTTGGAGAGTGTTTTAATGCCTGTTCCACGACCGCCCAGCGGGAACCATGCTTCGAGAATGGTGCCGAGTTTTGCGATATGGGCCTTCACGCTGCGGCTCTGGTGGTAGGGATGTGTCTCGTTCTGCAACACAGCTGGCTTGATGGTGGCAATCTTCATCATGCGGTCAATGTCGTCCTCATAGAAATTCGAGAGTCCGATGCTATGAATCTTCCCTACCTTCACGCCACGTTCCATGGCCTGATAGGCTTCTTCGTCGTAGGCCGCTGTATGATGCAGTAGAAGTAGGTCGATGTAGTCGAGCCCAAGCCGTTCCAGTCGTTCATCCACTTCATAGTCGGCATTGTTGAACGACGATGTCCAGAGTTTCGAGGTGACGAAGATCTCTTCACGCTTGATGCCGAAGTCCTGCATGGCACGACGGATGCCGCGGCCTACACCCACCTCATTGCCGTAGATGTCAGCCGTGTCGATGAGTCGCATGCCGACTTTCAGCGCGTTATATACTGACTCTTCTGCCTGGGCAGTTGTGAGCAGATAAGTACCAATGCCGATGATGGGCATGTCGTAGCCGCTGTTCAGCCGAACTGTGTGGGTCTCAAAGTTAAATGGGGTTGTCATACTGAATGTAATGCTGTCAATATCTTCTACAGGTATTTCGACCGTTGTTCCGTCGTTCTTGTGAATCTCTGCCTTCTGGCATTGTACGTTCAAGCAGACCGTACATAGTAAAGCTATGGATGCATATACCTTTTTCATTTGATATACTTTTTGCCGTTCTGGATATAAATCCCTGGTTGTCCATTCTTGCCTTGCAAGCGTCCTTCGGCCGAGCGATGTAGCTGACCTGTCAGAGTATAGGAAACGCCGTTGTTGGCACCAAGAGTGCTGATGCTGCGTACTGCCGTTGGTTGTTTGTCAAAGCCCAGCCGATTCAGCCAATTCTTGACGGTCGTCTTAGAGGACTCATTGCGGATGCTGCTGCCACTGATGCCGAGAGATTCAAGCACGGTGGCATTTGGATAGTATCCTTTGATGAGGGTAGTGTAACTGCCTACACCACTGCCGCCATGCGTACCGAAGGGAATGACGGTCTTGCCGTTCAGTTCGCCAGCATGTTTCTCGAAGAAAGTGCGGAAGATGTAGGGAGGCTGTCCGCACCAAATGGGACCGCCAATAAAGATATTGTCGTAGTCGGCCAGATTATTAATATCACTCTTGTATGCTGGACGCAGATTCTGCGGAATCTCCACGTCGTTCACATAATTTACGCACTCCATGTAGTTCGATGGATAGGGTGTTTCAGGAATAATCTCGAACATATCTACATTGGCAAACTCTTGAATATAATCCACCATAATGGCCGTATTGCCTCGCTCGACGTTTCCCACTTGCCAGTTCTCGCCAGCTCTTGAAAAGAATATTACCAGCGACCGCTTTCCTGTCGTAGAACCCTCGTTGCCAGACTGTTCCGTGGCATTGTCCGCCTCTGGGTCATTGCCCTCGCATGCGAGAGCAACAACCGTGAGGCAGAGGGTCATCCAAGTCATGAAAACCTTCTTCATACCAAAAATATATTATTAATCTGTTGGATTATACTGCGAGAACCACTTCACCTGGTCTTCGTAGGACATATTGAAGTAACGCTTCTCCTTGTTCAACTGGTGCATGCGCTCCATCTCATGGTTGGATAGGGCGAAGTCGAAGGTCTCGATGTTCTCGTGGATGTAGTCAGGGTTGGAAGCTCCGGGAATGACAGAGAAGCCCATCTGCATGTGCCAGCGGATAATGATTTGTGCAGGACTCTTGCCGTGAGCTTTGGCAATTTCGTTGATAACTGGGTCACGAAGCAACTCACCCTTCGAGTCGCGTCCGCCGAGAGGAAACCAGCACTCTATCTGGATGTTGTGCTTGGCTGCCATCTTCTGCCAATACTCGCGCTGGGCGTAAGGGTGGCACTCTATCTGAACAATCTGGGGAACGATGCGGCAGTTCTCAACTAAGGAGTTCCAGATGCTGTCATTCACGTCGAAGTTGGAGATGCCGATTGCGCGAACCTTGCCGCTCTCCAGCGCCTTCTCCATTTCCTTCCAGCCACCCACATAGTCGCCCACGGGCTGATGGAAATAAACCAGGTCGATATAGTCAACGCCCAGTCTACCACACATGCGGTCGATGGCTTTCAGTGTCTTACCCTCACCGTACTCGTTAGGCCATAACTTGCTCGTAATCCATATTTCAGAGCGGTCGATGCTGCTGTCCTTCACAGCTCGTCCCACGCTGCGCTCGTTGCGGTAGGCATGTGCGGTGTCGATATGGCGATAGCCGCATTTCAAGGCGGTTATTACCGAATTATATGTCTCATCACCGTCGGGGATGCTATACACACCGAGTCCAAACTGTGGCATCTGCACGCCGTTGTTCAGCGTCAGATAAGTCTGCTTCACTTGTCCGTTCATAACCAATACTGTCATTAATGCGATTAAACTTAAAACAACTCTCTTCATGATAATTCCTCCTAAATGTTTTTAATGAATTTTGCGGGATTACCGCCTACGATGGTGTTCGGAGCCACATCCTTGGTAACTACAGCACCAGCAGCCACAACGGCATTCTCGCCAATGGTTACGCCTGGCAGGATGATGGCACCCACACCAATCCAGGCATTACGTCCGATGTGGACAGGTTTGCAGCGCAGCACCATGCGGTTTGCAAAATCATGGTTGTCGGTAACGATACGTACATTCGGACCAATCATCACTCCGTCGTCGATGGTGATGCCGCCAGCTGCCATACACGTCAGCGAGTGGTTCACAAAAACGCCCTTGCCAATCTTCATCTGACAGGCGAAGTCGATCTGTAGCGGTGGCATCAGATAGCTTGTTTGGTCGAGATTGCCGCCAAAGAGCTGCTCTTCTAACGGACGAATCTGCTCAGGCTGTGGAGCCGTCGTATTAATCTTAAAACAAATGTTGGCGCAGTCGGTCATGTGCTTGATGGCCTCTGTATACTCGGGCGTTGCCATATCGACGTCAGCCCCTGATCTTAATTGCTCGAAAATATTCATTTCCTTATATTTCTAATTATGTTCTTAACTGGGAGCAAAGGTACAACGAAAAAGGCAACCCGTCTTTACCCGGATTGCCTCATAACTTTCACATTTTGCAGCAGATGCTATTTTTGACGATATTGACTAGGTGATTTCCCAAGTGTTTTCTTTACGTAACGCGAGAAATGCGACACATTCTCAAAGTGCATCAGGTCTGATATTTCGGTCAGGGTCTTCGTAGTGTCATTCAATAGTGACACCAGCTCGAATGAAGCATAGAACTGTATCCATTGTGATGCTGGCAGTCCTGTAACGGTTCGGCTTACCTGTGACAAGTATTTCGGAGTGATGCAAAGCAGGTCAGCATAATAGTTCACCTCACGCTCCGTTCTGGCATTCTGCTGAGCCAAAGCCAGAAAGCGTATGAATATCCGCGCTGAATTGTCTGAGGTATCCATCTGCGACAGACCGTGCTGGCAAATCGTCCACAAATCGTATATGAATATCTGCATGACTCGGCCTATTATTTCGCGCTTGAAACCAGCATCTTCCATCAACAGTCGATTACGGAACAGCGCAAAATCATCATCCATTATTTTCTGCGACTCATCATCGAGGTGGAATGACGGATTGATGCGGATGAACACAAAACCCTTAGATGCCCACACCATTTCAGGATTGTACTGCTGGAGAAACTGTCCTGACAACAAAAGCACGTCGGCCTCGAAATCATCTGAGCATTCAACGCGCTGAATCGTGTTAGACATCTGCCAGATGGCAAGGTCGCCTTGCCGGGAAGTGAATGAGTTCTTACCATCAGAGAACGTCATCTGTCCCTGTCGCACAAGGATGTGTACGTGATACCTGCCAACGAACTCTGCCACTTCCCGTCCGTCACGCTTCGTGTTAATCAGATTACAACCGTAAGTCTCTTCCATAACTTCTATTTGTTTTCAAAATAACGGAAGTGGGTGGCTGTTTAGTGTGTCGCTTTGAGGTATTGCAAATCACCATACCAATAGGAAGCCGTGCAGCCACCGTCAATCAAAAAGTCGGCACCGCTGATGAAACGTCCGCGAGAAGACATCAGGAACTCTGCAAAGTCGCCTACCTCATCAGGTGTTCCTGCACGACGGGCTGGCATTCCCTCAATCATCTTCAGATAGCCTTCCTTGCGTGGACCGTGCAATTCATCGTTGGCCAATGGCGTGATGATGATACCTGGTGAGATTGAATTAATGGTAGCACCACGATGCCCCCAGCGGGTAGCCTCGTACATCACTCTCAAAACATTGCAACGTTTCGAATACTGGTAGGCTTTCAGCGTGTCGTTGATTTCCTTTAGGAATGGCAAATCTAACAGTTCATCCACGGGAGTTGTTGCCAATGCATCGTTTTGCTCCTGTGGTAAGGCAGGAAGACGATGACCGCTTTGTGAAGAGATAATCACTCCTGAGCCACCCTCCGCAATCACTTTGCCAAACTCCTCCAGTAACACGCTTGTTCCGTAGAGGTCAACGCGAAGAATTTCATCTACGGGAGCCTGTGACGGAGATACACCAGCAGCATTCACTACGTTTGTCACCTCGCCTTTACTGGTAGAAAACTCCACTAACTTTAAAATGTCAGCCTTTGAACCAAGGTCGCACTTGATAGTCGAGCACTCAAATCCTGCATTCTCCAGCGTCTTTGCAGCTCGCTGAGCATTCTCAATGGAGTAGTCTGCCAACACAATGTGCTTACCTGCCGATACACGACGGATAATCGCCTGTCCGATACTGCCTGCTCCTACTAATACTGATACCTGTTTCATCACCCGTAAGTCTCTATCAAGTACTTCACAAATTGCGGGTCGCCGAAATTCCTGGTACCTGCGTCGTGCTGGTTCATAGCAGCTATTTGAGTCATTTCCTCTTCACTCAGCGAGAAGTCGAAGATGTCGATATTCTGCGCCATGCGCTCCTTATGGCTCGACTTGGGAATGGCAACAATACCGCGCTGGGTGAGCCAACGAAGGGCTATCTGAGCTGCTGTCTTATTGTACTTTGCACCGATAGAGGCCAATAATTCACTCTTCACGATGCCGTCAGTGCCTTGTCCTCCGAGTGGATACCAGGCCATCATCTTGGTGTCAAACTCGTCGAGAATCGGTTCGATGTCAGTCTGCTGAGAGAGCGTATTGCACTCCAATTGGTTCATCATCGGCTTCACGTCCACATAGTGGGCGAAGTCAAAGAAACGGCCAGCCTGGAAATTGCTTACGCCAATGGCACGAACCTTGCCTGAACGATAAGCCTTCTCCATTGCCCGCCAAGTGCCGAACACGTCGCCATAGGCTTGATGGATGAGCAGCAGGTCGACATACTCCGTCTGCAACTTACGCAGGCTCTCGTCGATACCCTTGGCTGCCTTCTCTTCACCGGCATTGGATATCCAAACTTTCGTCACCAAGAACAGATCCTCGCGCTTCAGTCCACTCTTGCGCCAAGCGTTACCAACGCCTTCCTCATTCTGATAGGCCTGTGCCGTATCTATCAGTCGGTAGCCTACGCTCAAAGCATCCGTCACGCAACGCTCACACTCATCAGGGCTCACGAGAAACACGCCGTAGCCCAATGTCGGCATCTTAACACCGTTTGATAATGTAATGTATTCCATATTACTTCAATCCATTAATCCATTTTTCAACCTTTCCTTTCTCCGTACGCACCTCATGACCATAGATGCTGAAACCCTTCTGGACGTTGGCGCCCGGGAAGGCTGCTTTCACGTCTTCCACACAGTTGGCCAGTCCGCTGCCCTCATGGGTGGTAAAGGGAATGACGGTTTTGCCTTTCAAATCATTAGCGTGCTTCTTGAAGAAGGTAAACATCACCTGCGGATAGGTGCCCCACCAGACGGGACCGCCGATGAACACGGTATCGTAATTGCTTAAATCCACATCACCTTCATATTCTGGAAGCTCGCCATTCTTGGCTTCTTCCTGTGCCAGTTTGATGAGCGGATTATAGGCCATGCCGTCGTACTTATGGGTGACAATCTCGAACTGTTCTGCACCTGTGAGTTCCGTAATATAGTCGGCCACAATCTTCGTGTTGCCCACCTCGATGTTTCCTACCGCGTAGTTGTCTCCCGCATGCGAGAAGAACACTACCAATGCCTTTCCGTCTTTTGCCATAGCTGTTGTCTCGTTAGATATTGATGATTCCGTTTGTTGTTGCTTTGTGCCGTTGCATGCCGTAGATACGAGCAATGCCATAGCGGCTGTGATGATACTTTTTAATCTCATATTTGTTTTTAATTTTTTAGATGCAAAGATGCGATTAAGCGAGCGCAGAACCAAACTTGTTTGAGCTGTGCCGAGCGTGAGCATCTTCGCAACCAGTTCCTAACTGGGTGCAAAGGTACGGCGAATTTTCGATAGACAAGTTTCACAAAAAGCGTTACGATTTTCACTTTTTGCCACAAACGTTCTTTTTTATGGAAAATAATGTTTATCTTCGCAGCCAAAGACTACGATATGAAGACTGATTTCCATTATTCCACCGACTTCTACGGGATGAATGCCCGAGAGCTGAGCCACACTAGCATGCATCTGCTTTGCAAGGCGGGGGAGGGGAGTTTTGTGTTCAACGAGCATTGCTATCATATCGCGAAGAACGATCTGGTGGTGATAGCCACGCCCAGCAGGGTGAAGAATCTGGCAGCCCATGCCGACATGCAGGTGGAATGGTTTGCCGCGGATTATAAGTTTCTGCAAAACCTGTTGCCATCCAACAATTACAGCATCGGAGGCAGCATCTCGCTGAATCAGGACCCGGTCATCAAACTCACCGACGAGCAGGCTCGGCATCTGCTTGATGACTTTCATCGTTTGCGCGACCGGATGGGTGAGAGCCATTTGCAGTTCCATCGCGAGCTGATGGGCAGTCTTTGTCTGACGATGATGTACGACATCTTTGAGGCGCATGCCCAGCACGAAACCACCCAAGCGCATACTGACCGCACGGCCTATATCGTGAAGCAATTGATGGCTTTGCTTGCCACGGGCATCTGTCGGACGGAACGTGAAGTTAACTACTATGCCGAGCGCCTGAATGTTTCGCCCAAGTACCTCTCAACTACTATCAAGCGCGTGACGGGCCATAGCGTTACTTCCTATATCGACCGCCACACCATCCCCATCTTGAAAGACTATCTGAATGACGAACGCCTGTCGCTCACCCAGATTGCCGACATGATGAATTTCACTTCACTCTCGTACTTCAGCCGCTACTGCACCAAGCATCTCGGGCAGTCGCCAAGTGAGTACCGGAATAGCTTACAACCCAAAGGATAAATATATATGAATAAATAAAACAATAGGAATATGCAGAAGATTATCATTATCGACGGAGGGCCGAGAAAGAATTTCAATACGGCCTCGATACTGCAGAAATTTGCCGAAGGCGCTATGTCTGTGAGCGACAAGATTGAAGTGAAAACCGTACGCCTTTATGGTCTCGACTACAAGGGTTGCATGTCGTGTATGGCTTGTAAGGTAAAAGGTAAGGCCTCCAACGTCTGCAAGTTCAAGGATGCGCTGACGCCTGTTTTGGAAGAGATTGCCGAGGCTGACGGGCTGGTGCTCGGTTCACCGATTTATTTTGGTGATGTTACAGGTCAGATGCGCACGTTCCTGGAGCGTCTGGCATTCCCCTGGCTTTCCTACAACGACTATAGCATGATGGCTCCAAAGCGGATGCCCGTGGTGCTGATGGAGACCATGAACGGATTGCCCGATAGGAATAACAGTCAGGGCTACGGGTCGATGGAATTCTGTATTCAAACCGCCCTTGGCGAGCCTGAGCATTTGGTTGCCTACAACACCTATCAGGTAAAGAACTACGAACGCTTCGAACTGGCCAGCTTCTCCGAAAAAGCCAAGCGCCAATGGCGCGACGAGCATTGGGAGCAGGACTTGCAAAAGGCCTTTGATGCCGGAAAACGGATGGCAGAAAAGATATTGGTATAAAGAAAATGAATCTCCCCAAGTTTATAATTACGATGGATGGCGTATTCCGCCTCGGCATGGTCAACCAGCATAAGGATTTGCTGAAGCCTGGCGACCAATGCATCGGAGGCGGGTACTACCATTTTGACTTCATTTCAAACCGCATCATCCTTGACCGTTCATCCTACGACTTTGGTAAACCGAAATGGCACCTTTTGGAAACGCTGAAAGTCCCCTCCACCTATCGTGGCCTGCGAATCATCTACAAATACGATGACGGTTTCCACGATGATTTCAACGTCAGCGATGAACTGGCAATCGAGTATTATGACTGACTGGGACAGCATCTGGCGCTTACAGGATGAAGCCCGTGCGGTGGTGAATGCCGTGGTGGGCGAGAACATCTGGAACATTGGTTTCAGTCATGAACGGCAGGCCATTGAGATAGAACTGACCGTTCATCTTGAAGAGGAAAAAGCCAGCGACCTTTGTAGCCAGTTCTCACTCACAGCCGACTACGACGGTGAAGGCAGTCATGGAACGCGGTTCGTGTTGTATTTATGAGTTAATGAAAAACAGCCTATGCAGATACTCCTTGCGTGTGCCAAAACGATGCACGAGAAAACAGAGCAGCAACCGCTTTCAGTACCTCTCTTCCAAACAGAGGCGGAAGCTTTTGCGCGTGACATGATGCAATATCCGTCTGAGACTCTTGCGAAGATGTTAAGTTGCAGTCAGCAGATTGCCAGACAAAATCAACTCCGCTACCAGCAATTCTTTGATGCGGACAAGTCAAAGTTGCCTGCCATTCTTGCCTATCACGGTCAGGCCTATAAACATCTGAAGGCGGAAACTTTGAGTGGGAAGGACCTGAACTACGCTCAGCAGCATTTATGGATTTCTTCGTTTCTCTATGGCTTGCTGCGTCCGTTGGATGGTATTCGTCCGTATCGGATGGAAGGTGCCGTTGAACTGCCAAGTGGGAAGGGGCAGAATATGTTTGGCTTTTGGAAATCCCGTCTGACGGATGTCTTGATAGAGAGCGTGAAGGCTGATGACGGCATTCTTGTTCATCTGGCAACAGAAGAGTTTCAGCATCTGTTTGAATGGAAACGTGTGTGCGAGCGCGTTCGGGTGGTTCAGCCCTTGTTCTATGTACGTAAAGGGCAAGAGCTGAAGATGCAGGCGGTATGGGCAAAGACCTGCCGTGGAGCCATGACAAGGTTTGTCATAGAGAACCGCGTGCAGAACACGGAGGGCCTGAAAGATTTTGAGTATGAGGGATTCTGCTATAATCCTCATCTCGGTGAAGCTGACTACCCCCATTTCGTTAAGGAATAGCTGCGGGCAAAAGACATTGCCTTTCAATGAAGAGGCATCTAAATACTGAATTCCAAAGCCACCGACTGCTGTTTTAAGCCCCTTGGCAGCATCACTTCCGTACGACCGTTGACAGTCTTGGTTTTCAGTTTCTTACCCGTTGGCAACAGTCTTACGTTACCCTTTGGTACGTTCTGATTCCAACTGATGATCCTGGGTAAATGTTTGCCTTCATCAAGCAGATAGATGGCATAGCGTGTTTTCCCGTCTTTGTCGGCCGTGAACCATACCTGCCCGTCGTTGTAGATGGGTGTGGTGACGGTGTTGTAAATAGCCTTGCCGTTTTGTTTCAGCCATTGTCCGATAGCATTCAGGCGTGTGACGGCTTCGGGTTGTATGAGCCCCTGAGGCGTAGGACCGACACCGAGCACCAGGTTTCCTCCCTTTGCCACGATTTCGACCAAGGTGCTGATGACTTTTTCTGGACTTTTCCATCTTGGACGTGGTACCCATCCCCAGTCGTCACTCAGCGGAATACAGCTTTCCCATGGGAAGTTGAGTTGGGTTTCGGGGATGGTTTTCTCGGGTGTCTGGTAGTTTTCGTAAGGTCCGCGGATTGTTCTGTCAACCATGATAAGACCAGGCTGGTGACTACGTGCCATTTGAGCGATGCGGGGCATGTCAATATCCTGGTTGTTTTCTTTACAAACCCATCCGCCATCCAGCCAAAGGATGTCAACTTGCCCATAGCGTGAGAGAATCTCTTCCATCTGGTTGTATGTGAACTGTTTAAAGCGTTCCCATCGCCATGGCCATTGCTTGATGTCGTAGTTCACATTGCGTCCCCGTTTTGTGGGAAACACATCCCACCAGTAGTCTTGGCAATGCCAGTCGGGTTTGGAGAAATACGTGCCGATCATGAACTGTTTGTTACGGAATGCATCCAAGACATACTTCAGCACGTCACGTTTCGGATGGTCACGGAAAGCATGCCGGGTGATCGTGAAGTCTGTGTATTTTGAGTCATACATACAGAAACCGTCGTGATGCTTTGTGGTGAAGATCATGTATTTCATTCCTGCCTGTTGCATGACATCGGCCCACTGCTCAGGGTTGAAATCCGTAGGATTCAGCTTGTCTGCCATACCCCAGTACCAGTCTTTATATTGCTGATAGGTCATGGTCGTGTCACGAGTTATCCAGCCTTCATCGCATATTGACCAACTTTCAACAATGCCGGGTACGGCGTAAATCCCCCAATGGAAGAGTACTCCAAACTTAAGGTCTTGCCATTCTTTCAGTTTCTCCACCACCTTCTGATCCGAAGGCCATTCATAGTCATTGGACTTGTCGTAAACATCACCTTGTGCCCACGTAGCTGTTGAGAGCAAAAGTGCTGCTACTGCTAATAAGATATTTCTTTTCATAGATTGAAAACGGTTACATTTCTGGCTACAAAATTACGATTAAGCAAGCATATTGCAAAACATAATTAACTAATTTAGTATAAATCACAACACATTTTACAGACCCGCAGACAGACAAACGGGGAACTCCTATTTCTGAGAGTTCCCCGTTGTCTCTTTTTCTCCCTATTCGCTCATGCTATAGGTGTGTACGCTGGTGCCTTGGGCAGAGGGCAGATAATTGATGCCCCACCAGCACATCTGCAAGAGGACGAAAGAGACGATGAGTATCCAGAGAGCAAGGCGCTCACGATGGTGTGGCAGGTTACGATAGTGCACATAGACAAGATAGGCCAGCCAGGTGATGGCCGCCCATGTCTCCTTGGGGTCCCACGACCAGTAGTGCCCCCATGCCTCCTTGGCCCAGAGAGCACCGAAGAGCATGCCAATGGTAAGGAAGGCGAGGCCTACATAGACGAGATTATCGGTGATGTCTGATTCTTCATCAGCAATGGGCTGATGAGTGCTTTCCGTTGTTTTCTTTTTGATGAAAAGCAGATAGACGGCCATCACCGTAGCTGCACCAAGTACGGCGTATGCGAACATATAGACAATGACGTGAGGGGCGAACCAAGGACTCTGGAGGGCTGGCATCAGCGTCTTGTCGTGAATCTCAGGCTTGAACAGGTTCACGCAGATGAACACCAAGGCAAGAATCGTGGAAAACGTGAGTATCCATTTGTATTTCCATCGCGAATAGACAATGATACCCGCCAATGGCAGGA